>Ga0102851_10001833_pt1 | contig 12488 bp, 12 predicted proteins | sample Mud3Dept3metaG_FD_79558 | JGI IMG/M metagenome (GOLD analysis project Ga0102851, IMG submission 79558) | Freshwater wetland microbial communities from Ohio, USA, analyzing the effect of biotic and abiotic controls - Mud 3 Core 4 Depth 3... | ecosystem: Environmental > Aquatic > Freshwater >... | reverse complement strand
GACCTGCAGGGTGGAGTCCGTACGAAAGCTGAAAAGGACGGGAGCGAGTGGGTCATCAACGGCGCGAAGATGTGGTGCACGAACGCGTCCATCGCTGAATACATCATCACGCTCGTTCGCACGGACCCGGCGGGTGGTTCCCGTTCATTGAGCATGATCATCGTCCCGACCAATGCGCCCGGTCTCACCATCGGCCCGGCAGAGAAGAAGATGGGGCTGCACGGCTCACCGACCCATGCCGTGACCTACGAGGACGTGCGCCTGCCGCTGGATGCGCTGCTGGGTGAGGAGGGCAAAGGCTTGCATCAAACACTCTCGACACTGGACGGCGGGCGCATCAGCATCGGGGCCATCTCAGTAGGACTGGCGCAGGCAGCCTTCGAGTACGCTACCAACTACGCCCGCGAACGTCACGCCTTTGGCAAACCCATCGCCGACTTGCAGGCCATCCAGTGGATGCTGGCCGATATGGCAACGCAGATCGAAGCGGCACGCACGCTACTGTACAAAGCCGCCTGGCTCAAAGAGCAGAAACGCCCTTACTCAATGGAAGCCTCCATGGCCAAGATGTTCGCCACCGAAATGGCCGAGATGGTCTGCCGGGACGCGATCCAAGTATATGGCGGTTATGGCTACAGCCAGGAGTATCCGGTGGAACGGCTGTATCGCGATGCGCGCCTGATGACGATAGGCGAAGGCACCAGTGAAATCCAAAGGTTGGTGATTGCCCGGCAGGTGTTGAAGATGGAGTTTTAGCCGACAATAGGGTGCGTCGCACCATACTGGCAGTACGACACTGTTAAAAAGAATTGAGTACCAGCCTGTATCAATTCCGTCAAAACAGGTGGACGCACTTACTTGTAAAAAACACAAGCCCAGCTCAGGGCTTGTGTTCGATTATTCCACGATTGGCCTGAGCCTCTCTGCCATGTCCCTCAACTGGGTAAAACCAATTGGCTTCAATATTATATAAATAGACCTATCAGTAAGTTTATCTGCCCAATTTACGTCTGCTGTCGCCACTATAATTTTGGTGGCTTCGAAACGCGAGTCTGAGCGGATATATTCCAGAATTTGTTCCCCGGAAGCGCCAGGGAGGTGCAAATCGAGCACAATGAGTGCAGGGACCACTCTGGCAAGGCGTTCAAGCGCCTGGGCGCCATCGTAAATGGTCTCTGATTCAAAGCCTGCCTTCTCCATCGCCGTATGGAAAACCAAAGCCACATCTTCCATATCTTCAATAACAAAAGCCAACGGTTTCATTTTCCTTCCTCCTGCTGGCGTATCACTGGTAAGACGACAGTAAAAGTGCTGCCCATACCAACTTCACTGGCGACTGTGATCGTGCCCCCCATCATTTCGACAAGTTGCTTGGTAATGGCAAGACCCAATCCCACGCCAGCCTGCTTACGGGTAATGATTGGCCCATTCACCTGCACAAAAGGCTCAAATATTGAGTCAAGGAATTCAGGCGCAATTCCTACACCCGTATCCCTGACTGCTACCTGCCAATGGTCGTTATCAAGCATGCAGATGCTTACTTCAACCTCGCCTTTTTCTGTATACTTAACCGCATTGCCAATCAGATCTGTAAAAATTTCAGTCAGACGCTCCGGATCACCATGGAGCACTTCGGGCAATATTCTGGCACCTTCCATCTGCAGACAAAGACCTTTTTTTACAGCCGCCGATTCCAAGGTCACAAAAATGTGGTTGAAAAGCTCGGCTGGCAAGAAAGGTTCCTGTTTGAGAATCAATTTGCCCGAATGAAGGTGAGATTGCTTCAACAGATCATCCACCAGGCTCTGAAGATATTCTGCATTGTGGACCACTCTTTGCAGGATAGACTCCTGCTCATCGCCAATCGCCCCCGCCGCCCCTGAACGCAACATATCTGCCAAACCGAGCACTGCCCCTAACGGTGTGCGCAATTCATGGCTGACACGTGTCATCAAATCAGTTTTGTATTGGCTGGCAGCAAGCGCCTTTTCTGCTAAAGCGTGTTGCTTTTGCAGCGCATCTCTCTGGCTGCGCCATGCCAATAGTTGGAAAAGTGCGACCACGGCCAAATTTGAAGATATAACAAATAACTCATCCAACTCAGAGCCATTATCTCCCTGCGGTACCAAAAAGCCGGCAGCCTTAAGGTATAACATCAGCAATAAACTCGCCACACTCATGATTGTCGCAATAATACCGCCACGCCCGCCCAACAACATCCCGGCAACTACAACAATTGTTACGTACGAAAAAGCATTCGGCGTGTGCTCCAGTCCACCGGCAAGGTAGACCAGCCAGGTAATCAGTATCCATAAGACAAGTACAAACCCCATGCTAAAGAAGCGTAGATACCCCCTCCGCGTGAGATAACGCGCCAGAAACCAGAGCGCTACCAGACAGACAAAGGCAACCCAACTCGCGTACCAAACAGGAAAAATAAAGGGCCCGATTACCAGGAACGGTATCAAAATGTAGATAAACATCAAAAGAAGACGGTTGAGTAGTACAGACACGCGAGTCTGCTCGGGATCGCCTTCAATTTCGATGGGAGCAAAAAATTTTTGGTATCGCGCAAACATGGTATCTTTCCAACATGCTGAAAAACTTACTTGAAAATAATATATCATTTTCATTATTAAGAACAGTAGACTTGCAAGGTTGTAAGCCTACTGCAATAGTGACAGGGGATTTTTTATCAGTCCCTCGGCAGCATGACATTCCATATCAAAAATGCTATCCTGTAACCAGGAAGCTGGTAGTCGAAAGGATATGAAAATGGACGTAAGCAATCTCTTCTTTGGGTTGGCTTTGTTCAGCGTTGGCTGGGGCATCGTCTCAGGAATTGTGAGTACGGATTTCGCAGCCAAGCGCGGAACGAAGATCAATTTCTTCTTGTACAGGATTTACATCATCAAGTATGTCAACCAGTACAAACAAACAACCGAGGCAGAGGACGGCAAGCCCGGTCCGTGGTTTTATTCTTTTGTGGTCTCGATGAATCTGGCGCTGGTATTCACTATTGTTGGGGCAATCCTTAAAAGCTTTTAGATCCTAAAGGTTTTGCGTCCTTCATTATCATTTCAGGGATGCTTCGCAAAGACCATTAGGGTCTATTACGCGCCCGGCGCAGGTCAGGAAACCTTGCGCAAGCAAAGCAAATTACCCCGGCTTCTCGATCACCACCCAGGCATTGCCCTCCGCCGCATGGACGCTTGCCTTTACCGAGTCGAACGAGAACAATTCCACGATCTTTTGTGCGGACAGGAAATGACTGCGCATCAGCAGCAGTTTCTCCCCCATGGCAATCAATTTGACGGCAAACTTGCGGATATCCGGCTCTTCGATGGCGATGCGCCCGCCAGGCTTGAGCACGCGGTACATTTCGCGCGCGGTCTGTCCCTGGTGGATGACGTGGTGCAAGGCATCCACCATAATGACGCGTTCGAAGGTCTCGTTTGGGAACGGGAGCGTTTCAGAGTTCGAGCAGGCAAGCCCGAGCTGAGTCCGATCTGCCTGGCGCAGCATGCCGAGGGACGAGTCCGCGACGATCACTTCCCCGGCATGTGCACGGATGGCAGTTGCCACGCGGCCCGTCCCGCCGCCGACATCCAGCACGCGGCCGGGAGTCGGCAGGTTAGCCTGCACGAGCATCATCTCCAGCGAAGAATAACCAACGCGGGAGAAGACAGGGGCAATAAAGTCAAAATGGTCGAAGGGCATGCTTATGGCGCAAATGGATCGGGGGTAGTAGTTGATACTCCGAATGGATCGGATGGATCGGATGGGAATGGCAATTCTTCCTCATCGCCGACGGTGATCAAGTCTTTTAGTCCCTCATAAATTGCTGAACCGATGCCAGAAACGTTGACAATATCTTCGATGCGTGCAAACGGGCCGTTCTCTTCACGATACGCGATGATCTTCTGCGCAGTGGTCGGGCCAATACCGGGCAATTTGTCCAGCTCCTCGACTGAAGCGGTGTTGATGTTTACCAACTCTTCCCCTGCTAACGGTGAGGGCGTACCTTCAGAAATCACCGCAAAGCCTTGACCCTCCTCAGGGATGTAACCCGACACAAAAGGTACGTCCAACCTCTGCGCATCCTCCACACGAGCAGCCAGATTCAGGCCATTCTTGTCGGCCTCGGCCACCAGTCCCCCGGCTGCTTCAATGGCATCCATGACGCGGCTGCCCTCAGGCAAGTCATACAAACCCGGGCGCACGACCGCACCCGCCACATGCACCTGGATCGGTTCGAGCGTGGGGGCAGGACGTAATTCAACGCTTTCGCCCTGCGGGGCGCGCGCCGCCAACCACACCCCGCCTGCCAACAGCAGGCCCAGCAAAACGCCTATCACAATATACAGAATTGTTTTCATTACCATCCCCAATTTTATCCCAACTTCATCACCAGCAGGGTTTCTCCTCTGCGCGCCAATTCCATCAAGAGTCCTGCCAGCCGTTGCAGACGGCGATAATATGCAGGCATGTCATCAGTCCCCAGTGCTCGAAAACCAAATTTTTCATACAGCCCCCTCAAGCCTGAACGGCAGGTAAGATAGACTGGTCGCGGCGCATCGACCAGCAAATGTTCAATCAGGGCGCGCGCTATTCCGTGATGACGATAAGCGGGACGCACAGCCAGGGAGGCCAGCTCCGTTAACTCACCGGATACTCGCTTCAACTGCCCACAGGCGATCATTCCTCCGCCTTCGTTGACTGCCACCGTAAAACGATGCCAGTCCAACCCGGTAGGATTGATGCGCACCTGCCGGATGAGCGCCTTTATTTCCGGGAAGTCGGCTTCGCTAGCCGAGCGGAGGGAAAAAGTTTCAGCCAAGCATACCCGCCGCAACAAGGATGATAAAGCTGGCAATGAACCAGTGGATCAAGAAGGGATACAGGAACGAGCGCGTACGCCAGGCCACCCAACCGAAGGCAAAGCCACCGAAAATGGTGGAGAGGGTTTCCACTTCAGGCTTTCCAATGTGCGCCAGCGCGAAAGGGACCGCCTGCAACCACAAAGCTTCCGCGCCGAACTTGCGAGCATAGCCAAATAGAATCCAGCCACGGAAGAAGAACTCCCAGCCGATCAGGTCAAGGAAAGTCGTCCAGGGCAGGCCCCCTGCACGCGGTTTGTAGTAATCGGTCATACCGGGATCGCTCTTTCCGAGATACAAGATGATTGGCGCCATGATCAGGATGCCCACCAGCGTGATGGCTAGCCCGGCCTTCCAGTCGCCGAGGGTCAAACCGTAATCGCGGGGGTTCTCACGGAAAACAAAAAGGACAAAGGCCAGGGGAAGGACGATATAGAGAATAACCCTGTCCCAATACTTGTAAGCCGTCAGACGATGATAATGATCCACCAGCAGCAACAAGGTGCTGGCAATAGTGATCGTGACGATTTTCCAGTCGAAGTGGAGCTTGGGGCCGAGGAGGGTTTTCATTCAGAATCCAGTATTCAGTAAGGGAAGTACGTCTGATTGCCAGTTGGGCCAAGTAACGCGACTATTTTATCCGCATCACGGGAAAGCTCAAAGCCCCAGTTCAGAAATAGCAGTAGCACGGCAAGTAACGCAATACTGATTACGATCTTACCGGTCAATGATTCTCGCCAGCGGTTTGAAAATCCCCGCCAGCCGCCTGCCCAGGTTTGCGCAGCCAGAATAGTCAGATAAGGCACGATGGCCAGGTGAAAACGATCTTCTGAGAGAATGAGCACATGTGGCAGGATATAGGCAAACAACAACAGATACAACAATAATGCGCCCGGATGGGGGCGAATCAGAGCCAGGCCCAGCGCTGCAGAAGCGGCAATGAAAACGAACGGCAGTAAAAAGATGCCTGCAATCGCCAGCAAAAGCGGTTTGGGAATATATCCCAGAAGGTTGTTGGAATAAAAGTACATCAACACGCGTTTTTCCAGGCCGAAGAAAAAGGCAAGTCGATTGAGCGCCAATGGCAGGAAACGCCCTGGCTCGGTGCGGATGAATTCGAGCGCTTTTTGCGTACCAAGCTGGTCGCGCTCGGAATCGTCCAGAATGGGGATAAGATCAAGGGAGGGACCGAAAATGAAGGAGCCATTCCCTTCGGGGTAATAACCAAGATACAGATTGTAGCCCATCGAAGATTCGATGCCGCTAAGTTTGTGGTGCAAGAGTGAATTGCGGACCATCCAGGGCGAGATAAGGATCAGTATAGTCAACGCCATAAGGACAGCGCCGCGTTTTTGTTTGAGGATGAACCAGGTCCATAGAACGGCCAAACCGGCAAAGGGCAAGATGACAGAACGAGTCAAGGCGGCCAGGGCAAGGAAAAAGCCAGAGAGAAGAGAATAGAGTGTAGAGGGGCTGGGGTTGGAAATCGAGGATTGGGAATCGGGGATTCGAAGAAGGAAGTAAAAAGCAGCCAGAACAAGTAAGAAGAAAAGGTTTTCCGTTGCCAAGCCAATGGGGTAGATGATGAGCAGCGGATAGCAGGCTATGATCCAGGCTGAGATAACGGCGGCAGATTCAAGTTTTGGGGAGAGGCGGGAATTCACCCTCACCCTGCCCTCTCCCTCAGGGAGAGGGGAAAGCAGCAGGCGGGAGACTTGGTAAGTCATTGGGGCCAGCAGAGCGCTCAGTCCAGCCTGGATAAGTCGTGCTGCGAAAAAACGTCCCGCCCTCGCGCCTGTGACCAGATAGATCAGGGCCAGAAAGGCAGGATACAACGGTGCACGGAAAGAAGTTGGCACACCACGGAGGGGGTCGTAATCTACAGACGAGAGATCGAAGTCGACATACGCTTCCAGCAGCTTGAGGTCGTCGTGGGCATACCAGCGGAATCCGTTACCGCTGGCGAGACTGCGCGCCAGCATGTCATACTGGAACATGTCGTCCAGGCCGATGCCCAGTGAGTATGTCAGGAAAACGGGGACCAGCCGCAAGATGAACGCACTGATAAAAATCCGCAGAGCAAAACCAGATTTCATAATCAAAATAGTCTTAAAAAATGCCGCCTTTCGATGGGGGCACCTTTCGAAAGGCGGCAGGAACATTGTACTTCTTTCACACCCCGAGAGGCACCTCCAGGCTAAGTGTACCAGCTTCGACTGCTTCCAGCAGATCAATACGGCGTTGGAGATAGGGCATATAGTATCCGGCATATCTCTCTCGCAAATCCGGACGCTTCCAGTCTTCGCCTGTGATGTTACCGCGACAGTTCCCTGAGCCACAGGAGCAGATGAATTCGTCGTAGGGTGTACCATCGCACATGGCGTAATCGAAGCATATCTCTTCGCCAGGCGCTATATTGCGCATGGCAACGAGCCCAATCTGGCCGGTGAAACCGGCGTTCGGGTTGCAGGAATGGTTGAAACGGTCAGAAGGCTCAAGCGGTTCAGGCGCCAGCAAGAAAAAGCCTTCCTCGATCTGCAACGCGCGCTGTGAGAAATTGGGCATCGTCGGGTCGAGCTCCGACTCGTCGATGATACGCCCACCCCACAAAACCAAAAGATCGCCCTTGCTAACAGGCTCACACGCAAACACGCCGTAGCCGCCTTTTTCTGGCAAGGGTTTGGCCTCCAGTTTCGGAGATAGATGGGAATGAAATTGACCGATCACTACATAATCCTCCAAAAGGGTTTTATACCGGGAAAAAAACCGGTAGATTTTTCTCGCAGCCAGATAATTCGTCTCGGAACGGATTAACAACATTCGCCGCCCCTGAGGGAATCCCTCAAAAGGCGGCGGGGTGTGCAGAACGCTGCACCGATGAGACGGGTGCTCTCACCGCGAGTGGGTGCATTGTACTATATTTTTATCCCATATTTCAAGGATTGGCGTGAATAAGTCGTATAAATGCCTCAAGCAAAAAACGGGTACAATATTCCCCGCTGTTTTCTGGAATGGACGGAAACATCAGCACGGAGATAATTTCATGACAAACATCAAAGAACTCCTGATCGGGAAGCCATTTCCTACCAGCATGGACATTCATGAACGTCTGGATAAAGTGCGCGCGCTGGCTGTGTTTGCTTCCGACCCGATCAGCAGCAATGCCTATGCCACGGAAGCGATCATGAGTGTGCTGATCGTGCTGGGCAGCCAGTCGCTTGGCATCACCTGGCCTCTGGGTTTGGCTGTAGCTGGCCTGGTGTTACTCGTCATTTTCAGCTACATCCAGACGATCCTGCATTACCCCGACGGAGGCGGCGCCTATACAGTCGCCAAAGACAACCTGGGCGAATTCCCCGCGTTGCTGGCGGCTGCGGCGCTTTTGACCGATTACATCCTTACTGTTTCTGTTTCAGTATCGGCTGGCGTGCGCGCGGTGACATCGGCTTTTCCCGAGACTTTTCCCTATCGCATCGAAATTGCCCTGCTGGCTATCGCCATCATCACCTGGATGAACCTGCGCGGCGTACGGGAAAGCGGCACTGTCTTTGCCATTCCGACTTATGCGTTTGTGGGCGGTGTATTGCTTACGATTGTCATCGGATTGGTGCGCCACGGACAGCTATTTGGCATAGCTCCTTTGCCTGTATTAGAGCATCCGGTTCCCGCAACGGCTTCCTCGATAGGTTTTGCTTATATATGGTTGCTGCTCCGGGCTTTCTCCGGTGGCTGTACCGCCCTGACCGGGATCGAAGCCATCAGCAACGGCGTACAGGCATTCAAGCCGCCTGAATCAAAGAATGCGGCCATCACAATGGTGGCGATGGGGACGATGGCCATGTCGCTTTTTATAGGCATCACCTTCTTATCTACCCACATGCACCTGGTCCCTGAAGAAACAGAAAGTATTCTCTCACAGATGACGCGAACTATTTCTGGACGCGGGATCTTGTATTTCTGGGTACAGTTTTTCACTGCGGCCATCCTGTTCCTGGCGGCCAATGCCGCTTACCAGGATTTTCCACGCCTGAGTTCCTTTCTGGCAAAGGACCGCTTCATGCCGCGCTGGATGCAAAACCGCGGAGATCGGCTGGTGTTCAGCTATGGCATCGCTGTCCTGGCGCTTATTGCTTCAACAATAGTAGTGATTTTCCAGGCAGATGAAATCGCCATGCTACCATTATATGCCCTGGGTGTTATGCTAAGTTTCAGTATCTCTCAATCAGGCATGTTCCGTTTGATGGGCAAAATCGCCCACTTGAAGCCAGGACAAAAACTGAAGACATTAGTAACCGAGATTCACTACGAACGAGGAGTACGCTGGAAGCAGATGCTCAATGCGCTGGGCGCAGTGACGACTTTCCTGGTGTTCATTACATTGATGAGCACCAAGTTCCTGGAAGGCGCCTGGATTGTGGTGGTAATCATCCCGCTTCTGATTACCATGTTCTACTCCACCCACCGCCATTATGAGCGCGTTTCAGCGGCTCTCAGCACCAGAGACTTAAAACCGGAAGATATTTCTGAAGTTGCCGATGTGGTCGTTGTCCCCATCGGCGATGTGCATCGCGGGACGCTGCGGGCTTTGATGTATGCAAGACGCCTGGCCAAGGATGTGCGCGCCATCTGCGTAACCACCTCGCCGGAAATGAAGGACCGAGTCGTACGGCGTTGGAAACGCTTCCCTAAAATAACCCGGCGGATGAAACTGATCATAATCGAATACGATTACCGCGATATTCTCACACCGGTAGTTCAGTATATCGAGCAGGTGAACAATAAAGAATTCCCCGACCAACTCACTACGGTTGTCATCCCGGCATTCATCCCCACCTACGCGATCGGGCGGATGCTGCACAACCAAAATGCCAATCGTTTACGCGCCATGTTGAGGAACTACAAGGATATTGTTATCATAGATGTGCCAATACATATCGATTCAAAGGTTTAGACAGACATGCGTTTCACTTTCCTCTATTCTTATGTTTTGCGGTATTTGCTTGCAATTGGCCTGATCGCTGCCACCACAGGGACTCTCTTTACCATGCGGGAAATGCTGCATACATCCCTCGTGGCTCTTCTATATCTATTGGCTGTCGGAGTAAGCACCACGTTATGGGGATTGGGACCCGGCATTACCACCGCGCTGTGTGCATTTCTCACATTCAACTATTTCTTCATCCAACCCTATTACACCTTAGCGGTCCATCAGCCAATTGACCTGGTTGTCCTGCTGGTGTTTCTCATCGTTGCGGTTGTGATCAGCCAACTGGTCGGGCGCGCCAAGCTGGGCCTGGCGGCTGCAACGGCCCGCGAACGCGAGGCTACTCAACTCTATGAACTGAGTACAGCGCTTGCTGGCTTGCATAACGACCGGACCATCGCCAACATCCTAGCTGATAAAATTCAGTCCATGTTCCAGGGCGACCACGTTGCGCTCAATGTTGCTGGTGCAAGCCCCATTGCTCTGCATCTTCCAGATGAAGTGCGCAGCCCACCTCGCCAACCCGAACTGGTTGTTCCCATCCAAGCCGCCCGCGGCGTGATGGGAGATATCCGTCTTTGGCGAGCAACGCCAGCCATCTCGTCCAGTGAGAAGCGCCTGTTACAAACCTTTGCCAGCCAGGGCGCATTGGCTCTGGAGCGTGCCCGGCTGGCCGAAGCGGAATCCCGCGCCAAAGTCCTGGAAGAGAGCGACCGTTTGAAATCCGCATTGCTCTCGTCTGTCTCGCATGAACTCAGGACGCCACTGTCAACCATCAAAGCCTCCATTACCAGTCTCTTGAGCGGCGAAGTAAACTGGGACTCAGTTGCGCGCGAGGAATTACTGGCCGCAATCGACGAGGAGTCCGACCACCTGAACATTGTGGTAGGCAACCTCCTAGACATGTCACGCATTGAATCGGGTGCCCTGAAACCACAACGGCAATGGAATATCCTGTCTGAAATCGTGGGAAGCGTGCTCGCCCGCATGCGGCGTTCTGCAGGGAGTCACCGGCTTGAGATCGATATAGCGGAAGACCTGCCGCTCGTGCCGGTGGACTATGTGCTCATGGGGCAAGTCTTCACCAACCTGCTCAGCAACAGCCTCAAATATGCGCCTGCTGGCACACTGATCCGGATCCATGCCCACCTTCAGGATAGCACCTCGGTTTTTGTGCAGGTCAGCAACCAGGGCCCACAGGTTCCGGAGCAGCATCTTGGGCGTATCTTCGATAAGTTCTATCGTATTACCGACGCAGACCGGGTAACCGGCACAGGCCTGGGACTTTCTATTTGCAAAGGTATCATTGACGCTCACGGCGGGAACATCTGGGCCGAAAACCTAGCGGACGGTTTCGCATTTAACTTCACGCTGCCCATTACCTGGGATGGAGCTCTGCCACCTCAATTACCTATCGAAGCGGAGGACACGTGAGCCCTACACCTCACATCCTGGTCATCGATGACGAGCCGCAGATCCTGCGCGCACTGCGGACAATCCTGACCGAAAAACAGTTCAGGGTAACGACTGCTAACCGCGGTGAAGAGGGACTGACGCTGGCAGCCGCAAACCCTCCCGATATTGTGATCCTCGACCTGGGCTTGCCGGATATGGACGGCATCGAGGTCTGCGCCCGTTTACGTGAATGGACACAGTGTCCGGTCATCGTGCTCTCTGTGCGCGACAGTGAACGGGACAAAGTCGCCGCCTTGGACAAAGGGGCTGATGACTATCTCACCAAGCCTTTTGGGATCGAAGAACTACTCGCCCGGGTGCGGGTGGCGCTTCGTCATGCCGCTCAACGGCAAAGCTCTCAAGCCAGCGTTGTTAAAGCCGGGCCGTTGACGATTGACCTGGCTTGGCACGTTGTCACGCGGGACGGCGAGGAAGTAAAGCTGACCGCTACTGAGTTCAAGCTGCTGGCCTACCTGGTAGCCAATCGTGGACGCGTCCTGACGCATCAAAGCATCCTGACGCACGTATGGGACCCAGCCGATGCCGATCACACCGAATACCTGCGGGTATATATACGACAACTGCGCAAGAAACTGGAGGAGGATCCAGAACAACCACAGTATCTCATCACTGAACCTGGAGTCGGCTATCGCTTCCTGGTAGATGAATAGTTCAAGCTTCGGTGCGCAGCCGGTATCCTACACCTGACTCGGTAATCAAATAGTGCGGTCGCGAGGGGTCAGGTTCGATTTTGCGGCGCAGGTTGCTGATGTTGACCCGCAGAATGTGCAATTCGCTCTCGTAGGCTGTCCCCCACACCTGCCTGAGCAGTTGGCGATGGGTAAGAACTTTCCCCGCGTTTTGTAAAAGCAATCGCAGGATTTCATATTCCGTTGGCGTCAGCAAAATTTGATTTTCATTCATGGTCACGATGCGGCGGGATATATCCATTTTCAGATCGTCAACCTGAAGGACAGGATCATCAGGTTTGCTGGTCATACGTCGTAAAGCAACGCGTATACGTGCCATGAGTTCACCTGTGCCGAATGGTTTAGTGAGGTAATCATCCGCTCCTGCATCGAGCGCGGCAATCTTATCATTCTCGGCTTCGCGCACGGAGAGAATAATTATGGGCGTCTGAGACCACTCACGCAGCCGGCGTGTCACTT
>Ga0102851_10001832_pt1 | contig 12489 bp, 11 predicted proteins | sample Mud3Dept3metaG_FD_79558 | JGI IMG/M metagenome (GOLD analysis project Ga0102851, IMG submission 79558) | Freshwater wetland microbial communities from Ohio, USA, analyzing the effect of biotic and abiotic controls - Mud 3 Core 4 Depth 3... | ecosystem: Environmental > Aquatic > Freshwater >... | reverse complement strand
GCGTGATCTGGGCGGCGACGCGGGGACTAAACGCATGACGCAAGCCATCGTCGAAAAACTAAGAGCATGAACCGCCAAGGCCGCCAAGACCGCCAAGAAGATCTGAACAAAGCATAGACACGAAGGACACAGAGGACACGAAGGAAAAGCCCTAAGACATATTAACCAAGTGACTCATACGGAGCTTGGTAGTAATTGTTAATTCTTATTTGTTTTACCTTAGTGTCCTCTGTGTCCCTCGTGTCATTGCTTTTTGATTATTTTGTTTTTCCTTGGCGTTCTTGGCGGCCTTGGCGGCTCAAGGTTTCGCACTTAGTTTTTCGACGATCGCCGCGGTCATGCGCCTGGTGCCCGCGTCGCCGCCCAGATCACGCGTGACATCGCGCTTCTCGACGAGCACCTGAGACAGCGCCGCGTCGATGCGGTCGGCTGCTGCGGCCTCGCCGATGTAGCGCAGCAGCATGACCGACGACAGGATCATCGACAGCGGATTGGCGATGTCCTTGCCGGCGATGTCGGGCGCGGTGCCGTGCACCGCCTCGAACATCGCGTATTCGTTGCCGAGATTCGCCCCCGGCGCCAGCCCCAGCCCGCCGACAACGCCCGCCAGCAGATCGGAAACGATATCGCCGTACAGATTCGCCAGCAACAGGCAGTCGAACGTCTCCGGCTTGAGCACCAGTTCCATGCACAGCGCGTCTATCACCCGGCTGTCGACCGTGATGGCGGGATAACCGGCAAGCACCTCCTGCGACGCCTTCAGGAACAGGCCGTCGGTGAGTTTGAGCACGTTGGACTTGTGCCCTATCGTGACGCGCTTGCGTCCCAGGCGCTGCATATATTCGGCCGAGAACCGCGCCATGCGCTGGGTGGCGCCGCGCGTAATGATTTTGAGGGCTTCCGCCGTATCATCGTCGACCATGCGCTCAAGGCCGAGGTACAAATCCTCGCTGTTCTCGCGGAACAGCACGATGTCCACGCCGCTATAGCGCGAGGCGACGCCCGGATAGGATTTGACCGGGCGCACATTGGCGAACAGCTGCAGTTCCTTGCGCAGTGCGATCGCGACACTCGGGTAGACCCGGGTTTCGGCGCCGCCATCCGCGCGTTTGACTTTGCGTTCCACGCGATAGGCTTCCCCGAACGGCGTGGCGGTCGGCCCTTTGAGCGCGATGCGCGTCCGCGCGATCGAGTCGAATACGCTCTCGGGCAGCGGGACCCCGGTTTCCTCGCCCACCTTCATGCCCGCCGGGCGCACATCCCACTGAATCCGCACCCCTGCCGCCTCAATCACGGCGCGCGCTGCGCCTGTGACCTCGGGACCGATGCCGTCGCCTGGAATAAGTGTTATCTCACGCACCTTGATCTGCTCCCCTTGAATGAATCACGTTTCAATCCGCGTCATCGGACGAACTCTTCAGCAATGTAGGGCGGCATTCCCATGCCGCCAAACGCGCGAATGTCGGCAAAGGATTGCCGACCTACTACTCCCTTTTTAAACGTTACGGTCCACTAGGTGCGATGTCTCAATCCGCGTCGTCGGACGCGCGCTTCAGCGCCTTCAGCCGCGGCAATATGAACGGCATGCTGATGGAGATCACGGACAGCGCCACCAGCGTCACGGTGATGCCGCTGCTCACGAAAACCACCGGGTCGCCGCCGGAAATCGTCATCGCCTGGCGGAACGACTGCTCCATGATGCCGCCCAGCACCAGCGACAGCACCAGCGGCGCCACCGGGATGTCGATCTTGTCGAAAATATAGCCGACCACGCCGAAAAACAGGATCAGATACAGGTCGAGCATGCTGCCGTTGATGGCATAGGTGCCGATGACGGAAATCGCCACGATCAGCGGATAGAGGATGCCGCTGGGAATATAGAGCAGGCGCACGAACAGGCCGACCAGCGGCAGGTTGAGGATGAGCAGCATGATGTTGCCGATGTACATGCTGTCCACCAGCCCCCACACCACGTCGGGGCGATTCTGGAACAGCAGCGGTCCCGGCTGTATGCCGTACATGATGAACGCGCCCAGCATCACCGCGGTGGCGCCGCCCCCGGGCACGCCCAGCGTGAGCAGCGGCACCAGGGCGCCGGCGGTATCGGAATTGTTCGCCGCTTCAGGCCCCGCGACACCCTCGATCGCGCCCTTGCCGAAGGTTTCCGGATGCTTGGAAAGGCGCTTTTCCGTCGTATAGGACAGGATGGACGCAATGGTGCCGCCCGCGCCCGGCAGCACCCCGATGACAAAGCCGATGATCCCGCCGCGCCAGATCGGCCCGATCGAGCGCTTCCACTCGTCCCGGGTCAGCCACAGCTTGCCGGAAATGCGGATCACCTTGGCGGCCGTTCCCTTGTATATTTCCTCCATGCCGCGGAACACCTCGGCCACGGCGAACAGCCCGACCACCACCACGATGAAGCCGACGCCGTCCTGGAATTCCGGAACGCCCGCCGTGTAGCGCGACTGGCCGCTCTGCAGGTCTATGCCTATGGTGGCGATCATCAGCCCCAGGATGGTCGACAGCATGCCTTTTGCGGCCGACTTTCCGGAAAGCGACGCCACCGCCGTCATCGCAAACAACATCAGCGTGAAATATTCCGCGGGGCCGAACTTGAGCGCCATCGAGGCCAGCGGAATGGCGAACAGCGTCAGCGCCACCACGCCGATGGTGCCGGCGATGAAGGAACCGATCGCGGAGACCGCAAGCGCCGCGCCGGCGCGCCCTTTTTTCGCCATCTCGTAGCCATCGATGGAGGTCATGACCGAGGCCGCCTCGCCCGGCGTGCGTATCAGGATTGCCGTGGTCGAGCCGCCGTATTTGGTCCCATAGTAAATGCCGGCCATCATGATCAGCGCCGATGTCGGGTCCATGCCGAACGTCACCGGGATCAGCAGCGCGATCCCCGCCGAGGGACCGATGCCCGGCAGAATGCCGATGATAGTGCCCAGGAATACCCCGACAAACGTGTACCACAGGTTGATGGGTTGCAGGCAGACCGAGAAGCCGTTGAGTATGTGAGTCAGCGTTTCCATGCGCGGTCCGGCTCAGAACGGCAGGATGCCGCGCGCAAGCGTGACACCGAGCAGTTTGGTGAACATGAAATAGCTGATGAAACTGAACAGCACCGAGGTCAGCACATTGGTTTTGAGCCGGCCTTTATGGAAATACGACGTCAGCCCCAGCAGGTAGAACGTGGTCGCGATCGCATAGCCCAGCCATTCGAAAACCGCGAAATAGACGCCCGTCCAGATCGCCGCCGCACCGACCACCAGGTAATGACGCCATTCAACGGGCGCCTTCGCTCCCTCGTCCCGGACTTCGGTCTTCCCCGCGCGCAACATTTCCAGGAGCAGGATTCCCCCCGTGACCAGCAGCCCGATCCCGAGCAGGCGCGGAAAGGCCTTGGGCCCCAGGGGGTCCCCTATCTCGATCGAGGGAATCTGAGCGGTGGCATAAAAATACACCGCGGCAAGAATCAGGATGCCGGTAAATATAATACGGTCAGCCATTGTGAGAGTTCTCCCGGATATTTCGCGTGGCACCGCTGGACAGCGCTCACGTCTTGTTCTGTTTAGATTTTCTTAAAAAACCGCACGACACGCTCGGATCCTCGGCGTGCGCCATCTTACCCAAGATTCGCCATGCTGTCTTTAATCCCGGCGGCAACGAACGCGATGTCATACCGCGTTTGCGCTCGCATGGAAGGTGCGCCTGGCGGTCGTTTATTGAGCTGGATTTTGTCTTTATCTTTTCAAATGCGCGCCTCACGTTTGAATGCATTGCGTGATGTGCCCGGTCTTGCCGGATTCCGCGCTTCACCCCGCATGGCGGAACTCCCGGCCACGCTTGACACGGTACAACACGATCAGTTAGCTTCGCAGGCTGATCCTGTGTGCCGTCGGGCCCGGGCGCCGCAGGCAAAAACTGGTGTTTCTGCCCCTATTTCTGCCCCTATTTCTGCCCCTATGTCTGCCCCTATTTCTGCCCCGCTTCCAAGCCGCCGGCAGCCACCGCGCCACGAAATGACCTACCCATGTGATTGATCCGAGCCCTGCACGAAGTGCGGGGCGTACCCCCAGGAGCCCGCATGAGCCACAATCTGTTCAATTCCCTGCAAGAGTTCAAATACGGCGGCAAGCCGGGTAAATACTATTCGCTGCCGGCGCTGGAAAAAGCCGGCCTGGGCAAGATTTCGCGCCTGCCGGTCAGCCTGCGCGTCGTCCTGGAGTCCGCACTGCGGAATTTTGACGGCAAGAAGATCACCGAGGCCCATCTGAAAAGCTTCGCCGGCTGGAAGCCCAATGCCCAGCGCAGCGAGGAAGTGCCGCTGGTCGTCGCGCGCGTGCTGCTGCAGGACATGACCGGTGTGCCGCTGGTGGTGGACTTCGCCGCGATGCGCGAAGCCGCCAGAGCGCAGGGCAAGAACCCGGACATCATCGAGCCGCTGTGCCCGGCGCACCTGATCATGGATCACTCGGTGCAGATCGACACCTACGGCAGCCCCGACTCGCTCAAGAAGAACATGGAAATCGAGTTCAAGCGCAACCGCGAGCGTTACCAGTTCCTGAAATGGAGCGCGCAGGCGTTCGAGACTTTCCAGATCATCCCGCCGGGCAATGGCATCTGCCACCAGATCAATCTCGAATACATTTCGCAGGTCGTCTGGCACAAAGGCGACATGTTCTATCCCGACAGCCTGGTCGGCATCGATTCGCACACCACCATGGTCAACGGGCTGGGCGTGCTCGGCTGGGGCGTGGGCGGCATCGAGGCCGAAGCCGCGATGCTGGGCCAGCCGATGTACTTCCTGGAACCCGACGTGGTGGGCGTGCATCTTGCCGGCAAGCTGGCCGACGGCGTGACCGCGACCGATCTGGTCCTGAAAATCGTCCAGGTGCTGCGCGAGAAGAAAGTCGTCGGCAAATTCGTCGAATTTTTCGGTGAGGGCGCGGCATCGCTGACGATCCCGGATCGCGCAACCATCGGCAACATGGCGCCCGAATACGGCGCGACCTGCGGCTACTTCCCGGTCGACGACGTGTCCTGCGAATTCCTGCGCATGACGGGCCGCGGCGACATCGTGCCGGCGGTCAAGGCCTATTACGAAGCGCAGGGCATGTACGGCATGCCCAAGAAGGGCGACATCGACTACAGCGACGTGGTCGATCTCGATATCTCGACGGTCAGGCCGGCCGTGTCCGGCCCGCGCCGTCCGCACGATCGCATCGACCTGCCGGATCTGAAGAGCAAGTTCACCGAGTTGATGGGCAAGCCCGTGACCGAAGGCGGCTACGGAAAATCCGCTGCCGACCTCGGCAAGCGTATTCCCACCGGCAAGGACGGCATCGACGTCGGCAGCGGCGACGTGCTGATTTCGGCGATCACGTCGTGCACCAACACCTCCAACCCCGGCGTATTGCTGGGCGCCGGACTGCTCGCCAGGAAAGCGGTTGAAAAAGGCCTGAAGCCCCACGCGCGGGTGAAAACCTCGCTCGGACCCGGCTCGCTGGCCGTGACCGAGTATCTGAAGAATTCGGGCCTGCTGCCCTATCTCGAGCAGCTTGGCTACTACGTTGCAGGCTATGGCTGCACCACCTGCATCGGCAACTCGGGGCCGCTCGATACCAAAATCGAAGAAACGGTCGCGAAGAACGATGTGGTCGCGGCGGCGGTGCTGTCCGGCAACCGCAATTTCGAGGCGCGCATACACCAGAACATCCGCGCCAACTTCCTGATGAGCCCGCCGCTGGTGGTCGCGTTCGGGATTGCCGGCACCGTGAACATCGACATGAGCAAGGATCCGCTGGGCACGGGCAAAGACGGCAAACCGGTCTACCTGAAGGACATCTGGCCGTCCACCCAGGAAATCGCCGCGGTGATGAAGTACGCGACCGACCCCGACATGTACAAAAAACTGTTCTCGGCCTTCGGCGAAGGCAACCCGATGTGGGACGAAATCCCCGCCTCGGTCGGCGCGCTCTACCAGTGGGACGAGACATCGACTTACGTCCGCCACCCGCCCTATTTCGACGGCTTCTCGATGAAGCCGGGCAAAGCCTCCGGGGTCGAGGGCGCGCGCGTGCTCGGCATATTCGGCGACTCGATCACCACCGACCACATCAGTCCCGCGGGCGGGATCAAGGCCACCTCGCCTGCCGGAAAATACCTCCAGGACCACGGCGTGGGTATCGGCGACTTCAACACCTACGGCGCGCGCCGCGGCAACCATGAAGTCATGATGCGCGGCACGTTCGCCAACGTGCGCATCAAGAACCTGATGGTGCCCGGCTCCGAAGGCGGCGTCACCCTCCACCAGCCTTCCGGCGAGCAGACCTCGATCTACGAAGCGGCCATGCGCTACAAGAAGGAAGGCGTGCCGTCGGTGGTGTTCGGCGGCGACGAATACGGCCAGGGTTCCTCGCGCGACTGGGCTGCCAAGGGCCCGCAGTTGCTCGGCGTCAAAGCCGTGATCGTGCGCAACTTCGAACGCATCCACCGCGCCAACCTGGTGTTCATGGGTGTGCTGCCGCTGCAGTTCAAGGACGGCGCAACCGCGCAATCGCTCAGGATCGACGGCTCGGAAACCATAGACCTGCTCGGCATCGAAAACGGCATCACGCCGATGCAGGACATGACCATGGTCATCCACCGCAAAAACGGACAGACCGACAAGGTGGCGCTGCGGCTCAGGATAGACACGCCGATCGAGGTCGACTATTTCAATCACGGCGGCATACTTCCGTACGTACTACGCGAGCTGCTCGCGTAGTACGTACGGAAATTGCATGATAACGAGCGCAGTCAAGCTGCTCAGGTACTTCGCGAGCTGCTCGCTTAAGTCTTGAACGCGGCGCCTACCCGGCGCCGTTCACTCCGCAGGCCGGCGTTCACGAGATGCCGGCCTGTTTTTTTGAGCAACAACTGCATCACGATGGTTTTTAGCCCGATATAATGGAGTCATGACAACCCACTCGTTGATAGAACGCATCGCCGGAGTCGTCGGCCCCCAGGGCCTGATCACCGATGCGCGCGATATGGAGCCCTACGTCGTCGACTGGCGCGGCTATTACCGCGGCACGACGCCCGCCGTCGTCCGGCCTGCCGACACCGCCCAGGTCGCCGCAGTCGTAAAGCTTTGCGCCGAAACGCGCACCGCCATCGTGCCGCAGGGCGGCAACACCGGCATGTGCGGCGCCTCCGTTCCTCACGCTGACGGGCGCGAAATCGTATTGTCTCTGGCGCGCATGAACCGCGTGCTCGAGGTTGACGCGCTCAACAACACCGCAACCGTGGAAGCCGGCTGCGTGCTCGTCAACCTCCAGCAGGCGGCAGCGGAAAAAGACCGGCTGTTTCCTTTGAGCCTGGGGGCCGAAGGCAGCTGCCAGATCGGCGGCAACCTCTCGACCAATGCCGGCGGCGTCAATGTGCTGCGCTACGGCAATGCGCGCGACCTCGTGCTGGGGCTGGAAGTCGTGCTGCCCGACGGCCGCATCTGGAACGGCCTGCGCGGGCTGCGCAAGGACAACACGGGTTACGATCTCAAGCACCTGTTCGTCGGTGCCGAGGGCACCCTGGGCATCATCACCGCCGCGGTGCTGAAAATTTTCCCGCGCCCGAAATCGACGGCGACGGCCTGGACTGCCGTGCCGCATCCGGAAGCCGCGCTGGAACTGCTGTCCGTGCTGCGGCAGCGCTGCGGCGACCGGATATCGGCATTCGAACTGATCTCGCGCAACTGCCTTGACCTGGTGCTGCGCCACATTCCCGGCACCCGCGATCCGCTGCCCACCGCCCATGACTGGTACGTGCTGACCGAACTCGGCGACTCCGACGACGGCGGCGCACTCCGTGAAGTGCTGGAACAGGCGCTGGCCTCCGCCATGGAGCGCACCCTCGTTACCGATGCCGTGTTTGCCGAAAACCAGGCCCAGGCGCAAGCGCTGTGGCGCATCCGCGAGGCCATACCCGAAGCGGCGCGCGCCGAAACCGGCATGCTCTACCGCCACGACATTGCGATCGCCGTAAGCCGGGTTCCGGCGTTCATCCGTGAGGCCGGCGCAGAACTGGCGCGGCATTTTCCCGGCGCCGATATCATCTGTTTCGGCCATCTCGGCGATGGCAATCTGCATTACAACGCCTTCATTGCCGGCCGCAACCGGGACGACGCGGCGGCGCGCGACGCTCACGACGTCACCGAGGTGGTGTACGACCTGGTGCGGCGCTACCAGGGCAGCTTCAGCGCCGAGCACGGCATAGGCATGTACAAAGTCGAAGAACTCAGGCGCTACAAGAGCGCGGTCGAGATCGAACTCATGCGCACCGTGAAGCACGCGCTCGACCCGCTCGGCATCATGAATCCCGGCAAGGTTCTTTAAAAGGGTGATTTGGTGATTGAGTAATTGAGTGATTAAGAAATCCGCAAATACGGGCGAAACCACCTGAATCACTCAATCACTTAATCACTTAATCCCACGTTCCAGCGGGGAACTTACGCGCAGCGTTTCCGACTAACACCTCTCCGGAGGATTTATGGCTGAAAAAGTGGTGAAAAGCGATGCGGAGTGGCGCAAGCTCCTTTCGGACGAGCAGTTCGAAGTCGCGCGCAGAAAAGGCACCGAGCGCGCATTCAGCGGCGAGTATTGGGACAACCATGAGGCTGGCGTCTACCGCTGCGCGTGCTGCGGCGCCGAGTTGTTCCGCTCCGAACATAAATTCGATTCCGGCTCCGGCTGGCCGAGCTTCTGGCAGCCCGCGTCCGGAGAAAACGTCATGACCGCAGAGGACTTCTCGCTGCTCATGCACCGCACCGAAGTGGTCTGCAAGCGCTGCGACGCGCACCTCGGCCACGTCTTCGACGACGGCCCGCAGCCTACCGGACTCCGCTACTGCATCAATTCGGCATCGCTCAAGTTCGAGAAGGAATGACACACCCCACGCCACGGCAAACGTTCGAGAATGCTGCGCGCAGCGTGACCGAATCGTTCCAGCGCGCCGGACCGTTTCCGGACCAGGAGGTCACGCCGCCGCTGCTGGTCGAGGCCATCACGCAATGCCTCGACATCACCTCCAGGAACGGAAATGCCGGCACGCTGTCGCCGGAGGATGTCGGCAAAATCGGCACGCATGCGCTTGAATGCGTATCCGACCTCGCGTTATGGGCGCACCAGCTGGGGCTGGAGACGGAACGCGATGCGATCGAGAATCTCGCGATCGATTTTGCACAATGGATAGCCGGCAACGACGGCGCGATCAGCGTGCTCGAACCCGTTGTCAATGCTCTCGCCCGGCGCGCCAATACCAACCACACTCCCGAGACGCTGACCGAACTCCTGCACCTCGCGCGCGAGCTTGTCGCTCATGCCGATCCCCGGCTGGCAAACAGCCTCGAATCCGCCAACCCTGATCAGCCGTGGCGCATTCTCAATTTCAATCTCGCGATCATAGCCACGCGCACCCAGAAACCGGAACTGATGAACACAGCCTACGACCTGCTGGAACAGAACCTGCCGCACGAATGCGCGGCATTCTATGAGGAAGGCGTGCACCAGGCGCAGAAGAAGGTCTACGAGCCGCATGTACATGAAATCCTGCGGCAACGCCTGGCCAAATGGACGACGCGCCACTAAACCGCCATAATAGCGGCCCATGAAATTCCTTTTCGACCTTTTCCCGGTCATCCTGTTCTTCGTCGCCTTCAAATTCTTCGGCATCTACGTGGCGACCGGGGTGGCGATTGCCGCGACCTTTGTCCAGATCGGCTGGGTCTGGCTGCGTCACCGCAAAGTCGACACCATGTTGTGGGTCAGCCTGGGCGTGATCGTGGTGTTCGGCGGCGCCACGCTCCTGCTGCACAGCGAGACTTTCATCAAATGGAAGCCTACGGTGCTCTACTGGCTGTTCGCCACGGTGCTGACGTGCTCGTCGCTGTTTTTCAGGAAAAACCTGATCCGCACCATGATGGAAAAACAGGTCACCCTGCCCGATCCGGTATGGGGCAGGCTGCTGGCAAGCTGGATCGCGTTCTTCGCCGTGATGGGCGTGCTCAACCTCTACGTCGCGTTCAACTACTCCACCGATGCCTGGGTCAGCTTCAAGCTGTTTGGCGGGATCGGCCTGATGCTGCTGTTCGTCCTGCTGCAGGGGCTGATGATGGCAAAACATGTGCAGGAAGAGGAAAAGGAACCCAAATAATGCTCTACGTCATGATAGGCGTGGACATCGCCGGCTCACTCGAGAAGCGGCTGGCCGCGCGTCCCGCGCACCTCGAACGGCTCACTGAACTGCAGGAGGCCGGGCGGCTGGTCGTGGCCGGCCTCTGCCCGCTGATCGACAGCCCTGACCCCGGGCCCGCCGGATATTCCGGCAGCGTGATCATCGCCGAATTCGACTCCCTGGCAGACGCGCGCGCCTGGGCAGAGACCGATCCCTATGTCGCAGCCGGAGTTTATGGCACAGTTGCGGTCAAGCCGTTCAGCAAGGCGCTGCCGGCGTGAACGTTCCGGAACTGATGCAGGAAAAACTCGCCGTACTCGCCCCCGAGTCCCTGGAAATTCTCGACGAATCGGGCAATCATGTCGGGCATGAAGGCGCCAAGGGTGGCGGCGGACATTATCAACTCGTCATTGTCTCGCGCCAGTTCAGCGGCAAGCCGGCCCAGTCGCGCCACCGCATGATTTATGACGCGCTGGGCACGATGATGCACAAGGAAATCCACGCGCTTGCCATCAAGGCTTACGCTCCGGACGAAATTTGATCAATTTAAACCGTAAAGGAACCCACATGAATCTGTTGAGAATAGTGCAACTGCTGCTGCTGACCGCGATCGGCACCACGTCGGCGTTCGCCGCGCAAGCTCAGGGCGTCAAGGTCAACGGCGTCCTCATCCCGCAGGCGCGCCTCGATTTTCTGGTCAAGAATGCCACATTGCAGGGCCAGCCCGACACGCCCGATCTGCACAACAAGGTCAAGGATGAACTGGTCACCCGCGAGGTGCTGGCGCAGGAAGCGGCCAGGAAAGGCATGGATAAAAACCCCGAGGTAGTCACCCAGATCGAACTCCAGCGGCAAGGCGTGCTGATCAATGCTTTCCTGCAGGATTACGCGAAATCGCAACCCATCACCGATGAGGCGATGAAGAAGGAGTATGACCAGGTCAAGGCGCAAAGCGGCGGCAAGGAATACAAGGCGCGCCATATCCTGGTCGAGACCGAGGACGAAGCCAAACAGATCATCGGCCAGCTCAAGAAAGGCGGCAACTTCGAAAAAATCGCCGCCGACAAATCCAAGGACAGCGGCTCCAAAGCGAAAGGCGGCAACCTCGACTGGGCACCCGCGAACCGCTACGTTCCCCCGTTCGCCCAGGCGCTCACCAAACTCAAGAAAGGCCAGACCACCGATGCGCCGGTCCAGACCCAGTTCGGGTGGCATGTGATCCGGCTCGATGAAGAACGTGCAGCCAAATTTCCCACGTTCGAGGAAGCCAAGTCCCAGATCCAGCAACAGCTGCAGCAGCAGGCGGTCAACAAGCTGATCGCCGACCTGCGCGCCAAGGCCAAGGTCGAGTAATCGGCCCGATCCGGGAGAAAAAGCGCACCGCGGTGCGCTTTTTTTTCAGTCGTACACCGTGTCCGAATAGTGTGCCGCATCGACTACGGCCTCGATGACGGTCGGCCCGCCTGAGGACAGCGCCTTCACGAGCGCGCGTTCCAGTTCGTCGGAACTGCGCACGCCCGTTGCCGGCACGCCGAAGTAATGCGCCGGCGGCTGGTCATAGTCGCCGGGCACGACGTCCGTGCCGTAGTACGCGTAGTGCCGCCGCTCCTGCTTGACCCGGATCAGGCTCAGCCAGCGGTCGTCGAGCACGACAAACGGTATGGCAAGGCCGAGCCGCCTGGCGACCGCCAGTTCCCCGCAAGTCATCTGGAAACAGCCGTCGCCCAAAACGCAGACCACGGGAAGATCGGGCCGGGCGATTTTCGCGGCAATCGCGGCCGGCATGCCGAAGCCCATCGACGACCAGCCGTTATTGATCAGAAATGTGCGTGGCGCGTGCGCCGTCCACTGGCTGCCGATCTGGTGGGTATGGGCGCCCGTATCGAAAGTCAGCACGCCGTGACGCGGCAGCACGCGCCGCACGACGTCTATCGCCTGATGCGGGCTGAAGACGGCCGTGTGCGGGCGCAACTCGCGCTGGAATTGCTCCCGCTGCCGTCCCACGGCTTCCGCCGTCAGCTCGTTGCGCATCCCCGGCAACGCAGCGAGACGGGCAAGCGACGAATCCAGATCGCCCACGACCTCGTGAGCGATCCTGACGGTGGCATCGACGTCGGCGCGCCCGATGTCCACGTGCAGCACCGGGACATCGCCCGTCCATGCCTCGTATTCGACTTCCACCGTGTCGTAACCGAGCCCGACGATGAGGTCGGCGCCGCGCAGGAATGCGCGCTGCGTCTGGCGTTTCGCGCGTTCTATGCACCCGAGCGC
>Ga0102851_10001831_pt1 | contig 12492 bp, 9 predicted proteins | sample Mud3Dept3metaG_FD_79558 | JGI IMG/M metagenome (GOLD analysis project Ga0102851, IMG submission 79558) | Freshwater wetland microbial communities from Ohio, USA, analyzing the effect of biotic and abiotic controls - Mud 3 Core 4 Depth 3... | ecosystem: Environmental > Aquatic > Freshwater >... | reverse complement strand
AACACCAATGCAGTCCTAAGGATACACAATACTGTTAAAAAGCTGATCAGCGAACATAATATTTCAATATACAGGAAGCGAAGGAATTTTTCATTATATGTCCTGCTCGCATTTCTGATTCTTTCCGGACTGGTGATCCTGATCACTTATTTCAGAATGCCGGAGTACTTCTGATTTCCCATAGTCCCGTCCCGTCCCGATAGCTATCGGGAGCTATCGGGAGCTACCGGGAGCTATCGGGAACGCAGATTTACAAGGATTTCTTACCGGGAAGTGACTATTTGTCAGTTAACATCAATGGCATATCTTTTGAAAGTGAGGTGCGGAAACTCAATGCTAGATATTTAAAAATAACATACCATGCAAACAGGAAAAATTGGTGTAACCACTGACAACATTTTCCCGATAATCAAGAAATTCCTTTATTCCGATCACGAGATTTTTCTGCGTGAACTTATTTCCAATGCCATTGATGCCACACAGAAACTGAAGGCGATGGCATTGGCAGGCGATTATAAAGGAGAGCTGGGGGATCTGACAATCAGAGTGGCAGTTGATAAGAAGAAAAAAACCATTACTGTCTCCGACAACGGGATAGGCATGACCCAGGAAGAGCTTGACAAGTACCTGAACCAGATTGCATTTTCAAGCGCAAACGATTTTCTTGATAAATATAAAGATCAGGCTAATAACCTGATTGGCCATTTCGGTCTTGGTTTTTATTCATCATTCATGGTTTCCAATAAGGTCGAGGTTATTAGCAGATCATGGCAGGATGGAGCCCAGGCTGTAAAATGGACCTGCGACGGGAGTCCCGAATTCACAATTGAGGAAACTAAGAGAGATAACAGGGGAACCGATGTGATTCTGCATATCGACAAGGATTCGAAAGACTTCCTGGAGGAAAGCAAGATAGAGCAGTTACTGAAGAAATACTGCAAATTTCTCCCGGTCGAGATAGCATTCGGTAAAGAACAGGAGTGGAAAGACGGAAAATATGTCGATACAGGGAAAGACAAAATTATCAATAACACAAAACCTGCATGGACTCTTAAACCCTCTGAGCTTAAGGAGGAAGATTACCAGAAATTTTACCGGGAACTTTATCCGATAGGAGATGAGCCTTTGTTCAACATTCACCTGAATGTTGATTACCCTTTCAAGCTGACAGGTATTCTCTATTTCCCCAAAATTAAAAACAACATCGAGATACAGAAGAATAAGATACAGCTCTACTGTAACCAGGTATTTGTAACCGACTCTGTTGAAGGTATTGTCCCGGAATTCCTGACGCTGCTGCATGGAGTTCTTGACTCTCCAGATATACCGCTGAACGTTTCGAGAAGCTATCTCCAGAGCGATTCAAATGTGAAGAAAATATCAGGTCATATCACCAAAAAAGTTGCCGACAGGCTGAATGAGATCTTCAAAAACAACCGGCCGGAGTTCGAAAAAAAATGGGACAATCTGAAGCTTTTCATTGTTTACGGAATGATCACCGAGGAAAAATTCTATGAAAAGGCCTCAAAGTTTGCCCTTCTGAAAAATACTGATGATAAGTACTTTACGTTCGAAGAATACGATAAACTGATCAGGGAAAACCAGACTGACAAGAATAAAATCCTGGTGTACCTCTATTCAACGAACAAAACTGATCAGTTCACCTATATCGAAAAAGCAAAGACCAGGGGTTATGATGTGCTTAATCTGGATGGCCAGCTTGATGTTCATCTGATCAATCATCTTGAGACAAAATTCAAGGAATCGAGATTTGTCAGGGTTGACTCTGATGTGATCGAAAAGCTGATCCAGAAAGAAGAGCAGAGGGAGTCCAAACTTACGGAAGGGCAGAAGGAAGACCTTAAGAGTGTCTTCAATGTGAAAGTGAAATCAAAGGAGATATTCAATGTTGTTTTTGAACCGCTTGACGAAAATGAAGCTCCGGTTTTGATTACACAGTCCGAGTTCATGCGCAGAATGAAGGATATGGCCCAGCTTGGAGGTGGCATGAACTTTTACGGCGACCTTCCTGACAGCTATAACCTTGTGGTCAATCCGAATCATCCAATGGTTCTGAAGATAAATGATAACCTGATTGCTGAAACGGGAACAAAGCTTACGGAGAATGACACAGAGAGGAAGAGGGTAAAGGAAGAGGTGGAATTTATGGAAAAGGAGCACAGCAAGAAGAAAGCCGAGGAGATAAGCCAGCTCGAAAAAGATGACCTTGAGAAACTCAGGAAAGAGCTTTCCGGGATCGAGAATGCCAGAAAGGATATTCTTGAAGGTTATGGAAGCAATAACAAAATTGTCAAACAACTGATTGACCTGGCATTGCTTGCGAATAATATGCTCCGCGGAGAGGAACTTAGCACCTTCGTGAAGAGAAGCGTGGAGCTGCTTTAAGGATTGTCTTGCGGTCGTACAGTCATGAGGTTGAATAAGAATCGTTGCGCCCTTGGGCCGTTGAGCCGATTTAAATCATCCTTCCGATTTCGCTTTTGATAAAATCTATCGCTACCCGGGTTGGTTCCTTTTCAAGATCCATAACGGTTTCCAGAAGCTTTCTGCTGAATTCCATACCGGTTGCGTTTTCCGGCAACTTTTCAAATTCACCATTAATGATCTTGATCATATTGGACCGTGCGTTCCGTACAACTTCCCATGCCTGGGGGCTCATGTAAATCTGTTGCGACAGGTTATGTTCGAATTCGCTCCGGACAGTTGTCATCAGAGCTGAATGAAGCTGGCCGGCCGACATCCCGGGAGTGCTTATCCTGACAAGCATTGATTCAAGGGATATCCTTTCCAGAAACAATACTATCCTCTCATACGCCTGCAGTTTAATAGGAATAACCGTTCGGCTGTTCTGCAGGACCAGTTCCTGTTTCCTTTTATCCTGATCATTCTTCAGCAGATTCCTCAGAAGAAGCAAGGCTGTAAGAAGGACCAGCAAAGCCGGGATCGTAATCTTTAGAATATCAGATACTGTCTCCATCTTCATCCGTTTAATTTACAATATGCAAACTTAAGCCTTTTCCTTTGTTTTTAGATATTACTTTCTATATTTGAATCCGGTCTGAAAATTTTAATGCCTTAAATATATAATGTATGGAATACTTATCTGACAGAATCAAAATCATGGCCGCCTCCGCCACAATGGAAATGGCACAGAAGAGCCGTGAACTTAAAGCCAAAGGTCTTGACATTATCAGTCTTAGCCTCGGAGAGCCTGACTTCAATACTCCGGATTATATTAAAGAAGCTGCTAAAAAGGCTATAGATGATAATTATTCAAAATATCCTCCCGTTCCGGGATACAATGATCTCAGGGAAGCTATTTCGAAAAAATTCAAAGAAGAGAATGGGATCAGCTATAAGCCTGAACAGGTATTTGTATCGGCCGGAGGAAAGCACTCCCTTATTAATGTCATCCTGTCGATAATCAATCCCGGCGATGAGGTTATAATCCTGGCGCCTTACTGGGTGAGCTACTATGATCAGATAGTCCTGGCAGGGGGCAAACCGGTTATTATCGGAGCGACTCTTGAAAATGATTTCAAGATCCGGCCCGATCAGCTCGATGCAGCCATTACCGGTAAGACCCGGCTCGTTATCTTCAATTCACCGTCAAATCCTACCGGAATGGTTTATTCCGGGAAGGAGATGGAAGCGGTTGCAAGGATGGTTCAGAAGCATGAGGGCGTGTTCATCATGTCTGATGAGGTTTATGAACATATCCTTTTCGAAGGTGAACATGTAAGCATGGCTTCCTTCGACTTTATCTATGACCGTGTGATAACCGTGAACGCCGTGTCAAAAGCTTATGCCATGACGGGCTGGAGGGTAGGTTATCTAGGCGCTCCTGTGTGGATAGTGAAAGCCTGTGACAAACTTCAGGGACAATTCACATCCGGTGTATGTGCCGTTGCACAGCGCGCAGCACTGGCAGCTCTTACCGGAAAAGACAACTCACGTCAGATAATGAGGGATGCATTTCTCAGGCGCCGTGATCTTATTTGTAAACTTTTAAAAGAAATAGAAGGTATTAAGGTAAGAGTTCCGCAGGGTGCTTTTTATGTTCTGCCTGATATCAGCTACTACCTTGGAAGATCAGATGGCGAGACAAAGATCCGCACCTCCGACGAACTGGCTCTGTGGCTGCTCGAAAAGGCACAGGTTGCCACAGTGGGAGGGGATGCTTTTGGCGCACCTGATTGCATCAGGATTTCCTATGCCATCTCCGATGACCTGCTTGTTGAAGCGGTGAAAAGAATAAAGGGGGCTCTGGAGAAGCTGGGGTGATGTTAATAGTTAAATTGCGCAATATTTCATATCTTTAGTTTTTATGATTTAATGAAGTTACATTAGTTAATAATTTAAATTTTTACCAAATGATTCTACTTGTAATTCTTGTGATCATTGTTGTGCTGGGCCTGATTGCCATTTCTCTTTATAACCGCCTGATCAAATTCAGGAATAGCAGGGAACAGGCGTTTGCCGATGTCGATGTTCAGCTTAAGCAGCGACATGATATGATTCCTCAGCTTGTTGAAGCAGTTAAAGGATACATGCAACATGAGCGGGGTGTTCTGACCGAGATAACCGAAGCACGTGCAAATGCAATGAAAGCAACAACTATCAATGAAAAGATAACTGCCGAAACCAGGCTTTCTACAGCTCTGGACGGACTTAAAGTTGCAGTGGAAGCTTATCCCGACCTTAAGGCAAGCCAGAACTTTCTTGATCTGCAGAATGAGATATCAGACATTGAGAACAAAATTGCCGCAGCGCGCCGATTCTTCAACTCGGCCACCAAAGAACTTAATGTTGCAATCGAGCTGTTCCCGTCAAATCTCATTGCCACGATCTTTAATTTCAAACGCGAGCCTATGTTTGATCTGGGCGAGCAGCGTGCTACGGCAGAAGAACCTCCGAAAATACAGTTCTGAACAATCAGATGAAGTATTTTGGTTTGCAAAGCCAGATCAGAAAGAACAATACAAATTCGGTATTGATCTTACTGATGTTCCCTGTTGTCTTTTTCGGACTGACATGGCTCTTCTTCTTTTTAACATCACTGGGAGAGTCACATTATTTATCACAGGAACAGGGACAATATAACATGCTTCCAGTGATAAACAGTAATTTCTTTCGAACGATTCCATGGATCACTGTTGGGGTAGTTATTTGGTTCATAATTGCATGGTTCTCACATACAGCAATGATAAATAGGGCTACTGGTTCAAAACCACTTGAAAGAAAAGAAAACAAGCGAATTTATAACCTTGTGGAGAACCTTTGTATCTCAACTGGTATGAAGATGCCAAAAGTAAACATCATTGAAGATGATTCGTTGAATGCGTTTGCCAGTGGTATAAATCCGGATACGTACGTTGTTTCCCTCTCACGTGGTATTATTGACAAGCTTGATGACCAGGAACTTGAAGCAGTGATAGCGCATGAGCTCACTCATATCAGGAACCGTGATGTAAGATTGCTGATAATCTCAATAATTTTTGTGGGGATCTTTGCATTTATCTCGGAAACTATGTTCAGGTCGATGCGTTTTGGGAGCTTATCACGTGGCAAAAAAGGCAGCGGAGGAGCAGCGGTAATTGTTGCCCTTCTTCTTGCACTTGTCGGTTATCTGATTGCCTCGCTGTTCAGGTTCGCTCTTTCAAGAAAACGGGAATATCTTGCCGATGCCGGCTCGGCAGAACTTACCCGGAATCCGCTTGCACTGGCATCAGCTCTGAAAAAAATATCGATTGATCCGACTATAGAAGCCGTGAAAAGAAATGACGTTGCCCAGATGTTCATCGAAAATCCGCAGAAAGAGTTGAAGAATTCATCTGTGTCGTTTTCAACCTTATTCGCTACACATCCGCCGATACAGAAACGGATTGAGATACTGGAACAATTTTGACGGCCTCAAAGGCGCAAAGGAAGCGGATTGAGAGGGAAAAAACAAAAAAATTCCCTCCCTGGAGGGATTAGGGGGTGGGTCTTAATGGATTTCTTTCTTTCTGAAGAGCTTTTTTTCTTCTCCTTTCAGAAGTCTTCTGATGTTTTTCCTGTGGGTTACAAGCAGTGCCACGGCTACAAATACCGAAAATATTTTAAATAATAGCGATGGTGTGTCAAATAGTGTCAGTAAAAATACCGGGAAAGCAATCCCGGCGGTCATTGATGATACCGATACAATTCCTGTTACCAGAAAAATCAGAAGGAAGATCCCGAGGCAAACGAGTGTCACGGCAGGATGTATTGCCACCAATACACCAAACATCGTTGCAACACCTTTACCACCCCTGAATCCGGCAAAGAGAGGGAATATGTGGCCAATTATCGCCGCAAATCCGGTCAGTATCTGAAGATTAACAAGATGAGCGCTCTCTGCAGGTGCAAGATTAAGCAGACGTGGCAGCAGTGTGGCAAGAGACCCCTTCGCAAGATCGAACATCAATACCGGCACTCCGGTCTTCCACCCTAGGACGCGAATTACATTTGTAGCTCCGGCATTTCCGCTCCCATGTTCCCTGACGTCAATTCCATGAAACAGTTTCCCTGCCCATACTGCTGAAGGAATTGATCCAATGATATATCCGGTAATAACAGCGGCCAGTATTAATGAATAATTCATTTGGATTCCTGCAAACGTTCCGTAAGTCCCTGGAGTTGTCTTTTCATCTCAGAAGGGAGCCTGTCGCCAAACACAGCATAATGGTTGTTAATCAGTTCAAGTTCTGCCATCCATTCGTTTTTATCAACTTTAAGCAGCTCAGGGATATTACCCGCAGCATCATTTAATCCGGCAATGTCAATGCTTCCTTCCTTAGGTACATAACCTATCGCAGTATTGTTTGCAACGTCAGCGCCTTCAGTCCGTTCAAAGATCCATTTCAGCACCCGGATATTGTCCCCGTATCCGGGCCAGAGGAATTTACCGGTGGAATTTTTGCGGAACCAGTTAACATTGAAAAGCTTAGGCAGTCTGTTTTTATCCGGAGCATTTTCTCCGATCTTTATCCAGTGGCCAAAATAATCTGCCATATGGTAGCCGCAGAATGGAAGCATCGCAAACGGATCCCGGCGTACACCTGCCTTAAGCCCGATAGCTGCAGCTGTGACCTCAGATCCCACGATTGATCCCATGAATACACCATGATTCCAGTCAAATGCCTGATAGACAAGCGGTAATGTATCAGGGCGCCGGCCTCCGAAAAGTATGGCTGAAATTGGCACACCTGAAGGATTTTCCCAGTTGCTGTCAATTACAGGACATTGTTTTGCGGGGGCTGTAAACCGGGCGTTCGGGTGGGCGGCCGGTTTACCGCTGGCCGGATCATATTTTTCATTTGTCCAGGTAATGGTCCCTGCAGGAATATCATATCCGATCCCTTCCCACCATATGTCTCCATCCGGAGTAAGACCGGTATTTGTGAAAATTGAGTTTTCCCTGCAGGAAAGCATTGCATTGGGATTGGTTGTCATCGAAGTGAAAGGGGCAACACCGAAAAAACCGGCTTCAGGGTTGATGGCATACAATCTTCCATCATCACCGAATTTCATCCAGGCAATATCATCTCCAACGGTTTCAACCTTCCAGCCGGGAAGAGTCGGGATAAGCATTGCCAGGTTGGTCTTGCCACATGCGCTTGGGAATGCTGCTGCAAAATATTTCTTGACACCCTTTGGATTGGTAATGCCCATGATAAGCATATGTTCAGCCATCCATTTTTCTCTTTTTGCCATATTAGTGGCAATTCGCAATGCAAAGCACTTCTTTCCCAGAAGTGCGTTCCCGCCGTATCCGCTGCCATATGACCAGATCTCATTTGTCTCGGGAAAGTGTGTGATATATTTCTTTTCGATAGGAGCACACGGCCATTTTTTATCTTTCTCTCCAGGTTGAAGCGGGGCACCGACTGAATGAATACAGGGAACGAAATCATTATTGCCAAGAACATCCAGTACAGCTTTGCCCATTCGGGTCATGATACGCATATTAACAACCACATAAGGTGAATCAGTGATCTGAATTCCGATATGTGAGATTTTTGAACCAAGGGGACCCATGCTGAAAGGGATAATATACATTGTACGGCCTTTCATGCTGCCTCTGAACAATGAGCGCAGGGTATCTTTCATTTCCTCCGGATCGCTCCAGTTATTTGTCGGGCCGGCATCTTCCTGTTTCCGGGAACAGATAAAAGTACGGTTCTCCACACGTGCAACGTCGCTCGGGTCGCTTTGAAAATAATAACTTCCTGGACGCTTCTTCTCATCGAGCTTCACTGCCATTCCGCTCCTGACCATCTGGTCAAGCAACAGCTGGTTTTCCTTTTCAGAACCATCGCACCAATGGATGGCATCAGGCTGACACAGGTCCGCCCATTCTTTTACCCATCCTGTTAATTTCTCGTTACTGGTCATAATCAATCTTTTATAAAAATTTATCTTAATGTAATCCAAATAAAAATGTCAAATATAGGAATCCAATCAATAAATAAAAGAGGTTATTATTTAAAGATACGAAAATATATTAACATTTCAAACAAATAAAGTAAATAATATTAATCAATAAGGTTAGAAAAGTACAATATGTATGTTCTTACATTCAATAAACTTAATAAAATAAAGATTACCGGTTCTTCATTGCGACCATTCATTCGGTTCACGGTCCCATCGATATTTTTCCAGTTCCTGCATCAGCTCTGGTTTCAGAGGACCATCATCGCTTGTTTTCAAATTAAGCTTAACATGTTCAGGCTTCCGCATTCCAGGAATTATGGTACTTACAGCCGGTTCTCCGAGAATAAACCTTAGTGCCATTTCAGGCATTATCATACCTTCCGGAAGGAGTTTTTTAAGTGCATTGACACGTTCCACAGTGGGGATCAGATTTTCCGCAACAAAATAAGTGTTACGCCAGTCACCCTCCGGCCATTTGCTGGTTTTTGTCAGCGTACCGGTAAGTGAGCCCTCGTCAAAAGGAACCCTTGCAATAACGCCCACATTCATTTCACGGCATGCAGGGAAGAGTTCGTCTTCAGGATTCTGATCGAAAATATTATAGATAACCTGAATTGAATCTATCAGTCCGCTTCTGACTGCTTTAACACCGTTCCATGGTTCCCACCTGTTTATGCTTATACCTATGGCATGTATCAAGCCCTGTTCCTTAAGATCGATCATTTTCCTGATGCCTCTTTCATCTTTCAGCCAGAGATCCTCCCATGTATGGAATTGCATAAGATCGAATGAATCCAGTCCGGAATTTTTTAGGCTCGATTCAACATATTTCTTAATGTGATCAGGAGGGTAACAATCATCCAGTGTGTATTCGCGTCTGGCTGGCCATTGGAAATTTTTTGGAGGGATTTTCGTTGCGGTAAATAATTTTTTCCCTTTGTTTGCCCTGATAAGTTCACCCAGCAGTCCTTCACTTTTCCCTCTTCCGTAAGCCCAGGCTGTGTCGAAGAAATTACAACCCATATTAACGGCTGTCTGAAGAGCAAGGGATGATTCTTTGTCATCAGAACCTGTCCATGAACCCATGCCCCACATACCGTAGCCAATTTCACTTATTTGCCAGTTTGTCTTGCCCAGATTGCGATATTTCATATTTCGGTTGCATTTATAAATGGTAAGGGCGTTGCATGCAACGCCCTTACTATAACAAAACTTGATTAACAATTGTTCACTGTTTTCCGTATTTGATCGAAGCCTGTGATGCTGCAAGTCTTGCGATCGGTACCCTGAACGGAGAGCAACTGACATAGGTTAATCCTGTTTTAAAGCAGAATTCAACAGATGCCGGATCGCCTCCCTGTTCACCGCAGATTCCCACTTTCAGGTCCGGCCTTGTTGCACGTCCTTTCTGGACTGACATGGTTATAAGTTGGCCAACACCATCCAGATCGATCGTCTGGAACGGATCTGCAGACAGCATTTTCTTATCAAGATAGTCATTCATGAATCCGCCTATATCATCGCGGCTGAAACCAAATGTCATCTGTGAGAGGTCGTTTGTTCCGAATGAGAAGAACTCAGCGCTTTTTGCCATACGGTCGGAAAGGAGTGCTGCGCGGGGTATCTCGATCATAGTACCGTATTTATAATCTATCTTCTGAACTCCGAATTTTTTGCAGACTTCATCATAAACTGTATCTACAACTTTTTTAGTAACATCAAGTTCTGAAACATCGCATGTTACCGGAACCATTAACTCAGGATGCGGTTGCTTTCCTTCCTTAATGAGCTCCATCGTTGCTTCAAACATGGCTCTTACCTGCATCTCCGTAACTTCAGGATAGGTGATGCCAAGACGAACTCCACGGTGTCCCATCATCGGATTCGATTCGTGGAGGGCATCACCACGTTTTTCAACGTCTTCTCTCTTGATGCCCAGCGCTTTTGCCAGTTCTTCCTGCTTTTCTCTCTGTTGCGGCACAAACTCATGAAGTGGCGGATCAAGTAGCCTGAAAGTAACAGGCAACCCATTCATTGCTTCGAGCGTGGCTTTCATGTCCTTTTTTACAAAAGAGAACAGTTCACTGAGAGCATTACGGCGTTCTGCCTCGTTTGCACTTAAGATCATCTTACGAAGGAGGAACAAGGGTTGCTCTGAACCTTTTCCATAGAACATATGCTCGGTCCTGAAAAGTCCTATCCCTTCAGCTCCGAAATCGCGGGCGATTTTTGCATCAGCAGGAGTGTCAGCATTGGTACGGACACCCATTTTACGGTATTTATCGACGATCTTCATGAACTCCCTGAATCTCGGATTTTCTGTAGCATCCATCAGAGCCAACGCTCCTGTATATACATTCCCTTTTGTACCGTTGAGAGTAAGGAGGTCACCTTCTTTGATAACTAATCCACTTCCGGCAACTTTAGCGGTTTTAGAATTAACATCAACATGAAGTCCACCGGCTCCGACGATACAACATTTACCCCAGCCGCGGGCAACAAGTGCAGCATGCGATGTCATTCCGCCGCGGGCGGTGAGAATACCTTCTGCAGCGCGCATTCCCTCCACGTCCTCAGGATTGGTCTCTTCACGAAGAAGAATTACCTTTTCGCCTTTGCGAAACCATGCTACCGCATCCTCAGCCGTGAAGACCACTTTTCCGACAGCGGCACCTGGTCCTGCCGGCAGTCCTTTCACAACAGGGTTCACTTTCTTTTCAGCTTCGGGATTGCATATCGGGTGAAGCAACTCATCAAGCTGTGCCGGGTCAACACGCAATACAGCTGTCTTTTCATCAATAAGCTTCTCATTAAGCATATCCATTGCCATATTCAAAGCAGCAGTACCTGTTCTCTTGCCGGCACGGCACTGAAGCATGTACAGCACGCCCTCCTGGATGGTGAATTCAATATCGAGCATGTCGCGGAATGAATTTTCCAGGATATTTCGGATATCACACAACTCTTTGTATGTCTGCGGCATAGCTTCCTGCATGCTGTGCAGGTGCTTATTCTGTTCGTTCTTGGTTTCATCGTTCAGGGGACTGGGAGTCCGTATACCTGCCACTACATCCTCACCCTGCGCATTTACCAGCCATTCGCCGTAGAACAGGTTCTCGCCAGTTGCCGGGTTGCGTGTGAATGCAACACCTGTTGCTGATGAATCACCCATGTTGCCGAATACCATAGCCTGCACGTTAACAGCTGTACCCCAGTCATCAGGAATACCTTCTATACGACGGTATGAAACAGCTTTCTTGCCGTTCCAGCTCTTGAAGACCGCTTTAATGCTTCCCTCGAGCTGTTCCTTTGCATCATCAGGAAACGGTTTGCCGAGAACATCCTTTACTATTTTCTTGAATTCCTCAGAAAGATCTTTCAGTTCTTCTGCCGGAATTTCCGTATCTGATTTATAACCTTTTTGTTTCTTGAATTCGTCAAGCTTCTCATCGAGCTGTTTCCGGATGCTTTTGCCTTCACTAAGTTCAATTCCTTCAGCTTTTTCCATAACAACATCAGCGTACATCATTATGAGCCGGCGGTATGAGTCCCATACAAACCTTGGATTGTTGGTTTTTTTAAGAAATCCGGGTATGGTTGCAGAACAGAGACCGATATTAAGAACGGTGTCCATCATTCCCGGCATTGATTTCCTTGCACCTGAACGACAGGATACAAGCAATGCATTTTCCGGATCGCCGTACTTCATATTCATGGTTTTTTCTGTCAGCTTCATTGCAGCCCACACTTCAGGCATGAGGTCGGGATGAAGGGTGAGTTTATTCTCATAATACTCAGTACACGCTTCAGTTGTAATGGTGAAACCTGCAGGCACAGGTAATCCCAGCAGACACATCTCTGCAAGGTTGGCTCCTTTGCCTCCGAGAAGGTTCTTCATTTCAGCTTTACCTTCTGCAGTTTTGCTTCCGAAGGAGTAAACTCGTTTGACTTTTGACATAATTGTATTGTTTTGAGGTAATTAATTAATGATTTTTCGAAATAAGGTGCAAATTT
>Ga0102851_10001830_pt1 | contig 12494 bp, 13 predicted proteins | sample Mud3Dept3metaG_FD_79558 | JGI IMG/M metagenome (GOLD analysis project Ga0102851, IMG submission 79558) | Freshwater wetland microbial communities from Ohio, USA, analyzing the effect of biotic and abiotic controls - Mud 3 Core 4 Depth 3... | ecosystem: Environmental > Aquatic > Freshwater >... | reverse complement strand
GGGCGAGCTCTGCCATCGGCAGGTCGGTGCGCCGGCGCATGAAGGTGAACTCCATGAAGCCGATCAGCCCCGGCATTAGCAGGTAGAAGGTCGTGCCCGCGTAGGGCATGTCCATCACCAGGCCCTTGTTCGCCATCGCCTCGAGGATGGGGGCGAGCGCGGCGGCAGGGATGCCGGTGGCCTGAGCGAGCTCGTCGAGCGTCGCCTCCCCCAGGGGAAAGTGCGACGCCACGAAGGCCTCGCGCTCGTCGAACAGCAGGGCGAGGATCTCGCGCAGCGTCGCGCTGTCGACCAGGCCGATCGGATAGCGGTTGAGGCGATCGATCAGCGGGACCAGCGACGACTTGGTGCTCAGCAGGTGCCCCATGGAACCCCTGGTCGGTCCTGTCTCGCCGACCTCCACGTCACGACGACACCTCGTCTATAGTCCTTTCCAGGCGCGGGCGCCATGGGCGCTTGATTCCGGGCGGGCTGCCACAGAGGCACAGGGCCGATTGACAGGGCAAAGGCCCGTCAGGCCGGTCGGGGTGCCGGGAGCGTCATTCGTTCCGGTTCCGAGGTTACTGCCTTTCTCTGTGTCTCTGCGCCTCTGTGGTCGAATCTGATGTTCACACGATGAGTGGTGCCAAGGATGTGGAGGTCGGGATGGCGGGTGACACCGGGCTGCTGCTTCGCGCACTGGCATTCGCGGCCGAGCGGCACAGCCGGCAGCGGCGCAAGGACGTCGAGGCCTCGCCGTACATAAACCACCCGATCGCCCTCGCGAACGTCCTCGCGAACGAGGCAGGCATCGACAGTGTCGAGGTGCTGGCGGCGGCCATCCTCCACGATACGCTCGAGGACACCGAGACCACCGTCACGGAGCTCGATGCCGCATTCGGCCCCCGCATCTGCCGGATCGTGCTGGAGGTGACGGACGACAAGTCGCTGCCGAAGACCGTCCGCAAACAGCTGCAGATCGAGCTGGCGCCGCAGCTGTCGCACGAGGCGAAGCTGGTGAAGTTCGCCGACAAGATCTGCAACCTGCGGGACGTCGCCACGGCCCCGCCGGTCGGCTGGCCGCTGGAGCGGCGGCAGCGGTACTTTGACTGGGCCAGGCAGGTGGTCGACCGCATGCGCGGTGTCCATGCCGGGCTCGAGGCGATCTTCGACGCGGCGTATGCGCGGCGGCCCGGTTCCTCCTGAATCCTTCACCACAGAGACACAGTTTACAGGGCGGGCCGTGCGCGCCGGCAGATCGCGCCGAGGACGGCGCTCCCACCGGGCGACGCTCCGACGGACGGCGCCCCTACGGGCTTCCCATTCTATGGATTTCCCTGCGGCGAGCGGGCCACCGAGATCGTCTTCTCCCGCGCGCTCGCGGCAGCCAGAGACTGCCGCAGCTGCTCCTCGAGCCGGTCGAGCTCCTCGGCGGCCTTGACCCGTGCGGCGCGCCCTTGGTCGGCGATCCGCAGGCTGTCCTCGATGGCGCCGATCAGGCTCTGGTTCGCCTGCGCCACCGCAGCGATGTCGAACACGCCGCGCTCCATCTCGCTGCGCGCAATCGCGTTCGCCTGCCGGAGGTTCTCGGCATTGGCGCGCAGCAGATCATTCGTGAGGTCGGTCGCCGCCGCCACGGACTTTGCCGCCTCGCGGGACCGGTGGATGGTGAGCGCCTGCGCGAGCTGCTGGCGCCACAGCGGGACGGTGTTGACGAGGGTCGAATTGATCTTGCCGACCAGCGCCTTGTCGTTGTCCTGCACCAGTCGGATGCTCGGCAGGCTCTGGAGCGTGACCTGCCGCGTCAGCTGCAGGTCGTGCACGCGCCGCTCCAGGTCGTCGCGACGTGCCCGCAGGTCGCGCAGCCACTGCGCTGCGAGGGTATCCGCGCCGGTTTCGCGCTCCGCTGCCGGGATGACCTCCGCGTCGATCTCGCGCAGCTTCGCCTCGCCCGCGGCGATGTACTGCTCGAGCACCCGGAAGTACCCCAGGTTCGCGGCGTAGAGGCGATCGAGCGACTCGATGTCGATCAGCAGGGCGGTCTTGTGCTGCTCGAGCTGATCGGTTATGTGGTCGATCTGGTCGCGCACCGCCTCGTACTGCTGCAGCAGCCTGGCCGCGTCCCGGCCCTTGCCGAGCAGCCGGTCAAGCCACCCGGGCTTACGGTTGGGGTCGAGCTCGCCGACGTCGAAGCCGCGCAGGGTCAGCACCATGTCGTTGAGGGCGCTGCCGGCCGGGCCGAGGTCCTTCGTCCGCACCTTCTCGAGCATGCGGTCCGACACGGTCGTCAGCTCTTCCTGCGCGCGGCTGCCGAAGAAGAGGATCGAGTGGCTGTCGCCGAGGTCGAGCTCCGCGAGCAGCGGTGCGAGCTCCGCGCTGGTCAGGCTGCCGGCGGTGGCGGCCTGCAAGTCGGCGGCGGCGCCTGCCCTCTCCAGTGTGCCGGTCGTCGCTCGAGTGGAATCTTCGACGGAAGCGTTCATGTGTGGCCTCGCGCGGTGTCAGGGGTGCGTTTGGTCAGGTGATACCTTCGCGCTCGAGCTGCTTGCGCAGCACCTCGATCTGGATGTCGAGGTCGTCGACGTCATGCTCGAGCAGCAGGGTACGCTGGCGCGCGAAGACGGCCTCTATCTCGGCGAGCACGTTGCGGAAGTTGCCTTCGAGCTCGCGGGAGCGTGACAGCCGGTGCGTCTTCACGTAGCGACTGGCCACGCGCTCCGCGCCCTCGAGGTAGACGTTGAGGAACTTGCGGGCCCGCGACAGCTCGCCCGGATGCTCGCCGATCAGCTCGAGGATGCCGCGCCCCTGGCTCGCGATCCGCCGCAGCCGTTCCTCCAGCTCGCGATTGCCGATGCCCTCGGCCGCGAGCTCGATCGCGAGCACGCGGCTCTCGGCCAGCTGCAGGGCGGCCCACAAGCGGGCGTCGGCCGGCTCCCGTTCGGGCCTGCGCAGGAGGGCGAGCGGCGGCGGCAGCGGATAGCTCAGCTGGAAGCCCGCGGCCGCGAGCGCGGCGAAGGTCGCGCTCACCAGCGCGCCGTGTCCGATCACGCCGCTGGCGGCAACGGCGGTGCCGGCGACGACGAGGGCGCCCGCGAGATAGCCGTAGGGCACCGCCGGCGGCCGGCTGTAGCGGCGCTGCGGCGCGAGCAGCTGCTCGCGCAGCGCGCGCCGGTTGAGCCGGGCCCCCGCAAACAGCGCGGCGAACGCCGCGACCGCGGAGGCGGCCGTACCGAAGTCGCCGCTCGCCAACGCGATCAGTCCCGCCAGGGGCAGGGGCAACGGCAGGACGTAGAGCAGGGCGCCGCGCAGACCGAGCCGGCGGCTGCGCCAGGCGGCAAAGCGCTGCCGCAGCTCGCGCACCACGTCGGTGGCGCTTGGCGCCGGAAGCTGGCCGCGCGGCGGGTCCACCGCGCGGCCAGCGCCGGTGAGGTGCCCGACCACGCGCTCAACGTCCGCCCGCGTCAGCGGTGGGCGGGGAGGGACAGTCGCGGTCCCGTCCGGCGCGGTCCGGGCCGACGCCGCGCTCGTGCGGGGCGGCAACGTGCCCGTCTCCTCAGAGGGCATGGATCAGCGCCTGCCAGGACACCAGGCCGACGCTTGCCAGCAGCAGGAGTCCACCCACAATCCTAATCCCCACGGCGTACCTCGCGCGATTCACCTGTCCCTCGCTACCTGGCGTAAATGGTGCCCGAGGGGCCCGAATCCCAGGGCGTCGGGGCTCCCTCGCCTGCCGCGACAACCGTGGCACGGGTGGTGTTTTCGGGGGGGCCACCGGCGGCTCATCGCCCGCGCAGCGCGCCAACCGGCGCCACCACGAACGCGACCAGGAAGCCGGCGAGCGAGAGGCCCGCGACCCAGCTGGCCGCACGATGCAGCGCCCGGGCGCCGCCGTTGGCCGGCGCGACGACCTCGAAGTCGGTCAGGTAGACCGTCTCGCACGCCCCGTTGCCGCGGTCGTCGCGGGTCGTGCTGGTGCCGCGCGAGAAGCCGTTCGCCGGGTTGCTGTAGCGGGCCAGCATGCCCTTGAAGCGGACGCGGTCGCCGGGCCGTGCCGCCATCAGCGCATCCTGCACGGCCGGGTCGGTGGTGAGCAGATGGTTGTTGGAGAGCTCGTCCATGCGAAAGCGTGCACCGGTCTCCCCGTCCGGCCAGTAGGCCCAGCAGGTCCAGGTGTCGTTGCTGAAATCCATGTCGAGGTAGACGCCACTGCGGACGTTGTCGCCCCACAGGACGCACAGGTCGCGCAGGTTGAGGAAGTCCTGCCAGCGGTCGTGGTGCGTGATGTCCACGAACGAGTCCGCATCGTGGTAGCTGACGACCACGCCCTGCAGCTCGTAGTCGAAAAGCGGCTCGATCTGGTAGCGCTGCCCGCCGGCGTCGACGGCGAACGGCCGGCGCGAGGTCGGCTGCTGGCGGGGTGCCGGCAGGGGCTGCGTGCCGTACGTCTCGGGCGGCGGCAGGTCGTCCTGTCTGAGCCACGTCAGGACGGCCACGCCGAGGCTCAGCAGGAACAGCCAGCCGAAGATCCGTAGTAGCAGCCTGCTCATCGGTGGCGCGATTCAGTCGGAGGCACCGGTATTCTCGCATGGCCGCGCCGCAATTGACGGGCCCGCGCCGCCGGGCGACGCTAGGGCGGGGACGAGATGCGGAGCCGGAGGGCGATGCCGACATGCACGTGATCGAGCGGATCGACATCGAGGGCAACCCGCCCCCCTGGGGAGTCACGGCGATCGGTGGCTTCGTCCAGTCGGCGCTGCGCCGGGTCGAGCGCGAAGGCGCCGAGCTTCCCGACGAGTTCTGCGTGAGCTTCTGCCCCTGGGGCGAGCGCAACGCGGCCACGCTGGCAATGGCGACCATCGCGGACGTGTTCGAGCCGCGCTTCCGGCTGGTGCATTTCACGAGCTGTGGCAGGCCCTATCTGGTGGCGGTGCTGACGGGGCCAGACGCGGTCGACCGCCAGTGTCGGACCCTGGACCATCTTCCATGGTCCGAGCATTACCACGCGCGCTGGGAGGACGGTGCCCTCAGGCTGACGCTGGTGGCCGAGCGGGAGGACATCGGTGTCGAACCGCCGGAATCGCTCGGCGAGCGGTCTTTGCGGCAGCTGTTCGATTCCGGTGATCTGCAGCGGTTCTAGGCCCGCAGGAGCATCGTCTCGCCATGAGCAGGAAGCCCCGCGTCGAGATCACCTACTGCGCGCAGTGCCGCTTCGTCCTGCGCGCCACCTGGCTGACACAGGAGCTGCTGATGACGTTCGACACCGACCTCGGCGAGGTGGCGCTGGTGCCGGGCAGCGGTGGCGTTTTCGAGGTGCGAGTCGATGGCGAGCTGGTGTGGTCGAAGAAGGAGCAGGGCCGCTTCCCGGAGTCCAAGGAGCTGAAGCAGCTCGTCCGAGACCGGGTGGCGCCGGAAAAGGACCTGGGGCATTCGGATCGGTGAGGAGAGGGTGCTGATCCCGGGCAGGCGGCAAAAAAACGCCCGCTGACCAGCAGCGGGCTGTGAGACGAAGGAGAGAAGAACGTCTTTCGCAAGTTGCCAGCCGACACCCGACCGGCATCCTGACTCAGCAATGATCGGGCCAGCTTTTAGAAAGCGCGCCAACCTGCTGAAAAGACGACACTTCGATTCGTCGAGTCACGCCCCATGTCGCCTGGCAGGGCGCCCGAGTCGCACCAGGAACGGGCACCGCCGCGCGCCGGCTGGCACGCGGCGGTGCAGGGGAGAGCGGTCTCCCGGCGGGGGATCGCGGCTGCGCCGCCGTTTCTACTCCGGGATCTTCGGCGGCGGGGGAGCGGCGGTGCTGCCCTGCGGCTGCACGACGATCGCGCCCGGGTAACCACCGTAGCCGTAGGGCCCGCCCCAGCCGTAGGGGCCGTACCCGCCATAGGGCCCGCCGTAGCCGTAGGGCCCGCCGTAGCCGTAGGGCCCGCCCCAGCGGTCATAGCGATCGTAGCGGTCGTTGTCGTTGAACCAGCGGGAGGGATTCATCATGTTGCCCATGTTGAACGCCTGAGCCGCGTTGGCCGCCGTCAGTGCCGCGAGGCCGAGGGCCGTCGCTGCGATCGTGGTCTTGGATGACATCGTTTCCTTACCTCCGAACTTGCCGCCCGAACTCGAGATCAATGATAACCGACGGGCGTGCACGCGACGCGCCGCCCCGGCGGCTCGTCACCCCGGCGCACGGCACGCGCTTCTGCCCATCGTGAATTGCCCGCCCGCTGCCGACGGGGCCAAGCCGGAATAGTTGGCCAGCCGCGCCGACGCGTCAAGGATCGGCGCCCTGCTGGTGCGCCGGGGGCCGCGTGCTACTCTCTTTGCGGGCGCCGGAGACGAGGCGTCCGGCGCGAGGGAGCGGCCTGCAGGCTGAGGTGCCGACGGCCGACGTCTGACGACTCTATCGGACTGGAGGATGGCTATGAAGAGATGGCTCGCTGGTGTCCTGTCGGCCCTTCCCATGCTCGCGGCGGGGGCCGATTACCAGTCCACCCTGCTGGTCCAGACCGGCAAGCTCACGGAAAGCGACCTGATCGTGCGGACCGTCACGGACCTCGAGAGCAGCCGGATCTGCCTCGCGTTCTACGTGCGCACCGTCGGGACGAGCCCCGTGATGACCTGCTTCGATGCGCGCGGAGGCTTCCAGTCGAAGGTCGGTCAGACCGGTCATTTCAAGGACGGCAAGCTCGTCGTGCGCAAGATCAAGGACGGCGTCAACAACGTGTCCTGCCTGGTGGCCTATGTCGCCACGCAGGGGACGTCGCCGGCCATCGACTGCTTCCAGAGCAAGGGGCCCACCAACGACGAGCTGCTGCAGCGCGGCCACCTGCGGGAGGGGGACCTCGACGTCTACCGGATCGTCGATTCCGACGGGGCCAGGACCTGCCTGGTCAGCTACGTGAACACCGGCAGCACCTCGCCCTCCCTGGTGTGCTACAGCGACCGGGCCGATCTCCCGCCGGGGGCCCTGCTGCAGAGCAGTCAGCTCAAGGAAGGCGACCTCGTCGTCCGCAAGATCATCGACGAGGCCAGCCAGAAGGAGTGCCTGGTGACGTACGTCAGCACCGAGGGGACCTCGCCCTCCATGTACTGCGCCGACTGGCGCGGGATGCCGGCACCGGTGCCCGCGGCGCCCACCGCAGCCCCGACGCCCGTCAAGCCCTGAGCCTTCAGGCGGGCCCGGCCGCGTCGGCGTGAGCGGCGGCAGTCCACGACCGGCGGACGGCACGGTCCGTCCGGGCGTGCCCTGCGAGCTCGTGTCGTGGGGCCGCTGCTACGGTCTGTGCCGCACGCTGGCCGCCCAGGTGCGCGCCTCGGGCTTCCGGCCGGACGTCATCGTCGCCATCGGGCGCGGCGGCTGGGTGCCCGGCCGCGTGCTCTCCGACCTGCTCGGGCTCATGGACCTCACGGAGTTCAAGGTCGAGCACTACCGCGGCGCGCACCGCGAGCCGGTGGCTCGGGTCCGTTATCCCCTGTCCGCTGCCGTCGCGGGGCGCCGCGTGCTGCTCGTCGACGACGTCAGCGATACCGGCGATACCTACCGCGTGGCGCTCGAGCACCTCGCCGAGCACGGCCCGCCGGCCGAGGTCCGTACCGCGGCGCTGCATCACAAGACGGTGTCGAGCTTCGAGCCCGACTTTCACGCGGCGCGCGTGGTCCGCTGGCGCTGGCTGATCTACCCCTGGGCCGTGATCGAAGACCTGAGCGGCTTCGTCGGCGCGATGGCGCCGCGCCCGCCGGGTCTGGAGGCCATTGCGGAGCGGCTGCGCACCGACCACGGCCTGCGAGTCACGCGACGCATGCTCGAGGATGTCCTGACCGATCTCGGCACGGGGCGGGAGGGCTGAGAGGGGGCGGCGGCGACTGCGGATGACCGCGGCTCCGCACGCGCCGCGTCGGCGCGCGGATGGCGGCGTCCGCGGTCAATCCTCGGCGGGTGTCGGCCCGTCCTCGTCCCAGTACTCGACGGTGGCCGGCGACCGGCGCGGACCGGCGTGCTCCTTCTCCATCAGCTCGTCGTAGGGCGCCGCCCAGTCCTCGCGCCGCATCTCCATGCCGACCGGCATCAGGTTGTCCACCTCGATGTTGTCGATCGGCCCGGTCCAGTCCTCCGGTTCCTCGATGTGCTCCACGTCCAGCGCGTACCAGGCCGTGATGTCGATCTCGTCGACGGCGCCATCGAAGTACTGGATCTCGACCGTATCCGTGTGGTGGTCGAGGGCGACGACCTGGAACTGCTGCGCCTTCTCGGGCATGTGGTACCACTCGCCGACGACGGGGTCGGCCGCGCTGGTCATGGCACGTCTCCTGCGATCCTCGCCTTACGCAAACCGCGCAATCGCGTGCGCTCCTGGAACGACCCCGGGGCTGGAGCGGGGGCGGTGCAACCCGCGCGGCCGGCCTTGAGCCCACTTCGCGCCCCACCGGCTCCACCGTACCGCAGACGACGACAATTATCGTCACTCTGGGCGTGGCAGGAGCCCCCTGCCTTGATGCTGATCGGCTTTTTCCGTTGTTCTGCCGATCGGCCCCTCGCGACGCAGTTGCCGGTGCGTGCAGGCGAGTGACCGGTCCGGCATCTGGCCGGCACCCGCAGTGCGGCGAAATACCGCGCGAGCCGTCGCGATATTTCGCGCCACAGCGATATTTCGCGCCGTCCCGCTCCCATCGCGTGGTGGCGCCAGGGGACAAATCACCGGCATGCGGCCCATCGCGCGCGCATCGGGAGGCTCGTGACGCGCCCTGCGGCGCCGCGAATGGCGGATCGAGGTCCGCTCCGGAAGGAAACTACTTGGTTTCACGGCCAGTTAGCTGATTGGTCTGAAGCCTGCAGGGTTTTCTGGTGCTCGCAGCCGTGCGACGAAACCAGAGCCAACGCAGATGAGGACCAGAGCCGCTCTTTTTGTGACCGCCATCGGCGCCGTGCTGCTGTCGGCCGGCGCAGCCCGGGCGGCGGTCGTGAATCAGGTGGAGAGCCGAGCCCCCGGCCAGTATGGGCAGGCCTGGTGGTGGGTGACCGGGATGCCCGGGGGACAAGAGGGGCTCGATGGCCGGGCGTCGAGCAGCCGGGCAGGCTGGCTGCCTGCCGCTCCGTCGTCCGGCGCTGCAGCGCGGTCCGGCAGCAAGCCGTCGCGCCGTGCGGTCCGGGGCAGCCGCTCGTCACTGTGGGCGCGGAGCCTGTTCCGCGATCCGGGGCCCGACGGGTTGCCGTGGCGCCTGCGCGCAGACGCGGCCTACAGCGCAGGGCTGCGCAGGGCGGCGAGCGCCAAGCGGCGTCCTGGCGGGCCGGGCGCAGGTTCCTCCGCCGGGTTGCCCGGCTCGGGCGGTGCCAGCGGTCCGCCGGTCGTCGTCGGTCCCGGTGGCGCGGGAGGCGCCCTGCCGCCGGGCGGGGAAGGTGCCTACGATCCCGACCTCATTCCTGGTGTCGGCGGCGAGGGTTCGCAGCCGCTCCCCGGTGAGGGCGGTGAGGGCGCAGGGCAGGGTCCCGACGGAGCGGACCACCTGCCGCCGCCGGACGTCGGCGGGCTGGCTGACGGGGACGAGGACCCGGCGCCGGGTACGGAGTTCGAGCCCGGGGCCGAAGATCCAGGGTTGGTCATCGAGCCGGAGCCCGAGACCGACCTCACCGGTGTCCCCTTCGATGACCTGCCGCTCCTGCCGGATCCCGTCGAGGAAGGCGCTGGGCAGGGCGTCGCCGGCATGGAAGACCTGCCGCTCACCGACATGCCGTTGCCGGCCGCCCAGCTGCCGCCGACCGGCGCGCCGGAAACGGCCGGTGGACCGGTGCAGGCTGTCGCGGTACCCACGGCCGTTCCGGAGCCTGGCAGTCTCGCCCTGGTGGCCCTGGGTCTCGCCGCGGTCCCGTGGGCGCGGCGGCGTCGGCCTCCCGCCTGAGCGGCTGCCGGCCCCTGTCGTGACGACCCCGGCCCCGTGCCGGGGTCGTCCGTTTTCGGCCCCTCGTTCGGGAACTTCGCGCCGGTGCCATTGCGAACGGCCATAATTCGCGCCACCTTTCCTGTGGGCGCCCCTGGGTTGCCGCGCCGCCGTTCCCCGCGCCGTGAGGGTGGGTCAAGGGGTACCACCCGAGCATCGACCGAGGCGGCGGTCCGCGTCGCGTTCGGGACTTTCCCTCGATCCTGGACTGGATAGCCATGAAGAGCCTGCGCGTTGTGCTCGGCATCGTTCTCACCTGTTCCTGCCAGCTCGCGCTGGGCGAGATCTACAAGTGGGTCGACGACAAGGGCGGCATCCACTACGGCGACTGTCCGCCCGCCGAGTGCGGGTCGGTGCCGGTCGAGATCGCGCCGCCGCCGTCCGACGCGGCGGTGCGCGACGCCGAGGAGCGCCTCGAGCGCCTGCGGTCGCAGGAAAAGCCGTCGCGGGAAGGGCACGCGACGCACGAGCGCGGGGCATCCCGCGAAGGCATCGCGCCAGCGGCCGGGGCCCGGCCTGCGGACGTCGGCTGCCTGACGTCGCTGGCGCAGGGCTGGTCGGGGCGGATCGCGGACGCGCCTGAGCCTGTCACGGCACGCGCGCTGACGGCGGCGGAACGGTCGCAGCTCATTGCGCTGCTGCGGGCGATGGCGGGCCGCTGGGAGGGACGGTCGGACGACGTTCGCTGCGCGGGCGACGTGACCGCGCCATCCAGCGAGGTCGCCGTCGGACGTTCGCGCGCCCATGCGTGGTGGGAGAAGGACGGTCTGTTCCGGATCGAGGTCGATCTCCTGTGGGACAGCGGCCGATCGGACCAGTGGTTCTACTGGTTCGACCTGGAAGGCGACCGCCTGCGGTTCTGGAGGGCGCAGACCGACTTCTCAAACGAGAGCGACCTGCAGCGGTTCGACGTCGAGATCGTCTCGGTGGGCAGTGACGGCGTCACGTTCTTCCAGCGCTACGACCAGGGATTGCGCCGCACCCGCGTCATCTCGCTCACCCACGCCGGCCGGGACTTCAGGCTCGGCGAGTACTTCTACCTCGAAGGACAGCTGGTCGGCAGACAGTCCTGGTGGTTCCCGCGGTAGGTGCGGTCGTCCTGACCGACGACTCCCGCACTTCCGAGCCGCCGTCGCGCCGGCCGTCGACGACGCACGGTGGTTCCGCCGGTTGAGCAACCTCAAGCGCCAGCGGGGCTGCGTCCACTAGACTGTGACGAGTCTGGTGCCTCGTTCCGGCACGCTCCGCACCGTTCCCATGATCAAACGCCTGCTGTTCGTCGTCGTTCTGTTGCTCGTCGTCTTCGGCGCCGTGTTCGGCTGGAAATACCATCAGATCCAGCAGGGGATGGCCAGCCGCAAGCCGCCGCCACCGGCCGTGGTGGCGATGACCGAGGTGCGCGAAGAGACATGGGAGTCCCACCTCAGCGCGGTTGGCAGCCTCGTGGCGGCTGCCGGGATCGACGTCACCAACGAGGTGCCCGGCAAGGTCAGCGCGCTGCGGTTCGAGTCCGGTGCGCTCGCGAAAGAGGGCCAGCTGCTGATCGAGCTCGATGCCTCGGCCGACCTCGCCGAGCTGGAGGGCCTGCTGGCGGCGCAGCGCCTGGCTCGGGTCAAGTATCAGCGCCTCGCGGAGCTGCTGCCCACGAAGTCGGCGTCCAAGGCGGACTATGACGAGGCCAAGGCCATGTTCGACGTCGCCGAGGCGGCGGCCGAGGCCAAGCGTGCCGTCATCGCGAAGAAGAAGGTGCTGGCCCCGTTCGGCGGCCGGCTCGGCATCCGCAAGGTCGACCTCGGACAATACCTGGCGCCTGGCTCCGCGATCGTCCCGCTCGAGGCGTTGAATCCGATCTACGCGGATTTCTCGCTGCCTGAGCGCTACCTCGCCATGCTGGCAGTCGGGCAGCAGGTCTTCGTCGGCGTGCAGGCCTACCCCGGCGAGACCTTCGAAGGCCGGATCACGGCGCTCAATCCCGGCATCGAGGAGGGGACGCGCAGCCTCAAGGTTCGCGCGGTCCTCGACAACCCGCAGGAGCGGCTGCGGCCCGGGATGTTCGCCGAGGTGCGGGTGCGCCTGTCGGCGGACAGCCGGGTGCTGACGATTCCCGATACCGCGATCACCTACGCGCCTTATGGCGACTCGGTCTTCGTGTTGGTCCAGGGCGAGCAGGCGGTGACGGTCCAACGCAAGCAGGTGGAGACCGGCGAGACCCGGCAGGGGCGCGTGGCGATCGTCAGCGGCCTAGCCCAGGGCGATCGCGTCGTCAGCGCGGGCCAGGTGAAGCTGCGCAACGGCATGCCGGTCACCCTCGACGACAAGCCGGCGCCGGGCGAGCGGGGGAACACGACGCCGTGAGCTTCACCGACCTCTTCATCCACCGGCCGGTGCTGGCCAGCGTGGTCAGTCTGCTGATCCTGGTCGTCGGCCTGCGCGCCATCGCCGCCCTGGAGGTTCGCCAGTACCCGGCCACCCAGGACACGGTGGTGACGGTGACCACGACCTACCCGGGCGCCAGCTCCGAGCTCGTCAAGGGCTTCATCACCACGCCGCTGCAGCAGGCCATCGCCGAAGCGGACGGCATCGACTACCTG
>Ga0102851_10001829_pt1 | contig 12496 bp, 9 predicted proteins | sample Mud3Dept3metaG_FD_79558 | JGI IMG/M metagenome (GOLD analysis project Ga0102851, IMG submission 79558) | Freshwater wetland microbial communities from Ohio, USA, analyzing the effect of biotic and abiotic controls - Mud 3 Core 4 Depth 3... | ecosystem: Environmental > Aquatic > Freshwater >... | reverse complement strand
GGCTTTATGCCTTTCATGCCGAAAAGCCTTTGCGTGTAATCGATTAGTTCTTCACACTTCTTCAGCTTGTTATTCACAATATGAAAGACGCCGCCCACGCTCGTCTCCATGATAGCCGCAAAAGCCTCCACGAAATGGTCGACCGGGATGAGATTAACACCGCCGTTGTCGGCTATAGTCACCCTGATAGGAAGGCGGAGTGAGCCGTCTTCCTCAAGCCGAACGCCCATCCCGGCCGCCTTCTTGCCACCCCTCTCGCGGATATCTATCTCGAACAAACTCTTCAGGAAAAGCAGTGTTCTTACAGGATAATACACGGCGTTGAAACGTATGCTCCTGCCGGTTTTCGAATCGCCGTAGACAATCGACGGCCGATACATTGTGTGCCGGATGCCCTCCTCGGTGCAAACTTCCGCAACCATTCTCTCGCCCCGGTACTTTGTCTCTTCGTACACATTCGTGAATCGATTCTGCTCAACCAGCTCTTCTTTGCACAGACCACTTAGTTCTCCGGCCACATAGGCCGTGCTGATGTAATGGAAAAATCCACACTTGCTTTGCCGCGCCAGTTCCAGGACATTGCGCAGACCTGTAATATTGGATGACTCCACCTGATGTCTTTTCCTCTCAGCGAACGATGTATTAGAGGCGGCGTGGATGATCTCATCGATACTACGAGCCAGGCGATCATGCGTCTCGCGGCCCAGCCCGAGGTCCGGTTTTTCTATGTCTCCCTCTATTACCTCAAGCTTCCATCCTCGATTAGGGCTTATCGCAAACCAGCTGAGTAACTGAATCACCCTTTCCTCTGCTCCCATATGATTGCTTTTTCTGGCGAGCATGACCACGCGATATCCGCGGCACAGCAGATGAACAGCAAGGTGGCTTCCCAGGAAGCCGGTGCCCCCGGTCAGGAATATGGTGCCTGACTTTCTTTCACGCATATCGTGAAGAGTTTTTGCGGAGATTCTGATGGATCACCTCTCCTATTGCTCGCGGGGGATGTTCAAGTACAGCCAGTGCTCTTTACGGGAGCAGCCCTGCGCAAAAACATACTTGAGTGACATGACCCCCTCGTGCTCGGCGGTAACCCGGTCGAGCCATGGATCGAGCTCTACCATGGCGTTGCGTATCTTCTCCCGCTCCGACTCGTCCGTGTGGTCGATATAATAGTCGTACTCAAGAATCGCCCGTTTACCAAGGTCTATCGGCGTGAGGAAGCCATAATCATGCTCGATCGCATATCTTTCCGCAACCCGTTCGAATCTGGCGATGATCTGTTTGATCACGTCGATCCTGTCGAGAGGCACATACATTAGGAACGCGAACATATGCTTTCGCCTGGACATGCGCGCACTCACGATGCGGAATGAGTTGAGCCAGACCATGTCGGTCATCTCCGAACGTGCGTACAGGGCTCGTACCATGGCCGAAGATCTTCATCCAGGGCACCTGCCAGCATTGCGGGAGAAGGTGATAGCACCGTCTCCAGCAGGGGCTGCACCTCCTCTTTGCAGAGCAACTCGTACGGCGGACGATCACCTTCAAGACCCTGTATGAGCTGGCAGATATCGTGCTCTAGAAGTCGGGGGAGTCCGAGCATCAGACTGGTCAGTGTCTTTTGGTCTATAACAGCAGGTGCCAGCGTTCGAATCGCGCTGCGCGCAAACCTGTCGCCGATGACAAAAACGGCATACTTGATTCCAAGAACATCCGCAAGAAAAGCCTTGGTCTGGTCGGCGAGACGCGTTGACGGAGATATGAACGTCGAGAGATAGTGGCCACCCAGCACGCCTATGGCGAGACCAAGCCTCCTCACGCTCAAGGTTCGCGCCAAAGAGACGGCCTCCTCAAAATCTGAAAGAGGTACGAGCAGGCCCTCTTCGTCATCCGTTACCGGGTGCATCCTGACGACGGCCTTGGTGCAGATGCCGGGAGACGATATCACGTTGTGGCGAAAGGCAAATATGTTTGGAGCGGATTTGTCGTTGGTAGAAAAGATGTTCCCCTCTCGATCGACGAATTCAGCGCTCACGAAGTTGTCGGCCGCTGTTCCATAGGAAGCTGACCAAGTCGAGAAAATTCCCGTGCAGACTATGTTCCCCACGTGCGTTGCTGCCGGTTCTGCCACGTTCACCCTAAAGCCACGCTTGCTCACCTCCTGCTGCAGCTCATACGAGGTGACGCCTGCTTCCACTGTAACCGTCCAGTTCCCTGGGTCGATCTCCATGCCCTTCATGCGGTTCGTATCAACCACAATGCCGTTTGTGAAGACAAAGCCAAAAACGCTACCGCCGTTTCCTCTTACGGCATAGGGAACCGCACGCCTATTGGCCAGCGTTACTATTTCAGCTATCTCCTGTGTGGACTGGGGCGGAACAACGTATCGCGGCATCTGCATGTCGGCCAACGGGAATTGATCGTTGGCATACGTCACCAGGATGGCCGGGTCATTTGTCGCGTACTCTTTCCCGACAATCTTCCGGAGCCCCCTCAGCACCGCATCTTCTTCAACCCTCACCACCTTTCCTTTCCTGACCAGGTGGTCCTCAACATGAGCCTTCAAAGCCTGCATCACCTTGACGGGCCGCAGTTCTGTCACAAAATGACATTGCATATCGCAGATACCGCAGAGGCTACAGCTCCGTGCAATATCAACAAGAGCTTCCGTCACCGGGATCAACTTCTTTGCAAGGGCGTCGTAAATGTCCATCCGCCCTTGCGGATAATAGGCCACGTATGGTTTGTCACGTGCAGACGGACAGATGCCCGTTCCGAGATAATCAATCTTGCACATAGCGTAATGACGGCACGCAGCGGCAATCTTCGCGGGCTCTTTCAAAGACATGCGCGTTCTTCCCCTGGGACGGAACGGGTATCTGCCATTTTAATACAGACGCACCAGGGTTACAAGAAAAGAAGGCTCAATAGAAGATCTGCTTTGCTATAAACGGCAGGATGAGCACGACGTTGTGGAGCTCAGTTTTAAACGCAGGCCAGAAATATCTGAGGGCGCCGGGCGAGTCTTCGCCACGCCCCCCCTCCATGCGCGGAAACCAGCGGGGCACCTGTGCCAGGTATTCCTCGTAGGGAGCCCCATACTTATTCCGCAGATGCGACTCTTCATAGCGCACGACCAGAGAATAGACAATGGCGCAATAGATCACCATGATGGGAATAAGCCAGAGCAACCCTGAAAAGATGCATGCCGCGAGGATTATTACCGTGTTCCCGATGTAGAAAGGATTTCGCGTGTACTGATAGGGACCTGTCCTCGTCAGGATTTTCTTCTGGGGCAGGCGGTAATGCAGGTGCATCTGGGAGCAGATACGAAGGAACCAGCCCGCACAGAACACGCATCCGCCCATGAGAAAGAGCACCGTCTTGTTGTCGAACTGGCCCCATGTGCAGAAGAGCGCAAGAAGGAGCGGCGGGACCATGATAGCTCCACGCATTCTGAAAAAGAATCGAAATCTTTCCGGTACCTTCTGGCTCATATCTTCTGGCGACGCGCGACCAACAATCAGACAGTTGATGCGCGCAGAGGTTACATGAATCGTCACACGAAATCAACAGAATAAGCTGCCGGTCAAGCCGTTCCTTCATCTGCGCACGAACGGTGCAGGCTTATTGGTTTAACACTATCGGTGGCGGTAGCTCAGGCAGAACCCGTCGTCCATGGTGACGCTCAGTACCACCGTGTCAAATTCTGGATGCTTCCGGATCATATCGAGGTAATCGCGCATTGAGCTCGCCTGGCTGATGGCGTTATGGACCGCAAGGATCGCCCCGGGAGAAAGTTTCCTCGGGTAGAGTTTCTTGAAGTAGTCCATCTGTCCCTCTTTGTCTGCATCAAGAAAGACGAAATCGAACGGGCCTTCGAGCCTGGGTACTTCCGCGTGAGCATCGCCCTTTATGAGCGTTATTCGTTGCGACAATCCTGCCTCGCTCACGTTCTTGCGCGCGAGTTCGTGCCGTTCTGCGTCAATTTCAATCGTGGCAAGTCGACCGCCGGTCTCTTCAAGCCCGAGCCCTATCCATATCGCAGAGTAGCCCTGGGAAGTGCCCACCTCCAGCACGCTTCGAACACGCGTCGCCTTGACCATGAGGTTGAGGAACTCTCCCTCCTTGCGGGGCACACTTGAGTGACGGTGCCCCCTCGTGTCCATGCTGTCGATCAGGCGTTTGAGGGCGGCTGGATCGCGCTTGACAGCACGCTGGCTCTCGTCTGCTCCACTTGCAGAGGAAGGCAGATGAGAAGCAACCGCAACAAGGCCTAATCCACCTCCGAGGCTTTTCAGGAATTCTCGACGTCCAAGCTGCTCACTCTTCTTCATGGACGCTCCCTTAACTATGTTTCTGAGGCGTTGCCAATGGGCCAGGCAACATCGGTGCGATCAGTCTCCAGGTTCGACTTCTATCCGATTATAAAAAAGGCGCTTCACGCGAAGCGCCTTGCATATTCTGGCTCCCCGGGCAGGACTCGAACCTGCAACCTACTGGTTAACAGCCAGCCGCTACTGCCGATTGAGCTACCGGGGAATGTGGCTAAGAGTAAACTACAAAAGCCCCGCCAAGTCAAGGTTCGCACGGCCTTATGCTGCACCGCTCTTGACGCCACAGAAGCCCGGCGTCAGTACGCCTCAACCACAGGCTGCTCCCCCTCCTCGTGCACCGCCCGCTCGAATTCAGGGCGACCATGGGCCTCCTCTGCCTCTTTCTCTCTCAGGGCACGCCACACCTTCTCGTAACTGAGCGGAAGGCTCTGTATCTGCACCCCGGCTGCGTCGCAAATGGCGTTGGCAAAGCAGCCCATGGTAGGAATGGTGGCGCCTTCTCCCACCTCTTTCACTCCCCATGGTCCTGCCACGTCACTACTTTCGACCAGCGCAGACGTTACCTTCGGCATATCGAGCGCCGTCGGCATCCGGTAGTCAGAAAGGTTGGCGTTAGCTACTTTTCCGTTCTTGTCGAACTGCACCTCTTCCCATACTGCTTCTCCCATGCCCATGTAAAGCGCACCATGCACCTGCCCGTGCAGGAGCGCGGGGTTGATCACCGTGCCGCAGTCATGCACGTCCCAGACCTCCTTCACGTTCACCTCGCCCGTCTCCCTATCCACCTCCACCTCGCTGATCTGCGTGGCAAAGCTATACGCTGGAGACGTACCAACCGCAGCGCCCTTGAACGTGCCACCGAGTTTCGGTGGCGTGTAGGCACCCTGGCCCACGAGAGGTCCTTTCTTAACGAAGAACTCCCGGGCAGCTTTCGCAAAGGGAAGATTTCTGAACGGGTCGTCCTTAACGAATATCATGGAGTCTTTGCAATCGAGCAGCGCCGCATCGACACCCATCATCTCTCCTGCCATCTCGAGGAGCTGGGCCTTAACGCGCTCGCCTGCCTGCTTGACTGCATGGCCCGACATGAGGGTCTGGCGGCTCGCATATGCACCGAAGTCATGCGGCGTGGTCTCAGTATCAGCGGAGACAATCTTCATATTTTCATAATTGAAGCCCATGGCTTCCGCGGCCATCTGACAGAGCACCGTGTCCGATCCCTGGCCGATATCCGTAGCCCCGGTGTACAGGGTTGCTGCGGAGCCATCCTCGTGCACTTTTATGATCGCCGCAGCATGAGGAAGGTTGGTGCGATAAACAGGATAGCCGGCGCCCGAGACAAAACTTCCGACAGCCACGCCCATGCCCCTGCCCTTCGGCAGCTTGCCTCTCTTCTGGTCCCAGCCGGAGATGTCGCGGGCCTTCTTGAGACAGGCTTCCAGTTCGCAGGAGTTGATTTGGAAATCATTCGGCGTGATAGTGTCCGGCTTTCTCGCGTTGAGAAGCCTTATCTCGATAGGGTCGATGCGAAGCTCACGCGCGATGTTATCGAGGTGGCACTCAAACGCGTACTTGGGCTGAGGAGCCCCGTGACCCCTCTGCGCGCCGCAGGCAGGAAGATTGGTGTAAACTCTGTACATATCGAATTTGTAGTGCTCGAAGTCGTAGGTGAGTGTAAGCAGCGCACCCGCATAGTATGCGCTCGCGATGCCGAGGCTCGTGTACGCGCCGCCGTCCATGATGAAGTTGGCATAAACGCCCATAATCTTACCACTCCTGTCCACGCCCGTCGTGATCTCCATGATCTGGCGGTGGCGACCCCTGTTGTGCGCGAACATCTCGGCCCTGTCGTAGAACATCTTCACGGGCCTGCCGGTTATGCGGGCAAGCACCGCGCCGCCAAATTCAAGACCGGTCGGCTCCATCTTTCCGCCGAACCCGCCGCCCACATAGGTCTTGAGCACGCGCACATCGCCCATGGGCAGGTCGAACTCCCTGGCCAGATAGTACTGGAAGTAATGAGGCGACTGGGTGCTCGCGTACACGGTGAGCTTCCCCCCGTTCCACATGGAGATGGCCGAGTGCGGCTCTATCGGGCTCTGATACGTCCTCTGCCCCACATACGTGTCCGTTCTCACGTGAAAAGCTTTTGAAAATGCCTCGTTCACGTTCCCGAACTCCTGATGGATCTCTGCGTTGATGTTGCGGGGGAACTCTTCGTGCACGAGGGGTGCGCCTTCCTTCAATGCCTCGATGGGATCGAAGACGGCGGGCAAGACATCGTACTCAACCTTTATCAGCTTCAACGCCTTGTAGACAGCCTCCTCGTCTACGCCGGCGACGGCCGCTACCTTGTCCCCGAGAAATCGTACCTTGTCGATGCAGAAGATATTCTCGTCCCAGCGCGCAGGACTGATGCCGTACTTCTTCGTCGGGACGTCCTTGTGCGTGATGATCGCCTTCACGCCAGGAACTTTCTCCGCCTCCGACGTGTCGATGCTCAGGATCCTCGCGTGGGCGTGCGGGCTCGTCAGGATCTTTCCGTAGAGCATGTTTGGAAACTTCAGATCGCCCGTGTACTTTGCCTGCCCGGTGGCCTTGGCCCGTCCATCTATCTTTGGAACGCTCTTGCCTATAACTGAATATGCCTCTTTCATGCTACGCTCCTATTCTCTTCACTCTCTGCCGCAGCCATGACAGCCTTCACGATGTTCACGTATCCGGTGCAGCGACACAGGTTGCCGCCGATTGCTGCCCGCACCTCGGTTTCGCTCGGATGGGGATTGCGCGTGAGCAATGCCTTTGCCGAAAGGATCATGCCGGGCGTGCAGTAACCGCACTGGATAGCCGCATTGTTGATAAAAGACTCCTGCAATTTATCCAACTCATCGCTCTGCGCCACACCCTCAATGGTGGTGATTTCGCAATCGTCCGCCTCAACCGCCAGCACCAGACATGCATCGACAGGCTTTCCATTGAGCAGCACGGTGCATGACCCGCAGTCTCCCATCTCGCATCCCTTCTTGGTGCCTGTGAGGGAAAGCTGCTTCCGCAAAGCATTCACGAGGAGCGTATTCGCCTTGACGACCAGCGAGCGTGCATCGCCGTTGACAACCAGGTTTATCAGGTATCGACGTACCCCGTCCTTACCCTGCATGTATTCCATTGCCGTTACCTCCTTTTCATTCTGTTGTGGCGCCTTCTATCTTCAGGGCCTTGCGCAGAGCCCGCTTAGTAAAGACCCGCACCATGTCCCGCCTGTATTCGTCAGAGGCCCTGGTGTCGGAGATCGGCCTGCACTCGGCTGCCGCAGCCCGCCCAACCTCCTCGAGGAGCGCCTCTGTCGCAATCCCGCCGGCGAGTAACCGTTCGGCTTCCTTGGCCCTCAGGGGCGTAGGATAAACAGCACCCAGCACGATCCGTCCACTCTGCACATGCAGTCCGTCAGCCACAACGCTGACTGCCACGCCCACGACCGCAAGCGCCCCTGAACGGCGCAGGCCGAATTTGCAGTACCAGCTGCCGGTCGAAGGCTGGTCAGGAATGACAACACTGGTAAGTATCTCATCGCGCCCGATTGCCGTCTTACGCGGACCCAGGAAGAAGTCCTCCAGGTCCATGGTTCTCTTGCCACGCGGACTGACAAGATTTACATAGGCCCTGAGGGCAATCAGAATCGGCGGGAGGTCTGCGGAAGGTACCGCATTCACCAGGTTGCCGCCAACGGTTCCCAGGTTGCGCACCTGGTTGTTGGCCATCTGATGCGCCGTTTCCGGGACCGCGGGATATTTCTGCTGGAGCAGAAGTGAGTTGACCAGGTCGTTGTGGGTCGCCCTGGCCCCGAGTACAACTCCCTTACCCGGATCGTACTTGATCTCACCGAGGTTACGTATGTTCTTGAGGGAGACCAGGGCTTTCGGGGTGAGCAACTCGTTCTTCATCATGTGGAGTAGGTCAGTTCCACCCGCCAGAACCCTGGCGCCTTCCCCCAGTCCGCCAAGAACGCCACACGCTTCTTCCAGCGTCGAAGGACTGTAATAGTCAAAATCGGGAACGTACATATAAGCTCCTTTCGAAAAGACGTTTGTTCACATCAATGAATTATTGTACTTTGTAATTTAAATCAGTATACACGTGAATGTCAAGTGATATTTGATAGAAGTAGTATAATATTTAAGGAGTATCATTTTATAAGATTAACTTTGCGTCGTTTCGTGTGACATATAATTGTTCACTATAATGAATATTAAGCACCGCAACCGGGCCAGAAGGGCAACGCCTTTTGCTTGCGATCTCGGGCTTGGCACGCCGGAGTGGTTATCTCAGCACGTTAAAGTAATACCGATTTGGATTCAAGATGGACGACCCACCCACTGGCTGGGTACCCCGGGCGACGAGGAGGAGTGTGACGAAGGCGTACTACAGGTACGTCGCGGGTTGCCACCCGCGTATGAAGGTTTTGGCAGCGCGCGCGTACCCGGCCAAAACCTGCCGTAGCGGATGAGATGGACTTGTAACGAAGGCAACGAAGGCATACGCTTGAAGGCAAATCGGTATGCTACTGCAAGATTACTTTCTTGAACTTCCTCTTGCCCACCTTGATGATCAATTCATGCACGCTGGCAATGGAAAAATCCTCAGAGGCGACTTTGACGCCATTGATGTTGACGCCCCCCTGGGCGATCATACGCTTGCCCTCCCCGTTCGAGCTGACCATACCAAGTGAGGAAACTAGTTGCGGCACCCAGATAGTGTCGCCTGATCGCTGCAGCGTGACGGTTTCTATGTCTTCCGGTATCTCCTTCTCCTTGAAGACCTTCTCAAAGTTCCGCTCCGCCTGTATCGCAGCATCTTCGCCGTGGAACCGCTTCACCATCTCGTGGGCGAAGTTTATCTTCGCCTGCTTGGGATGGACCTTGCCTGCAGCCATGCCCTCTTTCAGGGCGCGCAGCTCCTCAAGCGTTATGTCACTCAACAATTCATAGTAGCGGATCATCAAGTCATCCGAGATGGACATGAGCTTGCCGAATATCACGTCCGGCGGCTCGTCTATCCCGACATAGTTGCCGTAGCTCTTGCTCATCTTGTTCACGCCGTCGGTGCCTTCGAGCAGGGGCACGGTCACCACGATCTGAGACTCATGACCATACGCCCTCTGAATGTCACGTCCCACAAGCAGATTGAAGATCTGGTCTGTTCCGCCGAGTTCCACATCGGCCCGCAGGGCAACAGAGTCATACCCTTGCACCAACGGGTAGAGGAACTCGTGCACGCTGATGGGGAGATTCCCCTGGTAACGCTTCCTGAAGTCGTCGCGCTCGAGCATCCTCGCAACCGTATATTGGGCACAAAGGCGTACCATGTCGTCCGCCCTCATCGCCTCGAACCACTCACTGTTGAAACGGATCTCCGTCTTGTCCGGGTCGAGGATCTTGAATACCTGCTTCTTATACGTCTCGGCATTCGCGAGCAGCGCCTCCTTGGTAAGCACCGGCCTCGTCTCTATCCTTCCTGTCGGGTCACCGATCATGCCCGTGAAATCGCCTATCAAGAAGATGGCGACGTGGCCCAGTTCCTGGAAGTGCTTCAACTTCTGAAGGACCACCGTGTGGCCCAGGTGTAGGTCGGGCGCAGTAGGGTCCATGCCCAGTTTCACGCGCAGAGGTCTGCCTTCCGCACCAGCCTTGGTGAGCTTCTGGCGCAGATCAACTTCGTTCACGAGTTCAACAGTGCCCCGCCTGATGACCTCTATCTGCCGGTCGATGTCCATATCATGCAACCTTTTCTCTTATACGCTCTATGGAAATGCACAGCTTTGTGTTCGTGTCGATGAGCACCCGCACAGCCTGTACCTCGTTGTCCCCCTTGGCCACCTCGTACTTCTGGGGCAACTGGGTGAGGAAGCGCTCAAGGATCGCTTCTTTGTCCATGCCGATCACGGAATTGGCCGGGCCTGTCATACCCACGTCCGTGATGTATCCGGTTCCTTTCGGCAGAATGTGCTCGTCGGATGTCTGGACGTGCGTGTGCGTGCCGACTATGGTCGCGACCTTCCCGTCAAGGAACCATCCCATGGCGATTTTCTCGGAGGTGGCTTCTGCGTGGAAGTCGACAAACACGGGTATGCCCTCCTTGATGGAGGCAAGAAACTCCTCCATGCTCCTGAAGGGGCAGACAAGCGGGTTCATGAACGTACGCCCTTCAATGTTGGCCACGTAAATCTGTTTCCCGTTTCTCTTGAGTAGGGTGTACCCGAATCCGGGCGTCCCTTCGGGATAGTTGAGCGGACGAATCAGGCGGGATTCTTCCATGATATAAGGAATGATCTCCTTCTTCTTCCACACATGGTTCCCCGTTGTTATCGCGTCGATGCCCGATACGAGCATCTCGTCCGCCACGTTCGGAGTGATTCCCAGGCCTCCCGCCAGGTTCTCACCATTTATAACCTTGAAATCGGCTTCAACGCTCTTCAGGTAACGCACGACGGCCTCGCGGCCCGGCTTACCGATGACGTCGCCGACAAAGACAACGCTAATGACATCATTTGGCATATTCTACTGCTCTCGTTTCACGGATAACGACTACTCTGATCTGACCCGGGTAGGAAAGCTCAGCCTCCACCTTTTTCGCGATGTCTTTCGACAAGCCGAAGATGGCGTCGTCAGTCACCTTCTCGCTGGAGACCACGATGCGTATCTCCCTGCCCGCCTGAATGGCATAGGACTTGTCAACACCCGCAAAGCTGCCAGCTATCCTCTCCAATTCTTGCAACCTCTTGATGTACGTCTCGAGCATCTCCCTGCGGGCACCCGGCCTTGCACCGGAGAGCGCATCGGCAGCCTGCACTATCACGTCTACCAGGCTGGTCATCGGCACTTCCTCATGATGCGCGAGGATCGCGTGTATGATCTCTTCCGGTTCGCCGTATTTCCTGGCAAGATCCGCCCCTATCGACGAGTGCGAACCTTCGACCTCGTGGTCAACTGCCTTCCCGATGTCGTGGAGGAGCCCTGCCCGCCTTGCCTCCGCGATGTTGATCTTCAGCTCAGCTGCGATGATGCCTGAGATAAACGCCACTTCCAGCGAATGCTGGTACACGTTCTGCGAATAACTGCTCCTGAACTTGAGCCTCCCGAGCAGCTTCACGATGTCGGGGTGCACGTTGTGAACGCCCGCGTCAAAAACAGCCTGTTCCCCGGCCGCCTTTATCTTGTCATCCAGTTCCTCAGCCACCTTCGACACGATCTCTTCGATGCGCGCCGGATGGATCCTGCCGTCGCTGATGAGACGCTCGATCGCCAGCCGTGCCACCTCCCGGCGGACCGGGTTGAAACAGGAAAGAATCACTGCCTCGGGGGTATCGTCAATGATGATGTCGACCCCGGTTGCCGCTTCAAGGGCCCGGATGTTGCGTCCCTCGCGGCCTATGATGCGCCCCTTCATCTCTTCGTTGGGCAGGGAGACCACCGAGACCGCATCCTCGGCCACATATTCGCCCGCATATCGCTGGATGGCAAGAGCTATGATCTCTTTCGCCTTCTTGTCCGCTTTCTCTCGCGCCTCCTCCTCGATCTTTTTTGCAATCTTAACCGCCTCGTAACGCGCCTCGTCCTCCAGAGACTGGAGCAGCTGTTTCTTTGCTTCTTCAGAGGTCAGCCCGGCTATCTTCTCCAGGCGCTCCCGCTGGCCCTTCACGAGGAAGTCGTATTCCTTGATTTTCGTGTCGAGTTGCCCCTCCTTGTTTGAAATCCCGCGCTCCCTCCGGGCCAGTTCATCTTCCTTTTTCTCCTGGACGTCAGCCTTCTTGTCGAGGTTCGACTCTTTTTGCGAGAGGCGCTTTTCGATGCTCTGAATTTCTCCCCGCCGCGACTTTATCTCCTGCTCAAGTTCATTCCTCGCCTGCAGGACTGTATCCTTTGCCTGGACAGATGCCTCCCTCCGCATGACATCCGCTTCTTTTTTTGCGTCGTCCAGGATCTTCTTGCCGATCGCTTCGTATTCTCCCACCTTCTTCTTCTGCACGACCTTGGCGAGCGTATAGCCGATGCAGAGACCGACAACGCACGCTACAACTGCTGCAACTATGAGGATTGTATCCACGATAACCCCCTTCCATATGTAAGGGGGCAGCGCGAGGAGGGACCTAATCAGGAGGTACG
>Ga0102851_10001827_pt1 | contig 12501 bp, 8 predicted proteins | sample Mud3Dept3metaG_FD_79558 | JGI IMG/M metagenome (GOLD analysis project Ga0102851, IMG submission 79558) | Freshwater wetland microbial communities from Ohio, USA, analyzing the effect of biotic and abiotic controls - Mud 3 Core 4 Depth 3... | ecosystem: Environmental > Aquatic > Freshwater >... | reverse complement strand
TCTGGGGCCGGTTGGCGGCGTAGGGCAGCTCGTTTCGGATCCGGGCAATGCGCTCTACGAGCTCGAGCCGGGCGAACTGCATGTTGGTATGCGGCTGGAACTCGCAGATGATCGACGAAAGCCCGATCGATGATGAGGACTGGATTTTCTTGATTCCCTTGACGGTCGAGGCCACCTCCTCGATCGGCGATGTGACCTGGGTCTGGATGATCTCGGGCGGAACGTCGCTCCAGTTCGTCTGGATGGTGATCTGGGGGAAATCCTCCTTGGGGGCCAGCTCGAGCGGGATGTTGAGAAAGGAATAGGCGCCCAGGATGGCCACGGACAGGAAGATCATGACCGTGGCGATCGGCCGCTCGACGAAGACTCTCATGGCCGTTTCTTTTCCCGCCTCTCTTCGACGAGCTCATAGATAACAGGGATGAGGATCAGGGTCAGGAAGGTCGAAAACAGAAGTCCGCCGATGACGGCGATGCCCAGCGGCCTCTGGAGCTCGGCGCCCTCCCCCAGCCCGAGCGCGAGGGGGATGAGGCCGAAGATGGTCGTGATCGAGCTCATCAGGATGGGCCTCTGGCGGACGACGCTCCCCTCGATAACCGCTTCATGCAGGGGCATCCCGCCGCGGCGGAGCTGGTTCGTGAAATCGATCTTGACGATGGCGTTGTCGGTGACGATGCCGACCAGGACGACGATCCCGATCACCGATATCACATTGAGTGTCTGTCCGGTCACGAAAAGCGCCAGGAAAACCCCGGCCAGCCCCATCGGGATGGTGAACATGATGAGGAAGGGATGGAGCAGGGACTCGAACTGGGCGGCCATGACCATGTAAACAAGGAGGGCCGAGAGAAGGAACGCCCAGATGAGGCTCCGGAAAGAACGGCTCATCTCCTCCTGCTCGCCGCCGAAGTCGACCCGGTAGTTGGGCGGGAGCTTGAGACCGGCCATCTTCTCTCGGACCTGGGGAAGGACACGGCTCATCTTGACCCCCCGGAGGTTGGCCGAGATGAGGACTTCCCGCTGTTGGTTTTCCCGGTGAATCTCCTTGGGCCCGACCGCGATTTCATAATCAACGAGCTCCCGAAGCGGCAGGGTCTGGCCCTGGTGGACAATCTCCTGGTCGAGCAGGGTTTCGATGTTTTGGCGGGCCCCTTCTTCGAGCCGGACCAGGATGTCGTATTTCTTTTCGAGCTCGCGGAACTGAGTGGCCACTTTCCCTTGCACGGCCTGGACGAGATAGGTGCTGATCGAATCCGGAGAGAGTCCGTATTTTTCCAGCCTGTCCTTCCGGACCTTGATCAGGAATTCAGGCTTTCCCTCGGCCAGCGACGAGGTGACGTCTGTGACACCCTCGACCATTTTGAGGCCGGCCATCAGGTCGGAAGCCAGACCCTTTAGGATATCGAGGTCATCGCCCTTGATCTTGATTCCCAGGGCCGACGAAGAGAAGGCCAGGAACTGGGCGATCGTGGTCTGCTCCCGGACGATGGACACGCCGATGTCGGGATAGTTGCGCAGCCAGGCGCGCATCTGACCGATTGTCGGCTCGAGGTCGCCGGTCCGGCCGACATCGACCCGGACCTTGGCCGAGTTGATCGAGACCTCGGGGTTGAGGCCCTCCATGCCGGAGATGATGCCGATCTCGGAGAAAAACCGTTTGACGGCCGTTTGACCCTTGAGCCAGCGTTCGAGCGAGGCGACCACTTCAGAGGTCTGATCGAAAGAGTAGTCCACGGGGGCCTTCAGGCTGACCTCGAAAGACGAGACCCGGAATTTGGGCATGAGCTCCCGGGGCAGGAAGGCGCCGAGGACAAAGGTCAGGAGGAAGAACACTGTGGAGACCAGGAGCACTTTCTTCTTGTGGCCGAGGCTCCAGACGAGGAAGCGGTGGTAGCGGTCGGTGAACCCGTCATAGATCGTGTTGAATCCCTTGAAGATCGCCCTGAGGACAGGACGAAAAGGCAGGGCCAGGTAGTGGAGGATGAACTGGAAAAGCTGGGTGAGCAGGCTCAGAAGGAAGCCCAATCCTTTGACAATCATTTTGGGGATAAAATAGATGAGCCAGCGCAGCCCGATGAAGGGGAAAAGGAGATATTGTCCGGGCGAGCGGCGCTTGCCTTTGGCGGCGCTTTTCTCCTCGTCCTCTTTCGCCTGAGGCTCGCCGGCCGCCGGCTTGAACTCAAATGTCCTCGAGGCCAGCATCGGGATGAGGGTGAGCGAGACGACAAGAGAGGCCAGCAGGGAAAAGGTCACCGTCAGGGCCTGGTCACGGAAGAGCTGGCCGGCCACGCCGTGGACATAGATGACGGGCAGGAAGACGACAATGGTCGTGATGATCGTGGCGCTCACAGCCATGCCCACTTCTTTGGTGCCGACGTAGGCGGATTCTGAGAGGCTCTTCCCCATCCCCCTGTGGCGGAAGATATTCTCGGAGACGACGATGGCGCAGTCGTCGAGCATGCCCACCCCCAAGGCCAGCCCGCCGAGCGACATGATGTTGAGGGTGATGTTGCGGAAAAAGAGAAGGTTGAAGGTGGAGATGACCGAGATGGCGATGACGGCGAAGATGATGAAGGCGGTCCGGAATTCCTGGAGGAAGAGAAGGAGGACAAGGAAGGCCAGAAGGCCTCCCTGGATGATCTCGTCCTTAACCGAGGCGATGGCCTCGACGATATACCGGGCTTGCTCGGATACCACCGAAAGGCTGACTTTCGGGTAGTCATTCCGGACCTGGTCGAGAAGTTCGTTGGCCAGACGAGTCACCTGGACGGTATTGGCGCCCGATTCCTTCCGGACGAGGATCCCGATGCTCTCCTCGCCGTCGAGGCGGGTCGAGCCCTGCCGCTCCTTAATCGAGTCATGGACGGTGGCGATGTCGCTCAGGCGGATGACTCCCCTGTCGCTGGTCGATTTGAGGCTGATTTCGCTTATCTCGTCCACCATCTCGAACTCGCCGACCACCCGGAGGGCGTACTTGAATTTTCCCTTGCGGATATTCCCGCCCTGGAGGTTTCGGTTAAAGGCTTCGATGCGCTGGGCGACCTCGTCGATCGAAAGCCCGAAGAGGGCAAGTCGCCGCGGGTCGATCTCGACCTGGATTTCGCGCTCGACACCGCCGGCCACCTCGGCCGAGCCGATCCCTTCGATTTGTTCGAGCCGAGGCTTGATCAGCTCCTCGCAGAATTCCTTGAGCTCGAGGAGAGTCCCTTCACCCGAGACGGCGATGATCATGATCGGCTTCGTCTTGGGGTCGAGAGCGATGATCGTCGGGTTCTCGGCCTCCTCGGGAAGCTGGAAGCGCACGCTGTCGAGCTTCTCCCGGGCATGGAGCATGGCGAAATCCATGTCCGTCCCCCAGCTGAACTCCAGGGTCAGGTAGGAGACACCTTCCTTGGAGACGGATTCGACACGGCGCAGCCCGGGTGTGCGGCTGACGGCGGCTTCCAGGGGTTCGGTGATGAGCGTCTCTATCTCTTCGGGAGCGACCCCTCGGTATTCGGTGACGACCGAGAGCCGCGGGTAGCTGATCTCCGGCAGGAGGTCGACGCTGAGCTGCCGGAGCGAGATGAACCCGAGGAGGATGATGGCGATGTAGAACATCAGGGTGGCGACGGGCCGGTCGATGGCGGCTTTGGCGAGCTTCATGGCTTTTTCCTATAATCGGCCCAATTTTAGTACGTTTCCGGCCTGGAGTAAATTCCTCCTCTGGGCAGACTCTTCATTTCGAGGTCGCTCCTCCATTCCCAAGCCGTCCGACAAAATGAAGGAGGACGGATCTAGCCTTGATATATAGGACTCAAATATCCGCGCGGATTTATCACTTCCAGGTCATATGATAGCGTTTGATCAGTGGGATCCCCTCCTCGCTCTCTTGGACCAGGCAGTACAATTTGCCCTTTTTCACCTGAAAGACCAATTCTCGCTCGGGAAGGAGAAACCTGGCGATATAGAGGCCCACGGCATCGAAAACATCATGCCAGCCGGTTCCCGCCGGAGGGGGGAAAAATATTAAATTCCCAGCATTCATCCCTTGGTAGAAGGTTTTTTTGCTACGCAGTCCCTGGTCATTTCCTCCTCCCTGCTGTGGAGGGGTCGGGAGGCGGGGGATTTGCCCTGCTTTTTGCCCCTAGAAGGCGCGGGCGGATTTCAAGAAATCGTCCTTGTCGTTCCCCGTCCTTCTGATAGCGCTGACCCGGACATTGCCTTCGGCGTCGTACATTGCGATAAAGACAAAACTCTCGCCGAGCAGGATCCGGTCCGCCGAGGCCTTGAGTTGCGCCAGGATATTTCCCGATCCGTCCAGCAGCCAATAGTCCCTTGAGGCTTCTTCAATATCCCAGGACCCCGAGACCAGGATATTTCCCTCAAGCGTCGAAGCGAGTCCTCCGATAAGGGGTTTGAACTTATAGAGGGATTGCCTGTACTTCTCGACCACGTTCCCCGACTGATGCCACCAGCCGGGGTTCCTTTCCATCATCATCTGCTTTCGCTCTTCTCTCCAGCGGTCGAGGTCCTTGTCCCGGACTTTCTCCGGTTCCGGAAGCTTCGTTGGAATGGCCGGGAGGCGCTGCCCGCCGAGCTCGTACACTTCCAGGGTATTGCTCTGGCCGTCGGAGAAAAGGATCTTATCACCGCCGCGCAGGCACCAGGCAAACGAAGGAACAAAGGGAACGGGCGAATCGGCCCCGTCCGCCCGGTAGGAGATCCGGGTGAGATTCTCGGAGCTCTTGATGTCGGCGATGACCTTGCCTTCGGAGTTCAGCCGTGACAGCTTAATGGGACTCTTATAGAGAAAATAGTCCTTTTGCTTGACCGGTTCTCCAAGGACATGGAATTCCGCAAGAAAGCCTCCGTCTGCGAGGGCGACGGCATCCGGAATCCCGAAAGACCCGGGGAGGTCGATTTTGAGGACCTTATCGAGCTCTCCGTCGAGCTTGAGATAGGTGATCCAGCGATGGCCGCGAAAAAATTCCGTGAAAAAAAGCTTCCCGTCCGCTGTGAACCCGAAGGAAACGCCGTCCCGCCGCTGGATCTCGCCGGGCCCCTGCCCCTCCCCGGCCAGCTTCCTCAGGAATTGGCCCTTGGAAGAATAGACTTTGATGAAGGCGTCGGATTCATCATAGATATAAATATTTCCGTCCGGCCCCTCCAGGATGCCGCCGGGAGTGCCCAGCTCTCCGCCCCTTCCCGGCGCTCCCAGGACGATGATTTCTTGGGCAGCGGCAATTGTGCTACAAAGGAAGAAAGTGATTACCATCGATAGGGACTTTTTCATGCGCTGCCTCTCGATTTCTTGATCTTATATAATAATACGCAAAAAATCGCCGGTTTGTTAAGCCCATGCCAAGAACACAGCTGTCTAGTGGTGCGTCTCACAAATAACTTGGCTATGTCATAATCAGCGTAAGACGCGCCACCGCGGGGGAGTTTGAGGGGGACGGCGTCGTTCCCCTCAGGGGGTCAGCGAAGCGCCGAGGGGGGAGCTCGACTCTCCCCTGGAAGTGTCCCGTCAATGCGGAGGACTTTGGCAAGGAATTTACGAGACGGGACACTAGGGCGGGGATTCCAGGCTGATCATAACGGGCTCTGGCTCTTCGTGATAGACGATTGGCTGGCGGCGATAAAAATAGAATTCCTGGTAAAGCCGGAAGGCCGCAAAAAGGAAGCCGCATGTGACAAAATACCTGAAAAAATATCGGGGGAACGAGAACAAGTACCGTTCGTACGAACTGAGGAAAGAGGTATAGACAACAAAACCGATCACATAAGGCAGCCAGTAGACATGGACCTTGGCCTTTCCCGGGACAAACGTGCAGGTGAAAGGGATTTTGGGATAGCGAAAAAAAAGGGCCTCCATGAGCAGGACGGAAGCGGCCAGACAGTAAGAACAGTGGAGGAGGGCCGATTTCCATCCCCAAAGATAGGAGTAGAGGATGAACATCAGAACAAAGAGCGGAAGGAGGGTCTCGAGAAAGACCGCCTTCTTGAACGCGCTAAAATAGTGCCTGCGCGGCGTCCGCTCAGTGATCCGGAAGACCCAGTTCGCCTCTATCGAGGCCGGGATATTGGTCAGCGAACGGATCCCCAGGAGCAGGAAGAAGGCCAGGACAAGCGGGATGGCGAGAAGCGTCCGGTTTGAGGTGGTCATTTGGCTCCGAAGGAGTTGAGTCGTGCTCAGCATGATCAGGGCGAAGGCCGAGGAGACCGCCAGGTAGTTAAAGAGCCGCATCTTATGAAGGGTGCTCCGCCAGAGTGTCTGACCGAAGAAATGAAAAACAGCACGCTGGGTGGAGTTTCTGAGTATCACGGCGTCTACGCCCCGGGAAACAAGATCCCGCGCCTTCTTCAGGTTGAGCCGGCTGCTTTTGACCTCCAGGGACTTCTTGAGATGGCGGGTGTAGCTGACCGCGGCGGTCCCGAAAAAGGCCAGGACGCTTGCCAGGACGGCCCAGAGGGCCTGACGGCTCAGGTTCACAAAAAAGGGATCCCGGTTGCCCAGCAGATATTCGTACAGGCCGGTGAACCACATCGGCGGGAACAAGGTGAGAAAACGGTCCTGGGATTCCTTGAGCGCCGGGAAATTGGAGAAGGACTGGGGGATGGACACGGATGCGGAAACGGAAACGATCAGCAGGAAGACGATCGAAGTTGAGAGCACAAAGCGGAGGAGAAGCGAGATCCTTCGGTAGAGGCCATAGCTCAGGAGACTCATGAGCAAACCCTGGATGAAAACGCAGAGAAAGAACAGGAATATGTTAGCGGCCGACCCGGCGATGAGGTGGGCTCCCATATACCGGAGGATAAACAGCGGCGAGCCCGACCGGAAGCGCGTCAAGAAGTATCCGAAAGAGAAGGATGCCAGAGAATGGGCGGCCGCCGAGTAGATCCCGATGAACAGAAAGAACGAGGCCGATTTGGCCAGGAATAACGTTCGCACCCGGACCGGCAAGGGAACGATATTGATATAGTCGCGGCGGTCGGGAAAGATAACATCCCATTCGACGACCGTCAGGAAACCCAGCAGGAGCATGAACACCCAGAGGAAATAACACTTGTCCACCCAGGAAGGCCCCTCTTCATCGAAAAACTGGTATTTGAAGAGGACCGCGTTGGCGACCTGAAGGCCGAGAATCGCCAGGAAGGCCATCCCTCCGATGACTTTCTCCTTCATCTGGTCCTCGAAGTCGACGATGTCGTTCTGGAAAAAACGGTCGAAGAAATGGCGGGTGAGGATGGAGAACTGGCCGAGTCCGTTTCTCAGTGAGACGCCGAGAGCTGTGGCGGCACCCATCCGGCTGTCCTCAAGACGACCTGATGATCTCGATGACCCGGCGGGCGACGGCGGCCGTATCCTCCTCGACGACGAGCTGGCTGAAGATCTCTTCGAGCGATGGGACCTTCATCAGGTGGCGCAGGTTGTCGACCGAGTCGTTGGCCACGACTTTTCCCTTATGGATGATGATCACCCGGGCGCAGAGCTTTTCCGTGACCTCGAGAACATGGGAGGAATAGAGGATCGTCTTATTTTCCAAGGCCAATTGGTGGATGATGTCCTTGACCACCATGGCCGTCGTGACATCGAGGCCGGAGAGGGGCTCATCGAAAAGCAGGATATCCGGGTTGTGAAGCAGGGCGGCCGAGATCAAAACTTTCTGCCTCATCCCCTTGGAATACGAGGAGATGGGCGACGTCATGTCCTTGTCGAGCTCGAAAAGAGTCATCAGGTTTTCGATCTTCTCCCGCAGAGGGCCTTCGGAAAGATGACGGAGCCTCCCGACCATGAGGAGGTACTCCTGGGCGCTCAGATGGGGGTAGATTTCGGACTGCTCCGGGACGTAGCCGATCCTCGCTTTGTAGGCGGTCATCCCTTTTTTGATGGACTTGCCCTCGAGCAGGATCTCCCCGTCCGTCGGTTCGAGAAGGCCGGCCAGCATCTTGATCGTGGTCGTCTTTCCCGCGCCGTTCGGGCCCAGGTAGCCGAGAATCTCACCGGGCTTTACCGTGAAGCTCACATTGTCCACGACCGGGAAAATCGAATATTTCTTGGTGATTCCCCTGAGTTCCAGCATGTCTCGCTCCTGCCTTCCATCCCTTGCCGGCGGCACAGAACACGGCGGAATTGTTCACCTATCATACACATGAACGGCGGGAATATTCCAATCCGTGGGTGATTATTGCGTGACTTGGACCCGGGCGTCGTGGGCCAGGGTGAAATGACCTTCGATGATCACCATCTCCCCTTCTTTGACTCCGTCGAGGACTTCGGCGGAGTCCTTGTTCTCGAGCCCGACCTCGATATATCGCCACTTGGCCAGGCCTTCCTCGACGACGAAGACCAGTTTTCGTCCGCCCCTGACGAGCACTGATTCCTGGGGGACGAGGAGCCGGTCCTTGTAGATGTCGGCCGCGATCTCAACTTCGGCGTGCATTCCCGGCTTGATCTCCTCTTGCGGGTTGTCGACGGCGATGTGCACGGCGCAGGTCCGGTCCTCGGGGTTGATGATCGGGCTGACCGCCTCGACGTGTCCTTTGAATATTTTGCCGGGATAGGCGCTGAACCGAAGGGCCGCTTCATAGCCGACCTTCATTTTTCCGATTTCACTCTCCAGGACCCTTGCCTGTACTTTTATCCGGCTGATATCGACCAGGGTGAACAACTCCCGCCCGGCGGAGATGTACTCCTGGGGCGATACCTTGATATCCGAGATGATCCCGGCGAACGGCGCCCGGATCTTGGTTCTGTCGAGCTCGAGCTGGGCGATCTTGGCATCGATTTCGGCCTGGGTCAGGCCCTTGACGGCCGCCATCACCTCTTCCTGCTTGACGCCGGATTCGATGAGAAGCGACTCATAGGATCTTTTGGCCTTTTCCAACTCCTCCCGCGAAATCATCCCCTGCCCGTAGAGAGAGGCGGCCTTGGAGAAATCTTGCTCGGCCTTCCTGATCCGTTCCGCCGAAGCGGCGTCCATCTCCTTGCTCGGGGGTGCGAATTGCTTGTCCAGGAGCAGGTCCGAGAGGTACCTCAGGCGCAAGGCTTCCGATCGCTCCCATTTCAGGCGGTATTCCTGGTCGTCGATCTCGACCAGGACATCTCCCGCGCGCACGTGTTTTCCCTCTTTGGCATTGAGGTTCTTGATCGTCCCTGTCACCTCCGTCTTGAGGACGATATTCCTTTCCGTATAAGCTTCACCCGGGGACTCCAGCCGCATCACCAAATCGCCCCGCTTGACCGGTACGACTTTGACGGGGAGCGCCGATGCTTCCGCTTTGGCGGCCGGCTCGGCGGTTTCCTCGCCCGGCTTGGCGGCTGGGGTTTTTCCCTTCTTGTTGAAAAATATGAAATAGGCCGCGGCCGCGACAACGAGGAGCGCAAGCACGCCTGCCAGGATCTTTTTGGGGAATATCATGGGTCTAAACTCCTTCCGCCTCTCCCGCTCGCGCCTCCGGGTTCATATTAGTAACGACGGGCCGGCAAGTCAAGTTACGTCAAGCGAACGGTCTATTTGTTTTTGATTATCAATCCGTGGCCGACGGGGTAGAGCCCGGGGATGGAAACGGGCAGGCGCCCTTCGATATCGATCTCGCCGCAGACCGCCCGGGCCGCGACTTCCTGGGCCTGGGCCGTGTTGCGGTAAAGGCAGAGATAGCCGTCGACTTCTGGGAAATGCCTCAGGAAATAGGGGCTTCCAAAAGAGACGACGAGGGTCTTTCTTTTGGCCCAGCTCAGCTCTCTGATCAGATCGATGTGCCGGGGCAAAAGGTCAACACTTCCCTTCCCCGACCTCAGGCTCGAAAACAGGGCGAGGACGATGAGGTCGGCCTCCATGGCTTTGGCTTTCGCCTCCCGGATGAATTCCTGCCCCGTGTTGGCGTCGGCGTAAAAGGCGGACATGCCAGGTTTTCGCTTCCGGAGCTCCCGGACAAATGTTTGTCCTGCAAAATAGTCGTCGTTATCGCTGCTGAGGGCCAAGATGGCGACTTTATCGGCCGGGATCTCAGGAGAGAGGGGCAGAACATTCCGCTCGTTTTTGACGAGCGTCACCGACTTCTCAAATGTCCGGGCTGCTTGCTCGAGATGCCGGCGGGAGGCGATCAACTGGGGAAGAAGGTTGATGTCGACGAACCGATTTTGCGGCAGTCCGAGCCTTGCCTTGAGCTCCAGAATACGCCGCGCGGAGGCGTCGATCCGGGACTCCGGGATTTCTCCATCTTTGACCGCCCGGACAAGGGCATCGATGACACCCGGAAGGTCGGCCGGGAGGAGGATCATGTCGACGCCTGCCTGCACGGCCTTCAAGGCGGCCTCCTCGGCGCTGAAGGCTGTCGTGACCCCGCCCATGGTCATGGCGTCCGTCACGATGAGCCCCTTGAAGCCCATTTTCTTCCTGAGAAGGTCCGTCAGGATGGGAGAAGACAGTGTCGCCGGAAGGCCGGGGGTCGGATCCAGCGCGGGAACATATAAATGCGCCGTCATGACGGCTTCCACACCCGCCTTTATCGCTTCAGCAAACGGATAGAGCTCAACCCGCTCAAGACGGCCGATGTCGGCATGGATCGCCGGCATAAGGTTGTGGGAGTCCACAGCCGTATCGCCGTGTCCGGGGAAATGCTTGGCTGTCGCGATCATCCCGTTCCTCTGCAGGCCGCGGATAAAGGCCGCCGCCAGCCGGCCCACGCTCTCCGGCCGCTCGCCCAGCGATCGCGCGCTTATGACCGGGTTGTCGGGGTTGATGTTGACGTCCACAACGGGTGCATAGGCCATGTGAATGCCTATGGCCCGTCCCTCGACGGCGGTTATTCTCCCCATCTCATAGGCCAGGTCCTCGGAATCGGCGGCCCCGAGCGCCATGAACGGAGGAAAGAGTGTTGTCCCGTCGATCCGCATGGCGGCTCCCCATTCGAAGTCGGCGGCGACGAGGAGCGGGATCCTCGCTTTTTCCTGAAGGAAATTGGCAAGATGGGCGGTTTCGTAGACTTCGCCGGCGAAGGCGATCAGGCATCCGATCTTCTTATTGACGACCAGATCGGCGAGATCCTGGATCGGTTTGCTGTCGCGGTTGAAAAAGCGGCCGTTGTATTGTCCGCCGATCATCTGCCCGACTTTCTCCTCGAGCGTCATCCGGGACAGCGTTTTGTCCGCCCATTTGGCCGCGGCGGGTCCGGCCGGACTGAGATTTATCGGGGCAGCGTTCTCCGGCGCGCAGCTTAACTCGACAAGAAGCAAGAGTCCGAGGGAAAGCATAAGAAGGGTGTTTCTCATATCATGACCTCGCCGAGCCGTTTTATACGCCCCCCCGCGCCAGACCGGGAGCCTTTTCCGGCTTTCACTTCTCGAACTTGATCAGGGCAAAAACGTCCACCCCGGGGTGGGCCTTATTTATTTTTTCAACTCCCTTGAGGAAGGCCAGGTCGACGAGCGCCGCGAACCCCACGGGAGCTCCCCCGAGCTTCCGGACAAGATCTAGGGCGCTGATCGAGGAAGAGCCGGTGGCGATCAGGTCATCGATGATCAGGACGCGCTCTCCCTTCCTGAGGCTGTCGGCATGCATCTCGAAATGCTCGATTGCATACTCATTGGGCGCCCGGACGGAGACCGTCCGGCGAGGGAGTTTGCCTTTTTTCCGGATGATGATCAGGCCCAAACCCAGCCTGTTGGCGACCGGCGCGGCGAACAGAAAACCGCGCGATTCGATGCCGGCAATGACCTGGGGTTTCTTCTTCCTGGCCCAGGCCGTGAGCCGGTCGATCGCGTACTTGTAGCATGCGGCATCCTGGACGACGGGAGTGATATCCTTGAAGCCGATGCCCGGCTTCGGGAAGTCCTTGACTTCGAATATCTTGCACTTGACCCGCTCGATCATGCGCTTTCCTTTCAGCGAAAATCGCCTTCATTTAAGGACAATCGAAAGGGCTTGTCAATAACGCGGTTCCCGGCTTTTGGCGGCTTGACTTTCGCCGGCCGGCGGAGATATGTTTTTCCCAGGAATTAGCATCCCCGACCCGCGGGAGGCACGGAGAGATAAATGCTGACCGAGCGTCTTTTCAAGCTTCAAGAGCGAGGCTCGAGTATCCGGATCGAAGTCCTGGGAGGGGCGACCACCTTCATCACGATGGCCTATATCATGGTCGTCAACCCGGCGATCCTGAGCTTTGCCGGAATCCCCCAAGGCCCGAGCACAGTGGCCACGATCCTAGCGGCCGCTTTCGGGTCGCTCCTGATGGGCTTCTATGCCAACCTTCCCATAGCGGTGGCTCCTTACATGGGTGAGAACGCGTTTATCGCCTTCGGGCTCGCGGCCATGGGAATCGGCTGGCAACTCCGGCTGGGCGCCGTATTCATCAGCGGTCTCGTCTTCGCGCTCATCACTCTGCTCCGGGTCCGGTCCTGGCTGGCCAACTCCATCTCCTCGAGCATGAAACACAGCTTTGCCGTCGGGATCGGCCTGTTCCTGTCTTTCATCGGGCTCTATGAGACGGGGATTGTGACGAGCTCCGTGGCCG
>Ga0102851_10001826_pt1 | contig 12503 bp, 12 predicted proteins | sample Mud3Dept3metaG_FD_79558 | JGI IMG/M metagenome (GOLD analysis project Ga0102851, IMG submission 79558) | Freshwater wetland microbial communities from Ohio, USA, analyzing the effect of biotic and abiotic controls - Mud 3 Core 4 Depth 3... | ecosystem: Environmental > Aquatic > Freshwater >... | reverse complement strand
GGCGCGATGAATTGCCGCCCCTGCCGGAGGACGAGTTCTACTGGGCGGACCTGGTGGGGTGCCGGGTGGTCAACGAGGAGGGGATCCCCCTCGGGGAAGTGATCGCGGTGGAGGCGGGGCCGGCCCACGACTGGCTGGTCGTGGCGCGTGCGTGCGGGGGGGAGGGCCTTCTCCCCGTGGTGGCGGCGTTCCTCCGGTCGGTCGACGTGGCGGCGCGGCGTGTGGTGGCGGTCCCGCCGGAGGGGTGGTAATAGCCTAGTGCGGGTCGACGTCCTGACGCTTTTCCCCGGGATGTTCACGGGGCCGCTGTCCCACAGCATCCTCGCCAAGGCGCGGGAGGCGGGGCTCCTGACCGTCGAGGCCCACGACCTGCGGCAGTACGCGGAGGGGAAGCACCACGTGACCGACGAACCGCCCTTCGGCGGCGGCGGCGGGATGGTGATGAAGCCGGAGCCGATTTTCGCCGGGGTGGAGGCGCTCGCCGCGGCCCACGGCCCGGGCCGGGTCGTCCTTCTTTCCCCCGCGGGTGCCCTCCTCACGCCCGGGACGGCCGCCCGGCTGGCACGGGAAGAACACCTCATCCTGGTCTGCGGCCGGTACGAGGGAGTGGACCAGCGGGTGGCGGACCACCTCGTGGACGAGGAGCTCTCCATCGGCGATTACGTCCTCTCCGGGGGGGAGCTGCCCGCCCTGGTGCTGATCGACGCGGTGGCGCGGTTCCTTCCGGGGGTGCTCGGCGACCCGGAGGCGCCCCACAACGACTCGTTTTCGAAAGGGTTCCTGGAGGCGCCCCACTACACCCGTCCCCGGGAGTTCCGGGGGTGGACGGTCCCCGACGTCCTCCTGTCGGGGGACCACGGCGCCATCGATGCGTGGCGCAGGGCGGAAGGGGAGCGGCGGACGGCCGAGAGACGCCCGGAACTGCTCAGGAAGAAGTTGACAGACCGGTAGAGGTTGGAATACATTAGCAGATCTTGTTTCCGGACCGGCAATCGCAAGGATGACGGAGAGGATATGGCCATGACGCTTCTGAAAGACGTCGAAGCAGCGCACCTTCGCAAGGACCTCCCGAAGTTCGAAGTGGGGGACACCGTCCGCGTCTTCTCGCGGATCAAGGAGGGGGAGAAGGAGCGCGTCCAGTATTTCGAGGGGATCGTCATCGGGTTCCACCGGAACGGCGTCGCCACAACCTTCAAGGTCCGCAAGGAGTCGTACGGCGTGGGCGTGGAGCGCACCTACCCGATCCACTCCCCCCTCCTCGAGAAGATCGAGGTGAAGAAGAAGGGCGACGTCCGCCGGGCGAAGCTGTTCTATCTCCGCGGGGTTTCCGGGAAGAAGGCGCGCATCCGCGAGCGGAAGGACTGGCTCTCGAAGAAGGGTGTTTCCGTCCCCTCCGAGGGCGCGCCGGAAGGCCCGGCTGCCGAAGCGGCGCCGGAGACCCCCTCGCAGGAGTAGCGCCGTCCCGTTCGATGGTTTCGAGACGACTGCCCGCGAGCGGGGATACCGTTCCCCCGCGGGCGTCGACGAGGCCGGAAGGGGCCCCCTCGCGGGGCCGGTGATCGCCGCAGCGGTGATCCTCCCCCCGGGGTACGAAAACCCCGCCATAGGCGACTCCAAGACGCTCTCCCCCGCACGCCGCGAGCGGCTGTTCGCCGCGATCGCCGCCGACGCCTCCGCGTACGCCGTCGCCGGTGCGACCCCGGAGGAGATCGACGAACTGAACATCCTCCGCGCATCCCTGCTGGCCATGCGCCGGGCGGTGGAGGCGCTCGCAGAACCCGCCGACTTCCTCTACGTGGACGGGATCCACCCGGTTCCGTGCGGCGTGCCGCAGGAGGCGCTGGTCCGGGGCGACTCCCGGTGCCTGTCCGTGGCGGCGGCGTCGATCCTGGCGAAGGTGTCGCGCGACCGGATGATGGCGGAGTACGACCGGCTCTACCCGGGATACGGCCTCTCCGTCCACAAGGGGTACCCCACCCCGGAACATCTGGCGGCGCTCCGCCGTCTGGGCCCCACCCCGATCCACCGCCGGACATTCAGGGGAGTGAGAACCTGTCCTTGATGAATCGGCCACAGAGGGTTCGAACTCCGAGGCTCCCGCCGACGAGCAGGAGGAAAAGGCGCCAGCAATGGCGTCGTCAGGGAGCCGAGGCGGCCCGCTCAGCCCGGTCCGGATGTTCGGAGCGAAAGCGGGTGCTCGCGTGACCACACCGCCGGAGGCGCGCAGGGGCCGGGGTGATGAGGCGGAGGAGCGGGCCTGCCGGTTCCTCGAGGGCGAGGGATTCACGATCACGGAGAGGAACTGGCGGGGGATGGGAGGCGAGGCCGACATCGTCGCCCGGAAGGGAGATCTGCTTGCCTTCGTCGAAGTCCGCTCGCGGGAGAACGCCTTGTTCGGGAGGCCGGAGGAGTCGGTCGACCTCGCCAAGCGCCGCCGGATCGTGCGGGCCGCCCGCCACTACCTGTCCACCATCCCCGCGGCGTCCTGGCGCGAGGCCCGCTTCGACGTGATCGCAATCGAGGGCGACACCCTGCGGCATTACCCCGGCGCCTTCGACGCGAAAGGGAAAATCCTCTAGCCGAAGAACTCCTTGGCGATGCCGTAGATTTCCATGTCGACGGTCTTGAGTTTCGAGGTCGCCTCGGAGAGCGGGACGGCGGTGATCCGGCTCCCCTGCAGCGCCGCCATTTTCCCGAACTCGCCGCGGTGGACCATCTCTGTGGCGTAGATCCCGTAACGGGTGGCCAGCACCCGGTCGTGCGCCGTCGGGGAGCCGCCGCGCTGGATGTGCCCGAGCACGACGTAGCGCGTCTCGAACCGCGTCCGCTTCTCGATCGCCTTCGACAGCACCTGCGAGATCCCGCCCAGCCGCACGTGGCCGAACTCGTCCTTCTGCATCTCCTGCAGGATGAGCTCCCCGTTCATGCCCGGCTTTTCCGCGAACTGCGCACCCTCTGCCACCACGACGATGGAAAACGACTTCCCCCGGCTGTGCCGCCGAAGGATCAGGTCGCACACCTCGTCAAGGTCTATGGGGATCTCCGGGATGAGGATCACGTCCGCCCCGCCGGCGATCCCGGCGTAGGTGGCGATCCACCCCGCGTGCCGCCCCATCACCTCCACCACCATGACGCGGTTGTGGGACTCGGCGGTGGTGTGGATCCGGTCGATGGCGTCGGTGGCGATACTCACGGCGGTGTCGAAGCCGAAGGTGAAGTCGGTCCCGTACAGGTCGTTGTCGATCGTCTTGGGGATGCCGACCACCGGGAGACCCTTGTCGTACAGCTTCGCCGCCACGCCGAGGGTGTCCTCGCCGCCGATGGCCACCAGGGCGTCCAGCCCGAGGAGCTTGAAGTTCTTCAGCGCCTTCTCCGCTCCCGCGGGGTCCTTGAAGGGATTGGTCCTTGATGTCCCGATGATCGTCCCACCGATGTGGAGGATGCCGGAGACCATCCTGCTGTCGAGGTCCATGGGGGAGGGGTCCATGAGCCCCTTCCACCCGTTCCGGAGCCCCACCACCCGCGAACTGTGGGCGTCGGACTTGCGCACCACCGCCCGGATCACCGCGTTCAGGCCGGGGCAGTCGCCCCCGCCGGTCAGCACCCCGATCTTCATCTGCCGTCGTCCCCCGAAGCGAAAAGTTCGCATAATTATAGCAGATTTGGCACATTGCGGATTTCCATTTGAACGGAACCGGGTGATATGGTATTTTGGTACCCGATACCCATTATTCGATCGGGGGGAACCGTGTCCGTCCCGGCAACGAAAGAAGGTGTCCGTCTCCTCTCCGGCAACGAAGCGATCGCCCGGGGGGCGTTCGAGGCGGGGGTCAAGGTTGCCTCGGCGTACCCCGGCACTCCCAGCACGGAGATCCTGGAGAACTTCGTCCAGTACGAGGGGGTCTACGCGGAGTGGGCCCCCAACGAGAAGGTAGCCGTGGAGGTGGCCATCGGCGCCTCCATGGGCGGGGTGCGCGCCCTGGCGACGATGAAGCACGTCGGGGTGAACGTGGCGGCGGACCCGATCTTCACCGCCTCGTACACGGGGGTGCGCGGGGGGCTGGTGATCGTCACCGCGGACGACCCGGAGTTGCACTCCTCCCAGAACGAGCAGGACAACCGCCACTACGCCGTGGCGGCGAAGATCCCGATGCTGGAGCCGTCGGACTCCTTCGAGGCGAAGGAGTACACGCGCCTGGCATACGAGCTCTCCGAGAGGTACGACACGCCGTTCTTCCTGCGCACCACGACCCGCATCTCCCACGCCAAGGGGGTCGTCCGCCTCGACGAGCCGACGGGACCGCCGTTCGCCCCGGGATTCGTGCGCGACCCGGCGAAGTGGGTGATGCTCCCGGTGAACGCGAAGAAGCGGCACGTCGTCGTGGAGGAGCGCACGAAAGCGTTACGCGAGTTCGCGGAGACGTTCGACGGGAACCGGATCGAGTGGGGGGACCGTTCGCTGGGGATCATCACCGCGGGCGTCTCGTACCAGTATGTCCGCGAGGCGTTCCCGGACGCGTCGGTCCTCAAGCTGGGGCTCGTGTACCCGCTGCCGGAACGGCTGTTCCGCGAATTCGCCGCCGGAGTCTCCCGCGTCGTGGTGGTGGAGGAGCTCGACCCGTACCTTGAGACCCACGTGAAGGCGCTGGGGATCCCCGCGCAGGGGAAAGAACTGATCCCGATCGTCGGGGAGCTCGACCCGCGGATCGTGCGGCGGGGGATCACGGGCGAGGCGGCGCCCGTTCGGGCGCCGGAGGCGGTGCCGCCCCGGCCGCCGAACCTGTGTCCGGGGTGTCCGCACCGGGGGCTCTTCTTCGCGCTGAAGAAACTGAAGGTGGCGGTGACGGGCGACATCGGATGTTCCACCCTCGCCGCCCTCCCCCCGCTCGGGGCGATGGACACGTGCGTGTGCATGGGCGCCTCCATCGGGAACGCCCACGGGATGGAGAAGGCGCTGGGGCCGGAAGGGGTGGGGAAGGTCGTGTCGGTCATCGGCGACTCGACGTTCCTCCACTCCGGGATCACCGGCCTGATGGATATCGTCTACAACAAGGGGTGCTCCACGGTGATCCTGCTCGACAACAGCATCACCGCGATGACGGGGGCGCAGGAGAACCCGTCCACGGGGAAGACCCTCCGCGGCGAACCGACCCACCGGCTGGACCTTCCGGGCCTCTGCCGCGCGATCGGCGTGGAGCACGTCTACGTCGTGAATCCGCACGACATGGAGCAGACGGAACGCGTGCTGCGCCGGGAGATCTCCCGCCCCGCCCCGTCGGTGGTCATCACCGAGGCGCCGTGCGCCCTCCTCCCCGAACACCGGAAGAAGGTGCGCCCGGTGTACGAGGTGGTTCCCGACCTCTGCACGGGATGCAAGGCGTGCAGCCGGCTGGGATGCCCCGCCATCGAGTGGCTCCACTTTACCCCCGAGGAAGCGGCCGCGGCCGGGAAGAAGGCGACCCAGAAGGGGATGGCCCGGATCAGCCCGCTCCTGTGCGACGGGTGCAACCAGTGCCCGCCGCTGTGCAAGTTCAAGGCGATCGTGGCGAGGCAGTCGTGAACCTCGCCCGGGGGAACGTCTTCCTCGCGGGCGTCGGCGGGCAGGGCACCCTGCTGGCCTCGGAGGTTCTGTGCGAGGCGTTCCTCCTCGCCGGGTACGACGTCAAGAAGAGCGAGGTCCACGGGATGGCGCAGCGGGGAGGGGCCGTCACGACGCACCTGCGTTTCGGGCCGAAGGTGTTCTCCCCGCTGATCGAGCCCGGCGGGGCGGACCTCCTGATCGCCTTCGAGAAGCTGGAGGCGCTGCGCTTCGCCCACTACCTGCGGCCCGGGGGCGCGATGGTGGTGAACGCCCAGGAGATCTTCCCGCCGTCGGTGGCCACCGGGCAGGAGAGGTACCCGGAGGACGTGGCGGTCCGGCTACGCGCCGTAACGGACAGACTCCACTTCGTCGACGCCCTGGCGGCGGCGCTGCTCCTGCGGGAGGTCCGGGCGGTCAACATGGTGATGGTCGGCGCGGCGTCGCACTACCTGCCGCTGTCAGAAGGGACGTACGAGGACGCGATGAAGGCCCGGATGCCGGAGCGGATCGTCGCGGTGAACGTCGCCGCGTTCCGGGCGGGGCGGGGCCTGCTGCAGGAAGCCTGAAGCACGTCCTCCCACGCGGTAAAACGTCGTATCAAGATTTCGTTGACGCATAAAAGGCATTGTGGTACTGTTTTACGGAATACTCCCCCGCATACGGGAAAGCCGGTATCGCAGGGACTCGTTATCACTCATCTTTATCGAGGGGAGCGACCGATGACGACCGTGCCGCACCGCTGGGTGATGACCGCCGCGGGCCAGCCCATGACGAAGGCCGATTTCGCGCCGTTCCCGCCGTCCGCCGGGGAGGTGGTGGTCGAGGTGGCGGGTTGCGGGGTGTGCCACACCGACCTCGGCTACTACTTCGACGGCGTGCGCTTCAATCACCCGCTCCCCCTCGCCCTCGGCCACGAGATCAGCGGCAGGGTGGTCGCCGCGGGGCCCGGGACCGAGGCGTGGCAGGGGAAGGCCGTGATCGTGCCCGCGGTGATCCCGTGCGGCGCGTGCGAGCTGTGCGCGTCGGGGCGCGGCACCATCTGCCGGAAGCAGCAGATGCCGGGGAACGACATCCAGGGCGGCTTCGCCACCCACATCGGCGTCCCGGCCCGGGGCCTGTGCCCCGTGGACGAGGCGCGGCTTTCGTCGGCCGGGCTCTCGCTGGCCGACGTCTCGGTGGTGGCCGACGCGGTGACCACGCCGTACCAGGCGGCGGTGCAGGCCGAGGTCCGCCCGGGCGATTTCGCCATCGTGGTGGGCGTCGGCGGCGTCGGGGGATACGCGGTGCAGGTGTGCCGCGCCTTCGGGGCCACCGTGGCGGCGCTCGACGTGGACCAGGGGAAACTCGACGCCATGGCCGAGTACGGGGCCGCCCTGACCCTCAACGTCCGCCAGGTCCAGGGCCGCGACCTGAAGAAGGCGGTCCAGGATTTCGCCAGGAAGAACGGACTGCCCGCCGTGGGGTGGAAGATCTTCGAGTGCTCCGGAACCGCCGCCGGGCAGGAGACCGCCTTCGGGCTGCTCAACCACGGCGCGACCCTTTCGGTGGTGGGATTCACGATGGACAAGGTCGTGCTGCGGCTCTCGAACCTGATGGCGTTTCACGCCCGGGCGCTGGGGAACTGGGGTTGCCTGACCGAGCTGTACCCCGCAGCCCTCGACCTGGTCCTTACCCGCAAGATCCCCCTTGCCCCCTTCGTCGAGCGCCATCCGCTGTCCCGCATCAACGAGGTATTCGCCGCCGCCCGCGACCACAAGCTGACCCGTCGGGCGATCCTGGTACCCCACGCATGACGCGGATCGGCACAGAGTCCGGAGCGATGAGCGGGAGCCCCCTTTCCGTCTGGCTGGAAAAGGACGGGACGTTGCTGCGCCTGCGGCTTTCCCGTCCCAAGGCCAACATCGTGGACGCCGCCATGATCGCGGCGCTTCGGGCGGCCCTGGGCGAGCACCTGTCTTCTGCGCGTCTCAGGGGAGTGCTCCTGGACGCGGAAGGGCCGCACTTCAGCTTCGGCGCCAGCGTGGAAGAGCACCTGCCTGCGTCGTGCGTGCAGATGCTGCGCAACCTGCACGCCCTGGTGCTGCAGATGCTCTCAAGCCCCGTCGCAATCCTGGTGGCGGTGCGCGGCCAGTGCCTGGGTGGGGGGCTCGAGGTGGCCGCCGCCGGGCACCTGATCTTCGCAGCCCCCGGCGCCATGCTGGGGCAGCCCGAAATGAAGCTCGGCGTGTTCGCCCCGGCCGCTTCCTGTCTCCTGCCGGAGCGCATCGGACAGTCCCGGGCCGAGGATCTGCTGCTCTCGGGTCGCAGCATCGACGCCATGGAGGCGCACCGGATCGGGCTGGTGAACGTCGTCGCGGACGACCCCGCGGCCGCGGCCCTCTCCTGGTACGACGAACACCTCGCGCAAAAGAGCGGGAGCTCCCTGCGGTTCTCCGTGCGAGCCGCCCGCGCCGGCTTCCGGGAACGCGTCGCGGAAAAGATAGCACGGGTGGAGCGGCTGTACCTCGAGGAGCTCATGGCCACCCGCGACGCCGTGGAAGGGTTGACCGCCTTCATCGCCAAACGCCCCCCGGACTGGGAAGACCGCTGAAGGAGAGGGAGGGGAGCGTGTCGAAGCGGGTGTACGTTGGCATCGACATCGGGTCGTCCCGGACGAAGGTCGCCGTCGTCGACGCCGAACGGCAGATCCTGGGCCACGCAGTCCGGAAATCCGGGACCGACTTCTCCGCCACCGCCGCCGCCTGCCTCGACGATTCGCTCGCGATGGCCGGCGCCGCCCGGGACGAGATCGCCAACGCCGTCTCCACCGGATACGGCCGCGCCAACGTGGCGTTCGTCGCGCGGGAGAACCGGACCGAGATCGGCTGCCTCGCCAACTGGGGACGCCACTGCTTCCCCGAGGCCATCACGATCATCGACATCGGCGGCCAGGACAACAAGATCGTCAAGCTCGACGCCTCGGGGCGCCGGACCGGCTTCAAGATGAACCGGAAGTGCGCCGCCGGGACCGGGGCGTTCCTGGAGGAGATGTCCCTGCGCCTCGACATCCCGCTGGAGGCGATGAACGACCTGGCCCGGCAGTCGCTGGAGATGGTCAAGCTCGGGAGCTACTGCACCGTCTTCTCCGCCACGGAGGTCCTCGAGAACATCCGGCACGGCAAGAAGGTGACGGACATCGTCAAGGGGATCTTCTACTCGGTCGTCAAGAGGGTGCTGGAGATGGATTCGCCCACCGAACGGGTCGTCATGACGGGGGGCGTCGTGGCCCACAACCCCTACATCGTCGAGATGACCGGGGAGATGATCGGGCGGACCGTCCTGGTCCCCGAGCTCCCGCAGATCGCGGGCGCGCTCGGGGCCGCATATTACGCCCTGGAGGAAAAGGGAGAGAGCGATGGCTGAGGAGAAGAAGACGACGAGGAAGAAGATCCAGGCCGGCGACCTGATGAACAGGATCATGGCGGACTACTTCTACGGCCTGAACGAGGCGGCCACGACCGGGAAGCGGAAGGTCGCCTGGTGCACGAGCGTCGGCCCGGCGGAGCTGCTGCGGACGATGGGATTCGCCGTCCACTTCCCGGAGAACCACGGCGCCATGCTCGGCGCCACGCGCATGTCCACCGACCTGATCCCCGAGGCGAACGCCATCGGCTACTCCCCGGACATCTGCTCCTACCTGACCGCGGACATCGGCTCCTACATCAAGGGCATCACGCCGCTCTCGAAGGCGTACAAGGGGATCGAGTCTGTGCCGAAACCGGACGTGCTGGTCTACAACACGAACCAGTGCCGCGACGTCCAGGACTGGTTCGCCTGGTACTCCCGGAAGCTGGGCGTCCCCTCCATCGGCGTCACCTCCCCCAAGAACGTCAACGACGTGACCGACGCCCACATCGACGACGTCGCCCGGCAGATCGAGGCGCTGGTCCCGGCGCTCGAGGAGATCTCCGGAAGCAAGCTCGACATGGAGCGGCTCCGGGAGACGGTGTCCCTCTCCCGCGAGTGCACCGAGCTGTGGAAGAAGGTCCTGGAAACGGCCACCGCCGCCCCCGCCCCCCTCACGTTCTTCGACGGGACCATCCACATGGGGCCGGCCGTCGTCCTCCGGGGGACCCCGGAGGCCATCGACTATTACAAGGTCCTCCTCGCCGAGCTCGAGCAGAGGATACGGGATGGGGTAGGGGCTGTCGACGAGGAGGAGGCCCGGATCTACTGGGAGGGGATGCCCGTCTGGGGGCGCCTGCGCCAGCATTCGGAGCTGTTCGCGACCCTCAAGGCCAACGTCATCGCGTCGACCTACTGCAGCAGCTGGATCTTCCCGGCCTTCGACGGGAGGGATCCGTTCCGGAGCATGGCGAAGGCGTACCTCGAGCTCTTCATCGTCCGCTCCGACGCGTACAAGGAGCGGTACATCCGGGAGATGCTCGCGAAGTTCCGCATCGACGGGATCATCTACCACGACGCCAAGACGTGCCCCTACAACTCGAACAGCCGCTACGGCATGCCCCAGCGGCTGGAGGCGGCGACAGGGATCCCCGGGCTCGTCATCTCGGGGGACCTCAACGACCTCCGGTGCGTTTCCGACGAGCAGACGAAGACGAACGTGGAAGCGTTCATCGAGCAGATCGCGGAGGGCAGGTAGGATGCTGGACGCGCTCTTCAAGCCCCGGGCGGTGGCGATCGTCGGCGCCTCGACCAAGGAGCTGTCGATCGGCAACGTCATCATCCGGAACCTCCAGGAGTACGGGTACAAGGGGGCGATCTACCCCATCAACCCGACCGCCCCCGACGTGCGCGGCATCAAGGCGTACAAGTCGCTTTCCGAGGTGCCCGGGGAGGTGGACCTCGCCCACATCATCATCCCCGCGAAGTTCGTCCCCCAGACCATCGAGGAGTGCGGTCGGAAGGGGATCAAGGCGGTCGTCATCAACTCCGCGGGATTCAGCGAGATGGGCGAGGAGGGGAAGAAGCTCCAGGAGGCGTTCCTCGCGAACGCCCGGAGGGGCGGCGTACGGGTCTTTGGCCCCAACTGCCAGGGGATCATCAACACCGACCCCGCCCTGAGGGCGTACTGCAACTTCACCTTCACCTACCCAGAGGCCGGGTCTGTCTCCGTGGTGGCCCTGAGCGGGGGCGTCGGCGCCCTGATCATGCAGGCGCTGTTCGACCTGGGGATCGGCATGCGCATGTACGCCTCCAACGGCAACGCGTGCGACATCTCCATCCCGGAGATCCTCCGGTACTGGGGGGACGACGAGGGGACCAAGGCGATCCTCCTCTACACGGAAGGGTTTTCCGACCCGAACGAGTTCCTTGCGGCTGCCCGGGAGGTCGCGCGCCGGAAACCGGTGCTGGCCATGAAGGCCGGGCGAACGGAGCAGGGGGCCAAGGCGGCCTCGTCCCACACCGGGTCGCTGGCCGGAGTGGACATCGCGACCGAATTGATCTTCGAGAAGACCGGCATCCTCTCCTTCACCGACGAAGGAGCGATGGTACGGGCGGCCAAGGCGTTCGCCTCCCAGCCGGTCCCCGCCGGGAACCGGGTCGGGATCATCACGAACACCGGCGGCCCGGCCGTCATCGCCACCGACGTCCTCGTTGCGTCCGGCCTCGACGTGCCGAAGCTCTCCGACGGATCCATCGCGCGGCTGAAAGAGACCCTGCTCCCCGAGGCGGCGATCGAGAACCCCGTCGACGTGGTGGCCACCGCGGGCGGGGCGCACTTCCGCGCCGCCCTCGACGTCCTCCTCGAGGAGGACGGTGTGGACAGCATCTTCATGAACTTCGTCACCGCCCCCTTCACCGACACCCACGCCGTCGCCCGGGAGATCGCGGCGGTCAGCCGGATGGGGAAAAAGCCGATCGTCTGCAACTTCATGACGGACCTCACCCAGGAGCGGTTCCGCATCACCGAGCGCATCCTCAAGGAGGGCGGGGTCCCCTGTTACGCGAACCCCAGCGACGCCGCGAACGCCCTGGGCGCCCTCGTCCGGTACGGCCGCCTGCGGCAGCGCGACATCGGCAAGCCGGAAAGCCTCCCCGGCGCGGACGCCGCACGGGCCCGCGCGGTCGTCGGGCAGGCGGGGAAAGAGGGCCGCACCGTCCTCTCCGCCACCGACGTCTACACGATCTTCGAGGCGTACGGGATCCCGGTCGCCCCCTGGAACGTGGCCGGCACCGCGGACGAGGCGGCCGCCGCCGCCGCGAGGATCGGCTACCCGGTGGTGGTCAAGGCCGACTCCGAGAAGATCGATCACAAGAGCGACATGGGGGGCGTCGTGGTCAACCTGCGGGACGCAGCCGCGGTCCGCGCAACGGTCCAGGACCTGCAGGGGCGGCTCGGGAAGCACGGCAGGCTGAACTTCCTCGTCCAGAAATTCCTCCCCGGGGGCCGCGAACTGATCGTGGGCGCCAGCGCCGAGAGGGGGCTGGGACACCTGGTGATGTTCGGGCTGGGCGGTGTCTACGTCGAGGTGCTGAAGGACGTGGTCTTCAAGATCGCCCCCGTCACGCGGGTGGAGGCGCGGGAGATGCTCGCCTCCCTCAAGGCGAAGGCGCTGCTCGACGGCGTCCGGGGGGAGAAGGGCGTGGACCGGGAGAAGGTCGTCGATCTGATCCTGCGCGTCTCCGCGCTGCTGGCCGACCTGCCGGAGATCCGCGAGATGGACCTCAACCCGGTGATGGCGTTCGAGAACGCCGTGTACGCCGTCGACGGCCGGATCCGCATATGATCCGGGTACACGGTGCTTCCGGGCTCGCGGGCGGCTTCCACTCCGCTACGCTCGCGACCTTTGCCCGTTCGCTGCGATTCCGCTCCTGGCGGGGGACACTCTTCCCCTGCATCCCCCAACAGATCAAGAATGTCCCCCTCTGGGCTCCATACGCTGCCCCACCTCGCAAACCGTACCGGTGGGGTACCCCT
>Ga0102851_10001824_pt1 | contig 12506 bp, 13 predicted proteins | sample Mud3Dept3metaG_FD_79558 | JGI IMG/M metagenome (GOLD analysis project Ga0102851, IMG submission 79558) | Freshwater wetland microbial communities from Ohio, USA, analyzing the effect of biotic and abiotic controls - Mud 3 Core 4 Depth 3... | ecosystem: Environmental > Aquatic > Freshwater >... | reverse complement strand
TACAACAGTTCGTCCAGCAGAACCTGGAGTTTGTCCGCCGTTACCCCTGACTCCTTGAGCGCCAGCAGCGTATCGTGAAAGGAGCCGGGCCAGTAGTGGCCGCCCCGTTCCGCTTGCCGCCGCCGTAGCCTCAGGTAATGGGATTCCTCGGCAATATTGAGCAGGCTGAAATAGCGATTGAATACCCGTACTACCTCGCCAATGGCCTCTGGGTCCAGGCCTTCTATCGTTTCCAGCAGATGCTGCTGCCCGGACAGGCTCCCGTCACGCAACAACCCGGCGAAGCAATGTTGCAGTTGTTCAACCGTGGCGGCAATTTCAGGCCGGGCCTGGGTTTTCAATACCCGCGTCAACACGGAACCCAGCAGGCGAATCGAGCGACGGAGTTCTTTGTCGTCTGATGATATGTTCACAGGTAGGTTCCTTATGGTTTTAACAAAGGGAGATTTTCACATCTCATTTAAAACATGAGGATGATTAATGATTAAAGTATCATCATAAAAACTGACTTCACCTGTTGTTATGTCGTGTATGCCGCCAACAATCCCTATGGAACCGGTTTCAATCATTTTCTTTAAAATCGGGCTGCGTTCGATAATGGCCTGTACCGTCCGTTTTACATTGATGGTGGACACTTTTTCCACAAATTCATCGTTGCCTGAATGCCGGTTTTCGGTTTCGGTTTTTTCATCATAAACCGCAGGCTGTATCTTACTTAACAGCGCTGTCAGGTTGCCCATTTCTACATGGTCGCAAGCGCCTTTTACCGCACCGCATTTGGTATGGCCTAATACCACTATGATTTTAGAACCGGCTACTTTGCAGCCAAACTCCATGCTGCCCAAAATATCTTCGTTAATAATATTGCCCGCAATACGGACACTAAACACATCGCCCAAACCCTGGTCAAAAATCAACTCAACCGAGGTACGGGAATCTATGCAACTTAAAATAACCGCAAAGGGATGTTGACCGTCGGAGGTTTCATTGGCCTGTTGCAACAGGTTACGGTTGACTTTAAGGTTATTGACAAAGCGTTTATTGCCTTCTTTTAATAAGTCCAATGCCATTGAGGGAGTAATGGCGGCTTGCATTTCTTTAGTTAAAGTTTTCATTTTTTATCCCAAGGATTGGTTATGTTTTAAGCCGTGTCAACAAATTTAATCGTTTCAACGGCTATGTTTTTCAATGTTGCGCTATGCCTATGATTCTGCGCGAATTTAACTGTGTTGCGTCTGTTCCAGCAATGCCAGACAATGAAGTTTTATAGTGTCGCAAATAGTGTGTAAGGGTAAGTGGCTTAAATTTTTGGTGGCGAATGGATTTTGTAGCTCAATACCAATTCTGTCCAAAGACAACAGTGGATAAGCCACTAGAAAAAAAATAAATACCCCGCTAAACCCCAGTTTTTCTGTTAATGAAAATGGCAACAATAATAAAAAAATCAAAATAAAACGTCGGGATTTAATTGCATAAACCAATGGCATAGGCGTTTTTAGGATTCTTTCACAAGCGCCAATGTGATCAATCAGCAAAATCCGTTGCCCTTCCAGCTTCGCAAAAATAAAACCATCGATATGACGGCTAATACGTGCCTGTTGTACTAATGACGCTATTTTGCCGGCAACAAACGATGGCATGTGCACAGCAGACTTTAGTGCCTCAAGCTCCTGTTGGCTCAGCAAATCGGTTAAATGATCGAAGTCCTTGCCATTGCGTAAGGCTTCCCTAGCTGCAAAAGAAAATGTAATGGTCCACTTCACCATTTCTTTTCGCCATAAGCTCTCTTGAGGGCCGATATTCAAAACATCACCGTAACTTAAAGTCTCAATGGTAATGTTTCTGCTTTGATTAACAATGCCACCCCATAATTTTCGTGCCTCCCACCAGCGATCGTGACCTGTATTGGTTCGAAACACCAGAACCAAACCAAGTACCACGCCGGTATATTCAAACGGAGTCACAGCAAGATGCGGCAAGGGTCGCCAGTATTGGTCCAATGCAACTATTAATAAAGAGTAACCCGTCATTAACAGCAAGCTTGGCAAAATACGTGGCGTAACTGAACCCCGCCACATGAGGGCGCCACGCAAAAAGCCGGGTGATTCATCTTTGTTGCTATATAACTGCAAAGAATCTTTCATATTTTTAATCCTCAAATAAAAATACTAACGGTCATCCGTCTGTATCGAAGGGCACACCGGATGCCAACGCAATACCCAGGCATAAAGGAACCGCCACAAAAAATACGACAATACTGGCAGGCAGGTCGCTTTTGAGTTCTTTAAACAGATTTTTTACTTCCATAATCGGATCCTTTTAAATGTAAAGGTGGAAAAGTAAAGATATTTATGCATGATAGTAACACTATCTTTACAAATTGCAATACTTTCGGTTATCCTTTTTTCAAGGACATCCGGTAGTCCCTGTTAAAACAATTGATTTACTGCATTAATATTCAGAGGAAAACGCAAATCAGGCAGCTATGGACATACAATTAAAAATTAAAATGAATAAAAAATTATTCATCAGGGATCCGGAGCAATCCGAACTGGGGAAAAAAATTATTCTGCACAGCATTCAGTTAATTCACAAAAACGGGTTTGAAGCCTTTACGTTTAAAAAACTGGCCGTAGATATTGGTACGACTGAAGCGGGAATTTACCGGTATTTTGAAAACAAGCACCGGTTGCTGATCTATCTTACTGCCTGGTATTGGAGCTGGCTTGAATACCAGGTTACTTTTCAAACCAACAATATTAAAGACTCTGTGGTTAAGCTTAAGATGGTTATTAAATTATTAGCTACCACTGTGGAGGACGATATAAGCACCCGTTATGTCGATGAAAGTATCCTTCATCAAATCATTATTACCGAAGGCACCAAAGCCTATCTGACCAAACGGGTATCCGAAGATAACAAAGACCACTTGTTTAAACCCTACAAAGACCTTTGTGCTGTTATCGGAAATATGATTTTGGAGTGTAGTCCCAAATACAAATACCCAAAATCATTAGCGTCTACCATTATTGAAATGGCGCATTTTCAAAATTTTTTTATGAATAACCTGCCTTCGCTGACTGACTTTGGGCAAGATAAAAATGAGGCAGAGATTGTTTTGTTTCTGGAGGATTTGGTGTTTTCCAGTATAAAAAAGGGATAGTTTTTGACGTGTGGAGAGTGCTGTCGGTCTGGTTAATCAACACGAAAGAGAAAAGTAGGCAGGTAAATCCGCGAGTATGGAACGCAAGCTGATACAGGTTAATACTGTTATTGTGGTTCTGTGGGTTATCTGCCGTTCCCTGAGTCGGGTGGAGCCTTACTATTTCACTCGATAAGTCAGCTCTACAGTCAACCGTTGAAGATTATTTTCTTGGGAATGCCGCAATTCAGCCGATGACTTTGGCAGAATTGGAAATCGCCTATATCCGCCGTGTTTTAAAAAAACTCATGGAAATAAGTGCAAGCCGCCAAATATCTCATCTATTGACTGAGGTACGCTTTATCGGAAGTTGGGAAATGAAGTTTAACTTTAAATTACAATTTGACCATCCAGATCTAATTACGAACTTAATAGGTCTTCTTTGCTGCAGACCAGCATAAATGATAGGGTAGATTTCAATAATTATAATTATGCAATAATTTTTAGAGGTTGACAGTCAGCTAAGGAATAAGAAACGGCCACTCGCATTATCTCGCATTATAGTGGTGTGAACGGCAGAAATGGGTCGACTGCGAGCGATCGGCCAATCTTTGATAAATAATCGCCAGTGGCTGCTTTCGAGTAATTTTCCATGGCCGGATTTCCTAATTATGAGTGGAATACTCAATTAACCTCGAATTTCGTTAGACGGCCATATCAGATGATGAGCGTGATAAAAATTAGGCGTTTTTTTACAATTTCCCAAAGACAAAGGCAACCCGAAGTGGCATGAAAAAAGCACGCAGCTATTTCTCGGTATAGATCATACTGCCATCGTGGTCGCCGATACTGAAACCAGTCTGAAGTTTTATCGTGACACCATCGGACTTCATGTTGCCGGCACCAGCGATAATTATGGCATCGAGCAAGAACGCCTGAATAATGTGTTCGGTGCGCACTTGCGTACCACTGCCCTTAGAGCGTCCCAAGGTCCAGGCATTGAACTACTGGAATATCTAACGCCACATAGCGGTCAACCCATGCCAGTGGATACTCAATCAAATGATCTTTGGAACTGGCAAATTCAGCTATCGACTCACGGCACGCGGGCTGTTAACGGTATTCTGAGCAGCCGTCATTACGGTCTTGTTTCCAATACGGTGGTCGAATTGCCGGATGATAGTTTGGGGTTTTCAAAAGGATTCATGGCCCGTGATCCAGATGGGCACGCATTTTTATTTACGGAATACTAAGATGTGCGCTTAGTAAATTGTAAGGATTCCACTTGTCGTGCGACGAATAAACAACCATTTCATTTATATTAAGGAACCTTTTGTGAATAATTACATGCTTTCATTCAGCTCTGCCTTTTTTTTCAGCATTTCCACAAGAAAACCACTGCTAACAACGGTTTTATGGACACCCCCCTCATTAAGGAGAACAAATTATGAATCTTTCACGCGTAGTATTACTGGCCTTTATAGCGGCGCTGATCGCTGCCTTTTTCATTTTTGATCTGCAGAACTACTTGACCCTGGAAACACTGAAGGCTCAACAAGCATCGATTGAAACTTACCGCAGCAACCACCCCGGCATGGCCGTTGCCATTTATGCGCTTATTTATATTGCCGTTACCGGTTTGTCTCTGCCCGGTGCGGCCATTCTTACACTCGCCGGTGGCGCTGTGTTCGGTTTGCTGTGGGGAACGCTGATTGTTTCTTTCGCTTCCACCATCGGCGCAACCCTGGCTTTTCTGGCGGCCCGGTTTTTGTTTCGCGATGCGGTAAAATCGCGTTTTGGCGAGCGCTTGAAAGCGATTGATGCAGGCGTGGCTAAAGAAGGTGCTCTGTACCTCTTTACCTTGAGATTGGTGCCGGTTTTTCCGTTCTTTGTGATTAATCTGGCAATGGGTTTAACCAATCTAAAAACCCAGACTTTTTATTGGGTCAGTCAGGTGGGTATGCTGGCCGGTACCCTTGTTTATGTGAACGCGGGGACTCAGCTGGGGCAACTGGAGTCCTTATCGGGTATTCTGTCGCCTGGCCTGATCGGTTCGTTTGTGTTACTGGGCATTTTTCCGCTGCTTGCCAATAAAATCGTCGAAGCCATTAAAGCCAACAAAGTCTATGCGAAATGGACTAAGCCTGCGTGCTTTGACAACAATATTGTCGTAATAGGCGCCGGTTCCGGCGGTCTGGTCACGTCCTATATCGCCGCCGCCGTCAAGGCCAAAGTCACTTTAATTGAAAAACATAAAATGGGCGGCGATTGCCTGAATACCGGTTGCGTGCCGTCTAAAGCCTTAATCCGGTCCGCCAAATTGCTGTCTCATATTAAAAGGGCTGCGGATTTCGGCATCAAAAAAGTCGACGCTGAATTTGATTTTGCCGATGTCATGAATCGAGTACAATCGGTTATCAAAACCGTTGAGCCGCACGATTCCGTGCAACGTTATTCAGACTTGGGCGTTGAGGTCATCGAAGGTGAAGCTAAAATTCTTTCTCCTTGGGAAGTTCAGGTAACCACAGAGGGTGAAACCCGGATCATTACTACCCGTTCCATCGTTATCGCCGCCGGTGCGCGTCCGTTTGTGCCGCCAATTCCAGGTGTAGAAGAGGTCGGCTATCTGACTTCTGATAACATTTGGGCGTTGCGTGAACTGCCCAAACGTCTCATTGTGCTGGGCGGTGGGCCTATCGGTTGCGAACTGTCGCAAAGCTTCGCCCGTTTCGGCAGCCAGGTGACCCAAGTGGAAATGGTGCCGCGTTTGCTGATCCGGGAAGACCTCGATGTCTCGGAAACCGTCATGGCGAAGTTCCGTCAGGAAGGCATTAATGTGCTGGTTGGACATACCGCCAAGAAGTTCATCATTGAAAACGGTGAAAAAATTCTGATTGCCGAGCATCAAGGTCAAGAAGTGCGTATTCCCTTCGACCAGGTGATATTAGCAATTGGCCGTGTTGCCAATACCCAGGGCTATGGATTGGAAGATATAGGGGTGGAACTGTCGCCCAAACGCACTGTTGCCATTAATGACTTTCAGGAAACCAATTACCCAAATATTTTTGCCGTCGGCGACGTATCCGGCCCTTTCCAATTTACCCATACCGCCGCGCATCAAGCCTGGTATGCGGCGGTTAATGCGCTATTCGGCAGCTTTAAAAAGTTTCGCACCGATTACTCAGTGATTCCCTGGGCCACGTTTATCGACCCGGAAGTCGCCAGGGTCGGTCTTAATGAGCAGGATGCCAAAGAACAAGGCATTGCCTATGAAGTCAGCACTTATCATCTTGACGATCTGGATCGTGCGATTGCTGACAGTGAAGCGCATGGCTTTGTTAAAGTGCTGACGCAACCGGGCAAAGACCGCATTTTAGGCGTGACCATCGTTGGCGAACATGCGGGAGATCTGCTTGCCGAATTCGTGCTAGCTATGAAGCACAATATCGGACTGAACAAACTGCTAGGCACCATCCATATTTATCCAACCATGGCCGAGGCAAACAAATACGTAGCAGGCGTCTGGAAACGTAATCATGCGCCGGAAGGCTTGCTGCGTTGGGTTGGACGTTTCCACGCCTGGCGTAGAGGTTGAGTCAATGATTTGTCAGGATTGCTTGGCAATGACGACCAATGTTTGTTACAAGATTGTCAGATTCACGGTGTAATGCAATATTATCGTTCAGTAATAACAAAGGGAGTTAAGCAAAGCATGAAAAAACTGGGCATAGTCGTAACGCTTATTGTGCTTATAGGTGCAGTTTGGGGATTTTTGAGAACAAAGTCCGATGATACAAAAATAGAAAAACTGGTGCTAACAGGCTCCAGCACCATAGCGCCGCTTGCTGCGGAAATCGGCAAACGCTTTGAGTCGTTACACAGTAATGTGCAGGTGGATGTGCAGACCGGCGGTTCCTCTCGCGGGGTCAGCGATGCCCGGGCAGGGCTTGCCGATATTGGCATGGCTTCCAGGGCGCTCAAGGATGACGAAAAAGATTTGCTAAAGTTTACCGTTGCCCTGGATGGGATCAGCGTCATTTTAAACAAGGCTAATCCGGTTGTAGCGCTGAATAAACAACAAATCATCGACATCTATACCGGCAAAATTATTAACTGGAAAGAGGTCGGCGGCAACGATGCGCCTATTACCGTGGTCAGCAAGGCAGAAGGCCGTTCGACACTGGAACTGTTTCTGCATTATTTCGGTTTGAAAAATACCGATGTTAAGCCGCAAGTCATCATTGGCGATAATCAGCAAGGCATTAAAACAGTGGTTGGCAACCCGGATGCCATCGGTTACGTTTCTGTGGGGACGGCCGAATATGAGGCAAGCCAGGGTGCGGCCATTAAATTGCTGCCGCTCGAAGGCATAGCCGCTTCAGTGGAGAATGTGCGCAATCGCAGTTTTCCCTTATCCAGACCGTTGAATCTGGTGACCCGTGTTGAGCCTGCCGGCATCGCCAAAGACTTCGTCGAGTTTGCCCGTTCGCCACAGGTGAATGATTTGATCGAGGCGCAATACTTTGTCCCTGTCCCGCACTGACAGGCAACTGGCCGCACTGCTACTAGGCTGTGCGCTGCTTGCGGCAACAATTGTACTGTTGATTCTGTTATTTCTGGTCAAGGAATCCTGGCCGATGTTGCAACATGTGCCGTTGATACGTTTTGTTACCGATGCCTCCTGGCACCCGGTGGACGGCTTGTACCAACTGACGCCTATGTTGTCGGCTACTCTCTATTCAACGCTGGGTGCCGTATTGCTGGCTGCGCCTTTGGGCATCGCTTCAGCTTTGTTCAGCCGTTATTATGCGCCGCCATTTCTCGCCGGTTGTTATCGCCGTCTAATCGAATTACTGGCAGGCATTCCCTCGGTTGTTTACGGTTTTTGGGGATTAATAACATTAGCGCCGTTAATCGGTCGCCTGCATCCGCCCGGCGTCAGTCTGTTGACAGGTATACTGGTATTGACGCTGATGATTCTGCCGACCGTGGCTTTAACCGCCGATGCCGCATTGGCTGCGGTGCCGGTCGCTTATCTGCGCGGTGCAGCTGCCTTAGGTCTATCGCGTTGGGGTTTGATCAGCGGCGTAGCCTTGCCCGCCGCTCGTTCGGGCATAATAGCCGGCACACTGCTGGCGGCAGGCAGGGCTATTGGCGAAACGATGGCGGTATTAATGGTGGCCGGCAATGTGGTACAACAGCCGCAGAGTCTGTTTGATCCGGTGCGTACACTCACCGCGAATATTGCGCTGGAAATGGCCTACGCAACGGGTGAGCATCGTGCGGCTTTGTTTGTATCGGGCTTGGCCTTGATGGTTATGGTGTTGGTTTTAGTTGGTACGGCTGAATTATTGTCCAGAAAGCGGCATTATGGTTAAAAATGCACTAACAACGGGGGTAATCTGGCTGACGGCGGCGCTGGTTAGCGGGGTCTTTGTCTGGCTGCTGGCTGATATTATTATTCACGGATTGCCTAAACTATCCTGGTCGTTTCTCGTCGAACCGCCTCAAAATGCCGGTCGTTCCGGCGGTATCGGCCCGATTATCGTATCGACGGTATTGATTTTAGGGGTTGCGATGGTAACGTCGGCACCGCTTAGCTTGGCTACGGCGGTGCTATTGAGTGAATTCACCCGTCATGACAGTGTGTATGGCCGCTTGGTGCGACGCAGTCTGGATGTGCTGGCGGGTGTGCCATCGATCGTATTCGGTCTGTTTGGTAATGCTTTTTTTTGTATTTATCTGGGCTTGGGTTTTTCCATTTTGTCAGGCGGTCTGACTCTGGCCTGTATGGTCTTGCCTCTCTTGATCCGCACAGCCGAGGAAGGCTTGCAGGCAGCGCCCAATGATTATCGGTTGGCCTCCGCTGCTTTGGGGATGTCACGGAGCGCAACACTGGTTCATCTGCTGTTACCAACTGCAACCCCGGCTTTGGTCGCCGGTTTAATGTTAGGGTTAGGGCGAGCCGTTGCTGAAACCGCCGCACTGATCTTTACCAGCGGTTACGTCGATCGCATGCCGGGCTCGCTATTTGATTCCGGCCGGGCGTTATCGGTACATATTTATGACCTGTCCATGAACGTAGCGGGGGGCGATTCCAATGCCTATTCATCCGCCCTGGTATTGATCCTGCTTTTATTAATCATCAACAGTATTGCCCTAAGCCTGGCTAACCAGTGGCTACACAGGAGCGTTGTTACCGTATGAGTCACTTTATAAACAATAAATCTGAACAGGTCGATAAATCCAATACGGATGATGCCTATACCTTGGGACCTTTGCAGTCAGGCCCTCCGTGCTGCGTGCCTGAACCGCTGATCCGCGTTGATAACCTGTCTTTGCATTATGGCTTAAAACCGGCGCTCGAAGGTGTTTCGCTGGATATTTATAAAGGGTGTATTACGGCGCTGATCGGGCCGTCCGGATGCGGTAAAACCAGTTTCCTGTCGGTGCTCAATCGCTTGACCGATATGATTCCCGATTGCCGCGTGTCGGGTAATGTTCATTTTGACACCATGGATTTGCGACATCCTGCCCTTGATGTGCAAAGATTACGCCGTGATATCGGCATGATTTTTCAAAAACCGGTACCGTTTCCACTGACGATCCGGCGTAATATTGAACTGCCGCTACGCGAGCACGGCATGAGCAAACAAGCCGAGTTAAACGACGTTGTGCAACAGGTTCTACAGGATGTCGGTTTGTGGGAAGAAGTAAAAGACCGATTGGAATCACCGGCGCTGGCCCTGTCCGGCGGACAGCAACAACGTCTGTGTATTGCGAGAGCCCTAGCATTAAAGCCGAAAGTATTATTGATGGATGAACCGTGCAGTGCACTAGACCCGATTTCTTCCGGTGTGGTGGAGGATTTGATTCAACGTTTACGCGGAAAATATACCGTCGTGATCGTGACCCACAATCTGGCCCAAGCCCGACGTATTGCCAATTACGCCGGTTTTTTCTGGATCAAAGACCAGCGAGCCGGATGCCTGATCGAATTTGGCCAATGTAAGCAGATTTTTGAAGCCCCTGCGCATGAATTAACAGCGGCTTATGTCAATGGCAGTCGGGGGTAATTGATCTATAAACGGTGACGAGTAGCCTGGATGGGAGCTTGTAAAATTCTAAACTTGACGATTTATTTAGGGTTAATGGATATTTTTGTAAGGTTTCTTCTGATCTTAACGACTAAAGAAGCATTACTATGCACGGCATCATGTTCAGCCGCCATCCAGGTTGTTGGTGCCGACTTTTATTTTAAAACACGAGAGGAAGCCCATGACTACCAGCATCGAAATCAGCGAATCCGTCCGCCATTACTATGGCCAGGTTCTGCAATCCAGTAATGACCTGAAAACCAGCGCCTGTTGCAGTATTGACGCGATGCCAGGCTACTTAAAAGCCTTGCTGGCCGGTTTGCATCCGGAAGTGCTGGAGCGCTTTTACGGCTGCGGCTCGCCATTGCCTCCGGTTTTAAAGGGTAAGACGGTGCTGGATTTGGGCTGCGGTTCTGGCCGCGATTGCTATTTGTTGTCTAAACTGGTTGGCCCGGAAGGCAGGGTGATTGGCGTCGATATGACACCGGAGCAATTGGAAGTGGCAACGCGTCACCGCGATTGGCATGCCGAACGCTTCGGTTATGCCAATGTCGAATTCTTGCACGGACATATCGAAAATCTGGCGGCTATCGGTATCGATGATAACAGCATTGATGTCGTCGTTTCCAATTGCGTGATTAACCTGTCACCGGAAAAACCACGGGTACTGGCTGAAATATTCCGGGTGCTGAAACCGGGCGGCGAACTCTTTTTTTCCGACGTCTTTGCCGATCGCCGTATCCCTGCCGCCTTACGCCAAGACCCCGTTTTACTGGGCGAATGCCTGGGCGGCGCTTTATATTGGGAAGACTTCCGACGGATTTTGCACGAACTGGGTTGTCCCGATGTGCGCGTCGTCAAACAAAATCCCATCAGTCTCGACGATCCAGAGGTCGCCGCTAAAATCGGCATGGTCAAGTTTAGCTCGGTCACTGTCAGCGCTTTCAAGCTGCCTCTGGAAGATCGCTGCGAGGATTACGGCCAGGTGGCCTACTATCTCGGCACCATCCCCGATCATCCCCATGCTTTTGATTTGGACGACCATCATCACTTTGAAACCGGCCGACCGCTACGGGTATGTGGCAATACCGCCGACATGTTGGCTGCCAGCCGTTATGCCGAGCATTTTCAGGTGTTGGGGGATAAATCCCGCCACTTCGGATTGTTTGACTGTAAGCCAGGACCGCAGGGTGACTCGGCTGAGACCGGCTAGTGTTGTTGATTGGAGCAACTATGTGATGCCAGACACTTTATTCACCGAACAAACACTGGCTGAACAAAGGCCTGTATTATTTCGCTACGCACTGCTGCAATTGCGTGATAGCGAGTTGGCCGACGATGCCGTACAGGAAACGTTGTTGGCGGCCTTACAATCGGCATCCGGTTTTGAAGGCAAGGCAGGGGTGCGTACCTGGCTGATCGGTATTCTTAAACACAAAATAGCCGATCACTGGCGGCGTAGCGCCCGCGAAGCCTCTGTCCCGGAGTTTACCCAAACTGACGAAGGTGATGACGAAACCGAGCAAGACGAGTTTTTCATGAGCAACGGTCACTGGAACGGCGGCCCCAAGGCCTGGGCCGATCCTGAAGCGGCGCTGAAACAGCAGGAATTCTGGACGATATACGAGACCTGTCAAAACAACCTGCCGCCAAAAATGGCCAAGGTCTTTATGCTGCGTGAACTGATCGGTCTGGAAGCCGACGAAGTTTGCCGGGAAGCCGGACTTAGCGAAGCTAATTACTGGGTCACCATGCACCGGGCGCGACTCAGGTTGCGGGAATGCCTGGAAATCCGTTGGTTCAATAATACAAAAAAGGAGAAACACCATGCGTAGTTGTCGAGATATTTCCGCCCTGGTTTCCCAGGGGTTGGATAAAAAATTAAGTTTGCGCGAACGTTTTGCGGTGTGGCTGCATGTAATGATGTGTAACCGCTGCCGCAACTTTCAAAAACAGACACAGTTTATCCGCAAGGCGGCACGGCATTACACTGATGATCTGCAAAGCCGATTAGGTAAAAAATCGTAAATCACTATATCGCATGATGTTTGGAGTCGCGGAACGGTATAGGTCTGTATACTTACCACCCAGCCGAGAAAAATTATCCAAAACGGCCACTGGCGTTTATTAGATTAGAGAAATATTGACAGCCTTATAGCTGCCAACTGCTGACACAAGTGTTTCTCGATAGCTGTCATTGATTTTGTGCTGTGATGACGGGCAGCAGCCGGCCATTAGCGGCCGTTGAGTTACACCGGCAAACCTCG
>Ga0102851_10001823_pt1 | contig 12507 bp, 15 predicted proteins | sample Mud3Dept3metaG_FD_79558 | JGI IMG/M metagenome (GOLD analysis project Ga0102851, IMG submission 79558) | Freshwater wetland microbial communities from Ohio, USA, analyzing the effect of biotic and abiotic controls - Mud 3 Core 4 Depth 3... | ecosystem: Environmental > Aquatic > Freshwater >... | reverse complement strand
CACAGGAGCGTCGCGGCCGACGCGCCGATCGGGACCTCGAAGCCGAGGGCCGCGGTGGCCGCCGGGGTCGCGAACCGGATCTTGAGCTGGGCGTCGAGTACGAGCGCCGCGCCGATCACCTCGTCGAGCACGGCCGCAGCCAGCGCCCGATCGACGTCGGCAGGGGAGCGGGCGGTGCGGGACGCGCGGGGGCGGGCCATCGCGCATGTCTTACCACTCGCGCCGACGGCGACCTAGGCCAGCAGTTCCTTGCCGAGCACGACGACGGCCATCACGATGATGAACACGCCGAACCCCTTCCGCAGCGTGGCCGGCGGGATCTTGCCGGCGAGCCTGCCGCCGAGGAACGAGCCGGCGACCGCGGTGGCGGTGACCGCGAGCACGATCGGCCAGTCGATGCTGACGTGCCCGAGGTGACCGGCGAGGCCGGCGAACGACTTCATCGAGATCACGACCAGCGAGGTGCCGACCGCCAGCTCCATGCTGAGGCCACCGAGCAGGACGAGCGCGGGCACCACGAGGAACCCACCGCCCGCACCGACGAGGCCGGTGACGACACCGACCACGACGCCCTCGGCGATGATCTTGGAGGTCGGCAGGTCGGTCACCGCGGCGGCCGCGAGCTTGCGGGGCTTGCGCAGCATCGCGACCGCGGTGGCCGCCATCATCAAGCCGAACAGGATCATCAGCACGCTGCCCGGGATGTACGCGGCCAGCCGGCCGCCGCCGAACGCGCCCGCCATGCCGGCGAGGCCGAAGATGATGCCGATCCGCCAGCGGACGCGGCCCGCGCGCGCATGCGAGATCACGCCCGCGGCGCTCGTCACCGCGACCACGAACAGCGACGACGCGATCGCCGCCTTCGTCTCCATGCCGGCGGCCATGGTGAGGATCGGGACCGTGAGGATCGAGCCACCTCCGCCGAGGAGGCCGAGCGAGATCCCGATCAGGATGGAGAGAGCGAGGACGATGGCAATCACGGCCACCTTCTCTTCAAGGAGGATGCCACCTCTAACTCGATGGTTCTCGACGGCTTTCCCCCCCTGGTGAAACACCGGGAAACAGCCCGTCTGCCCCGTTTCGTTTCACGCCGCTGCGATCGGGTCGACGGCCCGCGCAGATCGAGCGCCGCTCGACCGCCGAGCGCTGGCACTCCCACTGCAGAGCGATCGCTCCATGCCTTCGAGTTGGTTGTTTGCTCTCCTAGGTGGCGCTCTGATCGGCGCCGCTGGATCGCTCCTGTTCCTCACCCACGGTCGGATCGCCGGGATCAGCGGCGTGCTCGGATCGCTGTTGCCGCCCGTCGCTCGTGATCGCGACTGGCGCCTCGCGTTCATCGGGGGCCTGCTCGCCGCGGGCCTGGTGGGCGGCCTGGTCTCGCCGAGCCTGGTCGGCGCGTCCGTGCGCTCGCTGCCCGTGGTGATCATCGCCGGCTTGCTGGTCGGCTTCGGCACGCGCCTCGGCAGCGGCTGCACGAGCGGGCACGGCGTCTGCGGGCTGTCCCGGCTGTCCATCCGCTCGCTGGTCGCCGTGGCGACGTTCATGACGACCGGGGCACTCGCCGCCTCGATCGCGGGAGGTGCGCTGTGAAGCCCGTCAACTGTGGCCGCCGCTGCACCGTGATGTCGATCGTGCTCGCCGCCGCCAGTGGTGCGCTGTTCGGCGCGGGATTGTTGATCTCGGGGATGACCCAGCCGGCGAAGGTCGTCGGCTTCCTCGATGTCACGCGCTCGTGGGATCCGAGCCTCGCGTTCGTGATCGGCGGAGCGATCGCGGTCTACGCCGTGCTGTCCCGGCTCGCGAAGCGCCGGTCCGATCCGTGGCTCGACGTGAAATTCCACCTGCCGACCCGCAACGACATCGACGTCTCGCTGATCGTGGGCTCTGCGCTGTTCGGGATCGGCTGGGGCCTCGGCGGGCTGTGCCCGGGCCCGGGCCTGGTCGCCGCTGCGAGCGGCAGCATCCCCGCGCTGGCGTTCGTCGGCTCGATGATCGTCGGCATGCTGGTGCAGCACCGCACCGCGCGCGCGCGCTAGCCGCGGGTCATGGCCTGCGCGCGGGATCGAACAGCTTGGCCGTCACCGCCGCCTCGAGCGCGACCGCCGGTCCGGCGATCAGATCGTCACCGCGCTCGCCGGACACCAGCATCACGCGCCAGGTGCTGCCGCGGCGATGGAGGAGCGTGTTGATCAACCCCAGCCGGGCGTCTCGCGATCCGGCCGGATCGTACCCGCTGGTCACGATCTCCCCGCGTGCACCGCCGGCGTACACGCGCTCGCGGAACCCATCATCGGGTGCGGAGACCGGGTCCGTGTCGACGACCACCGCGCCGAGCTCGGGGCGGACCAGCTCGACCAGCTCGTCCAGTGTCGGGCTAGCGCCGAGCATCGCCCGCCGCGCGTTCACGAGCACGCCGGCCGGCGACGCCAGGCTCGTGGCCTCCGCCCCGATCACATCGGCCGCGAGCAGTCCGGCACGGCGCAGCTGCTTGACCACGTCACGCCGCGGGCGGCAGCGCGCGGCCTGCGCCGGTACGCCGTCGCACGACACATCGCGCAGGCGCGCGGCCGACGGGGACCATCGCGCCCGCTTCGCGACGTCGTCGAACTGCGTTCCGAACCGCGTGATCGACGTGTACGTGCACAGCGGGTGCTCCGACGAGGCCTTCGCGCACCGCCCGGCGAGCTGCGCGCGCACGGGGCCCGGGGGCAGCTCGGCGACCATCGCGCCGTACATCCGCCGGCGCTCGACGTCGAGCTCCGGTGATCCCTTCGCCGAACGCCGCAAGCCGTCGTCGACCGACTCGACCAACGCGAACAGCGTATCGATCCCTGCGGGCTCGTCGGTCCGGGCCAGCAGCAGGAGTGCATGCGCGATCACGTCGCGCCGGCGCTGCTGCGGCGGCGCCGCGAGCTGCGCACGCAGCGTGGCGATCACCGGCCGGTTGTCGACGACACGCGCGGTGCGCTCGCGGAAGAATGCCCACTGTTCGTCGACCCCGAGAGGGAGCGACAGCACCAGCGCCGCGTCCCGGTCCTCGGCGCAGCCGTGTGCGAACGCCGGGTAGAACACTCGCATCAGCGGCTCGCTCGGTCGCATCAGCACGCGGATCCCGGCGCATCCCTCCGGCGTCGTCCCGATGAGCTCCAGGTCCTTCCCGTACCGCCGGGCGACCTCGTCGCGCTCGGTCGTGGGCGCCGCGGCGACCGCGCGCCGCAGCTCCGCGCGTGTCGCCGCGTCCCACGTCTTCGCCATCCGCTCGAGGTGTGTCCTGCGCGCGGGCGTCAGGTTGTACAGGTCGGCAAACGCACTCGGCAGCGGCGTCAGGTACTCGACGGGCACCTGCGCGGCCGTGATCGGCACGGGCGAGTACAGGTACCAGCCCTGCGGATCCCCGCGCAGCGGGCTCGGCGGGGTGTCGACGCGCGGCACCGCGGGGAGCACGACGCGCGCCGGTCGCGGTGTTGGCTCCACCCGCGGCGGTGCGGCGTCGGTGGGCGATGCGGCGTCGGCGGGCGGTGCGACGCCGGCGGGCATCGTCGGCGAGGCCGCCGCGTGGGGTGTCCGCTCGACGGGCCCGGGCGAGCTCGCGCGGCACGCCGCGAGCATGCTCAGGATCAGGCATCCGGTCCGCCGCGCGATCATCGCTTCATCTTGCACCGAGCTTGTCGAGTGAGGGCCGGGATTGGCTCACCACCTGCGGCGGAGCTGCGCACCTTCGATTCCGGACGCCTCGGCGTTCCGGCGCCATTATGCTGGCTGGGTGTCGCGGTCGGTGACGGTCGGCGGGTTCGTGCTCCTCGTGGGGTGCGGCCGTCTCGCGTTCGATCCGGAACCCGTCGCGACCGACGGCGCGCTGTCGCAGTCGGGGTTCCGGCAGCTGTGTGCGTTCACGCGGGTCACGGTGATCGAGAACGGGCTCCAGGTGGATGACCTGGTCGGCGCGAGCCTGTCGGCCTCGCTGTCATCGCGCTGCCCCGTGGCGCCGATCACGAGGACCGTCTCGCAGGGAGCTCCGGGGATCCTCGACCCGACCTCGGGGCGGCCGCTGCTCGCGGTCGATGACCTCGCGATCATCGGGGGCGGCGACGGCCCGCATCGCGCGATCGCGTACCTGCTCCGATCCGATACGCCCGTGACCTGGACGGGCTCGTCGATCGCGACGTTCCGCGAGCGGGCGACCGGGAGGACGATCGTCACCGGGCCGGTCTCGGACAGCCACGACTACGCCCTCGTGATGGTCGTCGCCGAGCCGATCGGCGGTGGCCGCACCCTCTCGGCGTCGGGGATGGCGGGGAACGGCACGCGCGCGGCTGGCTACTGGTTCGCCAATGAGGTCGCCCCGACGATCGCGGCGAACGAGCTGGGGTGGACCCTCGTCGAGTGGACCAACGCCGACGGCGATCCGGGCCCCACCGTCGGTGACACGTTCGTCGTGATCGAGTCCGGCCGGTAGCCTGACAGCCCTCGAGATCGGGCAGGATGCGCCCATGCAGCTCGATCCGTCCTGGTCCGCACGCGGGGTCTCGGCGGCCGACGTCGCCGCGCAGATCCCGTCGGGGGCGCGGGTGTTCCTCCACGGTGCGGCCGCGACCCCGACCCCGCTGGTCGACGCCCTCGTCGCGCGCACCGATGTCCACGGGGTGCGGCTCTATCACCTGCACACGTCGGGCACCGCGAGCTTCGTGGCGCCCGAGGTCGCGGACCGCATCCGCTCGGTGTCGTTCTTCGTCGGTCCGCACGTGCGCGAGGCGGTCGCGGACGGACGCGCAGACTTCATGCCCGTGTTCCTGTCGGACATCCCGGGCCTGTTCACGTCGCGCGCGATCCCGCTCGACGTGGCCCTGATCCAGCTCTCGCCGCCCGATCGCCACGGCCTGTGCTCGCTCGGGACCTCGGTCGACGCCGCGCGCGCCGCGGTCGACAGCGCACGGATCGTCCTCGCCGAGATCAACGAGCGCATGCCGCGGACCCACGGGAACAGCGTCGTGCCGCTCTCGCACGTGCACGCGTTCGTCCACACCGATCGGCCGCTGCCCTCGACGCCCCCCCCGCCGTCGACCGACGTCGAGGCGCGGATCGGCGAGCTGGTGGCGGAGCTGGTCGAGGATGGCGCCACGCTCCAGGCGGGGATCGGGGCGATCCCGGATGCCGTGCTCGCCCGGCTCATCAACCACCACGATCTCGGCGTCCACACCGAGATGTTCTCCGACGGGCTGCTCCCGCTGATCGAGGGCGGCGTCATCACCAACCGATACAAGGCCGTGCATCCCGGTCGGTCGGTGACCAGCTTCGTCACCGGGAGCACGCGGCTCTACGACTTCGTCGACGCCAACCCGATCGTCGAGTTCCACGGCTGCGATCGGACCAACGACACCGCGCTGATCCGCAAGAACGACAAGGTCACGGCGATCAACTCCGCGCTCGAGGTCGATCTCAGCGGGCAGGTGTGCGCCGACTCGATCGGCCACGCGATCTTCTCGGGCATCGGCGGCCAGATGGACTTCTTGCGCGGCGCGGCGCTGTCGCGCGGCGGCAAGCCGATCATCGCGCTGCCGTCGACGGCGGCGGCCGGCAAGGTGTCGCGGATCACGGCGCAGCTCAAGGCGGGCGCCGGCGTCGTCACGACCCGCGGCCACGTGCACTGGGTCGTGACCGAGTACGGCGCGCGCAACCTCCATGGCCTCACGCTGCGCGAGCGCGGCGAGGCATTGATCTCGATCGCCCACCCCGACGTCCGGGGGGAGCTCCAGCGAGCGCTCGTCGAGCTCCGCCACTACGCGATGACGTGAGCTAGAACGGCGTGACGTAGTCGAAGCGCAAAAACAAATTGATGCTGACGAGGTCGCGAACGTGGCGGTCGCTCTCGACCGAGAGCCACTCGGTCTCGAAGCCCTCGCCGTGCCGGATCGTCGTGAACACCAGCTCGGTGCCGAACTGGCCGCGCACGTGGCCCCACAGCAACGGGGGCAACAGGCCACTCACGCCGAGCAACAGGTGCTGCTGCCAGTGGCGGCCGCGATCGATCGAGACCGAGCTGGTGCGCCAGCCGATCAGCGGCGACCACCGATCCGATCCGAACTTCCACTCCAGGATGAGATCGAGGTCCTGCTCGGAGTTGTCGATGAACACCTTCGGATCCGTGATCAGCGTGACGCTGACCTGCGCGATCTGCGCTCCGACGCCGAGCCGGAACCTGTGCGGACCGATGTCGGTCGTCACCTTCGTCCCGATGTGCCAGCTGCGCTCGCCGCGTTCGCCGTTCGCGTCGTCGGCGCGCGCGTCGGTCGCAGTCAGCACCACCACGGCGAGGAGGACCGTAGCGCACGCGGTCGCGCGAGAGCTCAGAACTCCTCCCAGCGCCGGAACAGCTGCGCCTCGCCGGTGATCACGTACTCGGGGTGGTACGTCCCCATCGCGTAGAGCGACTCGAGCGAGGCGTCGAGCATCCACAGCATCAGCGACGCGTCCAGCGCGTAGAACGACTGCTGCAGTCCGTCGGGGAGCCGGCTGGTGTGGAACGACAGGATGTCGATGCCGTCGTCGTCGTCGTTGGTGGTCAGCGAGGTCAGGTCCGTCAGCACGAGCTCGGTCGACTGGACCTGGGCGATCAACCGCAGGCGCGTCCGGTCGTCGGGATCCTTGCCCGGCCACCGGGGATGGCGCGGCAGCCCGCGGACGAGCTCGACGTCCTCCGACTCGAACATGATCTCGAGCTCGCGCGAGGCGTCGGCCGCGGCCGCGCGGAGCACGTCCACCATGTCGTACGCGCACGCCAGGTGGGCCAGCCGCTCCTCCTCGGTGTGGGGATCGTTGAGTGCGGTCACCTCGCGCTTGAGCTCGATCTTGACGAAGAACCGGTTGCCTCCCCACGACACGAAGTCGGTCGGCTTGCGCAGGTGCGCGGCGACGAGCTCGGCCGCCTGCATGCCGGTCTCCGCGGGGTCGAAGATGTGCGCGAAGTCGTGGCCGAACAGACAGCGCGCTCCCTGGCGGTCCCAGATCGTGTCGAGCTCGACGCCATCCATGGTCGTGCGTCCGAGGTACGTCAGCTCGAGCGAGTCGGTGAGCGACGCGAGCGTGTCGTCAGCGAACGGGTTGGTCTCGTGGGCGCAGTTCGCGTTGTGGCAGATGATCAGCGACTGCGGTCGCTCGTCGCACGCGCTCACCGTCGCGCACACCGCCAGGACCAGGATCGGCTTCGTCCGCTGCATCGCTCAGAACCCCTTCGCGAGCTCGACCCGCAGGAACAGCCCGAAGTTGAAGCCGTTCGATTGGGCGCCGAACACGTGCTCGTCCCAGAACGGGATCGTCGGGAGGCCGTGGCCGTGCTTGACGACGGTGAGCGCGAGCTCGCCGCCGAACCGCGTGCGGACGTGCCCCCAGAACAACGCGGGCAGCGGTGCCGAGACCCCGATGAACGGCTTCTGGTGGTAGTAGCGCTCGCCGAGCACCGGGACCGATCCGATCCGCCAGCCGAACATCGCGGCCCAGCCACCGCGACAGCGCTCCCACTCGACGAACACGTCGGTGTCGATCTGCTTCTTCCGGGCGTGCATGCCGCTCGGATCGACGACGACGTTCACGGCCAGCCGCCCGAACCGCATCCCGCCACTGATCCGGTACAGCTCGGTGCCGAGGTCGGTGCGGAGCACGCCGCCGACGGAGACCGCGCGGTCGCTGGCCTCGGCGCGTGCGGGCTCGGCACGACCCGTCGCCGCCGTCACGGTGATCACCGCGGCGACGATCCACGCTCCACGCCATGCCACCCGCATGCTCGATCCGGCCCCCCTGCAGCGCGAAAACTAACACGTTCGGCGAGATCAGTCGTCGAGCCAGCGCCGCAGCAAGCGCGCCTGTCCGGTCACGATGTACGTCGGCTCGAGCGACTCGATGACGTCGAGCGTCTCACGCGTCACATCGAAGACCCACGCGCTGAGGTCGAGGTTCTTCGAGCGGAGCGCCCGCAGCAGGGTGTGGGTGGTCCAGCTCGGGTGGATCGACGCGACGTCGAGCTCCAGCCCGCCGTACGCGTCGAGCGTCTGGCTGTCGGAGCCCACGGGGGCCGGGATGCCGAAGTCCGCGGCGAACCGGATCCGCGTGCGGTCGTCCGACACCGGGCGATCCGGTCGGCGCTGGAGCGCACCGAGCAGGGCAGGGTCATAGGAGTCGAAGATGACGTCGAGGTCGTAGCCGACCTCGAGGGCCGTCGTGCGCACCTGGGTCATCAGCGTCAGCGCGCAGTCCGCATGCGCGAAGCGGTCGGGTTCGCCCACCTGCGGCTTCAGCTCGAGGAACAGCACGAACCGCTCGCCGGCCTCGACCGCGGGGTTCGCGCGGAGGTGGTCGACCAGCAGGGCCGCGGCCTCGGCGGGGTCCGCGCCGGCGGCGAGGTCGTTGGCGTCGTGGGCGTACCAGCACCGCCCGTCGTCGAAGATCAGATCGAGCTCGACGCCGTCGAACGGCGGACGCCCGTCGACCTCGAGCGCCAGCGACGCACGCAACGCCTCGACGGTGTCGTCCCGCGACACGTCATGCGGATCGGCGCAGTTCCCGTTGTGACAGACGACCAGCGCCGACGGCCGTTCGCAGCCGGTCAGCGCCAGCAGGACGAGAGCGCTAGAAGCTCGACGCATGATCGAATCGCACGAACATTCCCAGGTTGATGTCGTCGCCCAGGTCCGTTCCGATCGTGTCCGTCGGGAGTCCCCCACCGTGCTTGACGAGGATCGACACGACCTCGAAGCCCCAGCTCACGCGAATCGGTCCGAGCCTGGGGAGCGGCCCGACGAAGCCCAGCACCAGGCCGTGCTGGAACTGCCGTCCCTCATCCAGGCCGATCGACGACGGCCGCCAGCCGCCGAGCGCGCCCCACCCCGCGCTCGACAACCGCCACGTGGCCAGCAGGTCGACGTCGATCGCGCCGTCGGTCCAGAACATCGGATCGAGCACGAGGATCAGATCGAGCCGTCCAAATCGCGCACCGCCGTCGATCCGGACCGGATGGGTCCCGAACTCGGTACGCAGGTTCACCCCCGCGTGCCAGTCGCGGTCGCACTCCGCGGCCACCGGCGCGGACGCACCGAGCAGCGCGCATACCGCAAGCACGACGCTGGAGCGCACGGGAGAACGGTAGCATCGTCTCGGCTCCGCCACGATCCCGGCCGGCGTAGAGTCTCGCCATGAAGATCGGCGTGATCGGGATGGGGCGGGTCGGTACCAGCGTCGCGGTGTCCGTGCTGCAGCAAGGGGTCGCGCGCGAGCTGCTCGTCCACGATCTGCACGTCGAGGCGGCCGAAGGCGAGGTGCTCGACCTCGCGCACGGCGCGGCGTTCTATCCGGCCGCGCAGATCCGCGTCGCCGCCGTCGAGGACATGCTCGACTGCGACGCGGTGGTGATCGCGGCCGGGCGCAACGGTCGCGCCGACGAGACCCGGCTCGACCTGCTGCGCGACAACGCCCGCGTGATCGGCGACCTCGCGCGCCAGCTCACGCGGCTCCGCGGGCTGCTCGTGATCGTCTCCAATCCCGTCGATCTGCTGACGCAGATCGCGGCCGAGCAGTCGGGGCTCGCGCCGGCGCGTGTCCTCGGAACGGGCACGCTGCTCGACACCGCGCGGCTCCGTCATGCGATCGGTCGCGAGCTCGCGATCGATCCCCGCTCGGTGCATGCCCACGTGCTCGGCGAGCATGGGGACTCGGGGGTCATCGCGTGGTCGTCGGCGCAGGTCGGCGGCATCGCGCTGCGCCGGTGGCCGGGCTGGACCCCCGCGCGCGAGACCGCGATCGCGACGGAGGTGCGCCGCGCCGCCTACGAGATTATCCGACGCAAGGGAGCCACCAACCACGCGATCGGGCTGGCGACGGCCACCGCGCTGCGCTGGGCGCTGCGCGACGAACGCCGCGTGATCACGGTCTCCCGGATCCAGGACGGCGCCGCGGGAATTACGGGGCTGGCGCTGTCGCTGCCCGCGATCGTCGGACGCACCGGCGCGGTCGAGGTCCTCACGCCCGATCTCGACGACGTCGAGCGCGCCGCACTGGCTCGCTCCGCCGAGGCGTTGCGCGCCGCGCGTGGGTCGCTGGCCTGAGCCCAAATCGCGCAACTCTCGCGCCGACGGACGCAGGATTCGACGAGGAGGGCGCCGGTGGAGCCATTCCGCCGATTTCGGCGCGGCCGAGATCGGTACGCCCTTCGCAGTCCCCCCTCTCCATGCGGACGCACCTTTACGAAGTCTGGCTGTCGAGCGGCCGGGGGATCCACGTCGGGCCCAAGTTCAAGCTGCTCCAGGACGCCATCCGGTACGTGCACACCCACGCCGCCGAGGCCAGCCATGCCGTGCGGGCCCCGGACGGCAGCTGGAAGCTGATCGAGCGCCGCCACGCCTGAGCGCGACGGCGGCGGCAACCGCACGCTCGCGCGGCCCAACCGTGGCAGCCTACGCCGATGCTGTTCGCGCCCCTGACGCTTCGCTGCGGTCTCGTGATCCCGAACCGGATCTCGCTCGCGCCGCTGACCAACCTCCAGTCCCACAGCGATGGCCTCCTCGGCGACGACGAGCTGGCGTTCCTCGCCCGCCGCGCCGACGGCGGCTTCGGCCTCGTCACCACGTGCGCGGCCTACGTCGCGCTCGACGGCAAGGCGTGGGACGGCGAGCTCGCGATCGATCGCGACGCGTGCCTCCCCGGGCTGACGCGGCTCGCGGCGCGGATCCATCAAGGCGGCGCGACGGCGTTCGTGCAGCTGTTCCACGGCGGTGTGCGCGCCGACCGCGCCCTGACCGGCGAGCAGCCGTGGAGCGCGACCCGCTGGCACGAGGACACGCCGGACTTCGTCGATCCGCGCGCGGCCACCGAGGCCGATCTCGCGCGCGTGATCGAGCAGTTCGCCGCCGCCGCAGCGCGCGCCCAAGCCGCGGGCTTCGACGGGGTCGAGCTCCACGGCGCGCACGGCTATCTGCTGTCGCAGTTCCTGTCGCGCACGCAGAACACGCGCACCGACGGCTGGGGCGGCGATCTGGTCGGCCGCGCGCGCCTGATCCGCGAGGTGACGCGCGCGGTGCGTGCGCGCTGCGGCGCGACGTTCGCGGTCGGCGTCCGGCTCTCGCTCGAGGATTTCGGGCAGGCGCGGGGCCTCGATCTCGATGACAGCCTCCAGGTCGCGCGCTGGCTCGCCGACGACGGCATCGACCTCCTCCACGCGTCGCTGTGGGACGTCACGCGGATGACCGCGAAGCGCCCCGACGTGCACCCGCTGCCGCTGGTGCGCGAGGCCGTACCGCGCGAGGTCGCGGTGATCGCGGCCGGCAAGATCTGGTCGCGCGCCGACGCCGAGGCGGTGCTCGCGCGGGGCGCCGACCTGATCGCGCTGGGCCGCGCCGGGATCCTCAACCCGACCTGGCCCGTCGACATCGCCGGCGGCGTCGAGATCAAGCGCCCGCCGATCACCCGCGCCGAGCTCGCCGAGCGCGCGGTCTCGGCGCGGTTCGCGGGCTACCTCACGCGGTGGAAGAACCTCGTCGCCGACTAGCCCTGCGACGGGCCGACCACGACGAGCTCGATGACGTCGCCCGCGCGCAGCCGCTGGTTCGACTTCCGGATCGACTGCCCGGCGACGCTCACGCATCCGTCGTCGAGCAACCGCTTCGCCTTCGCGCGCGAGATGTTCGGCGCCCGCGCCGCGATCAGGATGTCGATCCGCTCGTCGGCGTCGACCGTGCCGACGATGCCGCGATGGCGCTCGATGCCGTCGACGTGGTCGACCGTCCACGTCGGCTCGACGATCAGCTTCGGGACGGTGACCGCGCGCAGGTCGGGCGGGAGCTGCAGGAACAGCTCGTGGCCCTCGCCGACGCGGAACACCAGCGTCCCGCGCGGATAGGTCACGGTCCCGATCACGAACCCGCGCATCAGGATCCCCGCGCGCATCGCGTCGCAGTCCTTGAGTGCGGCGCGGACCTCGTGCGTGCGCTCGACGTCGGCCTCCCAGTCGACCTTCATGCCGCCGACCGCACTCGGGCTGTGCGCGAGGAACTCGAGCGAAATCATCATGACGTCCTGGCACGCAGGATAGGGCCGTCACGTATCCTTCGCCGATGTCCGCCATCCAAATCGACCGCACCGGTGCGATCACGACCCTCTGGCTCGCCCGCGAGGCCAAGCGCAACGCCCTCGACGGCGACCTCATGCGGGCGTTCGGTCCCGCGCTCGACGCGGTCGCCGAGGACCCGGCCTGCCGCGTCCTCGTCATCCGCGGCAAGGGCCCCGTGTTCTCGAGCGGGATCGATCACTCGCTGCTCGTCGAGGTGTTCCAGGCCAGCCAGCGCGCGCCCTTCCTCCACCTCCTCCACCAGCTCCAGGACAACTTCCACCGGATGGCCCGCTTGCAGAAGCCGGTGATCGTCGCGATGCACGGCGTGTGCGTCGGCATGGCCCTCGAGCTCGCGCTCGCCGCCGACATCCGGATCGCGACCGCCGACTGCGTGATGGGCCTGCCCGAGATCGCGT
>Ga0102851_10001822_pt1 | contig 12514 bp, 11 predicted proteins | sample Mud3Dept3metaG_FD_79558 | JGI IMG/M metagenome (GOLD analysis project Ga0102851, IMG submission 79558) | Freshwater wetland microbial communities from Ohio, USA, analyzing the effect of biotic and abiotic controls - Mud 3 Core 4 Depth 3... | ecosystem: Environmental > Aquatic > Freshwater >... | reverse complement strand
GGCTCAACCCACTGCCCTGCCATGTAGAAGTTCCGCAAACCGGGCAGGGTTTTGCTCATCCCCCGGATCATCATACGCATCGTCTGCTTCGTCAACAGCCAGCCGCAGCTCGAGCCTTGCCAGTTGCTTGTGTAGCGCTCGTAGCTAACAGGCGTGGCCACATCATCCACCTCAATTTGCCCGCCTATACCCGGGTAAATCTTTTCCAGAAATGCTTTGATGGCCTCTGATACCTGAATTTGTTCCAGGTCATAGAGCTTGTGCCCGTATATATGCTGCCAGTAGCTGTAATTTGCCCTCGGAATTAATATCATCGTCGACTTCCCCGCCGGCGCCAGGCTTGGATCGAAGCAATAGTTTTTCACTCCCAGTTCGAAGCGCTTCTCGCCTGCAATCATGAGCGGTTCATCCAATAAATACATCACCCAGTGAGGCTCAGCCGACAGGTCTCGCTTCACGCCGTATGAAACCTGGAGTTGGGCGTGGATTGGCATATTGCCATCGTAGGTACGTTTGACTTTGCGATTAACAAATTCACCCCCCAATAAACCAAATATCGTGCCCTTCCCATCAGCAGCGGAGATGACATAATCCGCCCGATGCTCATCATCGTTATATAAGCGCACACCCACTGCCCGGTTACCTTCTACCAGGATTTTCTCAACCTGTGCTTTGTAGTTGATTTGCCCACCAAGCTCCAGGTAGCGTCGCTCGATTGACCGCGCAAACTCGAGCGATCCACCGGTGGGGAAACCAGCGTTCCTGGTGTGCATACCAGCCAAAACGGACATGCCTGCCATCACCGGGATTTCAGGCCAGCCGAAAATTTGCGGTATGGCTCGCTGCAAGAACGGGTCTTTGAAGCGGGCGCCAAACTCCTGGGCGGACAACGATGCCCACTTCGCCAGAGAACCTACAAACGGCATCATCTTCAACCCCAGCGCGCCCCAATCCATTAAATTCATCGCGTCTCGCGGCCTCTGCTGCATCAGGGACATGTCGAAGTGGGTGAGCTGGCGGATGCCCTGGGTAAAAGCTTCGATCAGGTGGGCATCTGCTGGCGAAAGCTCCTTCATGTGTGCTTCCAGCTGATCCGGATTGCAATAGGCGATCAAGGTTTTTCCCGTCGAATCGACCACGCGCATGATCTCCGTGTGGTGAATAAAATCACGCCCCTGCCATGCGCCCAGCTCTTGCCATACCTGGTTAAACGGCTGCCCCTCGCCAGAACCCATCAAATAATGGATACAGCCATCGAAGATGTATCCCTGGCGTTCCCAGGCGGTACATAACCCTCCTGGGATATCATGCAGCTCGAAGATTTGGGTGCGGTAGCCATTCATCTGCCCGTAGCATCCCGCTGCTAAACCGGCTACCCCTGCCCCAATGATAATTATGGATTTTGTCACCAAAGATGCATTTTATCATAGCTGCTGCTAGCTTAATCCACTAGCGATTTCACTCACCCTAATGAGCAGATTACTCGAAAAAACCATCCTCATTTGTTCTTTATGGCACAGACTCTAAGCCTTTTCTAATTTGAAGTTCCAAAAATCTACATATCCTATATTGACTTTATCCGGTATATTCCCGTCAATTCTCTCATCCTTGCCTGTCCACATCATGAAAAAACACTTCACCGCTCAGGATCTAACTGAATTACAACCAGTGTCAGTGCAAGTAATCGGCTGGTTGTTTTATTGCCTGTGATGGCACAGTTCAATGTGGATATGAGGTAGGGATGCCTGAAGAAACGCTCGCCTTATGGACATAACGACCGTGATAAATCTCCCTAAAATTAAAAAGATTCCCCGCTTACAGGTGATCGAATAATGCACATCCATTGTTTAGGCCTCAACCACATCACTGCCAGCCTTGATTTACTCGAAAGGCTGGTTTTCAGCGAGGAACAAACCAGAGCAGCCCTGGCACGCTTGGGTTGTGGGGCAGAATCTCAAACCGCAGCCATAGGTGAGATGGTGATCCTTTCCACGTGCAACCGCGTCGAGCTCTACACAGTATCCAACGAGGCTGGACTGGATCCTCTTATCGATTTCCTGGCGGAGTTACAAGATATCCCCCGTAAGGAATTTGAGCCCCACCTTTACCAATTTCTTGACCAAGGAGCAATTTCTCACCTTTTCCGCGTTGCTGCTGGACTGGATTCTCTGGTCATCGGCGAGCCGCAAATCCTCGGTCAGGTAACCCATGCTCTCGAGCTGGCACGCGGCCAGAATGCAGCCGGACCATTGCTCTCCCGCCTCTTCCAGGCAGCCATCAGCGCCGGAAAACGCGTTCGCACGGAGACATATATCAGCCGCAACCCCGCTTCAATCTCGTCCTTGGCAGCCAGCCTGGCTGAATACGTCGCCCCACCTCTGGATCAAGCTCAGATTGTCGTGCTTGGTGCAGGGGAAATGGCTGAGCTTGCTGTTGAAGCCTTGCGAAAGCGCGGTGCAAATCGTATTTTGGTTATTAACCGCACCCTGGCGCGTGCCGATGAATTAGCCCAGCGCTGGGGTGCTCACGCGACCACCTTCGAACACATCGAGGCTGCCCTCGCCAGCGCGGATATCCTCATTTCGTCCACCGGCGCGCCCCACACGTTAATCCACCCGCCGCTGGCTGCGCAGGTTATGCAGCTCCGCCCTGAGCGACCCATGATCATGATTGATATCGCTATGCCTCGCGACATCGATCCTGATGTTGCGAGTGTACCTGGGGTGCAGCTCTACGATATGGACAGCCTTAACCAACAATTAGAGCAATCCATCGCCGTGCGCTTGCAAGAAGTGCCGCTAGCTGAAGGAATCATCGCTGAAGAAGAATCCCGATTCATGGCATATCTGCAAACCATCGACATCCTCCCGCTCATCGCCGACCTGCACCAACAAGCCGAATTGATTCGCACGTCCTTGCTGGAGAAGACATTACGCCGTCTGCCCGACCTCAACGAGCTCGAGATCGAACGCATCGATGCCATGACACAGGCGCTGGTCAAGCGGCTGCTTGATGCGCCGATCATGCGTTTGCGTGCCGAAGCGCTTTGCCCCTATGGAACAGAATACGCATCGGTCGCTCGCACCCTGTTTGGCCTCCCCACGCAGGATCAAACCTGCTATTTCACTCATGGTCCTTGTCCAGCAGCCTCCACGTCGGCTCTGAATATATGAAAATATCCTTCGCAACCCGCCCTTCGACCCTGGCCCGTTGGCAAACCGCGTGGGTAATCCAGTCTCTAAAATCTACCTGGCCAGAATTGGACTGCGAAGAGCAGGTAATTACTACTCACGGCGATCGCGTTTTAGATAAACCGCTCCCGGAAATCGGTGGAAAAGGCTTGTTCACCCAAGAGCTAGAATCTGAGCTCTTACAAGGTCATGTTCATGCCGCAGTACATTCGCTGAAAGACCTGCCTGTTGAGAATCCACCAGGTTTGATCATTGGCGCTGTTCCAATCCGCGCCGAAGTCCGCGATGCACTTATCTCAGCCAATGGCTACACGATCGAATCCTTACCTGAAAATGCCCAGGTGGGCACTTCAAGTCTGCGCCGCGCAGCCCAGTTGTTAAACCTGCGCCCTGACCTGTGCATCGAGCCGTTGCGCGGCAACGTTGACACCCGAGTGCGCAAGGCGCTCGAAGGGCGATATGACGCAGTGGTTTTAGCCGGTGCTGGCCTGAACCGTCTTGAGCTGGATCAATTTGTGACCCAATGGCTACCACTGGAAGTGATGCTCCCCGCGCCTGGGCAAGGAGCTCTGGCGGTACAGTGCCGTGCGGATGATTTGGAGACCTTACGCTTATTATCCACCCTGGAAGACCCTGCAACACGCGCTGCCACAATGGCTGAAAGGTCATTTCTGTTCGGTCTGGGCGGGGGATGCGCCGTCCCTGTCGCTGCCTATGCCTGCCTCGAACAAGATAATGCCCAGCCTTCGATCCGTCTGCAGGGATTGGTCGCCTCGCCAGATGGCAAATGCGTTATACGTGTTCAAGGAGCTGGTGCAGATCCTTATGCTTTGGGCATTCACCTGGCTCAAGACGCTCTCGTCCAGGGCGCCAGCGAGATTTTACTCATGAAAGCAAGATGATGAAACGAGTGCTGATCACTCGCCCGCGCACCCAGGCGGATACCTTTGCAGAAGCATTACTCCAGGCAGGTTTCGAGCCGGTATTCTTCCCGGTGATTGAGATTCGCCCGCTAGAAGATACTGCCGAGCTCGATCTTGCCTTGCAGAGGTTGAGCAGCTTTGACTGGGTGATTTTCACCAGCGTCAACGGAGTGAAAATCTTCTGGGAGCGCCTGAATGCCCTGGATTTTACAAATCTTCCTAAGACGGTTCGCATAGCTGCCATTGGCCCGAAAACCGCACAGGCGTTACAACATTGTGGCATAGAGCCAGACTTCGTCCCCAAAGAATATGTGGCAGAAGCTATTCTCCCCGGACTGGGAGACCTGGCAGGCAAAAAGGTGCTGCTGCCTCGCGCCGAGATCGCCCGCAAGGCTCTTCCCGAGGCCATCGCCCGGGCTGGTGGAATCGTCAAGGAGATAGCCACCTACCAGACGATCGCAATCCAACCAGATGCCGAAGGGTTGGACGCATTAAAGAACGGCGTGGATGCAATCACCTTTACCAGCCCCTCCACCGTACGCAGCTTCATCAGCATTATCCTGGGTGCTGGTTTGGATCCATCCAATCTACCTGCCAGACCTTTGATCGTCTGCATCGGTCCCATCACCGCCGATGCCGCACGCCAGGAAAGTCTGCAAGTCGGCTTGATTGCAGATGAATACACAACCGAAGGTCTGGTTAATGCGCTGAATAAATACTATATAAATGAGATAAAAAGAGACTTAACATGACCCTCACACTCGAACCACCTGCAGAATCGCAATCAACGCTCCAGCTAATCAAACGCCCGCGCCGCTTGCGCCAGACAGCAACGCTGCGCTCTATGCTGCGCGAGACCGAGCTCAACCCGAGCGACCTCATCTATCCCATCTTCGTACGACCTGGTAGAGGCATCCGTCATGAAATCCGTTCCATGCCAGGGATATACCAGTGGTCGGCTGACCTGCTGTCTGCCGAAGCGGAATCGATCGCCAGCCTGGGCATCCCGGGAGTCATCTTATTTGGCATCCCTTCCGACAAAGATGCCATCGGGTCAGAGAACTATGCTCCGCATGGGGTCGTACAGCAAGCCATTCGCATCATTAAACAAGCTGTGCCACATATGGTTGTCATAACGGATGTTTGCATGTGCGAATACACCGATCACGGTCACTGCGGCGTCTTAAATATCGGAGATCCACGACCGCACCCGCATCTGCCAGAGGGATACGTGCTTAACGACCCGACCCTGGAGATTCTGGGCAAGGTAGCCGTCTCGCATGCCGAGGCCGGGGCCGATATTGTCGCCCCCAGCGGGATGATAGACGGCATGGTGGCTGCTATCCGCCAGGCCTTGGACAGCGCTGATTTCGAAAACATCCCCATCCTGTCATACGCGGTTAAGTATGCATCGTCCTTCTATGGCCCGTTTCGCGACGCCGCCGAGTCTCCACCTAAGTTTGGCGACCGTAAATCTCATCAAATGGATCCAGCCAATGCCAGAGAAGCGCTGCGCGAGGTCACAATCGATGTTCAGGAAGGGGCTGACATGCTGATGGTCAAGCCAGCCCTGCCCTATTTGGATATTATTCACCGCGTCCATCAGGCTTTCCCTGAATTGCCTCTGGCTGCCTATAACGTCAGCGGAGAATACGCCATGCTCAGGGCGGCTTCCCTGAACGGCTGGTTAGACGAGCGCAGTGTGGTTTTGGAGGCGCTGACCGCCATCAAGCGCGCTGGCGCCGATCTCATCCTGACCTATCACGCTAAAGACGCAGCCCGTTGGCTGAAAAGCTGAGAAGAAACCAATGCATCCTCACTCGCTCTCCCAACCTGCTGCTGCTGAGCGTAACCTCCATGACCAACGCATGGAGATTGCTGACTTCGACCTGGCACCCTTCACCATAGCCTGGGAAGTGACGCGTGCATGTGCCTTTGCCTGTGTGCATTGCCGCGCCAACGCCCAGCACCAGCGCGACTCGCGCGAGCTGAACACTGATGAAGCGCTGCGCCTGATCGATCGCATCAAAGATTTTGGTAATCCGATCCTCATCTTCACCGGCGGAGATCCCATGATGCGCCGAGATTTGTTCGATCTCATAGCTCATGCCACCCAAAAAGGGCTGCGCTGTTCGCTCACTCCAACCGCCACCGCCTTGCCAACCTTCGAACGTCTAGAGCAGGCTAAACAAGCTGGCATCCGCCGTATCGCTCTCAGCCTGGATGCCCCGACTGCCGCTGTGCATGACGCTTTCCGCCAGGTGCTCGGTTCCTGGGATCGCACTATGAACATCCTGCGCAATGCTCAAGCGGCTGGGATCAGCGCTCAGGTTAACACCACTGTATCTGCATTCAACGTCAACCTGCTGCCAGACATGCTGCCTTTCATTCAGGAAGTAAACGCCGTCCAATGGTCGGTCTTCTTCCTGGTGCCCACTGGGCGAGCCCAAATCGTGTGGATGATCTCCCCTGAAGAGCACGAACGCCTCTTCAATTGGCTCTACGACCTCTCCAAAACCGCCCCATTTGACATCAAAGCTACCGCTGCTCCGATGTATCGACGCGTGGCGATCCAACGCCGCAAAGCCGAAGGCGACGGTGGACCGGTGACCTTCCAGGGCGCCGGTTTCCAGTACGCCGATGGACTTCACCGCCCAACCAAGGGCGTTAACGATGGCAATGGCTTCCTTTTCATCTCGCATATCGGAGAGATCCAACCCTCCGGTTTCTTACCAATTACCGCTGGTAACGTGCGCACTGATGACATCATTGACATCTACCGCAATTCCTCGCTCTTTAAGGACCTGCGCAACCCTGACAAAATCAAAGGAAAGTGTGGCATTTGTGAGTTCCGCGATGTCTGTGGCGGTCAACGCGGCCGCGCTTATGGCGTTACCGGTGACTACTTGGAAACCGACCCCGCCTGTGCCTACGAGCCAATGCAAGGGATAGAATATGCCTCCTGAGCTCACTGCACGTTTCCTGCGCGCTTGCCAGCGCCTGCCTGTCGATGCAACACCCGTCTGGTTCATGCGCCAGGCCGGGCGCTACATGCCCGAGTATCGCCGCATCCGGGAGAAATACTCCCTGTTGGAAATCGTACAGCGTCCCGAGATCGCCGCTGAAGTTACCATGCAGCCGGTACATGCCCTGGGAGTGGATGCTGCTATCTTGTTCGCTGACATCTTGCTGCCCGTTATTCCCATGGGGCTTAATTTAGAATTCGCCAAAGGCGAAGGACCGGTTATCCATAATCCTGTTCGCACCTGGGAAGATGTGCAACACTTACGATCAATCAATCCGGATACCGACCTGGGTTCTGTGATGGAAACCATCCGCATACTGCGCAACGAATTGGGCGAGACGCCGCTAATCGGCTTTTGCGGTGCACCCTTCACGGTCGCCTCATATATCATTGAAGGTGGCGCAACGCGCGACTTCCTACGCACAAAAAGATTAATGTACTCAGCTCCCGAAACCTGGCTTGCTTTTATGGACAAACTGGCTGATGCCTTGACCGCTTACCTGCTTGCTCAGATTCGGGCGGGCGCCCAGGCTGTGCAACTCTTCGATTCTTGGGTTGGCGCGCTTAGCCCGCAGGATTATGCTCGTTTTGTCCAGCCGTATTCGCAACGCGTTCTCCAGGCTGCCCAGGCGACAGGTGTGCCAGTCATCCATTTCGGAACCAACACAGCCACCTTATTGCGCCAAATGGCGCAGGCTGGAGGCTCGATCATCGGCCTGGATTGGCGCATCCCATTGGACGAAGGGTGGGACATTGTAGGGGATGGAGTAGCCATCCAGGGCAACCTCGATCCAGCAACTCTCTTCGCCCCCCTCCCCGAGTTACAAAAGCAGGTAAATTCTATCCTCCACCGTGCTTCTGCAAGACCAGGGCATATCTTCAACCTAGGACATGGCATTCTACAGGGGACACCGGTGGAGAACGTCAAAGCAGTAGTGGATATGGTTCATGAATACTCCACCCAATAAGTGGTGATCTGATATGGAACTTAACTGGCTCGGGGTAATCGCGGCGCTGGCTACATTCCTGAGCATCTGGCTCGGGCACGTAGGCGTACGAAAGATTGAAGCGCGCTCTCCAACCATCTGGCTGCCAACGATGATTGTATTGGCACTCGGATTGGCATTTGAGATCGGCGCACTGCTAACCAGCAGCATAGGTCTTTCAGCGGCTTTGGGCATCACCGGGATGATCCTGCTTTGGGATGCGCTTGAATTCAGTCGCCAGCAAAAGCGTGTACAAAAAGGTCATGCCCCTGCTAATCCCAAGAACCTGCGCCATGCTCGTATCCTGGCGACATATCCATCTGCAACTACGATTGATTGGTTAAATCGCCAGCCAGGTAACAACTCTTTAACACCTAAAATTGACGACCCATCAAGCCAGGAGAACATCCGGTGAATCTATTCGGTTTAGCCATTGGATTCATAGCGCTGGCGATCATTGGTTTAGGCTTCTTTTGGGTAATCCGAGGCGAATACTACTTCGGCGTTCTCTGGTGGCCTTACATCCTGGGTTTTGGGCTTCTGTTAATTTTAAGTTCGTTGTTTATTGCATCCGTTTGGGGTTCAGCCTTGTTGGGCATCGTGGGAGCCTCGTTAGCCTGGGGTTCCACAGAGCTGAAAGACCAATCCAGGCGCGCTGAGCTGGGTTGGTATCCAGTTAATCAAAAACCTAAGCCACAGCCGCCGCTGGCGAATAAGATTAAGAAATTGAAAGCGCCAAATCTTTAGAAAAATGGAACGCATCGTGATCATTGGCGGTGGTATTGCAGGGCTTTCTGCCGCCTACTATGCCCAAAAGAAAGCAGAGCAAGCAAGCATTCCTCTGGAAATCACTGTCCTGGAAGCCGAGAAACGCTGGGGCGGAAAGATCTCTACCGAACGTCTGGGTGAATATGTTATCGAAGGTGGACCAGACACATTCCTGGCGACCAAGCCCTGGGGCGTTTCGCTGTGTCGCGAGCTGGGTCTGGGAGAACGTCTGCAAGGCACCAATCCCCTCCAGAAAAACACTTATGTCCTCTATAAAAACCAGCTGCGTCCGTTGCCAGATGGTTTGAGTATGATGATCCCAACGCGCTTTGGACCTATGCTGCGCACTAGTCTGCTCTCCTGGCCTGCCAAGGCTCGCATGAGATTTGATTTCGTGATCCCAGCTAGAACTGTGAATGGGGACGAAAGTCTGGGAGCATTTGTCTCCCGCCGGCTGGGACGGAAAGCTTATGAAAACCTGATCGAACCGCTGATGAGTGGAATCTACGCCGGTGATGGCGACCAGCTTAGCTTGCAAGCGACCTTCCCTTACCTGCGCGAATTAGAGTTGAAATATGGCGGTCTTGGCAAGGGTGCATTAGCGGCGCGCAAGCAAGCTTCCCGGGCCGGCAAATCCACCATCGGTTCCCGCTCAGCATTCCTCACCCCCACCACAGGTCTGGCAGAGATTGTCGAAGTCTTGACCAACCGACTGGAATCAAAGGGGGTAACATTAATCAATGGCATTGCCGCTCGATGCGTCACTTACAATGGGAATGGTTATCATATTAACCTGGAAAGCGGGGATAACCTGGAAACCCAAAGGCTGATCCTCGCTACCCAGGCTTTTGCCTCGGGTGAGCTTCTCAAAGAACTAGATCCAGAATTCGCCGCTGAATTGAGCGCCATACCTTATACTTCAACGGCTACAGTCTCACTGGCTTACTCCCAAAGTGAATTGCCTCGCCCGCTAGACGGCTATGGCTATGTTATTCCCCGCCGGGAAGGTCGCCAGGCGCTGGCCTGCACCTGGACCTCTACAAAATTCCCCCACCGCGCGCCTAACGGTTTCGCTCTGTTGCGCGTCTTCATCGGTCGTGCTGGTCAAGAAAATGAGATCACCTGGGATGAAGGCGGTCTGCTCGACGTAGCACGGCAGGAATTACGCCTTACACTCGGTATCAACACCTACCCCTTATTTCACCGCGTCTTCGTCTGGGAGCGAGCCATGCCTCAGTATAACCTGGGGCATCCTGAGCGCCTGAAGCGCCTTGAGACCGCCATAGAGCGTTGGCCTGGTCTGGCGTTAGCCGGCAATGGCTATCGCGGCATCGGCATCCCAGATTGCATCCACTCTGGCGAGTTAGCCGCTGAAACAGTCTTTAAAAACCTGGAACCAGCCAGAATCGCTTAATTGTAAGGATTAACCATGTTACTCAAAATCGACCGTTCAATTGCCCTCTTTCAACAAGCTCAAGATTTGCTGCCAGGCGGTGTGGATTCCCCCGTGCGCGCCTTCCGCGCTGTAGGCGGTCAGCCACTCTTCATAGAACGCGGCGAGGGAGCCTACCTGTACGATGTGGATGGCAATCGATTCATCGACTACGTTCTTTCATGGGGACCGCTCATCCTCGGTCACGCTCACCCTCAGGTGATCCAGGCATTGAAAGCTACCGTGGAACTTGGCACCAGCTATGGTGCCCCAAGCCCGCTTGAAGTGGAGCTGGCCTCGCTCGTACAATCCTTCATGCCCGGCCTCGAGATGATGCGCTTTGTCAATTCAGGCACCGAGGCTACCATGACCGCTTTGCGCCTGGCTCGCGCCTTCACACAGCGCGATAAAATCATCAAATTTGAAGGATGTTATCATGGGCACGCAGATTTATTACTTGTCCAGGCTGGCTCAGGTGTAGCCACCCTTGGCCTGCCCGATTCACCTGGCGTCCCACCGGCGACCACACAAGACACCCTGGTGGCGCGCTTCAATGATCTGGCCTCTGTCGCTGAACTGTTCCATCACTTTCCCGAGCAGATCGCAGCGATCATCGTCGAGCCAGTGGCTGGCAACATGGGAGTTGTGCCTCCAGTCGAAGGCTTCTTGCCCGGTTTGCGCAAACTGTCCTCCGACTATGGCGCTCTGCTCATTTTCGATGAAGTCATGACTGGCTTCCGAGTCCACCCCGGTGGCGCTCAGAAGCTATACGATATCTCGCCAGACCTGTCTACGCTCGGTAAAGTGATCGGCGGTGGGCTTCCGGTTGGTGCTTATGGCGGTAAAAGAGAGATTATGCAGATGGTCGCCCCCGCAGGCCCAATGTACCAGGCCGGGACATTATCCGGTAATCCCCTGGTGATGACTGCCGGGATCACCACGCTCAAGTTGTTACAAAAACCTGAGGTTTGGCAATCCATGGAAGCTGCAGGCGTTTTGCTCGAGGAAGGCGTTGCACAAGCTGCGCGTCAGGCTGGCGTTCCAATCCAACAAACTCGTGTTGGCACCATGTTCGCTTCTTTCTTCAGTGAAGTTCCCCCGCGCGACTGGCCGACAGTCAAACAATCCAATACAGAGCGATTCGCTCGTTATTTCCGCTCTATGTTAGCAAATGGAGTCTATCTAGCTCCCTCGCAATTCGAAGCTGGTTTTCTCTCCACCGCCCACAATCAGGCAGTGATCCACAGGACAATTGAAGCCGCACAAAAGGCGATGAGAGAGCTTTAAGAATTCCCCTATTTATCGACGATCACCCCTTCTTCGAAGTTTTCAATAGTAAATCCTGACCTGACGTCTTGGACAAGTTGCACTACAGATTGCATGACTTGGTCAGTGATTCTTCGCAGGTAATGATATTCTTTCTGCCTTTCATTGCTAAGCATTGCCAGAATAGGTTCGCCAAAGTTAACAAAGAGCGTTCCACCGAATTGCCATCCCCCTAATACCTGCCGGTTGAACATTTGTGACTGGATGAGATGGATGAATTCAGGCGGTGTATAGAACCCCACCGGCACAATTGGCACTCCGGTCTGCACCGCCAGCATTGCTGCACCGCTGCCTGCCCGGTGAAAATCCTCCCCATGGTTCAAGCGGCCTTCCGGGTAGATCACCACCGAATCCCCCATTTCCAAACGCTGGCGAGCTGCCTTCAGCATCTCGCGCCCTTTTCCAATAACGACGGGGAGCTGGTCGGCTAAAGTCAATAAACGACCAATAAAGGGAATACTAAAAGTTTCCTCCTGTATTGCAAAGTGCAGCTTTTCCTTAAAGATAAACGGCAAGGCAAAACTCTCGCTGACTGTAGAGTGATTGCCGACGATGATTTTCGGACCGCTGGGAATTCTTTCCCGACCTATAATTTCAATTTTCGGCAAAAACAGGGTGTTATAGAGGAGAACAACGCTTTTGGTGATGTCATACCAGAAGTCCATGATATTCTCTCCTTGCCAGTGAATAGCAATAACATTTTACCCCAATTTCACCGGTATGTATATCGGGTGCTGGAGGCGGGGAGGACAGGATTCGAACCTGCGGTCGAGGTTTTATGCCCCGACAACCGCTTAGCAGGCGGCCCCATTCGACCACTCTGGCACCTCCCCGTTCAAATTTTCGATATATGATTTTAGATT
>Ga0102851_10001820_pt1 | contig 12521 bp, 11 predicted proteins | sample Mud3Dept3metaG_FD_79558 | JGI IMG/M metagenome (GOLD analysis project Ga0102851, IMG submission 79558) | Freshwater wetland microbial communities from Ohio, USA, analyzing the effect of biotic and abiotic controls - Mud 3 Core 4 Depth 3... | ecosystem: Environmental > Aquatic > Freshwater >... | reverse complement strand
TTTGGCGGCTCACCCTCGGGCACGCTTCCCGACGGCACACGCCCCGAGGGCATCGGCGGGCGACGGCCTACGGTGTGAGGTCTGCGAAGCTGACCTGCAGATCGCGGCTGATCAGCACGGCGCCCTTGGCCGGCACGTCCTCGAACCCATCCTTGGCTTCCCCGTCGCCGCCGGAGATCAGCAGGACGCCGCGGAACGAGTCGTCGCGGCCGCCGCGCTCGTCGGTGACCGTCAGCCGGCGGAGCCGCAGCGGCTCGCTGAGCTGCGCGAGCACCATCGAGCGGCCGTTGGTCAGCGCGATGTTGCCGAGCCGGATCGCGCTGTCGCCGGTCGCGCGGCCGGCGCGCTCGACCTCCGCGTTGACGAGGCGCAGGGTCGCCGCGAGGGCGCGGCGCTGTGCCTGCGTGGCGATGTTCGGATCATCGATGTTGCCCTCGTCGTGGAGCATCGCGAGGAACAGGTGGAAGATCAGCTCCGCGGGGGCGCGACCCCGGAGGTTGCGGCGCAGGTACTCGGGGACGTGCTCGAGCAGGCGCGGTGCGACGTCGTCGAGGTTGGGCGCGCCGGTCTGTGCGAACATCCAGCGGCGGAACCGGAACGGGGGCGTGTTGTCGGTGCCGCTGTAGCGCTCCTCGCCGACGGCCTGCGCGATCGCGCAGTCGCTGTGGAGCTCCGTCAGCGGCGCGGACAGATCGACTGGAACGGCGCTCGACTTGGGCGTCCGGACCAGCAGGACGTCACCGCCCTGGATGTAGCCCAGCCCCCACCGGCTCACCGGCGGCTGCGCGATGAGCGCGGCGCGCACGGGGGCCAGCGCGGCTGGCAGCCGTTGCGGTTGATTGCACATGCAGGCGAAGAGCTTCATGGGAAAGGAGAACTCCACAGCCGGCGCGCGGCGCGCGACAGGGCGGGATCATCGATCCGACGCCGGCTGATGACGAACGCATCAATCGTCAAGGAACACGCCACCGACCCGCCGAACCTCTAGGAGTATAGAGGCCCTCTCTGATCTCGCCAATGTCGTTGTCGTAAGGCCGTAGGATCAGGCGCTTGCGAGGGTGCGGGTGAGCTCCGCGAACACCTTTGCGCGGTCGACCTCGTTGAACACCTCGTGCTTCATGCCTGCGAGGTCGTGATACCTCGCACCTGCGACCTTGTCGGCGACGGTGCGGGAGCGTGCAGGGTCGGCGATCGGATCGTCGGCGCCGACGAGCCAGGTCGTCGGCACGGTGATCCGGCTCGCGTGCGCGAGCACGTAGTCCTGTGCGGCCGACGCCTCGGTGAACCAGCGCGAGGTCGCGACGTCGAAGCACAGCTTGTCCGCGGTCCGCTCCGCCTGCTTCGCCCTGTCGTGCGTGAGATCTTCGACGCGGAGCGAGTTCGGCTGGGCGAGCTTGGGCGCGATCCGGCTCGCGACCTTCGCGAGCAGCTTCTTGTATCCAGGCACCGCGAGCTTGAGGGCGAGGAATGGCGACGACACGATCGCGGCCTTGATCGCGGGCGGCGAGCTGCTCGCGAGGGCGCGCAGCGTGATCAAGCTGCCGTGCGAATGTCCGAGGAGGATCATCGGTGCACCCTCGGAGACCAGCGCGCGCGCGGCGGCCTGCACCGCCGCGAGGTCGTTGAGGTAGGTGTCGAACCGATCGATGTAGCCGCGCTCGCCGGGAGACTTGCCGTGGCCGCGGACGTCGTACGACAGCGCGGCCCAGCCCGCGTTGACGATCACGTGCGCGACCTCGTGATAGCGACCGCAGTGCTCGGCGTAGCCGTGGGTGATGACGACGACGCCCTTCGGCGTGCCGGGCGGCACGAACGTCTCGGCGTAGAGGCCGCCGATCGTGGAGGTCTGGGTCGGAGTCAGCGGGCCGGGGAGGTCAGTCATCGCGCAGCATCTATACAACGAGGAGGGATCGGCCTGCCGCCCCGGACAGAGGTTGACGGCTCGCGACCGAAGAGAGTACGGTCCCCGCCGTGGCCCGTAACATCGGTGGATCGCTCGTCATTTTGACGACGCTCGCGATGGCAATGGCGCTCGGCGGATGCCCGGGGCCCGAGCGCGACGTCGCGAAGAGCCAGACCCGGCTCGATCTCGCGAAGGACTTCCTGCGCAAGCACGAGCTCGAGGCGGCGGAGACCGAGTGCAATCGCGCGATCGCGCTGAACCCCGCGAACGACGAGGCCTACAACATCCGCGGCCTCGTCAATATCATCCGCGCGATCGACACCCAGCGCACCCTCGAGATCGACTCGTGCCTCACCGGCGTCGACGCCGAGGCGACGCACCGCGATCTCGACAAGTTCCTCCACGCGGCCGACACGGACTTCGCGGCCGCCTCCAAGATGACTCCAGAGTACGGCGAGGCGTGGTCGAACCGAGGCATCGTCCACAACCTCCTCGAGGAGTATCCGGCCGCCGCCGAGTACCTGACCCATGCGCTCGAGAACCCCATGCGCCTCGACAGCCCCGGGCTTACCCGAGCCCATCTCGGATGGGCGATGTTCCATCAGGGCAAGCACGTCGAGGCTGCCAAGGAGCTGCGGCAGGCGATGACGTTCCAGCCCAACATGTGTGTGGCAACTTATCGGCTGGCGAGAGTTTACTTCGCGCGCGAAGAGTGGGAAAAAGCTGCGGAACTTTTCGAAACGGTGTCCAACGACCCGTCGTGCGGATCGCAGGAAGCCGGCCTCTATCTGATGAAGACGCGGATGCAGCAAGGGTTGGTCGAGGACGCACGTCGCGCACGCGATGCGTGTCTCAAGATCTCGCCGAAGAGCTGCATCGCTTCGCAGTGTCGCGCCGACGGTGGCGCGCTCGGGGGGACCCATGGATCGGCGCCCTGAACGAGCGGCGGGACGATCTCCGATCATGGCGGCACCGCAGCGATCGGGGACGGTGGTGGATGCGCGGATGAGCCTCGCGATGTGGCTCCGCGCGGGTCGCTCGCAGCGCAACATGAGCCTCGAGGACGTCGCGCGGATCACGAAGATTCAGCCGCGGATCCTCGAGCGGCTCGAGGCCGGGACCATCAAGCCGGGCGACGGGATGCCGGCCGACGTGTTCGTGCGCGGGTTCGTCCGCAGCATCGCGCGGTGCATTGGCCTCGACGAGGCCGAGGCGCTGCGTCGCTACATCGAGGCGGCCGCGCACGCCGCGCTCGATCTGTCGCCGGTGACCGCGGGGCCGTCGGCGCGCGCCTTCGTCGAGTCGATGTCCGAGCTCGCCCCCCTGACGGCGCGCAACGCGTCGCCGCGCCTGCTCGACAACGCGCCGGGGTTGGCCGCGGGGAGCGCTGTCGATCTCGCCCCCGGGCTTCCACACGCCGCCGCGCTCGTCGAGCTCCCGCCGGTCGCCGAGCCGGCGATCGGCGTCGCGCCGGCGATCGACCTCGACGTCGCGCCGGTCGTCGACGCGGCTGCCGCGCTCGCGCCGATCGAGGTGTTCGACGTCGCTGAGCTCGCCGCGATCGCGCCCGTCGAGGCCGCGCCCGACGAGCTCGAAGGCAAGAAGAAGAAGTCGAAGAAGGGCACCGGCAAGGGCCGCGGCAAGCGCAAGGCGATGGCCACGGGGACCCCGTTCGAGCCGACGCCCGTGGTCGCGCAGCCGAGCGAGCCGACCGCGAGCGAGGTCCCCGAGATCGTCACGGCGACCGCGGTCGATCCGATCGAGCCGATCGCGATCGCCTCGATCGACGCATCGATGACCGCGCGCCCCGACGCCTCGTTCGAGGGCGTGCTCGAGGTCCCGCCCGCCGAGATCGTCGAGCCCCGCGAGACCTGGTCGCCGAGGATGCCCGTCGTCGTCGCCCCGACCGTCCCGTGGCGGATCGCCGCGTCGGCGCAGTCGCTCGCGCGCTCGAAGTCGACGGCGCGCGTCGTGCCGAGCCTCGTGATCGATGATGCGGATCCCGATCTCGCCGAGCGCGAGCTCGAGGATCGCCTCGTCTCGCGGTCGATGGAGCCGGCGGTGCGCCGGTCGTTCCTCCCGCCGATCCTCCTCGATCGCGAGGATCGCTCCGCGCGCCAGGGTGGCCTGACGCTCGCCGTGATCATCCTCCTGATCGCAGCGACGCTGACGCTGTCGTACCTGATGCGGCGTCCGAGCTCGAGCGGCGACGGCGTGACGCAGGCCGACCTCGTCGAATCCGTCGATCAGCTCGGCTGATCGTGGCCGTCGAGTCTCTCGGCGTCGTGCTGCGGACGACGCCGCTGCGCGAGTCCGATCTGCTCGTCGTGCTGTACACCGAGACGCTCGGACGGGTGTCCGCGGTCGCGCGTGGTGCGCGGCGATCGAAGGTCCGGTTCGCGGGCGCGCTGTCGCTGCTCGTGCTCGGCAAGTTCCAGCTCGGGCGCCGGCCGCGCGGTGATCTGTGGGCGCTCGAAGGCGCGGATGTCGTGCGCGACTGGACGCAACTGTCGACCAGTGTCTTCGCGGTGGCGCACGCGAGTTATGTCGCCGAGCTGGTCGGTGCGCTGCTGCCGCTCGAAGAGCCCGAGCCCCACGCGCTCGAGCTGATCGTCGGGCTGTGGGACAGCCTCGCCGAGCACGGACCGTCGCCGGCGGCGCTGCGTTCGGTCGAGCTCGCCCTGCTCGATCTCGCAGGGCATCGCCCGGCGCTCGAGCAGTGCGCGGCATGCGGTGAGACCGAGCTCGAGACCGGCGCCGTGTTCGATCCGTTGCGCGGTGGCGCGATCTGCCGCCGGTGCGCCGCGAGTAGCCGGGGGCCGGGGATCCGGCCGCTCGATCCGGCGACCCGCGCCTACCTGCGGGCGGCGCTCGAGTTCGAGTCGCCGTCCGCGGCGCGGGCCCTCGACGCCGATCCGCGGTTTGCGCCGGGCGACCGGACTGCGGGCCGGGACGCGCTGATCGCGATGATCACCAGCCTGGTCGGCAAGCCGCTGCGGTCGCTCGAGTATATCGCCAAGCTGGGTGCCGCCGGACGCCGGCCCGACACCGACCAGACGTAGTACACTCACGGCCATGGGTGGCCGCAGGCTCGCGCTCGTCGTGCTCTCGGTTCTGGCAGTGGTGCCGCGGCACGCGATGGCGCAGGCCCCGGAGCCCGACATCGAGATGGAGCCGGAGGTCCCGGCCGCCTCGCCCGAGGCGGCCCCCGAGGACGGCGAGCCGGCACCGGTGGTCAAGGATCCGAAGCTGGCGAAGAAGCTCGCGGCCGCGGCCGCGCAGCTCGCGCAGAAGGGCGACTACTCGACCCGGCGCAACAAGCCCGACGAGGCGAAGACGTTCTACGAGAACGCCGCGACCGCGTACGGCAAGGCAATCGAGACCGGCGACGATCTGAACCTGCACTACGACCTCGCGCTGGTCGAGGAGAAGCTCGGCAAGCTCGATGTCTCCGTGCGCCACCTCCGCGTCGTCCTCGCCGCCAAGGCCGGCGTGAAGCCCGACGTCACGAAGAAGGCGCAGGTGAAGCACGACGAGCTGATGATGAACGTCGGCCTCGTCCTGCTCCAGGTCGAGCAAGACGGCACGACGGTGTCGGTCGCCGGCGCCGTGGTCGGCAAGTCGCCGTTCACCGAGCCGCTGGTGTTCATGCCCGGCACGTACACGCTGTCGTTCGAGTCCGACGGCTATCAACCCAAGGACGTCGAGATCAAGGTCGAGGCGGGCTCCGAGGCCGAGCGCAAGATCGAGCTCGAGCCGATCAAGATCGTCGTCGCGCCGCCGCGCTCGCCCGATGGCACCGAGACGACGGAGGTGCCGACGGTCGCGGGGCCGCCTTCCAAGCTCCCGCTGTACATCGGAGGCGGTATCACCGTGGCGGCGTTCGGTGCGTTCGTGGTCGGCGGCATCCTCGCCGTCAGCGAGCACGGGACGTTCGTCGGCGCCACCACCACCCGCAACGACCGCGAGGACGCGCGGGCGAGCGGCCAGAACTTCGCGCTGTTCAGCGACGTGATGCTCGGGACGACGCTCGTCGCGGCCGGCTTCACGACCTACTGGTACCTGTTCAAGTACCGGAAGGGCAACGCGAAGGCGGCCGAGGGGGCGCCGACGAGCCCCCTCGCTCCCACGATGTCCAAGGTCGACGTCGTTCCGTGGGTCCAACCCTTCGCCAGTGGCCTCTCGGTCGCGGGCTCGTTCTAAGGAGGACAGATGGCGAACCCGTATCCACCGAATCCCGGCATGCAGCACCAGCAGCCGATGCAGCAGCACCAGCAGCCGATGCAGCAGCACCAGCAGCCGATGCAGCAGCCGCCGCGCGGCCCGAACGTGGCGCGCCAGGGCACGTCGCGCGCGGTGCCCGTCGTGGTGTCCGCGGGCCTCGCGGTCGGCGTGTTCTGCGGCCTGCTGTTCGGGGTCGGGGTTCCCGACGATGCGACCGCCTCGCCGTCGAGCGGCAACAACGTGAAGGCGGCGGATCCGTCCGAGCCCACCCCGACGCCGTCGACCTCGGCCAGCACCGCGACCAAGCCCGCGACCACGGCGACCAAGCCCGCGACCCCCGTGGCCGCGGGTTCGGGGAGCGCCGCACCGGCGACGACCCCCACCGCTGCCGGTACGGGCGCGGGCAGCGCCAAGCCGGCCGCGGGCTCCGGTTCGGCGACGCCGACCGTCGCGGCCCCGGCGGTCAAGAAGGTGAAGCTCGTCGTCGAGGTCAAGCCCGACGCGGTCGCCGCGACCGCGAAGATCACGATCGACAAGACGGAGATCACGGGCGGGATGACCGAGCTCGAGATCCCCAGCGACGGCAAGAAGGAAATCAAGGTCACCGTCAAAGCCTCGGGCTACAAGACCGTCGAGCAGAAGGTCGAGGTCGAGGGCGACGTCACCGTCAAGGTCGAGCTGATCAAGCGCACCGGCGGCACCGGAGGCGGGCTTCCGCGGCCCGGCACGGGCGGCACGAAGAAGAAGCCGCCCGGCGGCGGCCTGATCGATATCTGATCAGCCCTTCACGGCGCCGGCGGTCAGCCCGCCGACGAGGTACTTCTGCAGCACGTAGAACGCGATCATCACCGGTAGCGAGGTGACGACCGCGCCGGCCGCGAACAGGCCCCAGTCCGCGGAGAACTCGGTGACCGTCGACTGGATCAGCACCGGCAGCGTGTACCGGCTCTGGTTGGTCATGAACGTCGACGCCATGATGAACTCGTTCCACGCGGTCATGAACGAGAACAGCCCGGTCACGGCGAGCGCCGGGCGCGACAGCGGCAGGATGATCTTGCGGAAGATCATCCACGGCGAGGCGCCATCGATCCGCGCGGCCTCCTCGAGCTCGCGAGGCAACGAGTCGAAGTAGCCCTTGAGCGTCCACACGCAGAACGGGATCGCGGTCGTCGAGTACACGAGCACGAGGCCCGCGATCGAGTTGAGCAGGCCGAGCTTGTTGAGGATGACGTAGAGCGGGAGGAGGAGCAGCGTCGCGGGGAACATCTGGACCACGAGGAACATCGTCAACCCGGTCTTGCGGCCGGGGAACCGGAACCGGGACAGCGCATACGCGGCGGTGCAAGACAGCGACACACCGACGACGGTGGTCAGCAGGGCGACGACGATCGAGTTGAGCGCGTGGCGCAGAAACAGGAGCTCGCCATTCGCGCCGCGCGACGTGAACAGCTCGCCGAAGTGATCGAGCGTGATCTCGGTCGGGATCGGCGACGCCGACAGCGCGAACTGCCGGCCGGGCTCGAACGCCTTCTTGCAGACGAGGAGGACCGGATACAGCACGATCGCGACGAGCACGGTCAGCGCCGCGTAGGTCAGGATCTGGAGGACCAGGCGAGGGCGCTGCGACCTCATGACTCGTCCTCCTTGCGCCGTACGATCCGGGCGCCGAACACCGTCCACAGCAGCAGGATGCCGAAGATGATCGTCGCGTAGGCGGCGGCCATGCCGTAGCGCTCGCCGCGCTCGAACGCCCAGCGATAGGCATCGGTGACGAGGATGTTCGTCGAGCCGCCGGGAGCGCCCGCGGACACGAGGTAGATCACGTTGAACATGTTGAACGTCCAGATCGAGCCGAGCGCGACCGCGGGCCCGAGCGCGGGGCGCAGGTGTGGCAGCGTGATGTGGCGGAACCGCTGCCACGGGCTCGCGCCGTCGACATCCGCGGCCTCGTAGATCTCCTTCGGGATCGTCTCGAGCGCGCCGAGGGCGACGACCATCATGAACGGGAAGCCGAGCCACGTGTTCGTGATGACGTTGGCGGAGAACGACGTTGCCCACGAGCTGAACCACGACACGCTGTCGAGCCCGACCGCGTGGAACAGCGAGTTGAGCGCGCCGTACTCGCTGTCGAACATGCCCTTCCAGATCAGCGCGGTGATGTAGTTCGGCACCGCCCACGGCAGGATGAACAGCATCCGGAACAGGCCCTTGCCGCGCAGCCACGTGCGCGACAGGAGCAGCGCGAGCGTGACGCCGATCGTCACGTGGAACACGACGTTCGCGATCGTCCACAGGACGGTGACGCCGAAGATGAACCAGAAGTTGAGCGGATCATCGAGAGCGCGACCGCCGCCCGACAGGATCTCGCCGAAGTTGTGGAGGCCGACATAGACCCACGTGCCGTGGTGGTGGTCGTAGAAGCCGAGGACGAGGCCGATCACGAACGGCGTCGCGACCAGCACGGCCATCGGGATCGCGGCGGGCGCGAGAAAGCCGAGCGCGACGCGGTGGGCGCGAATGCCACGCGCGAGCCGGTCGGTGTAGTGCGCGCGCTGCGCGAGCGCGACGGCGCCGGCGAGCAGGACGATCAGCGTCGCCGCGATCCACGCCTGCCACAGCACGCACGGGATCGCGATCACGGAGATCCCGAACAACGTGCCCGCGCGGGCCGCGCGGCCGCCTGCGCCGGAGATCAGCGATCCCGCGGCGGCCAGCGCCGCGCCGAGCCCGAGCAGGCCGATCAGGACGAGCAAGGGGAACGGCGCCGGAGCGACCGTCGGCGTCAGCGCGATCGCGAGGTGCGCGCGCGGCCCGGGGAGGGCGCCCGGGATCGACTGCGCGGGTACGACCGCGATCGCGCGACCGGTGCCATCGCGCAGCAGCTCGGAGAACCCGATCGGCATCGGCGCGTGGTCGTAGCGGTTCGCCGCGTCGTAGATCAGCTTGTCGTCGAGGTGGCCGCCCGCGACGAGCGGCCTCCACGCACCACCGGAGAAGATCTGACGCTGGCGCAGGTACGGATGCTTCGCCGACGGAGTCGGGGCGCTGACGAGCACCGCGCGGACATCGGGGAGCGGGCGCCCCGCTGCGATCGCGGCCGCTGCGCGGGAGGCGAGATCGAGCTGGTGCGCGGCGAGCTCGTTGTTGCGCACGGCCACGAACGCGATCGTCGCGATCAGGATCGCGAGCGCCGCGCCGATCGCGAAGTCTCGTAGCTGGCCGAGCACGTTCGTCACGGCCGCATTCCCGCCAGGTAGCCCGCGATCTCGCGCTCGGTCGCGAGCAGCTGCGCTCCGGGATCGACGCGGCCGGCGATCACCTCACCGAGCGCGGTCTCGTACGGCGTCCACACCATCCGCATCGCCGGCGTGATCGGCATCGGCACCGACTGCTCGAGCTGGGCGCGGAACACGGTGAGCGTCGGATCTGACGCGATCTCCGGGTCGCCGTACACGCCGACGTTCGGCACGACCTGGCCCGCGTGCTTCGCGCGCGCGGACGCGGCGCGATCCGAGGTCAGTGCATCCATCACCGCGAACGCCGCCTCCTTGTCGTGGGCGCGCGCGGACATCAGGATGCCCTCGGTGCCGAGGAACGGCGTCGCGTGCCGCCCGGTCGCGCTGACCACCGGCAGCGTCGCGATCTTCCACGGCACGCCCTCGGCGATGTCGGAGATGAACCACGGGCCGGAGATCACGGTCGCCGCCTTGCGCTCGTTGAACAGCGTCGCGACCATCGATCCATCGGTGTGCGCGGGAGCGACCTCGCGGTCGACCAGCTCGCGCGCGAACGCCATCGCCGCCGCCGCCTCGGGCGTCGCGATCGCGAGCTTCCCCTGATCGTCGAACACGGTGCCGCCGAACCCGAACAGCCACGGGGCATGGCCGTACAGGTTGCGGTTCGAGTACGCGAGCGCGTAGCCCTCCTTGGCCCGCATCGCGGGCGCGAGGGCGATCAGCTCGTCGGTCGTGCGCGGCGGTTGCGGCACGAGATCGGTGCGGTAGTAGAGGACCAGCGACTCGACCGCGAGCGGGAGCCCCCACAGCGAGCCCTTGTACGCCATCGCGGCGACGGCCTCGCCCGAGAACCGATCGGCGCGGGCATCGTCGACCCAGAACTCGAGGGGCTCGATCACGCCGGCATCCGCCCAGTCGCCGATCCGATCCTGCGGGTAGATGAACAGGTCGGGGCCGTTGCCGCCGGGGATCGCGGACGTCAGCTTGTCGGCGAACGCCTTGTACGGCACGCCGACGAGCTCGAGCGGCTGATCGGGGTGCTCCGCGTTCCATGTCGCGGCGGTCGCCATCAGCGCATCGCGCTCGGTGCCCTGATACGCGTGCCACAGCACGATCCCGCGCCGGCCCTCGCAGGCGGCCAGCAGGAGCAAGATCACGATCGGCAGCCACGGCAGCGTGGGGCGGCGACCGAGCCGCACAGATCGAGTTTCCGCACGCAGCGAAGCAAGTGCGGAAACATCCCTGCGGCGAGGGAACCCCTTTAGCGGGCGACGCGTCGGCGGGGCAGGGGGCATGATCGTCGCGAGGGCGCGCTCGATCTCGTGCGGTGCCATCGGCGCGGCCGGCTCGGTGGGCTCGCGCCAGCCGAGCATCGAGCGCACGGCGCGCGTTCGTACGACCGAGCCGCCGTGGCTCGGTAGGGTCAGCTCGTGCGGGGTCACAGCCGCAGCTCCGTCGCACCGTCGAACAGATGGATCATCTTCGGGTCGAGCCAGACCTGCACGGTGTCTCCGGGACGCGGCGCGGAGCCCGCGTCGGTGCGCACCGTGAGCGGGCCCGCGGCCGACTCGAGGTGGAGCACGACCTCGGCGCCGAGGACCTCGCGCATCGCGACCGAGCCGGACAGCGCGACGTCGCTGCCTGAGCCGGTCAGCGACAGCCGCTCGGGTCGGATCCCCACGATGATCCGATCTGCCGCGTCGTGGTCCGGCGCGAGCGTGCCATCGGCGCGGCGATACGGATGAGCATCGACCGCCGTGCGCGCCGAGAGCGGGATCTCGAAGCCGGGACCGCGCGCGCTGTGGCGCTCGCCACTCGCCGTGAGATCCGCGGTCAGGAAGTTCATCGATGGCGTGCCGAAGAACCCCGCGACGAACCGGTTCGCGGGGCGCTCGTAGATATCGACCGGCGTGCCGATCTGCTGGATGACGCCGTCCTTGAGCACGACGATCATGTCGGCGAGCGTCATCGCCTCGATCTGATCGTGCGTGACGTACATCGAGGTCGTCTTCGACTGCTGGTGGATGCGCGCGATCTCGCGGCGCATGTCGCTGCGCAACTTGGCGTCGAGGTTCGACAGCGGCTCATCGAACAGGAAGACCTTGGGGGCGCGGACGACGGCGCGCCCGATCGCGACGCGCTGCCGCTGGCCGCCCGACAGCGCCTTGGGCCGGCGCTCGAGGTACGGCGTGAGGCCGAGGTTGTCGGCGGCGGCGGTGACGCGCTTGGTGATCTCCGCCTCGGGCAGGTGCTTGATCCGCAGCCCGAACGCCATGTTCTCGAACACGGTCATGTGCGGATAGAGGGCGTAGCTCTGGAACACCATCGCGATGTCGCGCTCGGCGGGTGGCAGGTGGGTGACGTCGCGCTTGCCGATCTTGATCGTGCCGGCGGTCGGCTCCTCGAGACCGGCGACCATCCGCAGCGTCGTCGACTTGCCGCAGCCGCTCGGCCCGACGAGCACGGCCATCTGGCCCGACGGAATCGTCAAGGCGAGATCCGGGATCACGGGACGGGCGACGCCCTCGTAGACCTTGCGGATCCCAGTCAGCTCGAGCTCGCTCACGGCGGCGGGTCGAGCAAGCGGCACGCCAGTGCAAGTGGGCGCAGCGTCGGGGGATCGGGAGGGCCGCGTTGCCAGAAACAACGAACCGACGTCGCGGGACGCAGCGCCGCGTCATTTTCCAGTCGTTTCCGCGATCTCCGGATGATTGACCGGTCGGCGCGCCTGGGTTACCCGTATGTTTCCACATGGCGCGTCCCCTTCCTCGCCGCCGGCCCCTGTTCGCAGGTGGGCGCCGGGCGCGTCGGGTCAAGCACCAGATGCTGCCGGTCGGGCTGCCGGCCCGGCTCGGGAGCAGCGCGAGCCAGGTCGATGGCTCCAAGCTGCGCGTGCTCGGCTCGGGCGATGTCGCGTTCCAGCGCATCCTCGAGCGGATCCGCCAGGCCGAGCGGACCGTCGAGATCCGCGCCTTCCTGTGGCGCGATGACGATGCCGGCAACCAGATGGGCGAGGCCGTGCTCGCGGCCGCCGGCAAGGGCGTCAAGGTCACGATCCACAAGGACCGGATCGCGGCGGTCTACGAGTACACCGGTGGCAACAAGCAGAGCTTCTTCCACAAGCGCGTCGATCCGATCCGCGGCTTCCAGGCGTGGTT
>Ga0102851_10001819_pt1 | contig 12522 bp, 9 predicted proteins | sample Mud3Dept3metaG_FD_79558 | JGI IMG/M metagenome (GOLD analysis project Ga0102851, IMG submission 79558) | Freshwater wetland microbial communities from Ohio, USA, analyzing the effect of biotic and abiotic controls - Mud 3 Core 4 Depth 3... | ecosystem: Environmental > Aquatic > Freshwater >... | reverse complement strand
GCTTCCCTTATGGCATTCTTGATCATACCGACCTCCTTCCCCGGTTTGATACTGAATGTCCTGATGATCTCCAGTCCGTCCACAGGCGGCTGAAAATTGCGTATAGCATCCTTCTCCTCAATCTCTTTCAGCTTTTCCCGGACGAATCTGAAATTTTCGAGATGTCTGGACTTTTTCAACTCATTCCTGGAGGTTATATCAGCCTCGCATAAGAGCATGAGGTCGTCAATATCATCTCCCGCCTCGAAAAGCAGTCGCCTGACTGCCGAATCTGAAATCTCTTCCTGTGATAATGCGATAGGCCTCAGGTGAAGATCGACAAGTTTCTGAACATATTTCATCTTTTCATTAAGAGGAAGCTTAAGCTTCCTGAAAATATCAGGGATCATCCTCGCTCCTTTAAACTCATGACCGTGAAATGACCATCCTGCACCGGAAATGTATTTTTTTGTCACTGGTTTTGCAATATCATGAAGAAGAGCGGCCCATCTGAGCCAGATATTATCTGTGTGCCGGGATATGTTATCTAACACTTTAACGGAATGGATAAAATTATCCTTATGTGCTTTGCCTTCCTTCTTTTCAACTCCCTTCAGACTATCAAGCTCAGGCAATATGATGTGTAGCAGGCCGGCTTTTTCAAGAAGGATAAATCCCCTGGAAGGATGATCACACATTATTATTTTATTGAGTTCCGTGATGATCCTTTCCTGTGAGACAATTCTCAGCCGGTCGGCATTTTCCGTTATTGATCTGAATGTAACCTCATCAATTGAGAAGTTCAGCTGAGCTGCTAACCTTATGGCACGTATCATCCTCAGCGGATCATCGGAGAATGTTTTAGCCGGATCGAGCGGTGTCCGGATAATTTTATTTTTCAGGTCCTGCGTACCATCAAACGGATCAAGAAACAGGCCGTATGTATCATTGTTTAGGCTGATAGCGAAAGCATTGATTGTAAAATCCCTTCTTTTCTGGTCGTCCTCAAGAGTACCATCCTCGACCACCGGCTTCCTTGATCCCCGTTTATATGATTCCTTCCTCGCACCGACAAACTCTATTTCGTAATCGTTCCACCTGAACATAGCGGTTCCGAAATTCTTAAAAACGCTTACCCGGATTTTCGGATCAATTTTCCCTGCAATTTTTTTTGCTATGTCTATACCGTTTCCAATGATCACAATATCAATATCTTTACCCGGGTGCTCCCTCTTTAACAGACAATCCCTGACCCAGCCTCCGATCACAAATGCACTGACGCCTTCAGATGTTACAACTTCTGAGATAATGCTGAAAATTTTGTCATTTAGACATATGTTCATATATAAATATGACAATTTATAGATTATTTATGACAAAGTTACAATTATTCATTAACTTTGTGCCGGTTTTCAATGTTCTTATGCTTATGGCATGAAGGTTGAAAGTGTGAAGTGAAGTGGATTTGTGGCGCTTAACTTTAAAAGATTGATATGACTGAGCATTTGACAAAAGAGACTTTTAAGAGTAAAGTATTCAATTACGAAGTGAATAAAGAATGGAAATTCGAAGGCAAAAAACCCTGTATAATTGATTTTTATGCCGACTGGTGCGGTCCATGCAAGATGGTTGCGCCTGTCCTTGAGGAGCTTGCAAAAGATTTTAAGGATAAGATGGATGTTTATAAGGTCAATACTGAAGAAGAGCAGGAGCTTGCCTCTATATTCGGCATAAGGAGCATCCCTTCCTTCCTTTTTGTTCCGGTAGATGGTAAGCCGCAAATGGCGATGGGAGCGTTACCAAAAGAAACATTCATCAGGGCATTCAAAGACGTTCTTGGTGTGGAAAAAGACGTTCTTGGTGTGGAAAAATGAGAGGTTTGTTAAAAACAACATTTTTCTGAAAAAAAACAGGGTTTTTCTGAAACATTTTAGTTTGAACTGCGTTTAATAGAAGACATGCAAGAAGGTAGTAACAGAAGGTTACAGAAATTTTTTCATGGATTTAGGTTTAGGGTAGTAGTAAGTCAGGACTTCGGTCCTGATTTACTTTATACAAGGTCCTTGAAAATACTGTTAATCTCTTCCTCAGTTTCACGCAACTTTTTCTGACATTGCCTTATAAGTTCTGCTGCATGTTTAACTTCTACCGACAATTTATCAACATCCAGATCACCGTTTTCAATTAGCCGCAGGATCTTTTCGATCTCTACCACTGCTTCATTGAATGAGAATTGTTTCTTTGACATATTATATTGATTTGTTGGTTATTATTATTTAATTATCACATTACACTCCCTTTCATTGTCTGATCCACCATCCCCTGAGAAAATGACCCCCGGCGCTACGCACCACCCCGTCATGACCCTTCGGGCATGACACCCCTCCTTTAAAAAGGAGGGGAAAGTTATGAATATAAACACTTTAACTTTCTCCTCCTCTTCAGAGGAGAGCCTGCCCCGCCTTGGCGGGGAGTACCCCTGACGGTTACCGTCAGGGGGGAGGTGGTGGGCTTTTTAAACATCCCTGGTCCCGCTGAAGCGGGACGGGGATTGTTTCTTTCAGGCAGATAATCCATAATTCATTATTCTTATATCTTTTTCAGCACCTTACTTTTAATTTTCCCATCACTGAATTTTGTTTCAACAATATCATCCACTGCCACAAGCCCTGCACTTTTAATTATCCTGCCATCCTTAATTGTGATTGTATATCCCCGTTTAAGAACATTTTCGGGATTGAGGATGTTGAGTGAATTTTCAAGTCCTGCTGTTCTGATAGTCAGGTTTGCCAGACTATTCATGGTAAAGCTTTTCAGATCAAATTTTTTCCTGTCAACAGCGATCTTCCCCGACTGGATAAATGATCCGGCGGCAGAAACAAGTCTTGATTTCTGATTCGCAGGATAGAGACCGGCTCTGGCTATGTATTCCTTACCGATATTGATCATTTCGATGATCCTGTTCGAGAGTTTTTCTTTCTGATCTGAAATCATAAGCCTGGCAACAGGTATCAGTTTCACTTTGAAAGATTCGTTAAGATTCCTGTATTTTTCGATTATCAGACGGGTATTATCGGCAATATCCGTGCTCATTTCATTCAGCTGGTTTTCTGCTTCAGCAATACAGCCGATGAGGTGATCCGCGACCGCTGTCGGCGTTTTCAGTGCCCGGTATGCTACCATATCGGTCACCGACATATCTTTTTCGTGACCTATGCCTGTTATGACCGGCAGGGGATACTGTGTTACATGGAAGGCTATATTATAATTGTCAAACCAGCTAAGGTCACTCTGGGAACCTCCCCCCCTGAGAATGGTAACCACATCAAAAATCTCCGGATTAACCGCTATTCTGTCGAGAGCGCTGATAACACTCTTCTCCGTTTCAGTCCCCTGCATAATTGTCTCGAAGAGAGCTGTATAAAACACGTACCCATAGCTGTTATCATTGAGATGTTTCATGAAATCCAGATAACCGGCAGCCGACCTTGAGGATATGACTGCTATTCTCTGAGGTACAAAGGGAAAATCAAGCTCTTTATTCATTGAGAATACTCCCTCTTCTTCCAGTTTTTTGATTATCATCTGGCGCTTCAAAGCCAGCTCACCGATCGTGAAGGAGGGATCAATATCGGAAATGACAAGACTGAGCCCGTACAACTCATGATACTCGACCTTTACCCTGACGAGCACTTTCATTCCTGCCCCGGGAGGTTCTCCAGTAATGTTTTCGAAAAGTGATTTCAGGAATCTGTACCGGTTGCTCCAGATTATTGCCCTTACCCGAGCCCTGACATTTTTTTCATCGGGATGCTTTTCAATCAGCTCGAGATAACAATGACCTGCATAATTCTCCTTAATTTCCGAGACTTCAGCTGTAACCCAGAACATATCTGGCAATGCCATATAAAGAGAGTCCTTTATTATGAGCTGCAATTCGGTAAGTGAGAGCTTTCCGGTCATTATCAGTTACTCAGTTTTATGATCTTATGCAAATATACGCCTGTCCCTGTTCTGAGCCTTAAAAAATAGATTCCCTGTCCGGCCTTATTGAGAGCTGACAATCTGAGGCTTCGTCCGGCATACTCTGTGAAATCTTTCCTGTATACCAGAGCTCCCAAAGATGAAAAGATTTCGATAATGATCTTCCCGGGAGGCTCTTTAAAAATCACCTCAACCTCGCCTGTTGTCGGATTTGGGCTAGCAAAAGACTCATTATCAGGTATTTGAATATGAAGATCCTGGAGTTTCTTAAGCGCAAGGGCCATGTCAGGTATACCATATCCGTACAGCGAATCAGGACTGTTGAAACGGTCTGAGGATGATCGGAGGGCCTCAATGATCTCGGTATTGGTGGCATCGGGTACAGCCTGCATGAGGCAGGCAGTCATCCCGCTCAATACCGGGCAGGAGAAGGATGTGCCACTGGATCTTGCAACTGAAGATTCAGAAGTTTGTATTGTAACGCTTACGCCCATGGTGGTATTATCGGGTTTAATCCTTCCGTCGGATGACGGACCCGAGGAAGAGAATACGGAAATAATTCCATTTCCGTCCACAGCACCTACAGCAATTACGCTGTCACCGTCAGAGGGTGCCATTATTCTTATCCATTCCTTGTTTCTTTCGTTTCCTGCACTGCTGAATACCAGCATTCCCTTTGATGCTGCAATATCCGCAGCCCGGGTTATGAAGGTGCTGTTCCCGTCGAGATCAGCGAATTTGTAATCAAGTTCCGGATCATCAAAAGTAGAGTATCCCAGTGATGATGAAATAATATCGGCTCCTGCACTATCCGCATATTCAGCAGCTGCTACCCAGTAATCCTCCTCCACAGGAAATTCACTCCCTGTATCTTCCGTCCTCAGCAGCAGAAAATCGGCACCAGGTGCAGTACCTTCTATAATACCATCGGTTCTGCCGGCCAGTATTGAAAGAACGGCGGTTCCATGTGTGTGATAATCATACACATATCCGGACCCGGTAACAAAATCAAATGTCTTTATTACTCCCCTTCTTAAGTGCAATGTATTCAGCGATGAGATAATATTTGCAAAAGCGAAACCACCGTCGAGCACGGCAATGAGGATTCCTTTCCCTTCAAATGCCGAATTATGAAGAAGCTGGCCATTAACCATGGTTATTGGCCTGTCATATGGAGGTAAATCAGCCTGATCTGTTGAAAAATCCAGCTTATTTCCAGACAGGCTTTTTTTAACTGGCACCCTTACTGTTTTTACCTCTTTGACGAAGGGCATCCCGAGCAGGAGAGCCGGATCATGAGGCTGAACTGTCCTGAACAGAGCAGTGTTCATCCACTTTGAAGTACTATGGAGATTGAGACCCAGGAAGGTTACCTGTTCAATATATTCTTCACAAACCGGCAGGTCCCTGATATCGGGTGCGGTGATCCCATTCCTTTCCCTGCGCATCAGGGCTCTTTCTGAAAGGAGGTCGGTCGGAAGGAAACCTGCAATATTATTGTCTCCCTTATCCCTGAAATATACCCTGTAGAAATAATTGTATGTATCACTTTGTCCGTTGACAATGAATACGGAAAATAAAAGTAACAGAAATGGAGCGGCTTTTACCTTTTTCTTAAGAAGAAGGTTTCCTGATTTCATTATCTTATCTCTCCGGTCTTTTCGGGATCGGGAATTGTCCCTTTGTTCTTTTCCATGTTATCGATGATCATTGAAGCATCGATATCCATCTGACGGTCTTTTGTTACACCTGCGGTATAGTTCAGCTCATATTTCAGGGTTCCGTCCTCATTGTATATGAGCCATTTGCCCTCACGGAAATTATTTTTATAAAATCCTGAGATCTCAGGTTTCCCGTTTTCGAATAATACTTCAAATTTACCATTCAGCAGGCCATGCGAGTAAATTGTTTTGATGAATATCCTGCCGCTTGCATAATACTGCAGATATTCACCCTCTTTCCTGTCATTGACAAAGCTGACCTTTTCAGCTATTGTACTGTCTGTGTAAAATTTAAGAGAGAGTCCGTTTCTGAGGTTTTTTGAGTACTCTTCATCATTAAGAAGATATCCTTCAACAGATAAGGAGAAAAACTTCCATTTGCCCTCCTTCATGCGGTTAACATATTTTCCCTGTGCCGAGATATAGCCATTAGGATGATAAAATGTGGCATCGGCATCATTTCCGTTATTGCTGTAGACAAGTATGGCATTTATTGTGTTGTTCTCATAATATCTTTTGAATTCCCCTACAGGATGGTTGTCTTTGAAAACACCTTCGTACCTTATATTTCCGTTCGGATATTTTGCAATCCAGCGGCCCTGTTTTCTTCCCTGCTGATCAGTCAGATTAGGAGCCTGACCGGTCTGGCAGTATACAATAGCAGAAACAGCAAACAATGAGACTATTGTGAATATTTTAATATTCATAACAGGGAAACGCAAAAACTACTGTAAAAGTACAAAAAAAGAGACTGTGTTTGATGCACACCACCTCCCCCCTGACGGTTACCGTCAGGGGTACTCCCCGCCAAGGCGGGGCAGGCTCTCCTCTGAAGAGGAGAAGAAAGTTAAAATATTGTATATCAACACTTTCCCCTCCTTTCAAAAGGAGGGGTATCACGCTGCAAGCGTGACGGGGTGGTTAAGTTCTTTGTATTAGAACCTTATAAGTGACTTATGAAGAGGTTATTTTACTTCCTCGAAGTCCACATCAGTAACCTCATCGCCTGATTTCGGGCCGCTTCCTCCGGGCTGATCTGCACCTGATCCCGGTTGTCCGGGGCCGGATTGTGATGCGCCAGGACCGGCATTCTGTGCGGTTTTGTACATTTCCTCCGAAGCGACCTGCCATACTGCATTAAGGTTCGCAATTGCCTTGTCAATGCCGTCAAGATCCTGGTTTTTATGCGCTTCCTTAAGCTTTGCAAGTGCATCTTCAATAGCCGGTCTTTTATCGGCAGGGATCTTATCCCCGAATTCCTTAAGCTGTTTCTCGGTTGTAAAGATCATACTGTCGGCAGTATTGATCTTTTCAGCTTTTTCACGGATTTTCCTGTCGGCTTCCTCGTTGGCTTTTGCTTCGTCGCGCATTCTTTTTATCTCGTCATCGCTCAGCCCTGAAGATGCTTCGATCCTGATCCTCTGCTCTTTGCCTGTGCCCCTGTCTTTGGCGGTCACATGCAGAATACCGTTGGCGTCAATATCAAAAGTAACTTCGATCTGCGGAATGCCTCTTGGTGCCGGCGGAATACCGTCGAGATGGAAACGTCCTATTGTTTTGTTTCCTGATGCTATCGGCCTTTCACCCTGGAGCACATGTATCTCAACAGAAGGCTGACTGTCTGCAGCTGTGGTGAAGACCTCTGTCTTTTTGGTAGGGATGGTCGTATTGGATTCAATCAGTTTGGTCATCACACCACCCATAGTTTCGATACCAAGAGATAAAGGTGTGACATCAAGAAGAAGCACGTCCTTGACTTCTCCGGTAAGAACACCGCCCTGGATAGCAGCTCCAACCGCAACAACCTCATCCGGATTAACGCCCTTTGAAGGGGTTTTACCGAAGAAATTCTCAACAAGCTGCTGGATGGCAGGGATTCGCGTTGAACCCCCCACTAAAAGAACTTCGTCAATATCCGAAACCTTAAAACCGGAATCGGACAGTGCTTTCTTACACGGTTCGACGCATGCCTGGAAGAGCTTATCACAAATCTTTTCGAAATTAGCTCTTGTGAGTGTTTTTACAAGGTGCTTTGGAATACCGTCAACCGGCATGATATAAGGGAGATTTATCTCCGATGTAGTTGAGCTTGACAGCTCGATTTTAGCTTTTTCGGCAGCTTCTTTCAGCCGCTGCATTGCCATCGGATCTTTTCTCAGGTCGAGACCCTCCTCTTTCAGGAATTCTTCAGCCAGCCAGTCAATGATCAGATGGTCGAAGTCATCACCGCCAAGATGGGTATCGCCGTTTGTTGATTTAACTTCAAATACACCTTCGCCGAGTTCAAGAATTGAAATATCGAATGTCCCTCCGCCGAGGTCAAAAACTGCGATCTTAAGGTCCTGTGATTTCTTGTCAAGTCCGTAAGCAAGCGATGCGGCGGTCGGCTCGTTTATGATCCTTTTAACGTTAAGACCGGCGATCTCACCGGCTTCTTTTGTAGCCTGGCGCTGTGAATCACTGAAATATGCAGGTACAGTGATCACTGCATCATTGACTTCCTGTCCGAGATAATCTTCCGCGGTTTTCTTCATTTTCTGAAGGATCATTGCAGAGATCTCCTGCGGCGAATACTGCCTGTTGTCGATTTTCACCCTCGGAGTATTATTATCACCTCTGACAACGGTATAGGTAACTCTCTTTATTTCGTTGGTAAGCTTATCATAGGTTTCACCCATGAATCTTTTGATTGAGTAAACCGTCTTCTTGGCATTTGTAATAGCCTGACGTTTAGCAGGATCACCAACTTTGCGTTCACCATTCTCCACAAATGCAACGATTGACGGAGTAGTTCTTTTACCTTCACTGTTGGGGATAACCACTGGCTCATTACCTTCCATAACTGAAACGCATGAGTTTGTAGTTCCGAGGTCAATACCGATTATTTTTCCCATTTTATTGTTATTTGAATTTTCAATTTGATAAAACAATTCTGCAATGATTATGCCATTCGAGATTTATGACAAAACGACAGTAATTATGTCGTTCCCTGCCAGAATTAAAAGAAATAAGTACCTTTGTTAACGGTAAATAATAAGTCTTAAAACATGTCGGTTTACAAATCTGTTAAAAGGGTTACGACCCATGTATTGAATGAGATGAAGCTTAAGGGCGAGAAAATCGCGATGCTCACTGCCTATGATTATTCATTTGCCAGGATACTTGATGAGGCAGAAATTGATGTAATACTCGTTGGCGATTCCGCATCAAATGTGATGGCTGGTTTTGAAACCACGCTTCCCATTACCCTCGATAATATGATCTATCACGGTTCATCGGTTGTCAGGGCAGTGAAAAGAGCCCTTGTGATTGTGGATCTGCCTTTTGGAACCTATCAGGGTAATTCAAAGGAGGCTCTGGCATCTTCGATCAGGATTATGAAGGAGACCGGTGCTCACGGGGTCAAGCTTGAAGGCGGACAGCAGATTATAGAATCGGTTGAACGGATCCTGTCGGCGGGGATACCGGTAATGGGACATCTCGGACTTACACCCCAGGCTATTCATAAATTCGGCACTTATGTGGTAAGAGCAAAGGAATCGGAAGAGGCAAGGCATCTTATGGAAGATGCAAAGCTCCTGGAAAAAACAGGTTGTTTTGCAATAGTGCTTGAAAAAATACCTGCAAAGCTGGCAGAGGAAGTCACCCTGAGCGTTAAGATACCGGTCATCGGTATTGGTGCAGGACCTAAAACAGACGGGCAGGTGCTTGTTCTTCATGATATGCTGGGTATAACTCAGGAATTCTCGCCAAGGTTCCTTCGCAGATATCATAACCTGTATGCAGAAATAAAGAGTGCCGTACAGACATACATCAATGACGTCAGAACACAACAGTTCCCGAGCGATAAGGAACAATACTGATCATGCCTGAAATTCTCTACGAGGACAACCATCTTATTGCGGTCAACAAAAGATCTTCCGACCTGTCGCAGGGCGATAAGTCAGGCGATACTCCGCTCGATGCCGGGGTAAAAAGGTATATCGCTAAAAAGTTCAATAAGCCGGGTGATGTGTTTCTTGGTGTTGTTCACAGGCTTGACCGTCCGGTAAGCGGGGTTATTCTGTATGCGCGTACATCAAAAGCGCTTGCCAGGATGAATGAAATGTTCAGAACAGACAATGTCAAAAAGACCTATCTGGCGATTGTAAAGGAAAGACCTCCTGAAGATAAGGCTACAATCACACATTATCTGAAAAAGAATGAAAAGCAGAACAAGACTTATGTGTATGATAATGAGGTAAAAGGCTCTAAGAAAGCGAGCCTGACCTATCAGATCGCAGGTCGTTCCGAGCGTTACTATCTTATTGAGATTGAGCTTCATTCAGGGCGCCATCACCAGATCAGGGCTCAGCTGGCCAGGATAGGATGCCCGGTAAAGGGGGACCTTAAATACGGCTTCAACAGATCGAATGAGGATGGCAGCATCAGCCTGATGGCCCGGAGGCTCGAATTCAGCCATCCCGTGAAAAAAGAAAAGGTAGTAATAACGGCACCTTTCCCTGAAGGCGACATCTGGAAAGCGTTTAATTATAAATGATTCTTAAAAGCTGACAGGAATCTTTATTTTTTACCTGACTTAACTGATTTTTCCTTTATTGCTGGTTTCCCGCCTTCGTTGTAATTCATTACGCCAGGTTTATTTTCAATCTCTCTGGCCAGCTCCTGCACCTTTGTCTCATTACTACCTTTAATTGTCACTACCATGCCATCCTTTGCTATGACATATTCAGTTGCTTCAGTATCAGCATCACTATCAGTTTCAATAAACACATCAAATTTATCTCCACCTTCCCCGATGTTTGCATCACCATCCTTAATGATGATCTTTTTTTCGATTTTTTTCTCTCCCTCCTTCGAATCCTTTGAGGTGATTATAACATGTCTTTCAGCGTTCTCACCATTATGTTTTGCATCAGAATATGCATAAACATGATCTGCATCGTCGTCATGCGTAACACTTACCCACACCATTTTTTCACCATCATCACCGTGTTTATCAAGGTGGATCACTTTACCATTCTTCAGGGTAATGATTTTGGGCATTTCACCGCTTATAATTGTGGTGTCAAGCACCGTCTCCGGTCCTGATCCGTCGTCTATCACGACTTTGACCTTGTTTTCAGTTTTTTTCTCCTGACCTGATGCCAGTGTAAATGGGACACCCGCAACCAGTATCGCAAACAACAGGATTTTATAAATTCTTTTCATGGCCAGATGTATTATTTGATCCAAAATTACTTTAATGCCAGGGGAATAGCGTTAAATTCAGGTTAATAAGAGTTAATGAAAAGTTAAAACATATATGAGTTTTGGCATGATAAGTTAATTTTGTGATATGAACAGGAGTAAATTTATCGGACTCATATTCATGATGCTCATTTCGCTGACCGGCATAATCTGGGTTCAGATCATCTGGATAAGGAGTGCAGTCAGTGTTCGGAATGAGAATTTCAATTCAATGGTCATTGCCTGCATAAATAATGCTGCGAACTCAATTGAGTCGTCCAGAGAAATGAGTTTCCTCAACAATTTTCTTTTTCCGGGCACAGGCACCTTAAGCACTGCAGGGAACGATCTTACAGGGTATTTAAGCATCGATAGCTATTCATCCTCTTCCGACGGCAGTAATTTCAGCGTCAGAATAACCAACCAGTCGGTTACAAAGGAACCCGGGAAGGAAGCTGTTGTGGTGGTGCAGGATACGATGTTCACATCCGATTCAGGATCCGTCGTTATAGTTCCTTCCGGTGAACCGGAAAGGATGACCATTGTTAGTAAGGGGGAGGACACAGCTAAAAATCAAGGCAATATTTATATTAAGCAGAATGAGTTCATCGATTGGGTGAAGAAGAGATCGAATCAGTTCCAGAATATGAGCAACCGGATGATATCTGAGATATACCAGTGGGAAAAGACCATGGAACTTGACAACAGGGAGATAGAAAATGCCTTAAACCAATCACTTCTGTTTTCAGGTATCAGGACTCCGTTTGAATTTGCCGTGATCAGAAATGGAAACGTAAGTGAAGGCACATTCAAGAAATCGAATAAAAATGACTTCCTCAGAAGCAATTACCAGGTCAGGCTTTTCCCCGACAATATAATTCGTCAGGATCTTGTTCTCTCAGTGGTTTTTCCTGAACGAACCAATTATGTTCTGGGTTCAATTGCCTGGATTCTGAGCGGCTCGCTTCTGCTCTCCCTGATCATACTGGCAACTTTCGCTATGAGCCTTTTCTTTATCATCCGTCAGAAGAAAATATCAGAAATGAAATCGGATTTTCTGAACAATATGACACATGAATTCAAGACGCCGATTGCCACCATATCCCTTGCCGCCGATACTATAACAAATCCCAAAGTGATCAGCGACGAATCGAAGATAAAGCACTTTATCAGCATGATAAAGAAGGAGAACAGCAGAATGAACAAAAAGGTGGAGACGATTCTGCAGATCGCGTCGCTCGATAAGAAAGAGATAAGCTTTAAATTTGAGAATCTTTCGCTTCATTCGGTCATCGAACGTGCTGTTGAATCAATGGATATCCTGGTCCTCCAGAGGAACGGAAAAATAAAGCTTAAATTTGAAGCCCATGAGCCGGTCCTGTACGGCGATGGGGAACATCTGTTCAACCTGGTAAATAACCTACTCGACAATGCGATCAAGTATTCACCCGAATCACCGGATATCACTGTGCAGACAAGGAATAACGGAAACGGAATTCTCATGTCTGTGGATGATAAAGGCATCGGGATGACAAAAAGCGTCCAGGGAAGGATATTTGACAGGTTCTACAGGAAACCATCCGGCAATGTGCATGATGTGAAAGGATTC
>Ga0102851_10001818_pt1 | contig 12530 bp, 9 predicted proteins | sample Mud3Dept3metaG_FD_79558 | JGI IMG/M metagenome (GOLD analysis project Ga0102851, IMG submission 79558) | Freshwater wetland microbial communities from Ohio, USA, analyzing the effect of biotic and abiotic controls - Mud 3 Core 4 Depth 3... | ecosystem: Environmental > Aquatic > Freshwater >... | reverse complement strand
TGTCAAGAGCGTAACCATGGCGCGTCGTGTGGATCTTGGCGTCCACGATGTTGTAAGCGAGAGTGCTGAGGAAGCCGCAGATCCGCGCGAACAGATAGCGCTGGTCGCGCGTGTAGATCATCACCTGCAGTCCCTCGCCTGCCGGCGAAAGGCGCGCCTTCACCACCGGCTTCTCCGCATTGACCCGATAGTTCAGCAATCGGGTCTGCCACGCAATCTCCTGGGCATCGTGGCGCAGGAAGTAGGCCACGTCGAGTTCCTTCCAAAGGGCGTCCTGGACATTGTCCGACAGGGCGTACAGCCGAAGCAGGCGCTTGGCTTCCGACTGCTTGGCCGCAATGTCCTGGTCGTAGCCGATATCGTGGCCGAGAAGCAGGCGCTGTGTCAGGTGGAACAGGTCTTCCAGCAGTTTGCCCCGCCAGGCATTCCACACCTTCGGGCTGGTACCGCGGATATCGGCCACCGTCAGCAGGTAGAGTGCGATGAGCCGCCGCTCGGTTCCGACGGTAGCGGCGAAGCGGCGCACGACCTCCGGGTCGGAAAGATCCTGCTTCTGCGCCACCGTCGACATGGTCAGGTGGTGCCGGACCAGAAAACAGACCAGTTCCGTATCATCGCGCGCAAGGCCGTGCGCCCTGCAGAACCTGGCCGCATCAGCCGCGCCCAGGGTCGAGTGATCGCCGCCGCGCCCTTTGGCGATGTCGTGAAATATGGCGGCAACGTAGAGCAGCCAGTGCCGCTCCAGGCCCGCAATCAGCCGGCTGCAGAGGGGGTACTCGTGGGAGAACTCCACCATGGTAAACCGCCGCAGGTTGCGGATCACCGCGAGCGTGTGCTGGTCGACGGTATAGACATGGAACAGGTCATGCTGCATCTGGCCGACAATGCGCCTGAACGCGGGAAGGTAGCGGCCGAGGATCCCGTACTGATTCATGCGGCGCAGTTCGTGCACGATTCCCCGGGGCTGCTGAAGCAGCGACAGGAATGCGGCGCGGTTGTGCGGATCGCGGCGGAAGGCTGCGTCCACGCGAAAGCGCGCGCGCCAGAGCGCGCGCAGCGTCTGCGCCGTCATGCCCTTGAGTTCGGGCCGTTGCTGCATGACCTGGAAGCTCTCCAGTATCCTCCGCGGCTGCTTTTCGAACAGCTCCGGATCGCGCGCATCGAGCAGTTCGCGCACCACCTGGAAACGATCGTCGAGAATTTCCACATTGCCAAGCTGCTCGGAGAAGATTGCGGCGCCGATGTTCTGCAGCAGGATGGTGTTGAGCTGTGTCACGGCCTTGGCGTTGCGGAAATAGCGCTGCATAAGCAATTCGCTGGCGCGCCGATGGGCGGTGGGCCGATGTCCCAAATCGCGCGCGATGCGGTCCTGCACATCGAACAGCAGGCGATCTTCCCTGCGTCCCGCGGCGTAGTGCAGGCGGATGCGAAGTTCCCGCAGCAGTCGTTCGCACCTCGCTAGATGGCGGGCTTCCGCCTGCGTGACGAATCCCCGCCTGGCGAGTTCCGCCCATGAATGGCCCAGGCCGCTGACGCGCGCGATCCAGAGTATGGTCTGCAGATCGCGCATGCCGCCCGGGGCTTCCTTGATATTCGGTTCGAGGCTGTACGGCGTATCCTGGAACTTCGCATGGCGCTGCTCCTGCTCCAGGCGCTTGGCGCTGAAGAACGCCTGCGGATCAAATCGGCTCTGCGACTGGCCGATGAACCGGCGGAACAGCGTTCGGCTCCCCGTTACGAGGCGGGCCTCGAGGAATGTCGTCTGGACCGTCAGGTCCTTGGCGGCCTCCTCATCGCACTGGGCGAGCGTCCTGACGCTGTGGCCGACCTCGAGACCCGCGTCCCAGAGTCGCCCGATCAGATCCTCGAGCCTTGGCGAGTATCCGTGCTCGGGATCATCGGGCAGCAGCACGAGCAGATCGACGTCCGAATAGGGAAACAGCTCCCCGCGCCCAAAGCCCCCAACCGCCAGCAGGGCGCAAGACCGCGGCAGCCCGCTTTCTCTCCACATGGCCTTCAGCGTCCGGTCCACGATCAGGCGGTGCCGGCGCAGCAAGCGGGGCGGGTCGCGGTCGCGCTCGAATTGCGTCTTGAGCGCAGCGCGCTCCAACTGCAGTTCTGTTCGTATGTGCGCGATCTCAGCGCGGGGATGGCCGCGGCCGGCCGCAGGGGTGAGCATCGTTCTCAGCCCGGCTCGGGCGGGGCGCCGGCCGACACCGTGAGGACTTCGTAGCCTTGCTCCGTGACGAGCACCGTATGCTCCCACTGGGCGGACAGGCTGTGATCCTTCGTGACTATCGTCCAGCCATCCGCGAGTTCCCGAATTGCGGGCCGGCCGGCATTGATCATCGGTTCGATAGTGAAGATCATTCCGGGCAGAAGGCGCGGGCCGGTACCAGCTTGCCCGTAATGCAGGACTTGCGGCTCCTCGTGAAACTTGCGGCCGATTCCGTGCCCGCAGAACTCCTTCACTACGCTGTAGCCGTGTGCTTCGGCGTGCTGCTGGATTGCGGCCCCGATGTCACCGAGGAACCCTCCCGGCCGAACGACCCTGATGCCACGCCACATGCACTCATAGGTTACCTCGCAGAGCCGCCGGGCCTGGATGCTGGGCGTTCCGACATAGAACATGCGGCTGGTATCGCCGTGGAATCCGTCCTTGATCGGGGTCACGTCGATGTTGAGGATGTCTCCCTGCCTGAGCACCCGGTCCCCGGGCACGCCGTGGCAGACCTGGTGGTTGACCGAAGTGCAGATCGACTTGGGAAATGGCTTGTACCCGGGTGGCGCGTAGTTCAGTGGCGCAGGGATCGTTTGCTGATGCTTGACCTGGTAATCGTGGCATAGAGCATCGATCTCGCCCGTGGTGATGCCCGGCCTGACGTGAGGCGCGATGAAGTCCAGGACCTCACCGGCGAGTCGGCCGGCGATCCGCATCTTTTCGACTTCGTCGCCCGTCTTGATTTGAATTGCCATCCGGCTCCTGGAATGCTCGGTACGCGTAAAGAGGCGCAAGAATAAGTCATCGATACCACGCGCGCAAACCGCAAGCCGGCCGGTGGCAGGGCAGAGGCGGAAATGCTCGGATAATTACCTGTTTGCACAAGGGAAATCTTGTGCCAATTAATGGAATCATGGTATAGTCCACGGCTGGCCGACGGCGGTGCCAAATCCATGACCGCGCGGCCAAATTTATACCGTTTCCCCGTTAGGGTGCCTCTCGTTTGAGACGTAGGGGTCAGCTGGGCGAAACGGTCGTGATAACCCTAACTGGAGTGACCTTATATGTCGACAACCATGCGTCAGATGCTCGAGGCGGGCGTGCATTTTGGCCATCAGACCCGCTACTGGAATCCGAAAATGGCGCCGTTCATTTTCGGGCATCGCAACAAGATACACATCATCAACCTCGAAACGACGATGGTGATGTATCAGGAAGCGATGAAATTCGCTCGCCAGCTCTCCTCCAACAAGGGCACCGTGCTGTTCGTCGGCACCAAGCGTCAGGCGCGCGAAATCGTCAAGGAAGAAGCAGAGCGTTGTGGCGCGCCCTACGTGGACTATCGCTGGCTTGGGGGCATGCTCACCAATTTCAAGACCGTCAAGCAGTCGATCAAGCGCCTCAAGGACATGGAGCAGATGGTGCAGGACGGCTCGATCGAGCGCCTCGCGAAGAAGGAAGCGCTGCACTACCAGCGTGAAATCGCCAAGCTGCAGCGCAGCCTGGGCGGGATCAAGGAACTCAACGCGCTGCCTGATGCCCTCTTCGTGATCGACGTTGGCTACCAGAAAGGGGCCATCGCCGAAGCGCGCAAGCTGGGTGTTCCGGTCATAGGCGTGGTCGACACGAACCACTCTCCCGAGGGGATCGCCTACGTGATTCCCGGCAACGACGATTCGAGCCGTGCCATCCGGTTGTACGCGCGGGGCGTCGCCGACGCGATCCTCGAGGGCAGGAACGAATCGGTGCAGGAAATCGTGGCTGGTGGAACCGGCGACGAGTTCGTCGAAGTTGAGGAACAGGCGGAGTAGCTGCGCCTGTCACCGGACAGAAAAGGGGCGCCAAGCCCCTTTTTTTGAATCTGAATTCTGGAATACTTGGAGCAACAGATGGCGGAAATTACCGCAGCAATGGTTAGGGAACTTCGCGATAAGACCGATGCGCCCATGATGGAGTGCAAGAAGGCCCTCAGCGAAGCAAGTGGCGATCTCGCCAGGGCCGAGGAGATCCTGCGAATCAAACTCGGCAACAAGGCCACCAAGGCCGCCTCGCGCATGGCCGCCGAGGGCGTCGTGGGAACATGGATCGGTTCCGACGGCAAGCTGGGCGCAATGGTGGAACTCAACTGCGAAACCGATTTCGTCGCCAAGACCGCGGAGTTCCTGGCATTTGCCTCCACGCTTGCCCGGCTCGTGGCACAGAAGAATCCCGCCGATGTGGCGGCCCTTTCGGCGCTCGACGTCGACGGCACCGCGGTGGAGGAAGCCCGCAAGGCCCTGGTCGGCAAGATCGGCGAGAACATGTCCATCAGGCGCTTTGCGCGCATCGAAGCCACGGGCCGCCTCGCCCAGTATGTGCACGGCGGCGCGAAGATAGCCACGATCGTGGATGTCACGGGGGGTGACGAGACTCTGGCGCGGGACCTGGCCATGCACATCGCGGCGTCGAAGCCCGTTGCCCTTTCTCGCGACCAGGTTCCGGCAGATCTTATCCGCAAGGAGCGAGACATCGCGGCGGCCAAGGCTGCGGAGTCCGGCAAACCGGCGAACATCGTGGAGAAGATGGTCGAAGGCAGCGTACAGAAATTCCTGAAAGAGGTGACGCTGCTCGGCCAGCCATTCGTGAAGGACGACAAGCAGACAATCGAAGCCCTGTTGAAATCGAAAGGTGCATCGGTCGCGCGCTTCGCGCTGTTTGTCGTTGGCGAAGGGTTGGCGAAGAAATAGCGATGAAGACCGCCGACTCTGCCGCCGAGGTCATGGCACAGACCGGTCCCGCGGGCCGGGCGTAAGCTCGGCCCGGTGTGGTGACGGTGGCCGGGCGTAATGAGTTCGGCCCGGCGTGATGGCGGTGGCTGGTCACACAGGCAGGTCCCGCGCTCATGGCGGCCGTTGCGGGAGAAGGGGAGTCGGGGGATGAGAGGCCGGTTGCGGACGAAGGTTGACCTGAAAAAGGGAGCGAAATGACGGCGCCGAAATTCAAGCGCATCCTTCTGAAGCTTTCGGGCGAAGCCCTGATGGGGGACGACGCATACGGCATCAACCGGGAGACCATCGATCGCATCGTCGGCGAGATCGCGCAGGTCGTGGCGATCGGCGTCGAGATCGGAGTGGTGATCGGCGGCGGCAACATATTCCGAGGCGTTGCGCTCGGGGCGGCGGGCATGGACCGCGCGACCGCCGACTATATGGGAATGCTGGCGACCATCATGAACGCGCTGGCGCTGCAGGATGCCATGCGCCGGGCGGGGCTGAACGCACGGGTGCAATCCGCGCTCAACATAGAACAGGTGGTCGAGCCCTATATTCGCGGAAAGGCGATCCGCTATCTGGAAGAGGGCAAGGTCGTCGTGTTCGCGGCCGGGACCGGCAATCCGTTCTTCACGACCGACACCGCGGCGGCCCTGCGCGGCAGCGAGATAGGCGCCGAGATGGTCCTCAAGGCGACCAAGGTTGACGGCGTATACACCGCGGACCCCAAGACGCACCCGGAGGCCCAGCGTTATCAACGCCTGTCGTTCGACGAGGCGATCATCAAGAACCTGCGTGTGATGGACGCCACAGCGTTTGCGCTCTGCCGCGACCAGAAGCTTCCCATTACGGTGTTCTCGATCTTCAAGCCGGGCGCAATGAAGCGCATCGTGATCGGCGAGAACGAAGGTACACAGGTCTATTACTAGAATACTTCGACGGTGGAGGTGGTATGAACATCGCAGACATAAAGAAGAACACAGAACAGAAGATGCACAAGTCGATCGAGGCGTTGAAGACGGATCTCGGGAAGATACGCACGGGCCGGGCGCACACCGGAATCCTCGATCACGTCATGGTCGACTACTACGGTACGCCCACGCCAATCCCGCAGGTTGCGAACGTCACGCTCATCGACAACAGGACCATCGGGGTAACGCCGTGGGAAAAGAAGCTGGCCGGGGCCGTAGAAAAAGCGATCCGTGATTCCGACCTTGGATTGAATCCTGCAGCGCAGGGCGAGCTGGTGCGCGTTCCCATGCCCGCGCTTACCGAGGAGCGGCGCCGGGAACTCATCAAGGTGGTCAAGCACGAAGGGGAAAACGCCAAGGTAGCCATCCGCAATCTGCGCCGCGACGCGATTCATTCGCTGAAGGAACTGCTCAAGGAGAAGGAAGTATCCGAGGACCAGGAGCGGCGCGCGCAGGACGAGGTGCAGAAGCTCACCGACAAGTTCATCGTCGACGTCGACAAGCTGCTGGCGGCCAAGGAAGCCGACCTGATGGTCATTTGAGCGCGAAAACAGGCGAAGGTCACTGAATTCGAATCGGATGACTCATCCCAGCTCGACACGGGACATTCCGGAGGCCCGTCGCGTACCCAGGCACGTGGCCATCATCATGGATGGCAATGGCCGCTGGGCGAAGCGGCGGCTTCTGCCGCGCGTTGCGGGACACCGGCGCGGCGTAGAGGCGGTCCGCGACGTGACCCGCGCGTGCATCGATCGCGGTATCGAGTACCTCACGCTGTTTGCCTTCAGCTCGGAGAACTGGCGCCGTCCCGCCGAGGAAGTGTCCGTACTGCAGCAGCTCTTTCTCTCGGCCCTGGAGCAGGAGGTCGAGAAACTCCACAGCAACGGCGTGCGGCTGAAGGTGATCGGGGACATCGGCGCGTTCGGTGACCGGATCTGCGATCTCGTCGCCAAGGGCGAAGCGCTTACCGAGGGCAACCGTCTGCTCACGCTTACCATAGCGGCAAATTATGGCGGCCGCTGGGACCTGCTGCAGGCCATGTCGAAGATGGTCGAGCGCTATCCCGAACAGCGGGGAGGCTACACAGAGGGGCAGCTGAGCCCCTTGCTCGCCATGAATTTCGCGCCCGAGCCTGATCTGTTCATACGCACGGGAGGGGAACAGCGCATCAGCAATTTCCTGCTCTGGCAACTGGCGTACACGGAGCTGTATTTCACGCCAACGCTCTGGCCCGACTTCGACGCGGCAGCGCTGGATGCGGCGATCGCGTGGTATTCGGAGAGGGAGCGGAGATTCGGCCGCACCAGCGATCAGTTATCCGAGGCAGAGCGCGCGCGCAGGAGCCTGCAGGACGGCGCGAGCAGATCCGCCTGAGCGCCCGCTGGAAGATGCTCAAAGCGCGCATCCTGACGGCGGTCCTGCTGCTGGCGGTTTTCCTGGCGGCCCTGCTCTGGCTTCCGCGTCTGGGATGGATAGCAGTTGTGAGCCTTGCGCTAGCTGCGGCGGCCTGGGAGTGGGCCGCATTGTCCGGGCTCGCGCGCACTGGCCGGGGTCTGTATGCCGTGGCGGTCGCGGCGGCGGGGTTTTGGGCCGGCTGGATCTCAGTCACGGCGTCGGCCGCTGCTTTCGGTCACTCGTGGCTGTATGTGTCGGCGGCGGTCTTCTGGACCGTGCTGGCGCCCCTCTGGTTGTGGGAGCGTTCGGTGTTCAGAACCACGCTCGTGCAGCTGCTTGCGGGATTGGTCGTGCTGGTTCCGAATGGCGCGGCGCTGGTTGAACTGCGCGAGCAAAGTGCCGGTCTGCTGGTTGCCACCATGGCGGTAGTCTGGATCTCGGACACTGCGGCATATTTCGCGGGACATCGTTTCGGACGCCGCAAGCTCGCGCCATCGATAAGTCCGGGGAAGACATGGGAAGGCGTCTGCGGCGCGCTCGCCGCCGTGACCGTATATGCTATGGCTTGGCTCGTTGCTGGCGGCGGCCCGAAGCCTGAGGCACTGCGCCAGGCAGCGCTCGGAGATTTATGGTTCGTCGTTCTCCTGCTCGGGTTCGCGGTCGCAGGCATTGTTGGAGACTTGCTGGAGTCGCAGATGAAACGTCAGGCAGGCGTCAAGGACAGCGGCACCGTTCTGCCCGGGCACGGTGGTGTGCTCGACCGCATTGACGCCCTGCTGCCTGTGCTGCCGCTGGCGGCGCTCGCTTTTCTCAAATGACACGCGCCCAGAACATTGCCATTCTGGGGGCGACGGGCTCCATCGGCCGAAGTACGCTCGATGTCATAGCGCGCCATTCCAGCCGCTTCCGCGTGGTGGCGCTTACGGCATCGCGCCGGGTCGACGAACTGGCCGAACTCTGCGCGCGCCATGGCGCGCTGTACGCGTGTATCGCCGACGCGTCCCTGGCGGCACCGTTGCAGCGGCGTTTGCATGAACGAGGCGCGTCGGCGACGGTCCTGGCCGGCGCGGAAGGACTGGTGCAGGCTGCCAGTCTGCCCGAGGTCGACAGCGTGATGGCGGCCATCGTCGGGGCCGCCGGGCTGGAGCCCACGCTCGCCGCCGCGCGCGCAGGGAAGAAGCTGCTGCTTGCGAACAAGGAAGCGTTGGTCATGGCCGGCCCGATCTTCATGGACACGGTACGGCGGCACGGCGCGACGCTGCTGCCGATAGACAGCGAACACAATGCCATCTTCCAGTGCATGCCGGTTACTGCTGCGGGGTTGCCGACGGCGAGCGGCATACGGCGGATTCTTCTGACCGGGTCCGGCGGGCCTTTCCGTTCCCGGCCTCGATCCGACCTCGGCGCGGTGTCGCCGGAGGAAGCTTGTGCGCATCCCAACTGGACGATGGGCCGCAAGATCTCGGTGGATTCGGCAACGATGATGAACAAGGGGCTCGAGGTCATCGAGGCACACTGGCTGTTTGGCGTGGTCCCGGAGCAGATCGAGGTCGTCGTGCACCCGCAGAGCGTGATTCACTCGATGGTCGAATACGCGGACGGTTCGGTGCTCGCGCAGCTGGGGAACCCCGACATGCGCACGCCGATAGCCCAGGCCCTTGCGTACCCGGAGCGCATCGACGCCGGTGTGCCCTTCCTGGACGTGTTCGGAATCGGCGCCCTTACGTTCGAGCAGCCTGATTTCGAGCGCTTTCCCGGACTGCGTCTTGCCTACGAAGCTCTGAAGGCGGGCGGAACCGTGCCAGCGATCCTGAATGCGGCGAACGAAACCGCGGTGGCTGCGTTTCTGGAAGGACGTCTGGCATTCCTGCAGATCAGCGAAGTGATAGAGGAAACGCTGCAGTCCATCCCCGGTGGGGAGATTGGTACCCTGGAAGACGTCCTCGGCGCCGATAGCCGCGCCCGTGCACACGCCAGAACCCTCGTTGGGCGTCGCTGCTCCAGGGTGGCATGAGCGCGCTCGTGACCGTGGTCGCCTTCCTCGTTGCCCTGGCGGTGCTCATCGTCGTTCACGAATTTGGGCACTACCTCGCCGCAAGGCTCGCCGGGGTCAAGGTACTGCGGTTCTCGGTCGGATTCGGAAAGCCGCTGCGGATTTGGCGTCTCGGGCCCGACAGAACCGAATGGGTCGTGGGTCTGGTCCCGCTCGGCGGTTACGTCAAGATGCTCGATGAGGGCGAGGGGCCGGTGCCGCCGCGGGAGCATCACCGAGCCTTCAATCGCCAGAACGTCTGGAAGCGCATCGCCATTGTCAGCGCCGGACCGCTGGCAAATTTCCTGCTCGCCATAGTCCTGTACTGGACGCTGTTCCTGCAGGGGGTGCCGGAGGCGAAGCCCGTAATCGGCGTGCCGGATCCAGGCAGCGTCGCGGCAACGGCGGGCTTGCGGCGCGGCGATACCATACTGAAGATCAACGGGGAGGCCGTCGCGAGCTGGCAGGACCTGCGCTGGCGCATGTTGCAGCTTGCCGTGGACAGGCAGCAGGCACGCCTGGAGGTGCTCGACTCGGAGCAGCGGATCGATTGGCGAACCCTCGAAATGGCGCGCTTTGCCGCGGACGGTTTTGAGGGCGACCCGCTGGCCCGGATGGGCCTCCGTCTTTACCGGCCCGACGTCGATCCGGTCATCGGCAAGATAATGCCGGCGAGCGTCGCGGAGCGGTTCGGACTGCAACCCGGCGACCGGATAGACGAGATCGACGGACGGCGGGTCCGGACCTGGGATGAACTGGTCGCATCGGTGCGGGCCCACCCCGGCGTGAGCCTGGGACTGCGGCTGACGCGCGGGGACAGGCAGATCGACATCGTGCTCGTGCCCGAGGTAGTGGAGCAGAACGGTGAGCGCATAGGTCGCATAGGTGCTTCGCCCCGCATCGATCCGCAGGCGATGCGGGGACTTGTGACCACGGTGCGCTACGGCCCCGTTGATGCGTTCACGCTTGCCGTGGCGCGAACATGGGATACCGCGGGTTTCAGCCTGAAGATGCTGGGCAAGATGCTGGTGGGGGAGGTGTCGTGGAAAAATCTTTCCGGTCCGGTGACGATCGCGGATTACGCGGGTCACTCCGCGCGGCTGGGCCCTGCCGCCTACGTCGCGTTCATCGCGTTGATCAGCATCAGTCTCGGCGTGCTGAACCTGCTGCCGATCCCGTTATTGGACGGGGGACACTTGATGTATTATGTCGTCGAAATCCTCAAGGGCAGTCCGGTCTCTGAACGCGTAATGGAACTCGGCCAGCGGCTGGGATTATCTCTGCTGCTCTTTCTGATGGCATTCGCGTTCTATAACGACATCAACCGGCTCGTCTCGGGGTAACGTAACGCGATGAAACGGCTACTGCTCCGGACGATCTGTTTGCTTGCCTTCGCGCACGCCGCCTGGGCGATAGACCCGTTTACCGTGCGCGACATCCGCGTCGAAGGCATACAGCGCATCGAAGCAGGCACGGTCTTCAGCTACCTGCCGGTCAAGGTGGGGGAAACGATGACCGACGAGAAGGCCTCGCAGGCCATCCGCGCGCTCTTCGGGACCGGATTCTTCCGGGATGTGCGGCTGGAGGTCGAGGGCGACGTGCTCGTCGTCGTCGTCGAGGAGCGGCCCGCGATCGCATCGATCGATTTCGTCGGGATGAAGGAGTTCGACAAGGACCAGGTGAAAAAGGGCCTGCGCGACGTGGGATTCCAGGAGGGCCGCACCTTTGATCGCGCGCAGATGGAGCAGGCCGAGCAGGAAGTCAAGCGCCAGTACCTGACGCGCGGCAAGTACGGCGTGGTCGTGACGACGACGGTCACACCGCTGGACCGCAACCGGGTCGGCATCAACTTCGGCATCGAGGAGGGGGAGGTCGCGAAGATACGGGCCATCAATATCGTCGGCAACCAGGTCTTTGCGGAGAAGGACCTGCTGGGCCTGTTTGTCCTGCGCACCCCGGGCTGGATCACCTGGTATACGAAGAACGATCAGTATTCGCGCCAGAAACTGCAGGGCGACCTGGAAACCCTGAGGTCGTATTACATGAACCGCGGTTTTCTTGACTTCAGCATAGACTCGACCCAGGTCTCGATAACCCCGGACAAGCGCGATATCTACATCGTGGTCAATATCTCCGAGGGCGAAAAGTACATCGTCTCCGACGTCAAGATCGGCGGCGACCCGATCGTTCCCGAGGAGGAACTGCGCAAGCTCGTGACCCTCAACCCAGGGGATCCATTTTCGCGCGAAAAACTCACTGATACATCGAAGAGAATCACGGATCGCCTCGGAAACGATGGCTATGCCTTTGCCAACGCGAACGCCGTACCGGATGTCGATCGCGACAAGCGCACGGTTGCATTCACGTTCATGATCGATCCGGGCAGGCGGGTCTACGTCCGGCGCATCAACATAGTCGGCAACACCCGTACGCGGGACGAAGTGATCCGCCGTGACATGCGTCAGCTCGAAGGCGCGTTTTACGATGCTTCCAGGCTGCAGCTGTCCAAGCAGCGGATCGACCGCACCGGCTACTTTGCCGAGGTGGAGGTCGAAACGCCTCCCGTCACCGGGACCACCGACCAGGTCGACGTAATCATGCGCGTCAAGGAGAAGCCGACGGGCGCCGTGATGCTGGGGCTGGGATACTCGAGCACCGACAAGATCATCCTGCAGGCGGGGATCTCGCAGTCGAACATCTTCGGCAGCGGCAACACCCTCTCTGCGCAGGTGAACAAGGGCAGCTACAGCCGCGTGCTCTCGATGTCCTACACTCAGCCCTACTACACGGTAGACGGCGTTTCCCGGGGCTTCGACGTCTACAACCGCAAGAACGACGCAAGCGTCCTCAATCTCGGCCACTACAAGACCGAATCGCTCGGCGGCGGCGTGCGCTTCGGGCTGCCGCTGTCCGAGGTCGACACCGTGAGCGCGGGCCTGTCGGCCGAGCTTACCAAGCTGGATCTGTTCTCCGACAGCCCGCCCCGGCTGCTCAGCTTCCAAAATTATTATGGAAACGAATACTCGTTCCTGATCGGAACCGCCGGTTGGTATCGGGACACCCGGGACAGCGCGATCTGGACCACCAGGGGTCGCGTCCAGCGCGTGTCCGGGGAAGTCACGCTGCCTGTCGGCGATCTGCGCTACTACAAGTTTAGCTAC
>Ga0102851_10001816_pt1 | contig 12542 bp, 9 predicted proteins | sample Mud3Dept3metaG_FD_79558 | JGI IMG/M metagenome (GOLD analysis project Ga0102851, IMG submission 79558) | Freshwater wetland microbial communities from Ohio, USA, analyzing the effect of biotic and abiotic controls - Mud 3 Core 4 Depth 3... | ecosystem: Environmental > Aquatic > Freshwater >... | reverse complement strand
GATCCGGCCGCCCCACACCGCGGACTACGTGCGTTACGTGAAGGTGGTCAGCGGCCTGCAGCATATCGCGTCCCAGAGCACGGCCTTCATTCCGGCCGACGTGCCCAGCGCCATTTCCGATTCGTATCGCCTCTTCCTCAGCCTCCTCTACGGCGAGAAACCCGTCGTCACGGGCGCGTTCACCGTCGAGGCCTTCCGCGTGATGCGGGATCTGCAGGTGATCGTGCGCGGCGGCGGCGAGACGCTGCGGGAGCGTCCCCTGGCCGTCTTCTCCTGCTGCCCGACGGCGCCGCTCAAGTGGAGCGACGTCACCAGCCAGAACGTCGTCGATTGCGCCCGGTCCGGCATCCCCGTCGAGTTCATCTCGATGCCGCTCGCGGGCTTCGTGGCGCCCGTCACGCTCGTGGGATCGCTGATCCAGCAGACAGCCGAGACGCTGAGCGGGCTGGTGATCAGCCAGGTCGCGAGCGCAGGAGCGCCCGTCCTGTGGGGCGGGTCGCCCGCCATCTTCGACATCCGCTATGAGACCACGCCCATGGGAGCGGTCGAGACGATGATGATCGACTGCGCCTTCACGGAGATCGGGCATTCGCTCGGACTGCCGACGCAGGCCTACATGGGCCTGAGCGACGCGAAGGCCCTCGACGCCCAGGCCGGCCTGGAGACCGGCCTCGGCGTCGTGCTGGCCGCCTTGTCCGGCGTCGACAACGTCTCGGGGCCGGGCATGCTGGACTTCGAGGCCTGCCACAGCCTCGAGAAGCTGGTGGTCGACAACGAGGTGTGCGGCATGGTCCAGCGGCTGGTCCGAGGCATTGAACCGCGAGACGACTTCCCGGCCCGCCCGCTCTTCGAAGAACTCCTCCGCGAGAAGCACCTGCTCATCGCCAGGCACACGCGCAGGCACCTTCGGGAGGAGATCGCGCTTCCCGGCCCCGTGATCGATCGGGCCAATCTGGCAAGGTGGACGGAGGAAGGACGATCCACGCTCGGCGACCGCGCGCGGCGCGAGATCGCGCGGCTCGTCGCAGCCTGGCAGCCGTCGGCGCTGGGCGACGATGTGAAGGCGGAGTTGGTGCGGCGCATGGAGTCGGAGGCGCGGCGGGCGGGCATGGACCGCCTGCCGGAGCGTGACGCATGAAGCAGCGGGTTGACTGGAGCCCGGCGGAAACGCTTCCGGATCGGCAGATCGTGCTGTCCCTCCAGGGCATCCCGGCCGGCGCCAGTCCGTCCCCCCGGGTCTCGGCGATCTTCGAGGCCGCAGTGGCCGCCTATCTGGAGTCCGCCGAGCCGCGCGCGCTCGTGGCCGACATCTCGCAGGAGGCGTTCGCCAAGGTCTTCGACGGAGAGGGACGCAATGCCGCCGAGACGCCGATCGGCGCCGTCGTGCCGAGGGCGGATGCGCTGGCGCTCTTCGTCGCGACCGTCGGCGCGCGCGTGACCGATCGCACCCGCGCGCTCTTCGCGCAGAACGATCCCGCGCTTGCCGCCATGCTGGATGCCGTTGCGTCCGGTGCGGCCGACCGCTTGACGCAGCTTCTTGCCGCCCGCTTTCCAGCCGTCCCGGACGGTGGAGACGGGCGAGGGCGGGTGACGCTCGGGTACAGCCCGGGGTACTGCGGGTGGCACGTCAGCGGGCAGCGAGCCTTGTTCGCGTATCTGGGCGCCGACGCGATCGGCGTCACCGTGAACGAGAGCTGCCTGATGCACCCGCTCAAGTCCGTGTCGGGCGTGCTGGCCGCCGGCCCCCCGGGCATTCATCGGTTCGCGCCGGGATACGAGTTCTGTACGGACTGCCGCAACCGGACGTGCCTGGGACGCCTGCAGCGGTTGTTCGACGAGACATCGTCGGGATGAGTCGGCTGACCCTGGAGGACCCATGAGCCTTCTGCGAGACATCGCGGCGAGCCTGCAGCGGGGCGAGGACGATCAGGTGGCGGCGCTTGTCGGGCAGGCCCTCGACGACGGGCTGGATCCAGCCGCGATCCTGCACGACGGCCTCATCGCGGGCATGGCCGTCGTGGGCGAACAGTTCCGCGAGCGCGAGATCTTCCTGCCCGATGTCCTGCTCGCCGCGCGGGCGATGTACGCGGGCCTCGGATTGCTCAAGCCCCTGCTCGCGACCGGGGGCGTGCCGACTGCCGGGACCGTGGTCATCGGGTCCGTGCAGGGCGATCTGCACGACATCGGCAAGAATCTCGTGGGCATCATGCTCACCGGCGCGGGATTCGAGGTGATCGATCTCGGCAACGACGTCCCGCCGCAGCGTTTCGTCGACGCGGCTTGCCAGCATGGCGCCGGGGTGATCGGCTTGTCGGCGCTGCTGACGACGACCATGCCGGTGATGAAGGACGTCGTGGAGCTCGTCAGGTCCCGCGGACTCGAGGGTCGGATCAAGGTCATCGTGGGCGGCGCGCCGGTCTCCGATGCCTGGGCGCGGCAGATCGGTGCCGACGCGTACGGCTACGACGCGGCGAGCGCCGTCGAACGGGTTCGAGCGCTCGTGGGGGCGCAGGCCTGAGGACAACGCGATGAAGGATCTCAGCACACGCCTGGCGGCCGGCGACGTGCTGGTCGGGGACGGCGCGTGGGGAACGCTGCTCCAGGCGCATGGGCTCCGCCCGGGCGAAGCGCCGGAGAGCCTGAATCTCAGCCGCCCCGCGGTCATCGAGGACGTCGCGTCGCTGTACCTCGAGGCCGGGGCCGACCTCATCACGACCAATACGTTCGGCGGGTCGCCTGCGCGCCTCCGCCAGTTCGGGCTCGACGGGCAGACGGAGGCCGTGAACCGCGCCGCTGTCGAGGCGGTGCGCCGCGCGGCTCGGGGGCGCGCCTACGTGTCCGCGTCGGTTGGCCCGAGCGGGCATCTGCTGAAGCCGTACGGGGATGCCGAGCCCGCGGAGATCGCCGCGGGCTTCGAGCGTCAGATTCGCGCGCTCGCGGAAGCCGGCGCCGACCTGGTCTGCATCGAGACCATGACCGATCTGGCGGAAGCGCTGCTGGCCGTCCGGGCCGCACGGGCCGCCGCGCCGGACTTGCCGGTCATGGTTACGATGACCTTCGAGCAGACGCGGCGCGGGTTCTTCACAGTCATGGGCACGTCCATCGAGCAGGCCGCCCGCAGCCTGGCCGAGGCCGGCGCCGACATCCTCGGCTCGAACTGCGGGAACGGCAGCCGGGCCATGGTGGCCATCGCCAGGGAGTTCAGGGCCCTGACGGATCGGCCGATCGCGATTCAACCCAACGCCGGCCTGCCCGAATCCCGGGACGGAGCCCTCGTCTACCCCGAGACGCCCGACTTCATGGCCGAGCAGGCGCGCGAGTTGCTGGCCGCCGGCGTCGCCATCATCGGCGGGTGCTGCGGCACGACGCCGGACCATGTCCGCGCGCTGCGCGCGGTTGTCGGGTAGCCGGCAGCGTCCAGGTTCGTCGCGCCGGCATGCGGGACGGCTCGACGGCGTCCGTCGGGGCCGGACCGGGAACGCCCCTACTTGCGTTTCCCCGTGAAGGTCCCTTCACCAAGGCCGGCGAACGAGACCTTTCCCTTCATGGAGTTCGCGTCGTCGACCGTGCCGGTGAAGGTCACGGATATCGCGTTTCCCTGAACGCTCGCTGCAACCGTGAACTCGATCGCGGTCCCTTTGATGCTGCCGGAGAGCTCCGCCTCGCCAAGCACGCTCGACGAGTAGTGGCCCGTCAGCTTCTCGCCGTCCTGTTTGAAGGTGACCAGCGGCGTCCCGGTGCCCGCCTCGGTCTGCACCTCGAAGGCCCAGGCTCCTGTCACATCGATCGTCGCGGGCACTTGCGCCGCGGCGTGTCCCGCCAGGCAGATCGCGATGGCCGTGATCGCGACGCCGACCCGGCTGATTCGGGCGTGCCTCATCTCAGTCCTCCATCGTCACTTCTGCGACACTTTCAACGCAATCAGGGCCTTCGCATCCTTCACGTCGCCTTTCTTCGTGAACGTGATGGTGATGCCGCGGAGTTTGCCGTACGAGCGGCCGCCTGTGAACTGCTTCTTCAGTCCGTCGGAGAGCTCACTCGCCAGAATGGCGTCGGTCGCCTTGTCCGTGAAGTAGGCGGTGATCCTGAACGTGCCGCTGACGACAGACAGCCAGAAGATCGTCTTCTTCTTCCGCGACACGTTCATCAGCCAGCTCTTCCCGTCGTTGTAGTAGCGCCACCGGCGCTCCAGGTCCGAATGCGCCGTGCGGATGTGCTCGAACAGCGCTTCCCACAGCGCCCGGTTCCGCCCGAGATGCGAGAAGACGAGGTCGTCGCCCGGGTACTGCTTCGGGTCGGTCAGGACCGGCGTGTGCATTGGGCCCCTCCGCCGCTCATGATGCCAGAGTCCGGGCAGCCTGGCGACGGCGGAGATTACGCCCTTCGTTGCGTCGGGAACGGTGCTAGGATGGGCGGCACTCGTCGTGTTTCTCACCCTGGAGCAACGGCATGACACGTGTCCTCCGTTTCGCACTGCTCACCCTCGCGCTGGTTGCCGTCGCGGCCGCCAGGCCGCTCGCGCAGGCAGGGGCCGGGCAGAAGCCCGCCGACCCCAAGCCGGCCGCGGCGGCCGACGCCACCCAGAAGCCTGCCGACGCCAAGCCGGCCGCCACCGCCAGCGGCGGTGCGCAGAAGCCGGCGGAGCCCGCCCAAGAACTTCCCGCCGACGCCAAGGCGTTCAACGCGGCCGCCGGGGAGAAGGACCCCCTCAAGCGCGTCGGCGCCCTCGAGAAGTTCATCGCCGACAACCCGAAGGCGTCGCCGATGCTGCTGAGCATGGCCAGGAGCCAGCTCAACTCGAGTGTCCTCACGGCGTACAAGGAATCCCGCGCGAAGTTCCTGGCCGCCGCGGAGAAGGAGATCGCGGACGCCGCGAAGAACACGGACTCATCGCCGCGGTCCTCGACTTACAGCAGCCTGGCCACGAGGCTTTCGAATGCCGGCATCTATTCCGAGGAGGCCGAGGACTACGCCAGGAAGGGCCTGGCTGCCATGGACGAGCGCGTGTACATGGACATGCGCAAGAAGCAGTACGAGCGTATGGTCGCCTCGTACGAGAAGATGACCGCGACAGCCGCCGCGGCGAAGCCGGCGGCGCCGGCTGCGGCGCCGGCCGGAGCAAAGCCGGACGCCACGACGGCGCCCGCTGGAGCCAAGCCGGAGGCGGCGCCTGCTGCCACCGCCACGACCGCACCGGCTGGTGACGCGCAGGCGAAACCCGCCGCGTCTCCCCAGCCCAACTACCGGTTCTCGATGAAGGACGGCGTGATGCAGGTCAGCCTCGCCCCGCCCGCGCCGCCGCGCCCGACCACGCCGCCCCGCCCGCCGACGCCGCCCAAGATGCCGACCGACGACGAGATGCGCGCCAGCTTCAAGTCGGAGCGCGCCGCGGCCCTGGCCACGCTCGGGCAGATTCTGGTGAAGCGGGGCAAGACCGAGGAGGGCGAGAAGGCGCTCGTGGAAGCCTACGCCGCCAGGCCCGCGTCCTCCACGATGGCGTCCATCGCCCGCGTGCTGGCCGAGTCGGCCAAGAAGGCCGGTAACGACACGCTGCAGCTCGAGTACCTGACCGTGCTCGCGCTCTCGGGCCGGATCACGGCGGACGAGACGAAGGAGTTCGAGGCCGCGTACCGGAAGACGCACAACGGGTCGCTCGACGGCCTCGAGGCCATGCTCGACGATCGGTACCGCCGCGACCACACGCGCTTCGCCGTCACGCCGTTCGTGCGGAAGCCGCCGGCGAAGGCCACCGGCAAGACCGTGCTCGCCGAGGTGTTTCCGGGCGCGGGTTGACCGCCGTGCGTGGGGGCGGGTCTCGCCTTCGATGCCGCGCTCGATCGTTACACCCGGAACGATGTCATCGTCCTGAACTACCACGTGCACATCCCGGCACCCGATCCGATGGTGAATCCGTCGGTCATCAAGCGGCGAGAGTTCTACAGCGTCAACAGCTCGCCGAGCTACTTCTTCGACGGCGATGCGGACGGCGGCGGCGGCGGCGCCGACAACGCCAAGTCCATCTTCGAGTCGAAGGTCGATCCCACGATCGCGAAGCACCTGGCGGAGCAGCCTGGCGCGCGGATCAAGCTCCGGGCGTCCTCCACCGGCTCCATGGTGAAGGTGAGGGCCGACGTGTCGAAGGTCGCGAGCACGTCGGACAAGCTGAGACTTCAGATCGCTCTTGCCGAGGACGTGGTGACCTACAGCGGCGAGAACGGCGAGCGCTTCCATCCGATGGTCGTGCGCAGCATGGCGCTCGACGCGAAGTCGGACCAGGGCTTCGCGCTCAAGCCAGGTAAGGGAGGGACCTTCGAGTACACCTTCGATATCGCGAAGGCGGTCGCCGACGCGAAGGCCCATCTCGAGAACTTCGAGAAGGTCGAGCGAAAGGGCGAGTACACATTCCGCCAGAAGAAGCACGAGATCACGGGCGCCCTCGTGGTCGTGGCGTTCGTGCAGGACGAGGCGACCAAGAAGGTCCTGCAGGCGACCTATCTGAAGCCGCAGGGGGCGACGGGCGCGCAGTAGCCGGCGTGCAGCCGCGTTCTGCGGGCGCCATCCCGGAGCCACGTCGAGCGGCGTGAGCACCTGGCATAGAATGGGTGAGGCTCGGACCGATGAGCCGAGACTGCCATGGCCAGGGACCGCTTCGCTCCCGGCGACGAGCTCGGCCAGTACCGCATCCTTGCGGAGATCGGGGCCGGCGGCATGGGCGTTGTGTACCGTGCCACCGATCTCACGCTCCATCGCGATGTCGCGCTGAAGGTTCTTCCCGGTCATTTCGCCAGAGACCCCGAGCGGCTCGCCAGGTTCCGGCGCGAAGCGCAGATGCTGGCGGCCATCGTCCATCCGAACATCGCCACGCTCCATGGCCTGGAGCACGCCGCCGGCACGCATTACCTGGTGATGGAGCTCGTGCCGGGAGAAACGCTGGCCGAGCGGATCGAGAAGGGACCGGTTCCCCTCGCGGCGGCGCTGGCGATCGCCGCGCAAACGGCCGAGGCGCTCGAGGCGGCACACGAGAAGGGGATCACGCACCGCGACATCAAGCCGGCCAACATCAAGGTGACGCCCGAGGGGCGTGTGAAGGTCCTCGACTTCGGGCTGGCAAAAGCCGCCAGCCTCGACGCGCCCGGGCGCACCGCGCCGACGATGACGGCAGGGCCGACGGTGGAAGGACAGATTCTCGGCACGCCGGCCTATATGTCGCCCGAGCAGGTGCGCGGGCAGCCCGCGAGCAGCCGGTCGGACATCTGGGCCTTTGGGTGTGTCCTGTTCGAGTTGCTGTCCGGCCGGCGCCCGTTCGGCGGCGACACCGTGTCGGACACGCTGGCCAGAGTCCTTGAGCGGGAGCCGGACTGGAAGGCGCTGCCGGCCGCCGTGCCGCGCCGGATCGTCGACCTGATCCGACACTGTCTGCAGAAGGACCCCGCGCGGCGCCCGGCCACCCTCGGCGCGGCGCGCCGGACGATCGCCGAGGTCTCGCGCCAGGGCTGGCGCCCGGCGCGCCGGCACGTCCTCGTCGCGGCGATGGCCGGCGCGGTGCTCATCCTCGCGTTTGGCATCCACCAGATGCTGTCCCGGCGGTTGTCTCCGGCCGCCTCGCTGGCCATCCTCCCGTTTCACAACGAGACCGGCGATCGCAGCCTCGACTACCTCAGCGAAGGCCTCAGCGAGAGTCTGATCACCGGCCTCTCCCGAACGTCGGGGCTGAAGGTCGTGCCCCGCGACTCGGCCTTCCGCTATGCGGGGAAGACCGTCGACCCGCGCGAGGCCGGCCGCGAGCTTGGCGTCTCCCGGATTCTCACGGGTCGTCTGCGCAAGCGGGACGAACAGCTCTCGGTCGCCGTCGAGCTCCTGGACACCAGCGACGGCACCGTCCTCTACAGCGAAGGGTGGGAGCGGCCGGCATCAACCCTCCTGGAAATAGAACGGGCCATCGACAGGGAAGTCAGGCTCCGCCTCTCCGTTGACGACCGGCCGCGTGGGTCGGCGGTCACGGGCAACCCCGAGGCGTTTCGCCTCTACCTCAAGGGCCGCTATTTCTGGAACACCCGAACGGAAGAGAACCTGAAGCGCAGTGCCGAGGCCTTCCAGGAAGCCATCGACAACGACCCCGCCTACTCGCTCGCCTGGGCCGGCCTTGCCGACGCGTTTCTCATGCTCGGCGCGTGGAGCGTGCTCGAACCCAAGGACGCCTACCCCAGGGCGAAGGCGGCCGCCGAGCGCGCGATAGCCCTGGATCCGTCCCTGGCCGAACCGCATGCCACGCTCGGCTACCTGAATACGCTGTTCGAGCGGGACTGGCCCGCCGCTGAGGCCGAGTTCCGCCGTGCGATCCGGCTGCATCCCGGCTACGCCACCGCCCACCACTGGTACGCGTTCTACCTGCAGACTGTCGGCGACATCCCGGGCTCGCTGGCGCAGATCGAGCTGGCCAGCGAGATTGATCCGCTGTCTCCCGTCATCAACTCCGAGCGCAGCTATTTCTACTCGTGCGCCAGGCAGTACGCCCGTGCGCTGAACGAGGCGCAGCGCTTCATGGCCATCGCGCCGTCGTCCGCCTACGCGCGGGTGATGCTGGCCCAGGCCTACGCGCAACTGGGACGCACGCGCGAGGCCGCGCAGGAACTGGAGACGCTCATGGCCGGGCCACGCCCGGGCGTCGTCATCGTCGCGCGGGTCGCCACCGTCCACGCGCTGATCGGGGACCAGCGCAAGGCACGGGGCCTGCTCCGCGAGGTCATCGAGGACTCGCAGCGTCGTTACGTCTATCCCGCCCTGATCGCACTCGTCCATGCCGCACTGGGCGACCGGGAACCTGCCCTGGAGTGCTTCGAGCGGGCCATCGCCGATCGTTCGCTGGTTGCCTCGTGGTTGCGGAATCCCGAGGTGGATCCCATCCGGCGCGATCCCCGCTTCACCGCGCTGTTCACCCGGCTGGGGCTGAAGCCGTAGCGCGGGGGCGCGGCGGCGAGAGATGCGTCCTGGCGTCGTGGTTGAGATCTGCTTCGAACGGCTCGACGGGCGGGATCCGCAGCGCCCTGACTTCGACGCCGTGCAGAGGCCCCGGTCGCGGGCCGCCGTCCGGCCAACCCGTGCAGACGCGCCGGCCAGCCGCCGATACGACGGATCAGATCGTCATGACGGCCCGCTGCATCCTTCTTCTCGCCGGGACACTGGCGTGCGAGGCTTTCGTGGGTTGTGACTCCCGCGTTCCCGCGCCGCCAGACGTGCGTGCGGAGCACGCCGAACTCGTGGCCTCGCTCGACGAGAGCGCTCCGGGTCTGGCGGTCCTGCGCCTGCAGGAATTCGCGCGGCGGCGCGAACGCTACGCCCCCGCGCTGGGCGTCCAGCACGACATCGCCAGGTGCCAAGCCCTGCTGGAGCCCGCCTACCGCAGAGCGCGAGACCTCGCGCGCGACGGCGCCTTCGACGAGGCCGAGAGGATCCTCGTGGATCTGGCGCTGGTACCCGACGAGCCGGCAGGCCGTCTGTCGCGCGAATTCCTTGCCTTCGAGTTCCACAAGCTCAAGGCCTCGCGCCTGCTCGTCGCGGGCGACGCCGAGGGCGCCGAGACGGCGGCAAGGCAGGCGCTGGCCCGGCCACTTGGCGACGAACAGATGGCTGCGGCCCAGCAGATGCTCGACATGGCTGCCCTCGCCAAACTGGGCGCCGAGATGACGAGGACGACCGCGCTGCAATCGGCGGCGAGAACGGTGCAGGTCTGCCTGGTGTCGTACTACGCCGAGTACGGCCGGTACCCGGAACGGTTCACGCTCGACGATCCCGTCCTGGAGATGGCGCGCGCAACGCGGACGCTCGACGTCGTGGCGCGCTTCGAAGACTACCGCGCGGACACCGAGACGTTCTCGCTCATCGTGGTCGGCAGGAGCGGAGCGCGGTTCCTCGTGACCGATCGGACCGTCGAACCGGCGGCTCCTCGCGCCGTCACGCCGAAGTGAGTCGGCCCGGGCGCGGTTCGCGGCGACTCCCCTGCGGGAAGCGCGGACCGCCATCCATCGAGTCGGCAGCGCTCCCCTGGCGTTTCTGATCGCGACCTCATCGCTCGCCGCCGCATATGCGTTCGACGCGGCCGGTTGGCCGTGGGCGGCTCGCCTGGCCCTGCTGCCCCGGGCCCATGGCTGGCGCCGGGTTGGGGCTGGCACTCAGGCCCATTCTGTGGCACAAAGGAGGGGTGGGCCGGGCACGCATCCTCGCGGCGCTCGCGTTCGGCGTAACGGCGCTCTGTTACGCCAGCATCTGGACCTACTACACCCACCAGGACGCCGAGGCGTTCCTCGGCATCGTCTCCTCCTACGACGGCTGGGGCCGGAGCCTGGACGTCACCAGCGTCGTACCCGAGAGCGCGGCCGCCCAGGCCGGTTTCCAGCCCGGCGATGGCATCACGGCCATCAACGGGCAGACTCTCGGCAACCAGGAGCCCTTCTGGGATCACGTGACGCGCGGCCGGCCGGGGGACGCGGTCAGCTTCACGGTGCGCCGGAAGGGGAACCCGCACCCGATTGAGCTCGGTGCGGTTCTGGGCGAGAGCCCCGGACGGTCGCCCGCGCAGACGACCGTCCAGCGTCTCGCGATGCTGCCGCTCAACTGGTATCCGGTGCCTGCCGTCCTGCTGGGCCTGGCCGTATTGTTCCTGCGCGTGCACGACCGGAACGCCTGGCTGTTCGCGCTGGTGTTTGCGGGCCTGGGAGTCGGTCCCCAGCAGGCGGTTGCATCGGTGTGCCATCCAGCCGTGCGCGGCTTCGTGCTGGCCTACAGCACGCTGTTCGGCGCGATGCTCCCCGCGGTCTTCTATGCCCTGCTGGCGGCGTTCCCCCGTTCGTCGGCCATCGATCGCCGGGCGCCGTGGCTGAAAGTGGCCCTGTGCGTCGCCGCGGCGTCCTTCTTCGTGCCCCTCGCAGGACTGATCCTGACGACGGGAAGCGGGTGGCCTGCGTTCCGGATCCTGACGCCGGCAAGCGCCGAATGGCTCGACTCCATCATCGTCTCCTACAGCTTTCTCGCGTTCGGGCTGGGGTTCGTCTCGCTCCTGCTCAACTGCCGGCGCACGGTCGAGGCGGAGGCGCGCCGCAAGGCGCGCCTGATCGCGTGGAGCTTCGCCGTCGGCCTCGTGCCGTGGCTGGGCCTGACCGCGGTGGCCATCTGGCTTGGACAGGACGTCTTCGACCTGCCCTTCTGGTTCTGGGTGCCGTGTGCCCTCCTGATGATGGTCATCCCGCTCGTGTTCGCCTATGCCATCGTCAAGCACCGCGTCATGGAGTTTTCGGTGCTCGTGCGGAGGAGCGCACGATACGTGTTCGTGCAGCGCGGGTTTGTCCTGATCGCGTTCACGCTGAGCCTCGCCGTCACCGCCCTCTTCGTCACGGCCATCGCGCGCGTGCTGCCGCGGTTGACCGACGCCGCGCTGCCGGCCGGCATCGCCGTCGGGACCGCCTTCGGGCTCGCGCTGTTCCGCACAGGCGGGGCCGTGGCGAGCCGCGTGACGAGGCGGATTGACCGTGCGTTCTTCCGCAGCGCGTACGACGCGCGGCAGATCCTGGAAGAGCTCGCCCGCCAGGCTGCCGTCGTCTCGAGTCGCGGCGAACTGGCGGCCCTGATGGACCGGCAGCTTCAAGAGGCGCTCCACCCGCGGCAGCTGGCGATTTACCTGCGGGATCATGCGGGTGCCCTTCGGGCGTTCAGCGAAGCGGCCGCCGGCGCGCCCGCGATCCTTGAACCCCGATCGCCGTTGCTCGTCCGGCTCGAAGAGCTGGGCAAGCCGCTGGACATGACCGCCGAGCCCGGCGCCGGCCTGATGGGCGCCTTCAAGCCCGAGTGCGTCGTGCCGATGCTCGGCCGGCGCCGCCGCCTCCTGGGGTTGATCGCTCTCGGGCCGCGGCTGTCGGAGGAGCCGTATTCCCGGGAAGACACGCGGCTGCTCGCCTCGATCGCCAGCCAGGCCGGGAGCGCGCTCGAGAGCCTGATGCTGGCCGAGGAGATGGCCGAGCGGATCGAAACGGAACGCCGCGCGGCCCAGGAACTGCAGATCGCCGCCGAGGTGCAGCGCCGCCTGCTGCCCTCCAAGACGGTCGCGATGGAGACCATCGAGTTCACCGGGCACTGCGTGCAGGCGCGAGCCGTGGGCGGCGACTACTACGACTTCCTCGATTTCGGCCAGGGCCGAGTCGGGTTGGTTCTCGGCGACGTGTCAGGCAAGGGGCTGTACGCCGCCCTGCTGATGGCGCACCTCCAGGCGACGCTCCGCAGCCTGTCTGCCCGGCTCGCGGCGGAGGATCTCGCGCACCTGCTCGAAGGGGTCAATCACGGGTTCTGGGAGTCGACGGCCGGCAACCACTTCGCGACGCTGTTTTTCGGGCACTACGAGGACGCGAGCCGCCGTCTCCGGTATGCGAACTGCGGCCACGCCCCGCCGATTCTGCTTCGGGCCGATGGCTCCATCGAGCGGCTCGGGGTCACGGCGGGGGCGGTCGGCCTCTTCGGGGAGTGGACGTGTGCGGTGCGGGATGTGACGATCGGTC
>Ga0102851_10001815_pt1 | contig 12542 bp, 14 predicted proteins | sample Mud3Dept3metaG_FD_79558 | JGI IMG/M metagenome (GOLD analysis project Ga0102851, IMG submission 79558) | Freshwater wetland microbial communities from Ohio, USA, analyzing the effect of biotic and abiotic controls - Mud 3 Core 4 Depth 3... | ecosystem: Environmental > Aquatic > Freshwater >... | reverse complement strand
TTCTCATACGTATATTATTTGTTCTCAATAAATTGTTGTCAAATAAGTATTGTCAATAAAAGTATCAGAATACATAGGGCATATCTATTAGTGCAATTGACATAGTATGTGGTATAAAAATATATGCGCTGCATTTTAGTGATCCTGGATGGAATCGGAGACAGAGGCCTGGAGTGCTTTTCGGGTAAAACACCCCTTTATGCTGCCTATACGCCTCATTTAGATCATCTTGCATCATTAGGTATGAACGGCTTATATCACACGGTGATGCAGGGCATTCCTATGTCAAGTGAGACAGCTCACTTTATCATCTTCGGGTATGAAAGAGAAGACTTTCCGGGAAGAGGCTATATTGAGGCAAAAGGGAAGGGGATACCGTTAAAAGATAATAACGTGGCTATACTATGTCACCTGTGCTGTGTTGAAAACAGGGATGGCAATCTTTTTCTCAGATGGGGAAGACCCGAAATTTCACACGAGGAATCAGAAACGCTCAAGAAAACAATAGAATTATTTGAATCAGATGGAATAACAATCCGACTTATCACCTCGAACGGTATTGATGGCTTTATCATTTTAGATGGCGAGGTTTCGGATAAGATAACTGATTCAGATCCTATCTATGAGGGCAAACCGGTTCTTGCAGTCGTGCCGACATTCCAGAAAAACATTCTTACATCTTCAAAAAATACTTCAGATGCGTTGAATAAATATCTTGTCTGGTGCCATCACATGCTTTCTGAACATCCTGTAAACAAGAATCGTATGTCACATAACCAGCCGCCGGTAAATGCACTTGTTACGCAGAGACCAGGCAAATATAATCAGTTGGAATCTTTCAATGAGAAATGGGGTTTGAGAGGCCTGTCGATCTCTTCAGGCGCTATTTATTGGGGACTCTGTAAAGAACTGGGGATGGATGTAGTAAAAGTGAAAGATACGGGAAACATAGAGGAAGATCTGAAATACCGTTTACGTTATGCAAGGGATGCACGCGATTATGATTTTGTCCATGTCCATACAAAGATGCCTGATGAAGCAGGCCATACAAAAAATCCCTGGTTTAAAAAAGAGGTGATTGAAGCCGTTGACCGTGCGATGTCTGTTGCTGTCAATGAAATAATACCTGACAGTCAAATTCTGCTGGTTGTGAGTGCAGACCATTCAACAGCAAGTTCCGGCAGTATGATACATACAGGTGAAACAGTGCCTCTCACCATGGTTGGCAAGTATGTGAGAAGAGATGAGGTTGGCTATTTTAATGAAATAGCCTGTGCCCAAGGGTCACTCGGTATCATAAAGGGAAAGGAATTGATGCATATGATCCTCAACTTTCTCGACCGGGCAAAAATGCAGGGTCTTATGGACACCCCGTTTGATCAGCCGTATTACCCGGGTAATTACAGGCCTTTGAAATTGTGAAATAGTATGGATGAAAAACTTCTTGAAATACTTGTAAGCAAGCCTGATTTGATCAGCAATTTTCCTGAGTGGATGCTCCCACCTTCAGCAATTCGTGAGATGAGGGAGACTGAAAACCTTGCTGTAGCGGAGATTGCGGGGAGAGACAGCATCGCAGCAGTTCTCCGAGCCTGTGAACTTCGCACGATCACGGCGGTTCTGCCGACAGTAGCATATACCGGTACCGAATATGGCAACTGGACGACCCCCTTCGAGAAGATACAGGTACTAAGAGACAGATTACAAAGGGATAATATCAGGCTTTTTGATCCGGTTATCATAGGATCGCCTAAATTCTGGTGGACGTTGTGCGGCAGGTACACGACACATTTCATGAAAAAATTCGGTTTTTATTCTCACTGTGTCGGATGCCATTTCTATTTTCATGCAATGCGCGTCCCCCTTGCTAAAAAAATTCATAGCACTATGATCATTGGCGGGGAGAGAGAATCTCACAATGGGAAGCTCAAAGTGAACCAGATTAAGGTATCTCTGGATGCCTACCAGTCATTTATGAAGAAGTTCGGTATAGAACTTTTTCTCCCGATCAGATATGTGAAGTCAGGCCAGGATATCGAGTCTATTCTCAATATGCCATGGAATGAAGGGGACGAGCAGCTTGAATGTGTTTTGAGCAAGAATTATCTCGAAGCAGATGGTTCAGTCTCTTTTTCTGAAGAAGCTATTATTCAATATTTTGAAGAATTTGCCTTTCAAACAGCTGAAAAAGTGATAATGAAACTTCTTATCATCTGACAGAAGTCTGTTCTGCCATCGAGAAGTTCTTCCTCTTTTGGTCTTCCCCGGATATGTTTCTCCGTAATGTCAGTGTTCGATAGGAGGAGTCGGATATCTCTGCCAATTTCGCCATCGAGCAGCCATATTCTAAGTCGAGAATTATTGCTTTACCGAGATCATGGAATAAGGCTTCCCTGCTAACAAATTCCGTGTTGAGCATTATTCTGTCTGCCCGCTTATCTCGATAGCCTTTTCGGCCACTTTCATGCAATGTGACATATCATCTTCCCGTGCCTCTGCTTTTCTTAGGTTGTTCTATTGAAAATATATTCCAATGCTGATATATTCAATAATAAGAATGTATTGTAGTGGGAGGTATAAATGTTTTCTTTAGGTCAAAAAGTAGAGCTTTTGAAGGTTATCGCCCACCCGGTCAGAATCAGAATCCTTGCAGAGCTTGTGAAGGGGGTCAAGTGCGTGAGTGACTTTGAGGAATTTCTGTCATTGCGTCAACCCAATGTATACCAGCATCTTTCCCTGCTCAGACACTTTGGAATCATCGACTTCTATATTGACGGAAGGCTCAGGTGCTACTTTCTCGTGAATGCGCTCATCCCTGACCTCCTGGAACTCCTCAATAAGGATTACTATGACACACTTCCAAGACCGGCGTGCTGTCCTGTCACAAAGAAGGGAGTATATCCCGGAGAGCGAAGAAGATGAGGAGGTGAAGCACCATGATTAAAATCAAGATTTATTCCAACCGCCCTCCCGGAAAGCGGTGAACCAATCTCTGTGCTTTGGCCGGGAGAGTCAAAGAAAAATATCCCGATGATGTAGAAGTAGAAATAGTGTATTCAGGTTTCCTCGGTTTTGGCCACAGGGGGGATACCATTAAGCCGCCCAATATAGCCGTAGATGACAGATTACTTGGCGCAGAACCAACCTTGGAGGATATTGAGAAAGCGGTTATGGAAAAGAAATGATCATAGATATCAGTGTTTCAGTTTCTGAGATTCAAATCATAAATACATGTGCGTGCAGGAGGACGTGATGAAATTTGGGATCCTTATATCAACAGGCGACCCGGAAACAATCTGGAATGCCTTTCGGTTTGCGAATCTCTGTCTGAACACAGATGTTAGTAACGAAGTATCAATCTTTATGCATGCAAAGGCTGTTGAATATGAGAATTGCGACTCAAAGCAGTTCAATATTAAAGAATTAGCAAAAACGTTTGTCCTGAGTGACGGGAAACTTCTTGCCTGTGGAAAATGTCTTGCTTTCAGAGGGTTGGAAGAAAACGAGGTTTGTCGCAAAGGCAGCCAGAAGGATTTGTACGAGATGGTCACGACAAGCGACAAGCTGATTTGCTTCTGACAAACAGCGTGAAGATGCTATGAAAAGAATAACGTACATATGTTTTATGTTGTTCATTTTTCTGAGCTATACCGCCCGGGCACAATCAGAACCTCAAAATCCTGTAAATGCCTGGGATAAGGTTGTTACTGAGGCAAGAAAGGGAGGGTATCAGCTCATCACTCCTGAGGAACTCAAAAGGGAATATTTAACAGATTCAGCAGCGTTTCTTCTTGTAGATACAAGGCAGGAATGGTCGTATCAGATGCAGCATATCCAGGGGGCCTTGCATATTGATTTTGCTCCAACCTGGTGGAATCAATACTCTCCTATGACGCGGACAGAAATGAAAAAACTTCTCGGGCCGGACAAAAACAAAAAAGTTATCTTTTACTGAGACGGTCTAACGTGAGTGCGAAGTCACGGTGCAGCCAGGTTGGCTGTAAACCTCGGATATAAAAATATATACCGTTTTGCTCAGGGACTACCAACATGGAAGGAGATGGGCTTGCCTATCGAGGCAGGCCGCGTGTCTTATGGAGCGTCAGGAGGACAGAAAGACACTTCGACTTTTGTTGGAACGGGCTTAATCCTGACGCTTCTTGGAGTGTTTTTAGGGGGCATAGCCCTTAATCTTACTCCCTGTGTATATCCACTGATCCCGATTACCGCCTCATATTTTGGCGGTAGGAGTGAAACCGGTGAACGTCATGGATATCTTCTTCTCCATGGCCTTCTCTATATTCTCGGGCTATCAATCATGAATTCAGCCATTGGTGTATCAGCAGCATTCACCGGCAGGCTCATGGGCTCTTTTCTCCAGCATCCTGCAGTACTTATTTTCGTTTCATCTGTACTGCTTCTCATGGCTCTTAACTTTTTCGGAATGTGGGAACTCCGGCTGCCGAGCTTCCTGAGTTCCGCAGTATCAAAATCCCATACAGGCTATGCTCAGTCACTATTTATGGGACTCACCCTTGGAATCGTTGCTGCTCCCTGCATAGGCCCGTTCATTATAGGCCTTTTGACCATGGTTGCCCAGAAGGGAGATCCTCTGTACGGTTTTCTTATTTTCTTTACTCTGAGCATCGGCCTTGGATTGCCGCTTTTTATTCTCTCGATATTTGCTGGAAACCTGAACAAGCTTCCCCGCTCAGGGGAATGGTTGATATGGATCAGAATTTTGTTTGGATGGATCATGCTTGCCATGGCTGTATATTTTGTAAAACCACTGTTCCCATGGCATGATGCAGGAACCTTCATCCTGGCTTTTATTGCTTTGGCTGCAGGAGTTCATCTGGGCTTTATAAGTGAAACAGGAAAATCTGTGCGGACTTTTGTCGTTATCAGAAGAACTGTCGGTATTTTTGCGATCGGATTATCTCTTTTTCTTGCAGGATCTGTTTTCTTACGGGGACCTGGGGTATCATGGCAGCCATATTCTCAGGGAACGTATACAAAAGCAATCACTGCAAAAAAACCGATAATCATTGACTTTTATGCGGACTGGTGCACGCCCTGCAGGGAATTGGATAAAAAGACATTCCATGACAGGGATGTGGTAAAGGAATCTGAGAAATTCAGTATGATCAAGGTTGATCTCACAAAGGAAGCCAATCCCGATGTTATACAACTACTGAAAAAATACGATGTTAAAGGTGTCCCGACTGTGATATTCCTTGATGCCGATGGAAATGGAATTAAGGAATTGCAGATTGTTGACTATATCCCAGGAAAAGAATTTCTGCTAAGGATGAAAAGGGTATTAGGAGAATGATTCGGAAATGAAGCTAAAGAAAATAATCATCTTGGTCCTTATGGTTGGCTTAATTGTTGCAGTTAAAGTATTTCACCTTGACCAATACCTCACTCTTTCGTATTTGAAGGGATCATTGGATAAGTTCCAAGCCCTCTATGAAAACCACAGGTTCATGGTAATCGCCGGCTATTTTGCTGTTTACGTTCTTACAACCTCTCTTTCCTTACCCGGAGCGTCTCCATTAGGTATTGTCGGAGGGGCCTTGTTCGGTTTCTGGACAGCGACAATTGTGGTTTCTTTTGCAAGTACTATTGGCGCCACATTAGCGTGTATTGTTTCCCGTTTTCTTTTAAGGGATTGGATACAGAATAAATTCGGTGACAAGATCGCAAAGGTCAACGAAGGAATTGAAAAAGAAGGGGCCTTTTATCTGTTCACCCTGCGCTTGATTCCGGCATTCCCTTTCTGGATGATCAATCTCGTTATGGGACTCACAAAAATGCCCCTGCCAAAATTTTACTGGGTATCTCAGATAGGGATGCTACCCGGTACAATGGTTTTTGTGAATGCGGGAAAAGAACTGGCAAAGATTGAGTCACTCAAAGGTATTTTCTCTCCAGGCCTGATCATTTCATTTGCACTCATAGGAATCTTCCCGATAACGGTAAAAAAATTGGTAGCGTTATACCGTTACAGAATGAAAAAGAAGACCGAAGGTGCTTAACCGTTAACTTTTGGTCGTCATAGGAGAAGGTGGCAAATATCCCGGGGACCGTCTACAAAATTTTGATACCGGGATTTGGACTTGATATAGCGGTCCCAACTACTGTGGCAGTTTCAACACCTGCAGTTCTCAATTCATTAACTAATTGTTCAGCCTGAGATTCCGGAACGGACAGAAGGAGACCACCTGATGTCTGGGGATCAAATAGTAATTCCTCCTCTTCCCTCGATATTGTTGTTACTATTTCCAGATGTCCGTCTGATAGCCTCCTATTGGCCTTATTGCTTCCTGTGGTTTCGCCTCTGCGATACATATCAAGAGCATGAGGATAAAACGGCAGTTTGTTATAGAGAATGTTTATCTGCACTCCACTTCCTGTTGCCATCTCCAATGAATGTCCAACAATACCGAAGCCGGTTATGTCAGTACATGCATGGATGTCAAAATTGACTGCCACATCCAGAGCCTTTCTATTAAGCGCGGCGACCTGGGGAAGGATGGCCTCCAGTTCCTTAAAGGAGAGTTTTTTGGATCTGCACGCATTGAATAATACCCCCGTACCCAATTTTTTTGTGAGAATCAAAACATCCCCAGCCCGAATTCCGCAGTTTGTCAGTATCTTATCCGGATGAACGATTCCTGTAACAGCTAAACCATACTTTGGCTCATTGTCATCCACAGAATGTCCTCCAGCCATGGAAGCACCAGCTTCAATGACTTTATCGTTGCCCCCACGAAGTATTTCCTTCAAGACAAGCTTGTCAAGCTTCTTTGGAGGAAACATGACAAGGTTCAGTGCTGTAAGAGGTTTGCCTCCCATTGCGTAGATATCTGAGAGAGAATTCGCAGCAGCAATTTGTCCAAACCAATACGGATCGTCGACCGGCGGAGTAATGAAATCAACGGTACTAATAAAGGCCATCTCATCCGACAAACGGTAAACTGCTGCATCGTCACACGTACTGAAACCGACAAGCAAATTGGGATCATTGGAAGGGCTAAGCGCTTTGAGTGCTTCCGCCAGATCTGACGGACCTATTTTAGCAGCTCAGCCACATGTGCGAGAAAGTCCAGTAAGGGTTTTTTTTCTGAAGATATTCATTTACCCTTATACTTTGGGCTTTCAAGTACTATCATGTCCAATATTTCTTTTCTATTGAATCCTTATGATATATAGAAAATATCTATTTACAGAAATATTATTCTCGCTTTCTCCTCATTACATCAGAGAAGATTTCTCTCCCTTCTTTTATAACGATTGTACATTACAGGTATCAAGGTGACTAAAATAAGAAGACCCAATCCGATAATAAATGCTGAAGATATACGTCCGCTGATAAGATCAAGAAGAGAACTCGAAAATACAACAAAGGCAATGCACGCCGGGAGCATACAGATGAACGTTGTCACAGCGTAATGGAAAAACCTGATTTTGGTTAGGCCGAAGGCATAATTCAAAAGATTGAAGGGAAACAGAGGAATTAAACGGGTAAAGGCGACAATTTTCCAGCCATGCTTTTCAACTCCTTCGTCCAGTTGTCTCCATCACGGGCTTCTCAGCTTTTCCTCTATCCAGCCTCTTGCAACATAACGTGATACGAGGAAAGCAATGCAGGCGCCTGCTGTTGCACTCGTTATGGTATAGATGACTCCCCAGAATGGTCCAAACAGGATACCTCCAGCTATGGTAATGGGAAGTCCCGGCAGGAAAAGAGAAGGTGCAACTGCATAGACAAGCATATAAATTACAGGTGCCAAAGCACCATATCCCTGGATCACTGCCCGGAGCTCATCCTGATTGAGATAATGTGTGGCTCCTGTGAAACGGATAGCCAAGATAGCAGCTATAACCAGAAGAAGTAAAATTCCGCGTTTCAGCAGACCTCCTTTTTTGCCTTCTTCATCCGCACTGAGTGTTCTCTCTCTTGTCACCGCTCCATGCACTGTCTTTTTAAAATAATTCTTCAACTTAAGACGATTCAGATATGTGAAAGGTGCTTTTGAGACAGCGACGTTCCCTGACATCGTGGCCTCAGGTTCGAATAAGAGATCAAGAATGTGACTTGTGGGTGTCAGTGAACTGAGGAAATTTGCACACCCGGCACAGTAAGTCATAATCCTCTTGCCGTCAGCTTCAGTCTTTCTTAACTGCCCCCAGTTCTTTGCAAGATCAGGACTGATCAATCCAACAGATCCCCCCTCACCACAGCAGAATGTTCTATTCCCATGATGGGGCATTTCTGCTATGGTAAGGCCTTTCGCAGAAACCAAATCCCGTATCGCATCATGGACAGGTTTTTCGAACCGTGATGCACAGGGGTCGTGTATAGTTACAATACCTTTGACTTTAGCGGATGCAGGCAAACTGGTCTCCGTTATCAGTTCATATACCGTTTTCACAATAAGTGCATCACCATAGTTTTTGAATACTTTATAGCAACTCGGGCAGGCGACAATAATGCGGCGAATTCCATTTCTCAGAAGAAATTCCTTCATCTCATCAAACATCAGATGAAAATGATCTGATCTGCCAAGATCATGAGATGGTAACGTGCAGCAGTCCAGGACAATTCCAAGGTTGGGAATATTTTTACTCAAATGCCTATAGACTTCGATGACTCTATGAGAGCGAGTTCCCGATAAAGCACATCCGGGGAAAAAAATAGTATCGCATTCGTGAGGCAGAGAATAGAAAGAATATTTTTTCGAAATACCCCGTTTCTCATACCCTAATATTTTCGAGTGCTCAGGATAATCACCTTTTCCGCTATTTACAGTTTCGCGTCGCATGTCAAGAAACATGAGTGCAGGGTTGATTTTTACCGGGCAAACGGCAGCACAGAGCTGGCAGAGGCTGCATTCGAATGGCATGCTCTGATACAGTTTATCGGTTGGATCATATGAATCCGCTATTTCTTTTGGCTTTCCGTATTTTCTGAGGAATGCACACTCCTTTTGGCAGAGTTTGCATTTAATGCATTTTTCGGACATGATCAGAATCTGCTCTTTGAGATTTTGACTTACAGTAAGAGTTGATACATTTCTGATGTGGACTTCTTTTTTCCTTAAATCTTTCTCTTCAGGCATGTTTTACTGTATATAGATATAGATTCTGATATCCAATTTTTTATTTAAATACGTCATTTCAGATCAATAGATAATATCAATACACATTGCTGAATACTGACTCAATATCTGTGCTCGGATTGCCTCTGGACATAACCTCTACATGTCATCTCTATGTATTTGATTATGGTATAATCTCCAGAATAATTCTTACCGATAATCACCGTGTTCTACCTGAATAGGAACGATAAAGTATCATGCAGAATGAGTGTCTGATTATATTCCGTGGAATGGAATTTAGGGAGTAAGGGTATGACTGAACTGGTCGAGTTTAACAGGCTTGAGGACTTTATCACGTTCGCAAAAAAGGGAGAAAACATAGACCTGTCTGTCTTCCTGAACAAACAGATGTTTACACGGAAATTTTATCCGGATACCGCTGGAGATGCTGAAGATGAAATTGATATGTACATTCTTTCAGCTAATTATGTATTTACCATTGAGGGTGTAGAAACGGAAGTCACGAAATTCTATGCATCCGGTATCGAAGGAGAGTCTCCCGATATTGTGATACGAAACATATATGTTGCAAATAAACGACTGAAAGCAGATTACCAGCGGTTGAAAGAGGCTCATATCATCTTTGCAGAGAAATATTGGGATGAACAGCTAAGGAATTTACAGATACAATAAAAACATGATTGTTGTCGATATCCCTAAATTTGATCGTCTCGCACTCGAACATTTTGTTACGGATTTCTCGGGAACGCTGTCCGAGAACGGGACTTTGCTTGCCGGTGTGAAAGAAAAGCTGAATGATCTTTCTGAACAATTGCAGATTCATGTATTAACCTCAGACACGTTTGGAATGGCAAAAGATGAGCTCAAAGGAGTTCATTGCACGCTTCATGTGCTTGATGGTGTTGATCATACTGAGCAGAAGGAAAAATATATTATAGGGCTTGGAGCAGATAACGTTGTTGCTCTTGGTAATGGCAATAATGATGTCAGAATGCTGCGAGCAGCAAGGGTAGGTATCGCTGTATGTCTCAAGGAAGGATGTTCTGTTGAAGCCATGACAGCAGCACAGATACTGGTCAGATCTCCGATTGACGCAATTGATCTTTTTATCTACCCTAAAAGACTGATTGCTACATTAAGAAGATAGTCTGCAGGTTATTAACGTCGTGCAATCATAATGAATGAGAAGCATACCGTCCCTGGATCATTTCCTTTGCAGAACCAGAGCTGCTTGCCAGAACCGGGTGGGATCATCGATATATGTCCGTATTGAAAAAAATGGAGACCATTCTCTCTCGATAAAGGAAAGCGGAACAACAGCATCACCAAAGTTGCGACCAACGTCTTCACCATAGGTTGGCAGGTATGCAATTTCTCCTGCGTCATATTGCTGGTATAGCTTGTCAGAACGATCAGCATATTGAGAGAGTAACCGGTACCATTCAGAACCTGTATCAGGTGGGATACTGATGATGAAATCAATAAACCGTCTCGGCTCAAGAGTGAGGCAGAAGATACATCCGGGCTTTGAGACTCTTGCGATTTCACGTATCCAGTGGAGATTCATTCTTTCCGGAAGATGCGTGAAGACAGAATAGGCAATGACAAAGTCAAAATACTTATCCCGATAAGGAAGTCTTCCTTCGGGAGATATGAGAGCGAGGGTGCCTGGCACATGTGTTTCCCGACAGACGTCCAGGATTACCGAATTCACATCGCAGCCAAAAAGCATGTTTTCGTTGATATCTTTCCAGAAAAACCGTAAAAATCGTCCCCAGCCACATCCAAAGTCAAGGAATCGGCTATTTCGGCGAAGAGGCGTCTCCAGTGACTGAGCTTGGCTTTTTACAAAGGTATAAAAAACAGATGCTTCCCTCAGAGTCTGTTCATAATCTGACCCAACGAATTGTACTTGCAGATCAGGCGGTGGGAATCCTGGAAACTCGATATTGTCGATGTTCCGGACAGAGATGCTTTTGATCAGCAGGTCAAGCCAAGCATCATCGCTTAGGTTTCTGATATGCTCCGGCAGACGTCTTTTTCTAATTTCCAAAACCCTTTTCATTGTTTGAAAAAGGTTCTTCGTATAAACAGACATCTTTATATACTAATTGATTGACGGAAAAACTGCAGGCAACTGAGATAGGCGCTTCATTTCAATGTGAGTCGTTTCCATTCCTCATACCCGCCTTCATAGTTTCGTGCTTCAGGCAAACCTGAAAGATGGTGAACCAGCCAGGCATATCCTGATCGTATTCCACCGCTACAGTAATAGATAATGGTTTTATTTGTATCAACACCCTTCTTTTTTAAAAGTTTCTTGAGGTCATCGGGATGCAGAGGGCGGCGCTCCTTACCCGAGAAAAAATCATCCCAAGATACGTGAATAGCTCCCGGGATTTTACCTTTAAACCATTCGAGCGTTGAACGCGTATCAACAAGAACAATATTTGTCTTCTGATTTTCGATGTCTGATGTTGATATATCAATGTATGGGTTTATTTTGAACGAGTATTGAACTGCTTTGTTTTTTGTAATTTCCTCTCCTGACGTGATGGGATACTTATAATTCTTCCAGGACTGAATTCCTCCATTTAGCATTCGAATTGGGCCTCTATGCCCGAGCCAGGAAAGAACCCAGCAGGTCCATCCTTCACCACCCCAACTCTTGTCAGCATCACCATACACAATAATTGGTTTCTTCTCATCGATACCCATCTTACCAAGAGCTTTCGCTAATTCTTGTGGCTTCCATACTCTATATGGGATCCCGTGTTCATCGGTCCTGGCATAATCCTCCCAAGAGAATGAAAGGGCTCCGGGAATGTGTCCGGTAATCCACTGAGATTTGGGTCTAGCATCAAGAATCGTCCATTTCGAAATATTCTGGAAAAGAGTTTGTATCTCTATCAATCCAAGATCATTTGCAGAAACAACTTCGGTCCATGAGAATAGATAGGTAAAAAAGAAAGTTGAAAAGATTAATGCCTTAAAGTACTTCATTCCGGGAACGGAAGATAAGGAAAATGTTCTTCCCCATTTAGATTGCGAATAATGTTTAAAGTCGCCGCAAGAAATATTTCGCTGCGTTGTATCATCTGGTTTTGTTGATGTTATTCGATATATTGAAATTTTCTCCGTTTAGGGGGTCAAATTAAAAAGAGTTTACATAGTTGAACTGAAATTATGGTGAGGGTGCGATCAAGAACAACACCCTCACCGATAGGAGAAGAATTTCTTATTTCGCTTTCTCAACCGGATAATCGGCTTCTTTCCAGGCTTTGATTCCGCCTGGATACCGATATACATTCTTATATCCGAGCTTGACGGCCCACATTGCACCATTGTGGCTCCGAGTGCACTTTACGAAACCGCAATAGATGACTATAGGAAGATCTTTATCGGGCCCGAGCA
>Ga0102851_10001813_pt1 | contig 12545 bp, 11 predicted proteins | sample Mud3Dept3metaG_FD_79558 | JGI IMG/M metagenome (GOLD analysis project Ga0102851, IMG submission 79558) | Freshwater wetland microbial communities from Ohio, USA, analyzing the effect of biotic and abiotic controls - Mud 3 Core 4 Depth 3... | ecosystem: Environmental > Aquatic > Freshwater >... | reverse complement strand
TGCGCTCGGCGCGGACCCGGCGACCATCCTCGGCGCCGTTACGCCCGTGCCGGACACACTCTCCGAGTACGCCTTCGCCGGCCTGCTGCGCGGCAGCCGCACCGAGGTCACGCGTTGCCTGGGCTCCGACCTGCAGGTCCCGGCCTCGGCCGAGATCATCCTCGAAGGCCACATCCGCCCTGGCGACACCGCACCGGAGGGCCCGTTCGGCGACCACACCGGCTACTACAACGAGGTCGACACCTTCCCCGTGCTCACTATCGACCGGATCACGCACCGTCCGGAGCCGATCTACCACTCGACCTACACCGGCCGCCCGCCGGACGAGCCCGCGGTGCTCGGCGTCGCGCTCAACGAGGTCTTCGTGCCGATCCTGCAGAAGCAGTTCCCGGAGATCGCGGACTTCTACCTGCCGCCCGAGGGCTGCTCCTACCGCCTCGCAGTGGTGAGCATGAAGAAGCAGTACCCCGGGCACGCCAAGCGCGTGATGCTGGGCGTCTGGTCGTTCCTGCGGCAGTTCATGTACACCAAGTTCGTGATCGTCACCGACGACGACGTGAACGTGCGCGACTGGAAGGACGTGATCTGGGCCATGACCACGCGGATGGACCCGGGCCGCGACACGGTGATCATCGAGAACACGCCGATCGACTACCTGGACTTCGCCTCGCCCGTCTCCGGGCTGGGCTCGAAGATCGGCTTCGACGCGACCAACAAGTGGAAGGGCGAGACGCAGCGCGAATGGGGGCGGCCGATCCGGATGACCGACACGGTGAGGCGGCGGGTGGACGAGCTCTGGCCCGCGTTGGGCATCGGGCCGGGCGGGAACTGAAATCCCGGCTTGGGCGGCCGACATTGGTCTGCAGAGGGATCCCAGCCTATCCTGCCTGTCCCGGCCGGGAGTCCGGCGAGCTTTCAGCCATGCACCGACGAATCGAACACGCCTCGACGAGGGCCAGCCTGCCGTTGCTCGCGCTGTGCGCTGCGCTTGCGTCGGCGGGGACGTTGGCCGCGGGCAAGGCCGCCGTGCCGAGCTGGGGGCGACTCATCGACGCTGCGTCCGCGAAGGAGCAGGTCGAGTGGGGGCAGCGCTACGAGCACGGCGAGGGGGTCACGAAGAACCCCTATCGCGCCACCGCGCTGTACTGCGCCGCCGCTGAGAAGGGCGATACGCTGGCCGCCTATCTGCTCGGCTGGCTCTATGCCAACGGGCGCGGCCTGCCTCGTGACGATGCGCTCGCGGCGGCCTGGTTCCGGAAGGCGGCGGCGCAGGGCGATGTCGTCGCCAAGCGCATGCTGTTGCGTCTGAAGGGGGTCCGGAAGGTCGATGCCGAGTGCCGCCTGCCGACCGGGGAAGCCGGGACGGGATCGACCCAGCTCGCGAGCCTCTCGGCCGTTTCGCCGGCCGAGCGCAAGGCGGTCGAGGAGGCCGTCCACGCCATGGCGCCGCATTTTGGCCTCGATCCCCACCTGGTGCTGGCGGTGATCGCCGCCGAGTCGGCCTTCGACAGGACCGCCGTCTCGCCGAAAGGCGCGCAAGGCCTCATGCAGCTCATGCCGGGCACGGCGACCCGCTTCGGCGTGTCCAACGCCTTCGACGCCGAGCAGAACCTGCGCGGCGGGATGACCTATCTCGCGTGGCTGCTGGAGCAGTTCCGCGGCGACCTGGATCTCGCCCTTGCCGGCTACAACGCCGGCGAGAGAGCGGTGGAGCAGTACCGCGGCATCCCGCCGTACCAGGAGACGCAGGAGTACGTCCGGCGCATCCGTGCCGTCTACCGCGGGCCGGGGATCACCGTGGCGCAGGCGGGCGGCAGCTGACGGGCGCGCCGTCAGGACCGCGGCTGCCGCAGGGGCGGACTGCGATCTTCAGCGATGTCGGGCCGGGCGGCTGCAGCGAACGGGCGTGACACGAGCCGGGCCTTCTGTCAGCCATCCGCGGTGAGGCATCCGGCCAGCCCTTCGTCGAGCGTGGGGTAGCGCAGCATCACGCCGAGCTCGCGCAGCATGCGGCGGTTGTCCAGGCGGCGCGACTCGCGCAGGTAGGACAGCAGCCCTTCCGACAGCAGCCCCGCGGCCTCGGCGAGGCGGACCACGGGCGGGCGCGGCAGGCCGGCGAGGTCGGCGACGCGGTTGAAGTAGTCGGCCATGTTGCCCGGGTGTCCGTCCGAGACGTTGTAGACGGCGCCGTTGGGCGCCCGGTCCATGGCGGCGACGCAGACGGCGGCCAGGTCGTCGGCGTGGATGCGGTTGGTCCAGGGCGCCTCGTCCTCGGCGACCATCGGGAGCCCGCGGCGCAGGCGTTCCAGTGGCAGCCGGCCCGGCCCGTAGATACCGGCCACGCGCAGCACGACCAGCTCGCCGCCGGTTTCTTTCGACCACTGGCGCAGCCGGCACTCCGCATCCCAGCGGCGACGGGCGCGATCGACCGACGGCCGGGCGGGTCGCGACTCGTCGACCCACTCGCCGTGGCAGTCGCCGTAGATCCCGGTCGTGCCGACGTAGACGATGCGGCGCGGCTGACCGGACCGGGACAGGCCGGCGAGGAAATTGCCGAGTCGCGGGTCGGAGGTCCCGGTCTCCGGTGGCGGCGCGAGGTAGTGGATGCCAGCCCCGCGGGTTGGCGGCTCACCCGGGATGCCGTCCAGGTCGGCCACGACCGGGACGATCCCTTCCCGTTCGAGGGCTTCCGCGCTCGCCCTGCTCCGGACGAGGCCGACGACCGGCTCGCCCCGCGCGCGGTGCAGCGCCGCGACGCGCCGCCCGACATAGCCGCAGCCGACGATGAGCACGCACCACCCCCGTGGTTTCAACCCTGGCGCCGATCGGCGAGAATTCCGCGCCCCGATACAGGCAGAGACGCCGATGCCCTTCACCGTACATGTGGAGCCGAGCGGGCACCAGTTCGAGGCCGGCGCCGCCGAGACGATCCTCGCGGCGGCGCTGCGCCACAACGTCGGCCTGCCGTACGGCTGCCGCGACGGCAAGTGCGGCAGCTGCGCGGCCCAGCTGCTGGCGGGGGCGGTCGACTACCCGGAGGGTCCGCCGCCCGCCCTGGAAGGTGCCGCCGCTGGCGCGTGCATCTGCTGCCAGGCGGTGCCGCGCAGCGACGTGCGCCTGCAGGTGCGCGAGGTGGAGCGGGCTGCCCAGCTCGAGGCGCGCGTGCTGCCCTGCCGGGTGGTGCGGATCGACCACCTCGCGCACGACGTCGTCCGGCTCTTCCTCAAGCTGCCGGAGCAGCAGCGGCTGCAGTTCCTGGCGGGGCAGTATCTCGAGTTCCTGCTCGCCGACGGCCGGACGCGGGCCTTCTCGATCGCCAACGCCCCGCACGACGACGCGCTGATCGAGCTGCACCTGCGGCACGTGCCCGGCGGCCGCTTCACCGACCACGTGTTCTCGCAGATGAAGGAGAAGGCGATCCTGCGCATCCGCGCGCCGCTCGGCACCTTCGTGCTGCGCGAGGACTCGCCGCGGCCGATGCTGTTCGTCGCCGGCGGGACCGGCTTCGCGCCCATCAAGGGCATGATCGAGCACGCCTTCCACGTCGGCATCGATCGGCCGATGCACCTCTACTGGGGCGTGCGCGCCGAGCGCGACCTCTACATGCCGGATCTGCCGCGGCAGTGGGGTCAGGCGCACCCCGGCTTCCGCTTCGCCGCGGTGCTGTCGGAGCCGGATGCAGGCTGGCAGGGGCGCCGCGGGTTCGTGCACGCGGCGGTGCTCGAGGACTACCCGGACCTGAGCGGCGTCGACATCTACATGGCCGGCCCGCCCGTGATGATCGAGGCGGCGCGAGCCGGTTTCACCGCGGCCGGTCTGCCGCTGGAGCGACTCTACTCGGACGCATTCGAGTACGCGAAGGATCCGGCCACGTCGTCCTGATCCGCCGGCCGCGGCGTGCCAGGCCGCGGCCGGCTCAGGCCTCGAGTGCGTCGCAGGCCGCCCGGACCAGCGCCTCGTCACCCGCCCCGGTGGCGACGATCACGCGGCGGATTCCCAGGCCGCGGGCGTGCGCGGCCATCCGCTCGTTCACCACCACCAGCGGCGTCTCCCCCAGCCGCGCCCGGCCGGCGGCGCCGAGCAGATCGACCAGGTTGTCGAGGATCTCCCGGCTCGTCGTGACGACGACCTGGACCTGGCGGGGCCAGGCCGCCACTAGCGGTGCGGCGTCGACCGTCGGCAGGGCGCGGCGGTAGACCTCGGCGTAGCGGACCTGCGCGCCGCGCGCGGCGAGCTCGTCGCCCAGGAGCGCACGGCCGCCCTCGCCGCGGACGATCAGCACCCGCTTGCCGCGCACGGCCCGGAGCGCCGGCAGCGCCAGGAGCCCCTCGCTGTCCGCGCTGGCGACCGGCAGGATCGTCGGCGTGAGCCCCTGGGCGCGCAGGGCCCTGGCCGTGCCCTCGCCGACCCCTCCGAGCGCCGCGCGCAGCGGCCGCGGGAGCTTCGGGGCGGCCCGCTCGACCGCGTTTGCACTGACGAACAGCAGCACGTCGAAGTCGTCGGCGGCGCGCAGCAGCGCCTCGGCCGCCGCGGGATCGGTGGGATCGACAATCTCCATGGCGGGGAATCGGATCGGGTGGCCGCCGTGCGCCTCGACGAGCGCGCACAGGCAATCGGCCTGGTGGGCGGGGCGGGTGACGAGCACGCCGGCCCCGCGCAGCCCGCCGTAGTCGGCCTGGGCCACGGGCTCAGCCCGCGGCGTAGAGCCGGGCGAGGATTGCGTCCGCACCGCGGGCGAGAAGGCGCCCCGCCAGGGCCTCGCCGAGCGCACTGGCACCGGCCATCGCGCCCCGGACCTCGTCGCGCAGCACCCGGCTGCCGTCGGGCTCGCCGACCAGGCCGCGCACGGTGAGGTAGCCGTTGCGCAGGGTCGCGTGGCCGGCGATCGGTACCTGGCAGCCGCCGTGCAGCCGGCGGTTCAAGGCGCGCTCGGCTTCCACGCAGGCCGCGGTGTCCGGGTGGTGCAGGGGGGCCAGCAGGGCGCTGGTCTCGGCGTCGTCGTTCCGGCACTCGATCCCGATCGCCCCTTGCCCGATGGCGGGCAGGCTCTCCTCCACCGGGAGCAGCGCGCGGATCCGCGCCTGGAAGCCCAGGCGCTTGAGGCCCGCGCTCGCCAGGATGATGGCGTCGAACTCACCCTCGTCGAGCTTGCGCAGGCGGGTGTTGACGTTGCCCCGCAGCGGCAGGATCTCGAGGTCGGGCCGCCGGGCCGCGAGCTGGCACTGCCGACGGAGGCTGGATGTGCCGACGCGGGCGCCCTGGGGCAGATCGGCGATGGCTTCGACCCGGTCCGACACCAGGGCGTCGCGCGGGTCATCGCGGGCCAGGATCGTGGCGATGTGAAGGCCGGCCGGCAGGTCCACCGGGACGTCCTTCATCGAGTGCACGGCGATGTCCGCGCGGTCCTCGAGCAGCCCCTGCTCCAGCTCCTTCACGAACAGGCCCTTGCCGCCGATCTTGGCGAGCGGCGTGTCGAGGATCCTGTCTCCCTGCGTGCTCATGCCGACGACCTCGACGACGAGGCCGGGGTGCGCGGCGCGCAGGGCGCTCGCGACGTGCTCGGCCTGCCAGAGGGCGAGGGGGGACTTGCGGGTGGCGATGCGGAGGGTTCGTGGCATCCTCGACGTCCGACGGGCGTGGCACGCGGAGCGCGCATGCTATCGGCTCGCCACTGGGGCGGCAAACGCACGTGGCATGTGGTCGGGGAGGGACGCCTTGGCGTAGCGAAGTGGCGATGGCCGACAGCCACAGCGGACCGTCGGCGGCAGGGATGCCGCCATCGAGCCTACAGGGATGTATCCACGGCGTGTCCGCTGGGCTGTCGGCCGTCGCCGCTGGCGCCACTGCTTCGCGACTCCCGGGCGTCTGGTCGGCGGGCCTTGCGCCGGCGGCCATTTGCCGCGCGGTGATCCATCCAGGATCGACGCGCTAACGCGCACGTCCCTGTGCGCTGCTCATCATGGCCGCCCGGCGCAAGGCCCTCTCGCGCATCCGCCGACGGCCGACTCGGACCCGAGGCTCGCGCCAATCGACCGACGGACCGGTAGAATCCGCATCGTGAAGACGCCGCATCCGCATCCCTACACCTTCGCCGTCGACGAGCCCGCGTTCCGCGAGCAGGTGCTCGAGGCATCGAAGGAGCGCCCGATCCTCGTCGACTTCTGGGCCGACTGGTGCTCGCCCTGCCACGCCCTGGCACCGCACCTCGACCGCGTGGTCGAGGACCTGAAGGGCGCGGTGCTGCTGGCCAAGGTCGAGGTGGACGAGGGCGAGAACATGCGGCTGGCCGGGCACTACCGGTTGCGCGGTTTCCCGACCGTGATCCTGTTTCGCGCCGGTGCAGAAGTCGGCCGTTTCAGCGGCGCCCGGCCGACCCACTGGCTGCGCGACTGGCTCGACGAGCACGCCGGGGAGTCGCTGGCCGAGCACCGGAGACACTGATGCGACGGCTCCTCGCCGTGACGGTGCTCTGGCTGTGCTGCGCGGTCGCGTGGGCGACGGACGATCTCGCGCCGCCGCAGCACCTCCTGAAGTCGGCCGCCGACAGGCTGCTCGCCGCCGTCAACACGGGGCGCGACGCCCTGCGGGTCGAGCCTGCGCGCCTGCAGGTGCTCGTTCGCCAGCACCTGGTGCCGCACGTCGACTTCGCGCGCCTCTCGGCGCTGGCGGTCGGCCGGGCTTGGCGCAGCGCGACGCCCGATCAGCGGGCACGCTTCATCACGGAGTTCGAGCGCATGCTGGTGCGAACCTATGCCACCGGCCTGCTCGAGGTCGACACCTGGGAGATCCGCTATCCGCCCCAGCGCATCGCGCCGGACGTCGACGACGTGCTGGTGCGCACCGAGGTGCTCCGCCCGGGGGCTCCCGCCGTGGCGGTCGACTACCGGATGTTCCGCGAGGGTGATCGCTGGCGCGTCTACGACGTAGTCATCGAGGGCGTCAGCTTTGCCTCGACCTACCGTTCCAGCTTCGAGCAGGAGATTCGCCAGGCGGGTCTCGACGGCCTGATCGATCGCCTGAACGAGCTCAACGGTCGACATGCGGGGTCCCCGTCGCCGGCGAGCTGATATCGGCTCAAGGCCTGCCCGGTGCGGCCGCTAACCCTTCTGCAAGTTCCCGCGTCTTGTCTCTCAGCGTGGCAGGCGCGGCGTCTTCAATCCTCTCCTTGTGCGCCTTGCTGGCGCCGCGGGCCTGCTCCCTCCCCGGGCAGGCCTTTTTTCTGCGCGCTGCCCGATTCCACCGCAGGGGCGGGAACAGCGTCCGTGCCCCCGGGTCTCCGCGGTGGAGAGCCCGGCGTCAGCTGCGCCAGCGCTCGAGCTCGTGGAGGCAGCGCTGCAGCAGCGCCGCGGCCCGCTCCTCCGAGTCGGCCTCGACATAGCAGCGCAGCTCGGGCGCGTTGCCGGACGGCCGGAGGTGGACGATGTCGCCGCCGGCGAAGCCGATCCGCAGGCCGTCGGTCTGGTCGATCTCGCGCACCGCCCCGAGGTTCGTGAAGACGGCCTCGACGGCCGCTGCGCCACCGCCCGCGAGCTCGGCGATGCGCTGCTGCGCAGTCGCGGTCGGGAAGTCCTTCAGGCGGTCGCTCGCCGTGCAGCGCGACGGCAGGAGCGCGGCCAGGGCGGAAACCGCCACGCCGTGCCCGACGGCGAGGTCCAGCACCGCCAGGGCGACGATCAGCGCGTCGCGGGTGGGCAGCGGGGGCAGGCGCCGCCCGTCCCGTACGATCTCGGACCCCGTGAGGAAGCCACCGTTGGCCTCGTAACCTACGACGCAGCGGCCCCGCGCCTGCTGCATCCCGGCGATGACGAAGGGCGAGCCGATGCGCGTCCGGACCGTCGTGCCGAACCAGCCGCTGCGCTCCAGCGCCGTGTTACTCGAAACCGGCGTGACGACCGTGTCTGCACCCAGGTAGCGTGCGGCGTGGATCCCGGCGACGTCGCCGCGCAGCCAGGTGCCGTGCTCGTCGCCGACCAGTGGCCGGTCGCCATCGCCGTCGGCCGAGACGATCGCATCGAAGCCGACCTCGGAGGCCCAACGGCGGGCGAGGACGACATCCTCCGCACGGATGGCTTCGGTGTCGACCGGCACGAAGCGCTCGGCGCGGCCCAGCGGAATCACCTCGGCCCCCAGCGCGGCCAGGACCTCCGCAAACGCCTCGCGGGCGACGGTCGAGTGCTCGTAGATCGCGATGCGCCGGCCGGCGAGGCAGCCCGCTGGGAAGAAGTCGCGATAGCGCTTCGCATAGGCCCGGTACGCGGCGGGGCTCGCCACCGGCCGCGGCGGATGCAGCAGCGCGCCATCGCTCGTGAAGCATCCGGGTGGCAGGCTGACGGACTGGGCGCGGATCCCCGCCTCGTCGGGCTTCAGGATCTCGCCGACCGGCCGGTAGAACTTGATGCCGTTGCGGTCGTCGGGGATGTGGCTGCCGGTGACCATCAGGCTGGCGATGCCTTCGCGCAGGGCCCAGTTGGCGACCGCCGGCGTCGGGATGGCGCCGCAGTGAACAGGCGCGCAGCCGCGGTCAGCGACGGCGGCGGCGCAGGCGGCGAGGATGCGCGGCGTGCTCGGCCGCAGGTCGCCGGCCAGCGCGACGCGGTCGCCCTGGCGGATCTCGCCGAGGGTCGCCAGGTGCTGGAGGAAGGCGGCCGTATAGGCGTAGCAGACCCGGTCGGTCATGGCCGCCGCGAGGCCACGCGCCCCGCTGGTGCCGAAGCTCACGCCGCTGCGCGTCATCAGCTCGGCGATCGCGATCGTACTTCCCATTTTGACCCTCCCCGGGGGTCGGTCAGGGCGATTCTACGGGGCCCGGCAGCGGCGGGCGTCGCGAAATACCGCGAAGACCGCGACATGTCGCGAGACCGCCGCCGGATGTGCCGCCCCCGGCGTCCCGGGACGATACTACATGCCGGAGAAACAAAGGCTTGGCGCGTTCGCGGCGGCTGGCTCGAAACCTGCTTCATAGTTCCTGCCTCCTGTTCCCGCCGCTCGCGGGGCCGGGTCTCGCAAATCCTCCGCTGTGCGCTGGTTCGCACTCGCCCCCGGAAACGGGGGCGTCTTGTTTTGGATTGTCTTCATTTCCGGCCTTCCGGGCCGACGAGGCCCGTAGAACTGGCGGCGGGAGGCGCGGGGCAGGTGCCGGGTGCAAAGGATCGGGGGCGCGAAATGTCGCGAGAGGCGGTCGAGACCCGACTGCAACGATCCCGTCATGTTGCTGATTTACAAGGAGTTGGCCATCCGGCCCGTGTTGGCACGGGTGTTGTAAAGGTTAATTCCAAGGGTACGGCCGCCAACCCAGCGGTCCCGTCAGGTGATGAGGCGATCATGAACGCGAAGACAGAGACGGCGTACAACGGGAGCAAGTGGTCTGACGGTGACCTGCACGGACGCCGCCGCGCTCCGATCGGCGTGCTCGGCTTCGCCGCCGTGGGCCTCTGGGTGCTGGCTGTCTTCCTCGGCATCGGCGCACCGCTCCTCGGGCTCGAGATCGACACCCGCCTGGTGGTCGGTGTCCTGGTCGCCTCGGGGATCGTGTCCCTGCTGTCGCTGCCCGTGACCGCATGGTCGCGCGGTGGCGCTTCCAGGACGGACGACCGGACCCGCCCGCAAGACTGAGCCGGGCGTCGTCCCCGGCGGACCCTCGGCCCGTCCCGCGCCTTGCCCGCGCCGCTGCCGGCGTGGCGTATGATCCGGCGACGTTCGTGCTGCGGGTGCCGCCATGGTCGCCAGTCCGGTGCCGTCGATCCTGCTCGTCGACGACGACCCCACCAATCTCCAGCTGCTGAAGGCCACCCTGAAGCGCCTCGGCGCCGAACTGCAGCTGGCGCGCAGCGGCGAGGAGGCTCTGGCCCAGGCGCGCCGGTACCGGCCGACGCTGATCCTGCTCGATGTCATGATGCCGGGGATCGACGGCTTCGAGACCTGTCGGCGGCTGAAGGCGGATGCCGTGTCCGCCGACGCGGCGGTGATCTTCCTCTCGGCCCTCGACGATGCGCGTGACAAGGTGCAGGGACTGTCGGTCGGCGCGGTCGACTACATCGCCAAGCCTTTCCAGCCCCAGGAGGTCCTGGCGCGGGTCCAGACCCACCTGACGATCCAGCAGCTCAAGGCCGAGCTGGCCGAGCGGAACCGGCAGCTGGCGGCCGCCAACCAGCAGATCCTCGAGGCCGTGGCGGAGGGGATCTGCGGCTTCGATCGCGACGGTCGCGTCAGTTTCGCCAACCCCGCCGCCTGCGAGCTGACTGGCCATCCGGAAGAGGCCCTGCTAGGACAGTCCCGCTACGGCATCAGCCTGCTGCTCGGGGCCGACGGCCGGTCCCTGCCCGAACGCGCCACGCCCGTGTACGCCAGCCTGGTCCGTGGCGAAACCGTCCGTTCCGACACCCTCCTGCTGCAGCGGCAGGGTGCTGGGCCGGTGCCCGTGGCCCTCACGAGCGCGCCGATCCGGCGGGGGGACGCCGTGCAGGGCGCGGTGCTGGCCTTTCGCGACATCAGCGAGCGCAAGCGCCAGGAGCAGGCCCTGCACGATGCACTGGCCGAGGTCGAGCGCCTCAAGGAGCGGCTGGCTGCCGAGAACGCGTACCTGCGGGCCGAGATCCGCAGCGACCGGCAGTTCGGCGAGATCGTCGGGCAGAGCCAGGCGCTGCTCGCGGTGCTGGAGCAGGTCCGACGGGTCGCGCCAACCAAGAGCTCGGTGCTGCTGCAGGGCGAGTCCGGCACCGGCAAGGAGGCGATCGCGCGCGCCCTGCACGAGCTGAGCCCGCGCCGGGAGCATCCGCTCATCAAGGTCAACTGCGGTGCCATCAGTCCCAGCCTGATCGAATCGGAGCTGTTCGGTCACGAGAAGGGGGCGTTCACCGGTGCGCTGCGCCAGCGCGCCGGCTTCTTCGAGCTGGCCGATGGCGGGACGATCTTCCTGGACGAGGTCGGCGAGCTGCCGGCGGAGGCGCAGGTCAAGCTGCTCCGCGTGCTGCAGGAGCAGGAGCTGAGCCGGGTTGGCAGCGAGGCTCCGATCCGCGTGGACGTTCGCGTGATTGCTGCCACCAACCGCGATCTCGCCGGCCTCGTGGAGGGCGGTGGCTTTCGTCTCGACCTGTACTACCGGCTCAACGTCTTCCCGATCACGCTGCCGCCGCTGCGTGAGCGCCGCGACGACATCCCGCTGCTGGCCGAGAGGTTCCTGGCCGACCAGGCGCGCGCGCTGGGCAAGGAGCTGACCGGACTGACACCGCGAGCGGTGCAGCTGATGCAGTCCTACGAGTGGCCGGGCAACATCCGTGAGCTGCAGAACGTGATAGAGCGCGCCGCGATTTTGGCCACCGGCTCGGTGGTGGACATCCCGCCATCGCTCGTCGCCTCGGGTGCCGCGCACCGGCCGTTGCGGGCGGCGCAGGGATCCGCGGACGACGAGCCCCTGACCCTCGCGCAGGCGGAGGCGCAGCACATCCGCCGCATGCTGGAGCGCGTCGGCTGGGCGGTCGCCGGCCCCGCGGGGGCCGCCCGACTGCTCGGGGTGCCGGAGAGCACCCTGCGCTCGCGCATGAAGAAGCTCGGGATCAAGCGCAAACCTCCCGCGGGCGGATGAGGCCCAGCGGCCGGGACTTCGCAATTCTGCAACTTTCGTCTGCGATTCTTGTCTGTGAGCAGACGGAGGAATCGACAAGATGACCACAGGAAAGCAGCAGACCCCGCTACAGCCGGCGGCCGCGCGACAGCGGCCGCTGCACACGCGCAAATCGGCCTGGAAGCTCGGCTGGCCCGACCTGCGGCCGCGGCGGCAGGACCCGGGCCGGCTCGAGCCGGCGACCCTCTAGCCCCGGCGCTCCGGGCCGGGGCGCTGCTACACTTGGCGCGCCCCGCCGGCGTCGCCGGCTGGCAGTTTCCCTGAACCCGGAGGATCGTCATGCCCTTCACACCGAAGGCCCTTGCCGTGGCCTTGGGCGCCCTGCTCTGTGCCCCGGTCCAGAGCGCGCCAATCGAGTCCAATCTGATGCCGGCCGCGCAGCCCCTGGTCCCGCCACTGGTCGACGCGCCGCCTGCGATGGCATTGCCGGTGCCGCTGGCTCCGGTCACGCCGCCTCCAGTGTCCGCGCCGGCAATGGTCGCGCCCGTTACTTCCGCCGCCGATCCCGCCCCGGCTCCGGCCGCCGCACCCGAGGCGGTGACGGTGCCGGCCGACGTCGCGGCACGCCACGAGGCCATGCGCAAGGAGGCCGAGGAGCGACGGGCGGCGAAGCAGCGCGAGATGGAGGCCGCGCGTGCGGCGATGCCGGCTGCCCTGCCGGCGGCGGCGGCGCCGGCCGCCGACGTCCAGCAGCAGGTCGATCAGGCACGGCGCCAGGCGGAGGATGCCCAGCGTCAGGCGGAGCTCGCGCAGCGGCAGGCCGAGCAGGCGAAACGCCAGGCCGAGATGCAGCAGCGGCAGGAGCAGCAGAAGCGCGAGATGGAGCAGCGCCGGCAGGCCCCCGAGCAACAGATGCCGAAGCGCGAGCCGGCGCCGCCGGCGGCCGGTGCCGACGACGCCGCGCGTCAGGCCGAGCAGGCGAAGC
>Ga0102851_10001811_pt1 | contig 12549 bp, 9 predicted proteins | sample Mud3Dept3metaG_FD_79558 | JGI IMG/M metagenome (GOLD analysis project Ga0102851, IMG submission 79558) | Freshwater wetland microbial communities from Ohio, USA, analyzing the effect of biotic and abiotic controls - Mud 3 Core 4 Depth 3... | ecosystem: Environmental > Aquatic > Freshwater >... | reverse complement strand
ATCGATTCAAGCACTATCACAGCGCTGGCCCAGAAAGAGGTGCCAGGGAGGATAAAAACATTTTCTATCGGTTTTGAAGATCCTTCCTTTGATGAATCAAAATATGCTTCCCTGGCGTCCAGATATATTGGGACCGAGCATCACGAACAGATGATGACACCCGCTGATTTACTCGATATCGTCCCCAGACTCCCTGAGATTTTAGATGAACCGATGGCGGATGCATCTATTTTACCAACTTATCTCCTTTCTAAATTCACCCGTGGACACGTCACCGTTGCCCTGGGCGGAGATGGAGGGGACGAGTTATTTGCAGGGTACCCTACCTATCTGGCTCATCGGTTTGCAATGCAATATGACCGTTACTTAGGGGTATTGCACCCGGCAATCACTTTTTTGGGGAATTTACTCCCCGTATCCGATGACAATATCAGCTTTGATTTCAAGGTGAAAAAATTTCTCTCTGGTATCGGTTATGCCGATGGCATAAGGAATTCGGTTTGGCTGGGGTCTTTTTCTTTTCCCGAAAATCAAAGAGTATTGTCCCCGGAGGTCCTTTCACAATTCAGTCCGGACCGATTGGCAGAGGACATTGATCTCCATGAAAGAGAATATCCTTACGACGATCGGATGACAAAACTCCAGTACCTCGACCTGAAACTTTATTTCCAAGAATCCATTCTTGTGAAAGTGGATCGAGCCAGTATGGCTTGCTCGCTCGAAGTCAGGGCTCCCTTCCTTGACCACGAGCTGGTAGAATTTGTAATGGGACTTCCTTCGGCATGGAAGTTAAATGGGTTTACTTCGAAATACATTTTGAAGAAGGCGTTGGGAAAGTGGCTTCCTGACAAGGTGATTAAGAGGCCGAAGAAAGGGTTTGGTGTTCCCATCGCTAAATGGGTCAAGGGCCCATTGAACCCATTGTTTAGAGAAATGCTTGCGTATGACCGCGTACGAAGCGAAGGGTTTCTCAACCCGGAATACGTTGCCCAGCTTTTGCAGGATCACCTTCTCAACAAGAGAGATAACAGAAAACAATTATGGACCCTTCTCGTGTGGGAACTTTGGATGAACCATTATCATCCTTCGCTTTGAGTTCTCACGATTGTTTGAGGGTTGCATGATTTAAATAATCCCAACGACGAGAATCCGGGTCAGCTCGATGAGTCTTATCTTAGAGTCCACTTGTGTCCTTGCCTTCGGAGCAGTTTGCTGGGCCGGAGGGGATCTCCTGCGTAAGGTTTTTTTCGATCACCCTTTGCCGACCGTAGCCCGGCATACCCTTGCCTTCACCGCAGGGAACGTAGGTTTTTCCTATCTTCTCACAGCTTTAGGGTTCTCTGGCCTATACGTCCCGTGGGTCCTCAAAACAGTCTTTTTTTCCGGAATCGGTCTAGCATTTTTGAAAATTGCCACAGAAGGAAGACCGCTTCTTTCCAGACATGCACGGGGGCTACTCAGTCACGGAAGAGGATTCCAGGTTTTGAAAAATATCCAGGGGATGGAGAGCGATCCTGGAAGAGGAATTGTCTTCTCATCCGAGAATGAGGTCCTGCAAAAAAAAGGAGCTGAATCGATAGCTCTTTTTTTTCTTGCTCTTATGGTGATGCTTTTTCTCATTCCTGCGATTCTTCAGGCTGCAGCTCCACCTTATGCCCGGGACTCTCTGGTTTATCACCTCCTGTGCCCAAAAGAATATTTGAGAGCAGGGCGCCTCGTACATATCCAGGGAAACTTATTCTCAGCATTTCCCAAAGGTCACGAGGTTTTGATGACCCTTCTTTTATCCAACGCGGGTGACCGTGCGGCTCAAGGGTTTTCGGTCCTCCAACAGGTTGCTGCGATTGGTAATCTTTACAGCTTGACTTATCTGATGGCTGGACCCTGGCCGGCCGCCCTGTGCACGGTTGGATACGCTACCGTTCCCCCTGTCATGTACTTTACAGGATGTGGCTATGTCGAGCCAGCACTTCTCATGACCCTTGGAGGTTGCCTATCGGCCCTGGTCTTTTCCACACAATCCGGAAGGGAATTAGACAGGGCTGGACGCATGAGATTAGGATCCTTTGCGTTCATCGGGTTCCTCGCAGGTTGGATGCCCGCTCTCAAATATACTGGATTGATTTACCTTGGATTGATCGGACTGATCCTCCTGTGGAGCCAGAGAAGAGAACATTCGAATAAGGCACTACGCATGATCGGGGTGTTCAGCCTTTCAGCCGCACCGGGTTTTTGTTGGATGGGATGGAACTGGATCGTCTTGGGCAATCCGGTGTATCCGATGGCCTGGTTTCTCTTTGGTGGAAAAGGTTGGGATGAAACCAGGGCGGTCGCAATGTCCCAGTATCTTGATGTTTATGGGATGGGGAGGAATCTGCTGGATTATTTTTTACTTCCGTGGAGGCTGGCCTTCTCGGGAAGATTTGATACGACACGTTTCGACGGCGCCATAGGACCCTTCTTAATTCTCGCCGTCATTCTGGCCATGGTTTTGGCCATACTCCTGGTTCGTCGCCGATTGACGGGGAGTATGCTGAAGGGAATAGGTTTCATGTTTATAGTCTCCGGTGCGTTTTTTCTATTTGGAACCCAGCAGGTCAGGTTTTGGTTACCTTCTCAGATGCTGGCTTGTGCTCTTGCCGCTCCCTCGGTAGGGCTTATTGTAGACTGGACTAGGAAGAACAGTGCCGTAAAGGGGGTATTTTCCCTGGTTCTTATCGGCTCCCTTGCCTGGAACGTATGGTTCCTTGGTCAGCAGTTTCTTAAGATTGGATTCTACGGGCCAGTCCTGGGCATGGAGCAGGAGAGGGTTTTTCTGATTCGAAAAGTCCCGGGTTATCCAAGCCTGGAGTTTATCAATCAGAATCTACCTCCACGCTCCTACGTACTTTGTGTGTGGACAGGAGCATATGGGTACTACTTAGACCGAAGGTACTATTCCGATACGTTCATAGAAGACATCGCCTTAAAGGAATTTATTCACGCAACGGTCAATGGAGAAGAGTTGTCTAAAAGGTTGACCAAAGCCGGGTTCACTCATCTTTTCTTGAATCAAGCCATATTGGAGACAAACATGAACCAAAGCGAACGAATTACTTTCGATTACTTTTTGAGAGAGAAAACCCGTGAGCTTTTCCGCGACCAGAGTTACAGAGTGATCGAGATCCGTCAACAATATTGACCTTGAACCTTCCGTCTCGAGATCTTTCCTCTGGTCTGGAAGTCACTCGATCGGGATATCAATCCCTTTTTCTCCTGGCGATTGAGGATTCCACAGAAAAAGGTATATTGAAGCATCCGTTGGAAATTTATTGAAATTAAGAAAACTCCCGTCGAAGTATCCCTTCAAAACACATGGAGAATTTCTTTTGATCTTCTCCAAGGTCCCGTTCCCTCCGATAATCCATAAGCGGCCTCTGTCAGTAAGATACTGCGTGCAACAGTTTCGGGAATAATAGATCGTATATCGGTTATTCCCATAAACAAACGATTTCCTGAATTCAATCTCATTTTCTGAAACCTTATAATATGGAATTTCATGGTGCCGCTTCTCTGGGTAAACCCCAAAATAATGAAGTACGCCCGGGGTATAAGCCATGTCGCTATCGAACAGTTTGTCTCCTCCTCGGAGCTGGCCTTTTAAGTAATTGGCCAGACCTCTGAAATCCTCCTTCTCCGCGCGGTAATAAAATGGAAGAATCACGAGATTGGATGCGATAAAAAGGATGATAGAGAGGAGTCTAAATCGCATGAATTTGTTCACTTTTTTAAATCTAGTTTCAATAGCACTAAGTGAAAGATATAAAGTGATAATAAAAAGAGGCAAAAAATTGATGAAATACCTGGAGCTGATGAAGTGAGAAATTGCAAATAACCTGCAATACAGGAACAGCCCACCAATCGGTAGGACGAAAACGCCAATAAGGAGGATGGCGTTCCTCTTGGGCTTCGAGAAGAAGAACAAAGATATTAAGAGGATCACTGAAACAATCGTGAGAGGTGCATAAGGGGCCCAATCGTTTAGAATACCAGATAACATATTCCAAAAGGACAGAGAAACTTTGAATTCATAAGGATGTACTAAAGGCTGACCACGATAGTTTAATACCAGAAAAAGAATCCAGGGGAGACAGAAAACAAGGATGAGACCATTTAAAATCAAGATAGAGGAAAGATTGGGTTTCTTAGCCTCCTCATCAGGTCGGTAGAACCAGAGCATCTGAGAAAGGACAACAAAAGGGATGGAACTATAGCTGGTATAAAATAGCACAGAGAAAAAGAGGGCCACCAGAAGTAAATATTCCTTTTTTGATGTCTTGAGGTGTTTTATGAAGAAATAGAGGCCTGTCATTCCGAGGAACATAAGCAGGGAATAGGAGCGTCCGTCCTGAGAGAGGCTAATGTGGTAAGTCATAAAGGCTAAGGAAAGGGCACAGGGAAACGCGATGAGAGGAGAAAATTGTCTTGCAAGAAGATAGATCATGGGGATGGAAAGAGTTCCGAAGATCAGGGGGATGATTCGGAGGTCCCTTTCGGGCTTGGTGAAAGGATGGAGCTGATGGGTGAGAATAAAGAAAAGGGGAGGGTGGAGATAAGATGGATTCTCCTTATAAAATTTTATTTGGCCTCTGAAATCATCCCTCGAATCATTGAAGGTGTGGATTTCATCGATCCAGAGCGATTTTTGATCAAAGGTGTAAAATCTGAGTACAAAACCTATGAGAAGGCAAAACATGACGACAAGAATTTCTTTTCGTTTTACGTAGCTCATAACAATTCGCTTTGTTTAGGCCTCCGTTCCTATTACCCCCTCCTCTGTCCCTCTTACTCAGTCCTCCTTTTAATCGATCGGCATGTCAATCCCTTTTTCCCCAGGCGATTTGGGGTCCCAGAGAAAGAGGTAGATGGAAGCATCATATGGAAATCGGGTGAAATTGAGGAAACTACCATCAAAATAACCCTTCAGAACACTGGGGGAGCTTTCCCTAATTTGTCTCGCAGTCCATCTGTCTACGACAATCCATAACCGGTTTCCATCTAGAACATATTCGGAACAACAGCTCTTGGAATAAATAATTGTCAGCCTCTTATTCTGATAAGCAAAGGACTTCTCACCCCTGATTATTTTTTCAGAATCCTTCCAAAGTCTCATAATGTGATGGCGATGTTCCGGATATGATCCAAAATAATGGAGTACCGGTGGCATATACGCTGTCGCTCCGACAAAGATCTTATCCCTATCTCGGACATGAGCTTTTAGGTAAGTAACTAAACTGTTGAAGTCCTGTTTTTCAGAACGATAATAGAGAGGGAGAATAATAAGATTCGATGCTATGAAAAGAGTGACGAAGAGAAACCGCAGTCGCAAGAATCTCTTCAGTCTTTCAAATTTTAGCTCTATGGTCTCCAGAGTGAGATAGACCGTGATGAAAAAGAGAGGAAGAAAATTAATAAAATACCTGGAGGTGACGAAATGGGTGAAGTTGAGCGATTTACAGAAGAGATAAAGTCCTCCGATAGGAAAGAGAAAAACAGCCAGGAGAATGAGAGAATTCTTCCTTAATTTCGAGAAAATGGGTGAGAGAATGAGCAGGGTCACCGAAACAATCATGAGTGGAGCATGGGGGACCCAATCATGTAGCACGCCATAGAAGATGTACCCGAAAGAACCCGTACTCTCGACGTGAAAGGGATCCATGGCCGTTTGGCCTTTATAATTGGCAGCCAGAAAGATGATCCAAGGCAGACAGAAAAGAAGGACAAGGCCATTTAAGATAAGAAAGGATGAAAGAGTAGGTTTCTTAGCCTCCTCGTTAGGCCGGTAGAACCAGAGAATCTGAGAAAGGACAATAAAAGGGACGGAGCTGTAGCTCGTATAAAATAGCACAGAGAAAACAACAGCCATAAGAAGTAAATATCCCAGATTTGATGTCTTAAGGTGCTTTATGAAGAAATAGAGGCCTGTCATTCCGAGGAACATAAGCAGGGAATAGGAGCGTCCGTCCTGAGAGAGGCTAATGTGGTAAGTCATAAAGGCTAGGGAAAGGGCGCAGGGAAACGCGATGAGAGGAGAAAATTGCCTTGCAAGAAGATAGATCATGGGGATCGAAAGAGTTCCGAAGATCAGGGGGATGATTCGAAGGTCTCTTTCAGGCTTGCTAAAAGGATGCAACTGGTGGGTGAGAATAAAGAAAAGGGGAGGGTGAAGATAAGTTGGATTCTCTTTGTAGTAGTTAAATTGACCTCTAAGATCATCTCGCGAATCGTTGAAGGTATGGATTTCGTCCATCCAGAGAGATTTTCGGTCGAAGGTGCAGAATCGAAGGGCAAAACCTATGAGAAGGCAAAAAATGACGGCAACAATTTCTTTTCGTTTTATGTAGCTCATAACAGAGAATCTTTCCACACTTAATTGCTATATCCTTCTGCTCAATTTGTGCTGTTTAGCCTCAGTCCTCATTAATCGATCGGCATGTCGATCCCCTTTTCTCCGGGCGATTTGGGATCCCAGAGGAAAAGGTACATGGACGCATCACTAGGAAATCGTCTGAAGTTGGCAAAACTCCCGTCAAAAAAACCTTTCAAAGCGCAGGGGAAACTGTTTTTGATCTCCCTTGCCGCCTCTTTTCCTGTAATAATCCATAGTCGGTTTCCATCTGCGACATACCGGACGTAAGGGATATTGGAATAGTATATCGTAAAGAGTCTCCCTTCGGAGATCAGAGACATTTTCAATTCAAACTCCTTCCCCGGTTTTGTCCACACAATGGGAGCTTCATAGTGCCGGTTTTTGGGATACACATTGAAATAATGAAGGATGCCTGGAATATATGTAAAGGTTTTTAGAACAATCTTGTCTCCATCTCTGACCTGGCTATTTAGATAATTCACTAAGCCTCTGAAGTCCTGTTTCTCGGAACGATAGTAGAGAGGTAAAATCACCAGATTGGATGCGATGAAAAGAATCACGAAGAGGAGCTTTAATCGTAGGAGTCCTCGAAACTTTCCAGGCCTTAATTCAATCCCATCTACCGATAGAAATAAAACAATGAGGAAAATGGGAAAAAAATTGATAAAGTACCTCGAGGTAATAAACTGGGTAACATTTAATAATTTACAATATAAATAAAGCCCCCCAATCGGAAGAACGAAGATGCCCAAAAGAATGAAAGCATTCCTCCTGTTTTTGGAGAAAAAAGGAAACACGATTAGCAAGATGGAAGAAATGATCATCAGAGGTAAATGCGGCACCCAGTCATTTAGGATTCCATATACTATGGCGGAAAGTGGACCAAGGTCTTGCGATGCGATGGGATCGATGATAGGCTGACCATGATAATTCAAACCAAGAAAAAGAAGCCAGGGAAGACAGAGGAAGAAAATCATGCCGTTGAAGATTAGACAAGAGGAGAAAACGGGTTTTCTATTATCCTCTCTCAGTGGGTAAAACCAGAGAATCTGGGATAGGACAATAAATTGAATGGAGCTGTAACTCGTATAAAATAGGCTAGCAAAAAAGAAAGCTGCAGGGATCAGGTGTAGAATTCTCAATGTTTGCAAATGCCTCACAAAAAAATAGAGGCCTGCCATTCCAATGAACATGATCAATGAATACGGACGGCCATTCTGGGAAAGATAGATATGAAAGGTCATAAAAGTCAGAGAAATGGTACAGGGGATTGCTATATTCTGGGAGAACCGTCTTGAAAGGAGATACAACATCGGTATTGAAAGGATCCCAAATATTAGGGGGATGATGCGAAGATCTCGCTCCGGTTTTGTGAACGGATAGAATGAATGAGTCAGAACAAAAAAAAGAGGAGGATGAAGGTAGGTTGGGTTTTCTTTGTAGTATTTTAGTTGGTTTCTGATGCCATCTCTGGAATCATTGAAAGTATGGATTTCATCGATCCAAAGGGATTTCTGATCAAAGGTGTAGAATCTTAGGGCAAAACCTAAGAAGAGACAAAGAAGAACGATAAGAATCTCTTTTTGCTTTTGGTTACTCATAACTGGCAGTTGATATCGATTGTGACCGTGATCGCCTAACGAAACGTGCGACTTAACCTTAGCCCCTAAAGATTTTCACTCTATGGACATATTAATCCCTTTCTCCCCGGGGGCTCCTGGATCCCAGAGAAGAAGATACATAGAAGCGTCTGTTGGAAATCTAACCAGATTGAGAACGCTCCCGTCAAAATATCCTTTTAAGGCAAGAGGGTAAACTTTCTTAATTTCCTTAGCTGTTTTATTATCTACCACAAGCCATACCCGATCTCCATTTGCAATATATTGATTCCAATAGGTCTTCGAGTGAGATATCGTAAATTTATTACCTTTGTAGAATAATACAATAGAATACTCGGTTTCATCTTCTGAAACCCTTTTTTGAGAAAGAAAATATTCCCGGCCTTCAGATGGATCGATTCCAAAATAATAGAGCAAACCACGGATAATTAATTTAGGAGTAACAATGACTTTGTCTCCCGCCCGAATCTGGTCCGTCAAATAATTTACCAGACCCCTGAAGTCTTGCTTCTCAGAACGGTAATAAATGGGAAGAATGACAAGATTGGACGCAATGAGAAGTATGGTGAAGAGGAATTTCATTCGGAAAAGCCCCCGAAATTTCACAAATCGTCTTTCCAAAGCCTCAAGGGAAAGGAATAGTGTAATGAAAAAAAGAGGCAAAGAATTGATAAAATACCTCGATGTCACGAAATGAGAGAAGTCTGACAATTTACAAAATATATAAACCCCGACAATAGGAAAAACGATGGCCGCCAAAAGGATGGACGCATTTCTGCGGGATCTTGAGAAGATGGGGAAGAGGAAAAGTACGAGGACAGAGGCAATTGTGAGAGGGGAATGGGGAACCCAATCGTGGAGCGCTCCGTACAGGATATATCCAAAAGAACCAGGGCTTTCGAGGCGGAGGGGGTCCATAACCGGTTGGCCCTTATAGTTAATGGCTATAAAAACGATCCAGGGGAGACAGAAAAGAAGGATCAGGCCGTTTAGAACTAAAAAGGAAGAGAAGGTGGGTTTGTTAGCCTCCCCTCTAGGCTTGTAGAACCAGAGAATTTGAGAAAGTGCAATAAATGGGATGGAACTGTAGCTGGTATAAAATAACACAGAGAAAAGGAAGGCCACCAAAATTAAATATTCCCTTCTTGATGTCTTGAGATGCTTTATGAAGAAATAGAGACCAGCCATCCCGAAGAACATAAGCAAGGAGTAGGGGCGTCCATCCTGAGAGAGGCTGATGTGGTAAGCCATAAAGCTGAGGGCGAGGCTACAAGGAAGTGCGATGCTGGCTGAGAATTGTCGAGCAAGAAGATAGATCATCGGGATGGAAAGAGTTCCAAAAACAAGAGGAATGATTCGAAGGTCTCTTTCAGGGTTGGTGAAAGGATGGAATTGATGGGTAATCATGAAGAAAAAGGGAGCCTGGAGATAAGTTGGATTATCTTTATAATACTTAAGTTGGCCTTTGAGATCATCTCTAGAATCTTCAATCGTGTAAATTTCATCGAGCCAAAGCGACTTCTTATCAAAAGTGTAAAATCTCAAGGCAAATGCCACGAGAACACAGAGGATGAGAATCAAAGATTCTCTCTCTCTTACCTTATCCCTTATTGCCATAACTACCCATTCCCTCTTTTGGGTCTCATTTCATCTCTACGGAAGAGCCTGTTCTTTCAAGGCGTATTACATACCTCAGGGGGAGCCAGTAGAACGGGACTCTTCTCAGATGAGTCACTTTGAAGTATTTCTTAGATAACTCAAGCCATTCCTTTAATTCAAATGTATGGAGGTGCCATTCATCCTGCATTCGCTCCGACATTTCCGGGTAGTTACCCTTGCGTTGAAATAACCATTTAAAAATTCCAAAACGGACTAGTATTTCTTTAGCTCGATTAATCATCTTTTCATTAGGTACGGATATGACAACTGTGCCTTCGGTTCTTAAAATCCGGGCCATTTCACTAATGGCAGCCGACGGATCTAAGACATGCTCGAGTACTTCCGAGCAAATAATGCGGGTAAAAACCTGATCTTTGCAAGGAAGATTCTGCGCATCGGCCTGAAACAGATACACTCTTTCATTTAGTCTCTGTCTCGCTTTCCTGAGAACCGAGGAGCTGATGTCCGCCCCGAACAATTTGCAGCCAGATGACTTTTCAATGACATTTCCTGCTCCGCACCCGATCTCAATAGCACAGTCTTCTCTCCTAATATCGATGACCTTGAAAATAGCCTTAACTCTCATTCTTTCAATGAAACGGACGAAACAGTTGGAATGATGATGAAAGGCATCAGGATCGTATTTTTCCAACATCCTTTCATTCCATTCCCTAAATTCTTCGGGCTTGATTCTCTCGGGAGATTGATGCATTTTGCCTTCTAATCGATCCGAAACCAAATTTGCGCTGCAATTCTCATACCATACCGGCAAGAAAGGAGTCAAGGCATGACGGTAAATTTCCGAATGTGAACCCGTTATCATAGGAAAGGGAAGTAAAGAGGGAGGAAATTGGAAGGTTTATCCACTTGCTCCTGTGGGTTGAAGTTTGATATTATAACCCCAAAAGGGATCGTGGTCCATTGCTTAGTGATCAAAACTGGTTTTGCCTAACCCAAGAGGCAGCACGTAGCAAGAATTGTCATTTGAGAGACAAAAAGTGTGAATCTGTAGCGAGTTCTAAGAATCAGGAGAACAAAGTGGTCACTAGATCAAAAATTACTAGGGCTAAAAAGTATGTAGCATCAGATAGTTGAATAATTTTATGAAATATGTTGGCAAGGTTATAATTTGGCACAAAATATGCTAAATACTCTATAAAAATTTTGTGAAGGAGGTGGAAAAAGCAAAAGAATGAGGACATAGAGCAGATCGGCTAAGGAGGATTCTTTGTTTAACAAGAGTTACCAGACAAACCAAAGAAACCAGAAGAACTAAATAAACCAAAAAAGGAGGTTCTGATTATGTTACGAAGAGAAAAAGGGTTCACATTGATTGAGTTGTTAATCGTTATCGCAATCATCGGTATTCTGGCAGCTATTGCTATTCCGATGTATAAGACACAAACAATCAAAGCGAAGATGACTGAAGTCACAAATGGCATGAGTAACGTTGCAAGTGCTGTAGCCGCATACATGCAGGAAACAGGAGCTTGGCCTACCGCCAACACCGCACCATTAGTTCAAAGCAGTTTAGGCGTTTCAACGGCTGCTCTTACTAGAATTGGTTCCCTTAGCGTGGTTGCTGGAGTAATCACTGCGGTGGTATCAAACATTGATCCTACCGTTAATAACAGCAACTTAGTAATGACTCCAACTTCATTAGGTGCTGATGGCTCCATCATATGGAATTGGGGTTCCTCCAACAATATGCCACCGGCGTATATTCCAAAACGGTAATTTTGAATCCCTTAATAATAATGTTGGTGCCTGAGGGTTTAATGGGTCGATCTCCTTGGCACCAACATTATTTCATTTGGGAAAACAAAACCCTTTAATCTGAGGAGATTAGGGTGTTAGAATGAAAAGGAAGAAATCAGGTTTCACTCTGATCGAGATGCTGGTGGTGATCGCAATCATCGGCATTCTGGCTGCGGTTGCCCTTCCTCTCTATAAGGGCTATACAATAATGGCCAGACTGTCTGAAGTGACGAACGCGATGTCCACCGTTGCAAGTGGGGTTACAGGATACTACGAAACTCAAAGCTCTTGGCCTGATTGTCCTACGATACCTGCAGTTGCAAACAGCTTAGGAGTGGCTTTGCTCTCTGTGACAAGGATTAATACACTCTCAGTTTCAGGTGCCGATGGCATGATCAGTGCGCAGGTACAAAATATTAATTCAATGGTGGATGGCAAGACATTGACATTGACACCCAGAACGGATAATGATATGTCAATGACGTGGCGCTGGGGCTGGTCGCCGGATTTCCCCCCTCAGTTTAGGCCAAAGGATGGAAGGTGAAAATGTTTCGGACGAGATCCAATAAGGGATTTACGCTTATTGAATTATTGATAGTGGTAGCAATTATAGGGGTACTCGCGGCAATTGCAATCCCCTCGTATACAAATTACATGATTAGGGCACGGCGAGCCGACGCCAAAACGGCCTTAGAACAACTAAGGGCTGCACAGGAGATGAGAAGATCAGAGAAGGGCAGTTTTTCGACTAGTTTAGCAGAACTCCAAACCTCATATGGAGTCCCAATTGTAGCTGGGCCCCCTGGTACCCCGGATTATGCTATCTTGCTGAACTCGGCTAGTGCAACGAGCTTTTTGGCGCAAGCGAACCCCACATCAGCAAGACAGACCCCTGATGGAAGTCTATTTATTGACAGCAATGGTACTAAAACCCCATCAGAAAAATGGGCCAGGTGAAAATGCGGTACTGGAATAGGGGAATGGTGGAATCATGGATTAGAAATTGATCAAAGTTTGGAGAGAGTACGCCAGAGTAGAATGCAGATTCAGTATTTACTAAGCTTGAAATCGAAAGCAAGATTATTTATCTTGCTTTTTTTGTTT
>Ga0102851_10001809_pt1 | contig 12554 bp, 11 predicted proteins | sample Mud3Dept3metaG_FD_79558 | JGI IMG/M metagenome (GOLD analysis project Ga0102851, IMG submission 79558) | Freshwater wetland microbial communities from Ohio, USA, analyzing the effect of biotic and abiotic controls - Mud 3 Core 4 Depth 3... | ecosystem: Environmental > Aquatic > Freshwater >... | reverse complement strand
GCTCTCGTTTCAGGGACGCGTAACAGGTGACACGATCATTGGGAAGGTTGCCCGTGGAGAGCAGCGCCAGGGGAGTTCCTGGCGGGCGACGAGGGACCCAGCCTCCATGCTCTCTATCGCAGAGTGACGAAAAAACAGGTTGAGGTGAAAGGAGACTGAAGTATGAAGCTTCAAAGCAAGGTTGCACTGATAACCGGTGGGGCCCAGGGTTTGGGCAAGGCGATTGCGCTTGCCATGGCAAAGGAAGGTGCCGATATCGTCATCTGTGACATCAACTCCAAGACCTTACCTGCTGCCCAGGCTGAAATCGAGGCGGCCGGCGCGCGCTGTCAGGGCGTGCAGTGCGATGTCTCGTCGGTGGAGAGCGTCGCCAGTCTGTTCCGGGAGACCGTCTCGACCTTCGGCACGCTCGATGTACTGGTCAACAACGCCGCGCTGGTTCAGTCCGGTCCGCGTAACGAGGAAATGCGTTCCAAGTTCTACAGAATGATGACGACGCCTGTGGCCAAGGAATCACTGGGGGTGACCAAGGATTTCACTGACGAGGAGTGGCACAAATACTGGGGGGTCAATGTGCATGGCGTCTTCTATTGCACACGCGAAGCCCTGCGGATCATGGAGCCGAAGAAGTCGGGCAAGATCATCAACATCGCCTCGATCGCCGGCATCGGGGGCTTCAGCGCCTTCCACCCGGCCTACTGCGCGACCAAAGGCGCTGTTCTGGCCTTTACCCGTTCTGTCGCGATTGAAGTGGCCGGCGCCAACATTTTCGTCAATGCCATCGCCGCAGGCGGTATCCTTACCCCACCGATGGAGAAGTACCTCGCTACTCTGACAGAGGAAGCTCGCAACAACATGCATCAACTCATTCCGCTCGGACGTTTGGGCAGACCGGAGGAATACGCCTCGCTCGCCGTGTACCTCGCCTCCGACGAGCATTACCTGGTTGGCCAGACGATCAGCCCGAATGGGGGCATGATCGTTTGACGGAGCGCCGGCCATGACGGAACTCCTGCAAAGGCTCGCCGACTTCAGCGTGCTCGTCTTTGTGACGAGCAGCATGCTGGCGATGGGCATGAGCCAGCGGTTTGCAGACGTGGTCGCGCCGCTGAAAGAGCCGAAACCGGTCCTGCTGGCGCTGCTCGTCAATTTCGTGCTGTCCCCGCTATTGACTGTCGTGCTGAGCCGACTGATTCCTCTTCAGCCGGCGCACGCCATCGGCCTGTTGCTCCTGGGCGGCGCAGCCGGCGCGCCGTTTCTACCGAAACTGGCAGAGGTGTCCCGCGGCAGTCTTGCCTACTCGGTTGCGCTGATGGTGCTGCTGATGGTCGGCACCATCGTCTTCATGCCGCTGGCACTGCCGTTCATCATCCCGGGCCTGGAAGCCGACCCCTGGAGCATTGCCAAGCCGCTGTTGATCCTCATGGTGGTACCGCTGGCGATCGGTTTTGCTATTGCCGTGACCGGCGCTTCCTGGGTAGGACGCCTGCTGAGGCTGGTTCAGGGCGTTTCAAACCTGGCCTTCGTACTGCTTCTCGTCCTGTTGATTGGGCTAAACCTTAAGGAAATGGCAGGCACGTTCGGGAGCTTTGCGATCGGCACATACGCCGTGTATGTCCTCGGTATGGTAGGTGCCGGTTATCTGCTCGGTGGGTCGGATAGGACGACGAAGGGGGTCTTTGCACTGGGAGCCGGGCAACGCAATATCGCGGCAGCGCTGGTCGTAGCCAGCGCCAGTTTCGACGACCCGACCATTACGGTGATGCTGCTCGTTGCTTCGGTCGTCGGATTGCTCTTGCTGCTTATGCTTGCCAAGGCCACGCGGCCGAAATCCAATAGCTGACTTCAATGATAGTCTCCGCGATGTCACCGACCTATGACTGTTCTCCTCAATAGGTATAATGTTTTTTCATTGCTTCTCTTGGCGAGGTAATGATTGATTATAGAGACGATCCGTCCAACAATAAGAAAGGTTAAACATGGGACGAAAGCTCTTGAACGTGTTGGCTGTTGATGTAGGCGGGACCAACGTGAAAATCCTAGCCACCGGACAAAAGGAACCCCGGAGGTTTCCCTCGGGGCCAACGCTGACTCCCCAGCAAATGGTGGCCGGAGTCAAGGAGCTTGCGGCGGACTGGAAGTACGACGTGGTCTCCATCGGTTACCCCGGGCGAGTCGTCGAGGACCGCGTGGTCACTGAACCCCGTAACCTCGCCCCCGGCTGGGTCGGATTCGACTTCGCGGCCGCGTTCGGGCGTCCCGTGAAGGTCATCAACGACGCCGCGATGCAGGCTCTCGGGAGCTACAACGGCGGCACGATGCTGTTCCTCGGCCTCGGGACCGGCCTCGGTTCCGCCCTGGTAGTGCGCGGGCACATCGTGCCCATGGAACTCGGGGCCCTCTCCTACGGGAAGGTGACCATTGAGGACTACCTGGGCGCTCGCGGACTACACAAGCTCGGGAAGAAGAAGTGGCGAACGACCCTCGAATTGCTCGTGGCACGATTTGTGTCCGCGCTTTTCCTCGACGACGTCGTCATCGGTGGAGGAAACGCCAAGAAACTGGAGGAGGCGCCCCCCGGCTGCCGGCTCGGCCACAATGCCTACGCGTTTGTGGGAGGATTTCGCCTTTGGGAGCCAGCGACGCGTCGCAAGCCGCACACTCTCCAACGGTCTGTTCATGACCAGCCAAATAAAGCGAAAGGATCGCGGCCAGGGAGGTAACGAACTAAGTTTTGATGTTATCGCTTTCGCGTGGCAACCTGCACCCTCTCCACACTTGAGCGAATACGTGAGTAGTGGACGAAGCGAAGTATCGACTACTTTCTGTCCCGAACCATCTTATGATTTCACCAAGGTTTTTCTTGAAGTACAAGATTGCGCGTGGTAATGAGTAGGAGATGGGTGATCGAAGGCTGTGGTTGGGCAAGCAAGGTCAGGCTATCGCGCCACGGCAACCTTCTGAAATCATGAATTGTTAACTGAGTGGAGGAAGATATGCCAGGGAATGAATTGGCTCAAACCCCACAGCTCACTGGCGTGCAAGCCGCCGGCTCCCGAGACCGTCATGCCCACTACCGGGCATGCTCCATATTGTTGGAGGTCCAGCTGAGGGCGGCACGATGAATGGGGACAGGCCAGATTGATGGATGGGAAAACCAACTAATTCAAGGAGGTGTTTCATGGAAGCCAGTGGAAGCAAGACGAGAAGAATACTGTTTCTCTATGCAATCTTTCTTCTGCTCATACCTGCCCTTTCGCTTGCCCAGCAGTTTCCCACGAAGCCCGTCAACATATATATCGGAATGGCCCCGGGCGGAGCCCAGGACCCTGCCGTGCGCGGTGTAGCCGCGGGTGCTGAAAAATATCTGGGACAAGCCTTCGTCTGCACAAACAAGGGTGGGGGAGGAGGAGCGGTTGCCGCCGGCCTCGTTGCCAAGGAAAAGCCGGATGGGTATCACCTCCTGGGCACATCCACGAGTGCATTCTATGTCCCCCATATTCGAGAAGTTGCGTACGCGGTAGATGATTTTGTGTTTGTCCTGAGCTTCGCTACAGTACCATCAACGGGATTGTTGGTCAGGGCTGACTCACCCTGGAAAACCCTGGCCGAGTTTTTGGAATACGCAAAGAAGAATCCCGGGGCCATAAATTATGGATCGTCAGGGGTTGGCGGGCCCCAACATTTGGCTATGGAATTTCTTGCCAAGCAGGACGGGATTCAATGGACTCATGTCCCCTACAAAGGCAGCAGTGAAGCATTCATGGCGTTACTGGGAGGCCATATCACCGCACAATCTGGAGGAGTTAATGAAGTCGCAAACTATGTAAAGACAGGAAAGATCCGAGTCTTAGCAATCCACGACGCCAAACGGTCCAAGACCTATCCTGACGTACCAACGTTTAAGGAATTGGGATACAATTTCGTCAGCCAGTTATATTATTTTATAGCAGCACCGAAGGGGACGCCCCAGGCCGCTGTAAAGAAGCTGGAAGACGTCTTTCATAAAGGCATGGATGATCCAAAATTTGTTCAGACTATGAAAAACCTGGAAATGGAGATTGTTTTTCGGAGCTCGGAGGAAACGACAAAGTTTCTTAAAGAAGAGGATGCCCGTATTGGACAGTTTGTCAAAGAATTTAAAATAATGAAACAACCAGGGGACAAGTAATCAAAGTACCTGATCGGCGGGGCGGCCTTTTCGCCGGCCTTCCTTATGTGAAAAAAATGTTTCCTGGGTACAACCAATTTAGGGAACGAGGAGGCTACAACGATGTTTGATCAGAGAGAAACGATCACAGAATCCATCTCTACCGGCGAACTCGAGAGAAGATGGAAGGCGGTGCGGGAAAGGATGAAGGAAGAGGCCATAGATGTTCTCTTAATGCAGAACAACAACGAATGGACCGGCGGCTATGTCAAGTGGTTCACCGACATCCCTGCCAAGAATGCCTCCCCCTACACGGTAATTTTTCCCATAGACGATGAGATGACGACCATCATGCACGGAGGCAAACAGGCAGGGGATTTCAATGCGCCGGACTGGTCGATGAGGGGGGTAAGAAGGAGACTCACCGCTCCCTACTTTCCGTCCCTTTGTTACACCAGCACTTTTGACGGGGAGTTGGCGGTGGACGCGTTAAAGGATTGGAAAAAAGGAAAGATAGGCATCGTAGGTAAAGGCGTGATGCCCGCGGTTTTCTATGAGTGTGTGAGAAACGGCCTGACCGAAGCCACCATTGTGGACGCAACAGACCTTGTGGATGAGATTAAGGCAATCAAAAGCGACGAGGAGATAGAACTCATTAAGAGGACTGCAGCGCTTCAGGACGAGGCCATGGAATATGCGAAAAAAGCCATTCGGCCAGGGAGAAAGGACAGCGAAATTGTTGCCGACATCATCCACAAGACCGTCGATCTGGGTGCCGAGGATGGATCGGTCATGGGTAGTTCCGGTCCCTTGGGCACGCCTGTCGGTTTGCGGCGGCGCCACTTCCAGAACCGGATGGTGAGGGAGGGAGACCAGTTTACGCTCATGATCGAAGTCAACGGACCTGGCGGCATGTACGTGGAAATTGGGAGGACCTTCTTTCTCGGAGACGTGCCCCCTGAACTGGAAGATGCCCATGAAACAGCCAAAGAGGCGCAACGGGTGACGTTGAAGCTTCTGAAGCCCGGAGCAGATCCTGGCGAGATGTGGCGGGCAAACAATCAATTCCTCGCAGGAAAGGGCTTCCTGCCCGAGACCCGCATCTATGCCCATGGGCAAGGATACGATCTGGTAGAGCGCCCTGGAATCCGGGAAGAGGAGCGCATGAAAGTGAAGGAGCGTATGAATATCACCGTGCACCCTACGGCTGCCACGAATAAGGTCTGGGTCTGGGTATGCGACAACTATCTCATCACAGATTCGGGGGTGAGCCCGTGTCTCCACAAGACCCCTCAGGAGGTTTTTCCCCTGTAATGGCCCTGCAGATGAGGTGGCAATGAGGGGAACACGACCTGGAGGGTTCAAGCCTCCAGTTGTCCATGTCTCCAATACGAGCCACAAGAAGTAGATAATGATCATGAAGAATCTCAGGGCAAAAGGTTAAGGAGAAAGAAGTGAAAACGAAAGTGCTGATAGTGGACAAGATATTCAAACGTGGAAAGGAATGGGAGCAGGTTTTGCGGCAGAAATTTCCTGAGGTATTGATTAGCGGGGTCTCCAACGAAGATGAAATCGGAGACTTTATCGAGGAAGCGGAGATCCTTGTCACCCACGGCATTTCGGACGAACTGATCAAAAAGGCCTCAAAGCTCCAGTGGCTTCAAGGCATGGGAACAGGAGTGGATCGTATCCTCACCCCTTCCCTGAGGAAGGAGGTTCTTGTTACTTCCAGCCGGGGAATCCATGGTCCACAGATGTCGGAGATGGCGATCCTTTTAATGCTCTCGTTAAACAGGGATATCCCGCACCTCATTCGAAACCAGGACCAACGAATCTGGGAACGCAGGCCGGGAAGACTCCTTCACCAGAAAAAGGTCGGGATATTCGGCGTAGGGGTTATCGGAGAAGAGCTGGCCCGAAAGTGCAAGGCCTTCGGTATGACGGTTTTTGGCATCGATATTGTCAGGAGAGAAATAGATTCCATAGACCTTTTTTACGGCCCGGAGGACCTTATCCAAGTGGCCAAGGAAGTTGACTACCTGGTTCTGGTGGCTCCATACACCCCTGAGACGCGGAAGATCATTGGAAGTAAAGTGCTCGCTTCAATGAAGCCCTCAGCTTTTCTGATCAACATCGCCCGAGGTGAACTTGTCGACAACGAAGCATTGATTGAAGCGCTCGAGGCCGGTAAGATTGCCGGCGCAGCTCTGGACGCCCTTCACCCGGAGCCCCTGCCCAAGGATCATCCGTTATGGGGAACAAAGAACGTGATCATTACGTCCCACGTGGGGGGGATGAGCGACATCTACATGGAACAAATTCTCCCCATTTTCGAAGAAAATCTCCGCAGATTCCTCAGCGGAGAAAGGCGGAACCTGGTCAATTTTATAGAACGGGGGTAGAACCCGCGCTGAGTTTTTTGCTTCTGATCTCGAAGAGGAGTTTTATGATCTTTGTCATCCGACCCATATCAGCCGTGAGCTTGGCGATCGGTGGGCTTCTCCTCCTTTCCACCGTCTTGCCCTATGCGAAAAAACGGCGTAGCGAGTACAAAAGCCTGAAAAAAGAAGATTAGATGACATATAATTATGACAGGATGCTAGCCCCTTCCGAACCAAAACAAACCTGTAGAAAAGATTCGTTTGAAAAATAGGCATATTGAGGAGGAGAGTATGTTCAGTGCGGCAGAAAAGGAAGCACGCCACAAAGCCATAAGAAGCATCATGATCGATCAGGGGTTAAAGGCGCTCTTGTTCGTCGGCGATACAAATGTAGGCCCCTCATTCTGCGGAGATTTGCGCTACTACTCAAACAACCGTCTTGTCTTTTACCGGCAGGTAGTAGTTGCCTTTCCTGACGCTGATCCGGTCTTGTTCGCGTGGAGTGAGGTTCAGAGGATGGCTGCCCTCAAGGTGTCCTTTATAAGCGACTGCCGATTGGGCGAAGACCTACTTGCAGCGGCGATCAAGCTCTTGAGGGAACGTGGAATCGCTACCGGAAGAGTAGGGATAAGTTTAGACGCTGTATCGGCAGCCTGGTATAAGCAGTTGGTGGCCGAATTTCCTGAAGTTGAGTGGGTGGAAGCGCATGATCACATTATGAAGCTCCGGGTCCAGCGTAGCCCGGAAGAGGCAGAGATGTTTCGCCGAGGTGCTCTCCTGGGAGACGGGGGCTTTGAGGCCGCGCTTAAAGTCATCCGTCCCGGAGTTACCGAGTACGAAATCGTGGCCGAAATAGAACATTTTGCGCGCGCTCATGGGGCCGAGGAACATTTTTCGCTCATAGGCACGGTTAAGTTTCCCTTTGAAGGGTTGGACAGGTTCCCCATGTCCTGCCCTTCCAATAAAAGGGTCGAAGCTGGGGAGCTGGTGCTGATGGAAATTACTCCCCGCTATGAAGGATACTGGACGCAGATCGTACGGGTGGTCAATGTGGGCGCACCAAATCCGGTGGCGGAGAAGATCCACAAGGTATGCGTGGAAGCGATACGAAAGGGTCTGGAGGAGTTCAAACCGGGAAAGCGTATCAGCGACGTCGTGAAGGCTATGGACTCCTATGTTAGTAGCACCGGTTATCTGCTCAAGCCACCCCTCGGTCACATCTGCGGTGTCGATCTCCTCGAGGATCGTGTTTCTCCAAAAAATGACATGGTGCTCACTCCCGGAACTATGGTTGTGATCCACCCTGCCATATTTTTGCCCGATGGCAAGAGCAATTTCTTTTGGGGCGAGACCTACCTGGTCACTCAAGACGGATACGAAAGGCTGCATAAGACCGGAGACGAACTGCACAACGCTTGAGGCACGAATGACAGTACAGCAAGATATAGTTCTCTCCTATTTTGTTGATAACCACCGAGGCTCGCACTCGGACCCTAAAGGAGGATATCGCCATGTGTAGACGAAAGAAACTTTCTTTGGTAGTAGTATGCACAACGATCGTTTTTCTTACACTGGTCTGGATCGTCCCGGCTCACTCTCAGGTCAAATATCCGACCAGGGCAGTAACCATAATCGTTCCCTATCCCCCCGGAGGCGCAACGGATGTGATCAATCGCCTGATCGCTACTTTCTTGAGCAAGAAATGGGGTGTACCCGTAAACGTGGTAAACAAGAGTGGGGGCATGACGGTCCCGGCCACCTTGGAACTTTATCAATCCCCTCCGGACGGGTATACCATGTACGGGGACAGTACGAACACTATCATGCTGAACGTATCGGTCAAGAATCTTCCCTTTGACATCATGGATCGAACCTTTGTCAGCGTGGTGACCAGTAGTTCTATGGCGTTGGCCGTGAATCCCAAATCTCCCTTGAGAAGCGTGAAGGACGTGGTAGAGGAGATCAGGAAGAACCCGGAAAACGTCTCCTGGGCTACCTTTGGAGGCTCGGGTGTGGGAGATCTTGTTCAGAGAAAATTTTTCAAAGTTGCGGGCGTTGATTACTCAAAGACAAGACCAGTCATGATCACGAGCGGCGCCCAAACCGCCCAGTTACTTGCCGGCGGCCACATCACCATGGGCTTCTTGGCCATGGCCTCAGGTGCCGCCCCCATCAGAGGAGGGCTCGTGAAGCCGTTGGCCATAGCCTCTGCCAAGAGGGACCCCTCCTTTCCCGACATTCCTACCATGGGCGAGCAGGGATATCCGGGGCTCCTGCAGGATCATTGGGAGGGCATTTCGGGTCCACCTAACCTGCCAGCCCACATTGTGAGTGCTTGGGAACAGGCATTACAGGAATTTCTGAACGACCCGCAGATGGCTCCCAAGATAGGGACCGCGCTGGAAAAACCGAACTACCTCAATGCGGCAGACTTCAAAGAGTTCGTAAAGAAACAGATGGAGGAAGTGAAGCAATTGTGGGCGGTCAAATAGACCTTCGGCGGACAACGCCTGCCGGAAAGGAAAGTACCAATGGTTAGCAGGCAACTGGTGGAAGGGATACTTCTTCTGGCTGCCGCCTCTGCGAGTATGGCGGAGGGCCTGCGACTGGCGAGCCAACCGAAGGATGTTCATATCCAAGACGTAATAGGGCCGGGTTTTTACCTCTTTTTTCTTGGTCTCCCTTTGCTGGCGGTAAGCGTTGCCCACATGGTAGTCAGTCACAAAAAATCAACCACGGAAGAAAAGCCAGAGACTGATAGGAAGATGAGGATCAGGATGCTCCTGATGACTGCCACCCTAGGGGCATACATACTCGCGATCGATATCGTGGGCTATCTGGCGGCATCTTTCCTCTTCTTCCTCTTGGAGCTCAGGATAGTGGGGATCAAATCCTGGGCAAAGAGTATTGTGTCCAGTATTGCCTTTGCCGTCATCTATTATCTTGTCTTTGTGCGATTCTGCAACATGATATTTCCTACACCCGTTTTTTTGAGGTAGGAGAGAAAGGGCCCTTGGCCATGACCGACGGAGTTCCATGAGATGGATCTGGTCAACGGGATCGCCAATCTCTTTTCCTTTTCAAATCTCTTATACTGTTTTCTGGGTTGCGTCCTGGGAACCCTAGTCGGAGTCTTGCCGGGTATAGGTCCAGCAGCGACCCTGTCGATACTTCTACCCGTAACCACCTACATGGACCCAACCGGGTCGATTATCATGCTCGCAGGAATCTTTTACGGGGCTCAGTATGGAGGGTCAACAACGAGCATTCTAGTCAACATTCCCGGCGAGGTTTCCTCTGTGGTAACCTGCTTCGATGGCTTCGCCATGACTAGGCAAGGGAGGGCCGGACAAGCGTTATGGATGGCCGCTGTAGGGTCGTTCATTGCCGGCACTCTCGGAACAATAGCCTTCTCCTTTATAGGCCCGGGTATTGCGATACACGCACTCAAATTCGGCCCCCCCGAATATTTCGGGCTCATATTTTTCAGCCTGACGCTCATCGTGAGTCTTTCAGGGGCGTCGATCACAAAAGGTTTGGGCGCGGGACTCATCGGCCTTATTCTCGCGACGATCGGTTTAGATCCTCTGACCGCGTCGCCACGATTCACCTTCAGTTCGGTGAAGCTCATGAGAGGATTCGAACTTATCCCTGTGGCCATAGGCCTTTTCGGCATCGGAGAGATTCTGGCGAGTGCTGATCTCGGTAGAAGCAGGATCTATGAAGGTCAGCTTGGCAGAATGATGCCGAGAGGGAAGGAGCTGGCCAAGGGCCTCCTGGCAAGTCTTCGGGGTACGGTAGTAGGATTCGTCGGAGGTTTGTTGCCTGGCCTGGTTCCGGCAATAGTCACCTTCTTTGCCTATGACGTGGAGAAAAAGTGTTCAAAATATCCGGAAAGATTTGGCACTGGGGTGATCGAAGGTGTGGCGGGTCCCGAAGCGGCAAATAACGCTACGGCGCAAGCCAATTTTATCCCTCTCTTTACCCTGGGTATACCGAGCAGCCCGGCAACCGCCCTTCTATTGGCCGCATTAGTGCTGCATGGTCTGGAACCAGGCCCCATGTTGTTCCAGGCCAATAAGGAATTTGTCTGGACCGTCATTGCGAGTATGTTCATAGGCAATGTGATGTTATTGATCCTGAATCTGCCATTGGTAGGTCTTTGGGCTCGCATCAGCTTGATTCCTTATAAGTATCTCGGCCCGACGATTCTTGCAATATGTGTGGTGGGCGCCTATTCGTCGCGCAGCATCCTCTTTGATGTCTGGGTTGCCCTCGGATTTGGCATCGTAGGTTTGATTATGAGAAAGAATAACTGGCCGATGGCTCCGCTGATCCTGGGGTTCCTGTTGGGGGATATGCTGGAGCGGGCGTTTCGCACATCTTTGTCAATGGGTGGCCCTCTCGTTTTTCTTACCCGGCCGATCCCGGTTGTCTTTTTTGTATTATCAATCGTGGTAACGGTAATATCACTGATCTACTTAAGACGAGTGCCAAAGCAAGTGATCGAAGACGATGCGGACGAATGATACTGAGTTCGCCTGGTTTCCGGCAACTCAGTAACCTGAGACACTATTCCCGGAGAGGATGGCAGGTATGCCAAACATAACAGAAGCATTGGTGAATTTTACGACGGAGACCCGCTTTGAGGACCTCCCTGGAGATGTCATCCACGAAACCAAGCGTGTGCTTCTCGATTCCGTCGGGTGCGCTCTCGGAGGACTAAGTATTGACAAAGGCAAAATAGCGGTACAGGCTGCCAAGCAACTGGCTGGTTCACCCAATGATGCCTCCATACTGGGAACAGGTGAAAGGGTCTCCTATTTTGGAGCTGCCTTTGCCAACGGAGAACTTATACAAGCTCTGGATTACGACCCCATCATTTTCCCGGCAATTCATATTACCCCTTTTGTGCTGGCAGCTCCTTTGGCCTTAGCCGAAGGATTACATAGGTCGGGGAAGGAACTGGTTCGTGCTGCTGCCATAGCACTAGAGATGTCGGCGAGGTTCGGAAAGGCCTTTCCCAAGAAAGGCCAAGTGGTAGACGGCACAGTTGTCCCGCCCCCGGTCAGAGGATATAGCTGGACCATTTTCGGTGGTACTGCTGCATCGGGAATTCTTCTCGGTCTTAATGCGGAACGGATGGCCCACGCTCTGGGCATCGCCGGAGTCATAGCTCCGGTAAGCGCCCGTCAGAAATTCATGACAACCATACCTATCCACATGTCCAAGCATCTTATGGCCGGGTGGATCTGCGGTGCTGAAATCACAGCAGTACACCTGTCCCACATGGGATATGGGGGGGATACTCAGGTCTTCGATGGAGATTATGGCTTTTGGCGCTTCAGCGGATACCCGCACTGGGAACCAGCGGCTATAACGGACGATCTTGGGGAAAGCTGGCAATTTGTCAGTGGAACCCATTACAAGCTATACCCCTGTTGTGGCGTCTTTCGGACCGCTCTGGACTGTTCCACCCATCTCATTACCGAAAAGGAGATCGAACCCAACGAAATAGAAAAAATAAACGTCTTCTTAGACTTGGAGACTTTCGGTGTTCAGTCCGTCTGGGAAAACCCGAGGATAGAAGGTGCAATAGACGCACAGTTCAGCGCCGCTTACAATGTAGCCGTGGCAGCCCACAGATTACGGCCTATGGACTGGCAGACCCCGGAGACCTTACGGAATCCGGCTATCCTGGGGCTAATGAAAAAGATTATTGTTGCACCTCACCCGGATTTTCCGAAGCATGAGGCCACGAAAGGTGATCGTGGCAAGGTCGAAATATATGCTAGAGGGGAAGTGTTTACGGAGGAACGGGTGGCTCCCAAGGGCTCACCAGGGCCGGAGGCGTTAAGAATGACGGATGACGAGCTGGCAGGAAAGTTCCGTGACCAGGCCTCGATGGTCCTCCCAGCCGAGAAGACAGATAGCGCCCTTAATAAACTGTTGACCCTGGAGACGCAAAAAGATATGTTCGAGGTCGTGAAAGAACTGACGCAAACGGAATAGAGTTTTCCACT
>Ga0102851_10001808_pt1 | contig 12555 bp, 5 predicted proteins | sample Mud3Dept3metaG_FD_79558 | JGI IMG/M metagenome (GOLD analysis project Ga0102851, IMG submission 79558) | Freshwater wetland microbial communities from Ohio, USA, analyzing the effect of biotic and abiotic controls - Mud 3 Core 4 Depth 3... | ecosystem: Environmental > Aquatic > Freshwater >... | reverse complement strand
CTCGCGTTCATGAACACCCCGCGGCCCGGCCCGATCGTCGTCTCACCGCAGGCCGGCGGCGATCGCGCCGGTGTCGTGCTGTCCGGTCAGTGGTAGCCGGTCACTAGAGGTCGGTGGTGATCTTGCCGCGCAGCTTCGACTTGCGCGCCTTCTCGCGCTCGCGGTCGCGCTCCTCGGCCTGGAGCTTCGCCTTCGCGCGCTTCGCGGCCTCGGCATTCTGCAGCGCGAGGCGCTGCTCGGCGGCGAGCTTCGCGCTCTTGTCGGCGAGCTGAACCTTGGTCGTCTTGGCCGCGAGCTGGGCCTGCTCCTTGGCGCGGGTCTCGGCCTCGAGCTTCGCGAGGCTCTGCTCCGCGACGAGCTTCGCCTCCTCGGCGAGCTCGCGCTGGTGCTCTTGATCCGTCTTCGCCGCGAGCGCCGCGCGCTCGGCGTCGCGTGCCTTCGCGGTCTCCGAGACGGCGGTGCGCTTGGCGCTGCTGATCATCACGAGGCCCGCGCCGGCGGCGACCACGAGCAGCGCGAGCACCGCGATCGTGCCGATCACGATCCGCCGCTTGACCCGCGCCGCGCGGGTCCCGAGCCCGATCACCGCATCGACGAAGTCGGCCTCGCGCGCCGGCAGCTCGCCGAGGTAGCGCGCGCGCCACAGCCGCGCCTCCTCCATCGCCTCGCCTCGCCACAGCAGGCCCTGCGGCCGTCCCTTCGCCTCCCACTGCTTCGCGGCGGCGCGGACCTGGGCGAGGAACGCGGAGTCCTCGTGGTTCTCGTCGAGCCAGCGGCGGAGCGCCGGCCAGCTCTTGATCAGCGACTCGTGGACCAGCTCGACGCCCGAGCCCTCGCTGTCGCCGCGTGCATGGACCACGAGCAGACGTGCGGCGACGAGGTGCGTGACCAGCCGGTCGACCTCGACGGAGATATCGCGTAGCTCGCTCGCGTCGACCATCGCGCGCGTGCGCTCGGGGGTCACGAGCCGCTGGAACATCGCGCGCACGAGCAGCTGATCGGGCGGCGTCAGCCCGGCGAACACCTCGTCGGCGTGCGACGCGAGGGCGCCACCGACGCCGCCCATCGCGGCGTAGCTGTCGCGGGTGAGGACGCGCCGCTTTGGATCGCGCGTGTCCCACAGCTTGGCCGCGGCGAACTGGAGGAGCGGGAGCGAGCCCGGTGTCGCTTCGAGGGTCGCGAGCATGTCGTCGACGATCCCGGCCTCGAAGCCGAACCCGAGGCTGGTCAGCGGCTGGGTCAGGGCAGCCTCGAGGCCGGCGCGGCTCGGGGGCTGGAGGAACACGAGGGCACGGGTCAGCTCGTCGACGAACCGCCGATCCTCAGCCGCGCGATCGAGGAAGTCGGAGCGCATCGACACCACGACGCGCAGCGGTCCCGACGGATCGTCGCCGGCGGCGGTGAGGCACGCGGTGAACGCGCGCCGCTCGCCCGGATCCGGCACCAGCGTGTACAGCTCCTCGTGCTGATCGACGAACAGCAGGATCTGGGTCCGCTTGCGGCGCGCGCGTGCGCGCAGGCGGGCGCCGAACGTGCCGGGCTCGCTGCGGAGCTTGCCCGCGAGATCCTCGATCACCGGATCGCTGTCGCGGGTCTCGCGGAGCGACTCGAGCGTGCTCGCGAGGGCGGCGAGCGGCTGGCGACCCGGCCGGACGATCATCACCTCCCACGGATCGCCCGAGCTCTTGAGGGCCGGCACCACACCCGCGCGGACGAGCGACGACTTGCCGACGCCCGAGGGGCCGACGACGCCGACGAGCGGTTGATCGCCCAGGCGCGCGATGATCTCGGCGATGTCCTGCGAGCGGCCGAAGAACCGGTTCGCGTCGGACTCCTGGAACGAGGTCAGGCCGGGGTAGGGGCTCTCGTCGGTGACGAGGTGACGTCCCGACCGGCGCGGTAGCAGTGGCTCGAGGTCGGCGTACAGCTCGGCGGCCGTCGCGTAGCGCGCAGCCTTGGTCTTCGCGAGGCACCGCGCGACGATCTGATCGATCTTGTCGGGCAGACCGGGCACCTCTTCGCCGATCGAGGGCATCGGCTCGTCGATCATGGCGGCCGCGCCGAACAGGCGGCCCTCGGTGACCGGATCGAGCGGGTGCTTCCCCGCGAGCATCTCGAACAAGATGATGCCGACGGCCCACAGATCGCTGCGGTGGTCGACGGTGTCGGTGCCGAGCTGCTCGGGAGACATGTACGGCAGCGTCCCGACGATCGCGCCCGATCGCGTCGCGGTCAGCGGCATGTTCGGCGGCCCCGACGGCGGCCGCGGCCGCGGTCGGGCTTCCGGCGACGAGAACAGCTTCGCGATCCCGAAGTCGAGCACCTTGATCGTCCCCGCGGCGGTCACGAGGATGTTCTCGGGCTTGAGGTCGCGATGGATGATGTTCGCCTCGTGCGCGCGCGCGAGCGCGCGGACAACCGGTACGATCAACTCGACCGCGCGCCCGACGGGAAGCCGCCGCTCCTCGAGCAGCCTCTTCAGCGTCGTGCCCTCGACGTACTCGAGCACCATGTACGGCACGCCTTGGTACTCGTCGACGTCGTGGATCACGACGATGTTCTCGTGGCTGCAGCGCGCCGTCGCGCGCGCCTCGACGAGGAAGCGCTCGGTGAAGCGTGGCGAGTTCGCGGCGAGGAACTTCATGGCGACGCGGCGACCGAGGCGCGTGTCGCGGGCGAGGAAGACCTGGCCCATGCCCCCGCGTCCGAGCTCGCGGATCAGCTCGTACTGCTCGATCCGGACCCCGGGCCCCAGCTCCATGGGCTCCTCGGCGATCACGCCCGGGTTCGCGACCGCGATCGGGCGATCCACGTCGATCTCGGTGCGTTCGAGACCGGGGCGCCGGCGCGGTCCCTTGGCGTCGGCGGTGCTCATAGCTCGCGATGCTGCTCCACCAGCTGGTCGAGTTCGGCGAACAGGCCGAGGGCATCCGTCGGCGCGCGTCCACGATCGGTGGTGACCGCGTCGAACAGCTCGCGGAACGCGTCGGCGACCGCGCCCTGCAGCTCGGATACCGTGGAGGCGACCGTCGCGCGGCGCTGCTCCAGCGCGGGATCCGGATCGCCGGCGACCTCGGACTCCAGCATCGCGAGATCGAGCTCGAGCTCGGACAGCTCGTTCTGCACGCGCTCGATGTCCTCGGCGGGACGGGCGAGCATCGCGGCGAGCTCGAGCAGCACCTGCCGGATCTGGCTCGTGATCGCCTGCTCCATGTTCGACAGACCGGTGACCGTGAACAGCCGCTGCGATCGCTTCGAGCGCGTGCCGCTCGGCGTCTGCGACAGCAGGCGATCGAGCTCGACGACCAGCCGGTCCGCGGGCGGGCGCGCGGCGGGATCCTTCGCGACGCACGCGGCGATCAGCTCGTCGAGCCCCGCCGGGAGCTGGACGTCCTTGCAGCGCGACGCGAGCGATGCCGGGACCTCGTGGAGGTGCGCGTACACCATCGCGACCGTCGGCCGCGAGCGGAACATCGGCTCGCCGGTCAGCACGAAGTACGCGATGCCGCCGAGCGAGTAGATATCCGCCGGCGGACCCACGGCCGCGGTCGAGCTCTGCTCGGGCGCCCAGTACTGCGGTGAGCCGAGGACCTGCTTGTCATCGGTCAGCCGGGTCAGCCCCTCGTCCGCGGCGATCTTCGCGAGGCCGAAGTCGATGATCTTGGCGCGCCCCGGATCGCCGTCCGCGAGGATGACGTTCGCCGGCTTGAGGTCGCGGTGGACGATCCCGACGCCGTGCGCGTACGCGAGCGCGGCGGCGAGCTGGGTCAGGACGCGCAGCGCGTCGGCGACGGGGAACGGCCCGTCCCAGCCGATCGCCGCGCCGAGGTCCGGCCCGGCGACGTACTCCATGCCCAGGTACAGCGCGCCGGTCTCGAGCCGCCCCGCATCGACGATCTGGACGATGCCCGGATGGCGCAGCTTGCCGAGCGCGAGCACCTCACGGCGGAATCGCGCGGCCGCCTGGAGCCCCGCGTCGCGATCCGTGCGCACGACCTTGAGCGCGCGCAGGATCCCGTCCGCGCCGCGGGCGAGGTAGACCTCGCCCATCCCACCCACACCGAGCGGCCGGAGGATCTCGTGGCCGTCCACGACCTGCCCGATCATGCGTAGATCCAGCGTAGCACCCGACGGTGAGGGCTCGCGAGCTTTAGCGGCCGTCCGGGCTGCGCCGGGTGCGGACCATCCGCAGCCGGTGGGCCAGCGGATCGACGGTCGGGTCGTTGGCGTAGGCGGGGAGCAGGTCGTCGACGACGGCCTCGAGTGCGGCGTAGGCGACCTTGAGCTCGGTGAGCCCGTCGGCGCGGCTCGCGGCGACCGCCGCGCTGCCCTGCTCGAGCGCGCGCAGCCGGTCGCGCTCCGCCGTCGCCGCGGTGAGCCGTGCCTCGAGCTCGCGGATCTCGCCCGCGGCCTCGGGGGGCGGCGCCGGCTGCGACGCCGCGTACTGCAGCTCCGACAGCGCGAACCGCAGCGAGTTCTCGCGGTCTCCGATCGTCTCGCGGAGCGCGGCGGCCTCGTGCTCGAGCGCGTCCTGCGCGGCCTCGAGGCGCGCGAGCGACTGCTCGTGGTCGCGCAGGTACGCGACGCCGGTGACGAGCCGCGGATCGTCGAGCCCGAGGTCGAGCAGCGACTCCGCGACCGAGCGCAGCGCGCCGCGCAGGTTGCCGTACGCGTCGGGCTCCTTCGGGGTGCGGTAGGAATCGAGCGTCGCGGGGCGCCGCACGACCGGGACGAACCGCCGCCGCCCCTCGGCCTTGGGCGCCGGGTAGCCGGGCACCTTGGTCAGCGCCGCGTACAGATCGGCCGCGGCCTGGATGCGCTCCTCGGGTTGCTTCGCGAGGCAGCGCAGGATGATCTCGTCGAGCGCGGGCGGGATCCCGCTCCCCGGGCGCACGGTGCTCGGCGGTGGGGGCTGGATCGTCAGGTGCGCGCGGATCACGTCATTCGGCGCGCCGGTGAACGGCGGCGCCCCGGTCACCAGCTCGTACGCGATGCAGCCGATCGCATAGAGGTCGGTCCGCGGATCGTTGCCGACGCCGCGCGCGCGCTCGGGCGACATGTACCTCGGCGTCCCGTAGATGATGTTCGTCGCGGACAGCGCGACGCTCTCCGCATGGTCGGTCGCGACGATCTTCGCGATCCCGAAGTCGAGGACCTTGAGCGTCTCGTCGTCGCCGACGGCGATCAGGTTCCCGGGCTTGAGGTCCCGGTGGACGACCCCGCGCGAGTGCGCGTGATGGACAGCGTACGCGAGCTGCCCGAGCAGGTGCAGCGCGCGCGGCACCTCGAGCACGCGCTCGCGCTTGAGGATGCGGTGCACGGACTCGCCGTCCGCGTACTCCATCGACAGGTAGAACCGCTGGTCGGGCAGCTGCCCGAAGTCATGGATCGCGATGATGTTCGGGTGGCGCAGCCGGTTGACCGCGCGCGCCTCGCGGCGGAACCGCGACACGAACTGCGGATCGGTCGCGAGCGACGGCATCAGGATCTTGAGCGCCTCTTTCCGGCCGAGCTTCAGGTGCTCGGCGAGGAAGACCTCGCCCATCCCTCCCTGGCCCAGGTTGGCCAGGATCCGCCAGCGCTCGTGTAGAACCGTCCCGATCATCCTCGATCAGCGAATTTTATCACCAAGTGGCATAATGAACGCCATGCGCTGGATCAGGGTGCTGACGCTCGGGGGCGTCGCGCTGCTCGCCGGCTGCCTCGGGGCAGAGTCGGTGGACTGCCCCGGCGGCGTCGTGTGTCCGAGAGAGACCACGTGCGCCAGCGCGCCGGTCTACTGCGCTCGGGTGGAGCAGGTCGCCGCGTGCGACGGCAAGAACCTCGGGGATTTCGAGCGGTGCGACTTCGGCAAGAACGAAGCCGGCGAGGTCATCCCGGGTGCCTGCCGCGGCGGCGCGTGCTTCCAGTGCACGACCGAGCTCGCCGGCTGCGCATCCCCCGGCTGGACGTCGATGGTCGCGCCGACGACCTCGGCGACTCTCAAGGACATCTGGGTCGCCGATCGAGCTGCCGCGTTCGCGGTCGGGACGAACACCGTCCTCCGCTACGACGGGTTTGCCTGGATTGCCGAAATGGCGCCGCAGGACGATCTGATCTCCGTCTGGGGCAGTGACCTCCAGACCGTGTACGCCGCAAGCAACGTTGGCAGCATCTACAAGCGCGCCGAGGACGGCACGTGGGCGGTCGTGCACTCGTCGGGCGGCCGATCGCTCACGGCGCTCGGTGGATCTGGGCCCGATGACGTCATCGCGATCAGCTCGGACGGAGCGATCTTTCGGTTCAACGGCGCGAACTGGTCTATGCCGCCAACCCAGATTCCGGGGTTCCCCGCGCTCTACGCGATCTGGTCGCGGTCGCGAGACGACGCGTACATCGTCGGTAGCAACACGATCTTGCATTCGAGTGGCAGCCAGTGGGTACCGATGACGGGAACTCCTTCGACGACGCTTCGCTCCGTCGTCGCGACGCCGACTGCTGCGTTCGCGATCGGGGTTGGGATCGGATCGATGATGCAGGTCTACACACTCGACGCGGTTGGGACGTGGACGTCAATCGTGGTGCCCGGGATCCCGGCGCAGCAGTTCAACGGAATCTGGGCAAGTGACGGCGCCGAGGTTCACGCCGTAGGGCAGGGCGGCACGATCATCCGCCGTGACCAGGCCGGGTGGCATCAGGTCACCTCGCCAACGGGGCTGGATCTGAACGCCGTCGATGGCAGCGATCCCGGGAACGTGTTCGCCGCGGGAATCCAGGGAACGATCCTGCGCTACACTGGCGACTAGCTTACGGCGCGCACGGGGTCGGCGACAGGTGGTCGTCCGCGAACTGGGAGGGCAAGCCACCGAGGAACGCGACGCTCAGCTCCGCTGCGAGCAAGGTTGCATCATTCGCGCTCAGCCCTGCGACGGTGTCGCCGCCCAGCACCGAGCTCGCCGTCGAGAGGAAGCCGCGCACGGTCGAGCCGTTGACTACTGCGGGCGACGTGAGCCCGCAGAGGTACACATCACCAAGTGCAATGGGGCTGCTCCCGCTGGTGATCCCTGCATCGTCGAAGTCGATGTTGAGCTTGAGCGCGACGACCTCGCCGCCGAACTGTCCGGATGTCGTCGTGGGTGGATCGGTGTAGCTGCTGGTCAGCGACGCCGGCGTACCAGAGGCGGGCAGGTAGCTGAGAACCGCCGACCCCGACGAGAACAGGATGTTGAATCGACCGGGGACACCGAGGATGCCGACCCGCAGACCGAGCGGATAGAGCGTCGCGAACGGCGTCACACCGGCGAGCTGGGACGCGATGTTGGTGCCATTCGGCACGTCACCCCAGTCGGACTGGCGGTACGTGACGAGGTCACCGTTCGACCACTCGAACCGCTCCGGCGCGATGTTCTGCGCGTCGCACGCCGTCAGGTTGACGCCCGTGCCGGTGAGATGCGCGCAGTTGTTGATCGTGCCGCCGGCGGTGCCGCCGTCGTAGTTCACGCGCACGGTGCCCATCGTGGCGCCGAGGTTGAACACGGCGTTGCTGAACGTGGCGGTGCCCGTCGCGGTGATGTCGGCGACCGTGTCGGACAGCGTCACCGCCGTGGACGTCGTGGCCGCGGCCGGGACCGTCTTCTCGCCGAGCTCTTCGGATTCGGTGTTGACGCGCGACTCGTAGGCGTCGATGCCACCGTTGCCGTTGATGTCGACGTTGGACTTGCCAGGGCTGCCGGCGTTGCCGAAGCTGGCGAACACCTCGGCGCGGACCTTGGTCCCGGTGGCGAGGTTCATGACATCGTTGTTGAACGACGCGGTGAACTTGACCTCGACCGACGCGCCGGCTGGCAGGACGACCTGCGGGGACAGCGAGATCACCGCGTTGGTGTTCGCGTTGTACAGGGCGAGCGAGCCCGAGGCGGAGTTCTCGGTGATGGTCTGGACGTTGCCGTCGACGATCTTGGCCGTCGTGGCGGCGTCGCCAAGCGACGCGTTCGCGACGTTCGAGGACCGCGTGATCCAGTTACTGCCCGACTTGCTCTGCAACGTGACGACGAGGTTGCCGATCGGCGCGCCGACGTTGCCGTGGTTGCGCGCATAGAAGCGGCCGTTGACCACGAGGCGGCGGGCGCCGGTCGCGCCCTGCGTCGCGTTGATCGTCCAGGTCACCGTCGAGGTGACCGGGTCGACCGCGCCGGACTTGGCGAGCGACCACGGGCGAGTGCTCGTGTGCGAGTAGGTCGAGCTCCCGTTCTTCAGCTCGAGCTTTGCCTTCGCGCTCCCGCTGTTGTGGTTGCTACTGCCTGACTCCTGAACGAACTCGGAGAGCTCTTCCTCGTGCCCACTACTGTCCTCACACGCACCGCACAGCGTGAGAATAGACAGAGAAACGACGCCCAGGCTGGCCCTCATCATGGGCGGACTATATGCACCGCCTGCTGCTCACGTAGTGCATCGGTCCTATTTTCGCTGACACGAATGAGCCTCACGATGCAGTGAGTCATTGGCGCGCTGACAGAACTCAGATCGAGATCAGAGCGCTCAGACCGCGCGTTTGCGCGAAGCGAGGAAGTGCTTTCGCAGCTCGGGATCCCGGAGCTTGGCGGCCTTCGCTTCGACTTCGGTTTCAGCGCGCATCGCGGCGGCCTTCGCGTCGGTGGTGCGGCCGGCGGCGGCGAGGATCTCGCTGCGCCAGCGATGGACGTGCTCCGCGCCCTCGGGCCGCGCGCCTTCGAGGTGGTGGACTGCCTCGTCGACGGCGGCGATCGCCTCGTCGTGGCGCCCCATCTTCGACAGCGCGAGCGCCTGGAACGTCAGGCCGTAGATGATGCCGACGAGCATCGGCATCTTGCGCGCCCAGTCGGTCGCCGAGCGCGCCATCTCGAGCGCGGCCTCGGGGGGATCGCCGGCGGTGAGGTGGGCGAGGGCGATGTACTCGAGGGCGCGGATCTCCTGGTAGCGCTCGCGGTTCTCGGTCGCGAGCGACAGGCCGCGCTCGAACAGCGCGAGGGCCGCCTTGGTGTCACCGCGCTGCATCTTGGTCTGGCCCCACGACACCGCGGCATCGGCGGCGGCCGACAGATCGCCGGTCTGCTCGGCGACCTTGAGCGCCTTGCCGAGATAGCTCTCGGCCTTGTCGATGTCGCCGAGGTCCGAGTAGCACTGGCCGATGTTTCCGAGCTTGAGCGCGATGCTCGAGCGATCGCCGAGCGCCTGATCGATCTTGAGCGCGCTCTTGTAGTGCGCGAGCGCCTCCTCGTACTCGCCGAGCGCGGCGAACACGATGCCCATGTTGTTGAGCGCGCGCGCCTCGTGCCGCGACATGCCGATCGCGCGGTAGATCACGAGGGCCTCGGCGTAGCTCTCGATCGCCTGCTCGAGGCGGCCGATGTTCCACAGCGTCGTGCCGCGCTGGTTGAGGATCGTGGCGCGCGAGATCAGCACCGGCGACGATGGCCGCCCGGTCTCGGTGGTGCCGGCGGCACCCGCGGCGTCGATCAGCGCGAGCGCCTGGTCGGCGAGCGCGAGGGACTCCTCGGCGTTGCCGACGAGGCGCGCGATCGCGGCGCGCAGGCGCAGCGCCTCGGCCTCGAGCAGCGGATCCTTGGCGTCGCGCGCGTACTGGAGCGCGGGCATCGCGGCGCGCAGCGCGGCGGGCGCCTTGCCGACGTCGATGTAGAACTGGGCGAGGGCGCAGTGGGCGGTGGCGAGCTTGCCCGGATCGCTGGTGGCGTCGGCCTCCTTGCGCATCGCGTGGAGCTCGCGCAGCTGCTGCGGGCGCTTCGCCATCCGGCGCAGGATCTCCTCGCGGAGGCGGTGCGCCGTGAACCGGCGATCGTGATCGGTGGGCAAGAGGAGCTTCAGCGCGCGCGTCAGCTGGCGGAAGGCGTCGGCATTGCCGCCGAGATCGACGGCGTGGTTCGCCGCCCGCAGGTACCGATCGGCCGCGGCGCTGTCGTCTCCGGCCAGCTCGAGGTGGCGCGCGATCAGCGCGTCGTCCTGGCCGACGCGATAGCCCGCGGCGCCCGCGATCCGCGCCGCGACCGCGCGGTGCATCTGCACCCGCGTCTCGTGCGGAATCAGGCTGTACGCGACGGTCATCGTCATGTCGTTCTTGAACCGGTACTCGCCGTCGGCGGGCGACAGGAACCCGCGGCGGATCAGCTCGTCGAGCTCGAGCCGCACCGGGCGCGCGAGGAGCTGCGACAGCACCGGTGCCGAGACGTGACGGCCGAGCACCGCGGCGTGCACGAGCGCGTCCTTCTCGGCGGTCGGCAGCGAATCGATCCGCGTCAGCAGCAGATCCTCGACGGTCGAGGGCACGTCGATCCGCGCGTCGCGCTTGACCCACCGCAGCTGGCCCGGGTACTCGCCGTCCTCGCTGTCGGGGACGACGATGCCGCGCTCGGTCAGCGTGTCGAGCAGCTCCTGGATGAAGAACACGTTGCCGCCGGCGCGCGACAAGATCTGCTCGACCAGCTCGTCGATGTCGTGGCCGGGCACGAACCGCTCGGCGAGCAGCTCCTTGCGCGCGGCCTCGGGCAGCTCGTCGAGCACCACGAGCTCGGTGCCGAGCTCCTTCGCGAGCATCAGGATCCGTGGCTCGGGCCGACTCGTCATCAGCCCGAAGATCGGGCGCGTCGTGCCGACCTTGAGCAGCGCGGCGAATAGCTCCTGGCTGTCCTGGTCCGTCCAGTGGATGTCCTCGCCGACGAGGATGATCGGCTTGTCGCTCTCGAGCCGGTGCTCGATCCGGTTGAGGAGGTGGAGCAGCGTCTCGCGCCGGGTCTCCGGGTCGATGTCCGCCGGCGGCACGGCGCCGCGCGCCCCGAGCAGCATGCCAAAGATCTGCAGGGCGGCTCGCGCCTCGCGCGAGGTCTCCTCGCCGGGGAAGATCAGCGGCACCGCGCGCAGCAGGCGGCGCTCGACCTCGTGCGGCTCGGCGTCCTCGGCGAGGCCGAGCACGTCGCGCGCGAGATCGGCGATCACCCCGTACGGCGTCATCGCCGTCCCGACGCGACCGGTCGTGCGGATCACGACGGCCTCCTCGCGCCCGATCCCTTCGATGAACTGCCGTACCAGGGTCCGCTTGCCCACGCCGGCGTCGCCGACGATCACGATCTGGCGCTTGCGCTTGGTGACGAGCACGTCGCGCCACGCATCGCGCAGCGCCTTGAGCTCGAGGTCACGGCCGTGCAGACGGCCGTCGGGATCCGACGACCGGCGCTCGCGCAGGCGCTGTGCGCGCTCCTTGGGGCCGCGCAGGCGGTAGACCCGCGCGCGCTTGGTGCCGGGATCGGTGTCCTCCTCGACGTGACTCTTGCTCGCGCCGGTGCCGCCCGGCGACTCGTCCGGTAGATCGATCGCGGGCAGCGCCTCGAAGTTCCAGTCGCCGCGCGCGGAGCGGAACACGCGCCCACCGACGAGGATCTCGGCGCCGCGGGCCTGGCGCGCGAGCTTCTGCGCGAACGCGGCGGTCGCCTCCTCGATCTCGAAGATGTGCTCGCCGGCCGGAGATGAGATCGATCGGTTGGTGTTCTTGGACGGCTTCTTGAGCAGCGCGACGCCGCGCTGGACCGCGAGCGCGAGCCGCAGCTCGGGCTCGACGTCCGAGCCGATGCCGTCGAGTGCGTCGACGAGGGCGAGCGCGAGCCGGATCGCGCGGCCCGCATCGTCCTCACCCGCGATCGGCAGGCCGACGACGACGCGCACCGTGGTCTCGCCCGTCGCCGTGCTCGGGACCGGCGTGAACGCGAGCTCGACGACCGGGACATCCTTGCCGTCGGCGGGGAGCTTGGGGATGTCGAGCAGCGCCTCGTGCTTGAACGCGACGTCGCGCGCGACCTTGTAGAAGTCGTTGACCAGGCGCATCGCGCCGGCGGGACCGAGCTTGCGCTCGAGCGCCGCCATCCCGCGCAGGATCCCCTGGAGCACGTAGACGTGCTTGCGCTCGCGATCGCGCGTGTGCGTGCGGGGCTCGGGCTCGACCGAGATCGGGAGCGGTGTCGGCGCGCGGGGCGGCTTGGTCGCGCGGCTCGCGGGCGCCCCCGGTGCAGCGACGCCTCCGCTCGCGCCCATGTTGACCATCGCGCTTGGCTCCTGCGTGATCGGCGCCGGGATCGCATCGGCGGCGCTCGCGTCCGCATCGGGCTCGCTCGCGTCGCTCGCCGACGGCGCGCGCGGATCGCCCTCGAACGCCGGGCGCGGCGTGACGACGCGCTGCTCGGCGGGCATCAGCTGCGACAGCATCTGGGCGAGGTGGTTGGAGTCGATCAGCGCGCCGGCCTTCTGGCCCCACTCGAGCTGGAACTTGCCGAGCTCGTGCTGCAGGTCGCGCGCGGTCTGGAACCGGTCGGTGCGGTGGAATGCGAGCGCGCGCAGGATGATCCGCTCGAGCGACTCCGGGAGCTCGGGCGCGAAATCCCGCGGCCGCGGGATCGCGCCGGACTTGACCATCTCGAGCGCCTCTTTGCCCTTGCCATGGAACAGCGGGCGCGCGCACACGAGCTCGAACAGCACGATGCCGGCGGCGAACACGTCGGAGCGGCAGTCGACCGGCTCGCCGCGCCCCTGCTCGGG
>Ga0102851_10001807_pt1 | contig 12557 bp, 7 predicted proteins | sample Mud3Dept3metaG_FD_79558 | JGI IMG/M metagenome (GOLD analysis project Ga0102851, IMG submission 79558) | Freshwater wetland microbial communities from Ohio, USA, analyzing the effect of biotic and abiotic controls - Mud 3 Core 4 Depth 3... | ecosystem: Environmental > Aquatic > Freshwater >... | reverse complement strand
TCTCCTATGGATGGAATTGGTCCTTCCGACCTGAAAATCGACAGCCTGGAGGAGAAGGTAAGGGAGGGTGGCATAACAGAGATAATCCTTGCACTGAGCACCACAATGGAAGGTGACACGACAAATTTTTATCTTTATAAAAGACTCAGCAAGTACGATATAATCATTTCAACCCTTGCGCGGGGTGTAGCAATCGGTGATGAGCTGGAATATACTGATGAAATAACATTAGGCCGTGCCATAAGTAACAGAAATCCATATCATCAATGCTAAAATCGGCTGAAGATACGCTGCCTGATGCAGGAACGAGTATAAAGCGTTATATGGAATTGTCTGTAATTATTGTAAGCTATAATGTCAGGCATTTTCTTGAACAATGTCTGGTTTCGGTTAAAAAAGCTTCAGAATATATTGATTGTGAAATATTTGTTGTTGACAATAATTCAGCTGACGGTTCATGTGAAATGGTCAGTCGTGAATTCCCCGATATAAAGCTTATCAGAAACCATACCAATAAAGGATTTTCTGCAGCGAATAACCAGGCGATAGGCCTTGCAAAAGGACGATACATACTCCTTCTGAATCCTGATACAATTGTAGAAGAAGATACATTCTCAGGGTGTATCGGATTCATGGATAATCACCCCGATGCAGGAGCCCTGGGAGTAAAAATGATAGACGGAAGAGGAAGAGTTCTTCCTGAATCCAAAAGATCGCTTCCGACACCAAAAACTGCATTTTTCAAGATATTCGGATTCTCCTTCCTTTTTCCCAAATCAAAGATCTTTAATAAATATTATCTCGGTCACCTCAATAACCAGGTAACCACAAAAGCTGACATCATTTCAGGGGCATTCATGTTTCTCCGTCGGGAAGCCGTTGAAAAAACAGGAATGCTTGACGAGGATTTTTTTATGTATGGTGAAGATATTGATTTCAGCTACAGATTAATGAAGGCAGGTTTTAATAATTATTACTTTCCTGAAAGAAAAATAATTCATTATAAAGGGGAAAGTACAAAAAAGGAAAATCTGAATGTCCTGGTTTACTTTTACAGGGCAATGTTAATATTTGTCAGAAAACATTTCAGAAGCGGCAACTATAAATCATTCATTTTTCTGATTCAGTCAGCAATATTTTTCAGAGCATCCTTATCACTGTTTAAACGCTTTCTGAGAAGGATATTTCTGCCTCTGACAGATGCGGCTCTGGTTTTTTTTATCTATCAGTTAATAATCCCGTTGTGGGCTTCATTCAGATTCGGAAGCGGATACAAATATCCAGGGATGTTCACAGAGATCATTGTGCCATTTTATACCTTAACCATAGTATTTGCCATTACACTGGCCTCAGGTTACAAAATTCCTGCAAAAATATCCAGTGCGCTAAAAGGTGTTATTGCCGGTACCCTTATTATTCTTGTGATTTATGCTCTTCTGCCTCTTGAACTCCGGTTTTCGAGAGCGATTATCATTATTGCGGGAACGCTCTCACTGCTGTTTATTCCTTTATTCCGGACACTTATATCCCTGACTACCCGGGAGATAGCAGAAAATCCTTTCGAAAGAGCAATAAGAACTGTAATTGTTGCCTCCCCTGAATGTTATTCCAGGCTCAGGAAGCTCATATCTGAAACAGGGCTGAGGAACATTGTTTGCGGAAGAATCAGTATCAATAAGGGGGATATCCAGGAAGAGGTGCTGGGAAATATTAACCAGATAAGGGAGGTGATAAAAATGAACAGGATAAAAGAGGTAATCTTCACAACAAGCGAATTAAGTGCTTCACAGATAATCGGTTCGATGCACCTTATCTCCGATTGTAACCTGCGGATAAGAATAGCCTCCGAAGGTGAAAAATATATTCTGGGCAGCAGATTCGTCAGGTCTGGTGAAGATATAATAAGGTTTAAGAAGCCTTCAGCCGGAGAAAAATTATCGGGTAAAATCAAAAACCTGTTAAATAATTTATTCAGATAATTGTTTCATTTTCTTTCAGGAAGATGAAACATTTTTCCCTTCTGATTGTTAGTAATTTGAGTTTTGGATTTTAAATAATTAACTCCATCCTTAACTCGTTTTGCGTGTGAAAATGTAGCCGAATATTTAATAACATATTTTTTACGAAAACAATTCATGGCAAGGATTAATATTTTACTTCCGGCAATGGGAGAAGGAGTTATCGAAGCGACAATTAATAAATGGCTGATCTCTGAAGGTTCATCTGTAAAGGAGGATGATCCGCTTGTAGAAGTGGCAACAGACAAGGTTGATTCAGAAGTTCCTGCACCTGCAGCCGGAATTGTGACTTCCCTGATAGCCAGGGAAGGTTCTGTAATAAAAGTCGGAGATGTTATTGCTATAATGGATACTGAAACTGAATCCAGACAAGAGGATCAGGAAAAGGTTGATAAAGAGGTAGAAAGGATACGAGAGACCATTGATGCTGTCAGGCAGGAAAAGAAAGCTGTGGAGATACTTTCACAGGATCTTAAAAGCCGGACACCTTCCGGGAAGTTTATTTCACCGCTTGTCAGAAGTATAGCAGCAAAAGAATCTATCAGCTATTCCGAACTTGATAAGATCAGCGGATCGGGTATGGATGGCAGGATTACCAGGGACGACATTCTAAAGCTTATTGAATCAAGGAAGAAGAAAGAAGAAGCACCAAAGTCTGCAGAGGTTTCAGAAGATATGAAGAAAACCTGGTCAGGTGGTGACGAGATTATTGAGATGGACAGGATCCGCCGGCTTATCGCCGATCATATGGTAATGTCAAAAAGAACATCACCTCATGTGACTTCATTCATTGATGCAGATGTGACACGTCTTGTAAACTGGAGAAATTCAGTCAAAGACAAATTCCTGGCAGCTGAAGGTCAAAAGCTTACATTAACACCCATTTTTATAGATGCTGCAGCCAGGGCATTATATGAGTTCCCAATGATTAATATTTCAGTTGAAGGGAATAACATTATAAAAAAGAAAAATATCAATATTGGAATGGCAACTGCTCTTCCTGACGGTAACCTGATTGTTCCTGTAATAAAAAATGCAAATGAAAAGAATCTTACAGGGCTTGCCAGAAGCGTAAATGATCTGGCAGAAAGAGCCAGGAATAATAAACTTAATCCCGGGGAAATTACGGGAGGAACATTCACCATAACGAACTTTGGCACTTATAATAATCTTGCAGGAACTCCTATAATTAACCAGCCTCAGGCAGCAATTCTTGGTACCGGGGCAGTGCGCAAGAAACCTGCAGTGATTGAAACACCCGATGGAGATGTAATTGCTATTCGCCAGATAATGATTTTGTCATTAAGTTATGATCACAGGGTAATTGATGGTGCTCTGGCAGGAAAATTCCTGAACAGGGTTAAAGATATACTCGAAAACTATTCTTCTGATCCTGGTTAGGGCATGGCCGGTCAGTACTTGCATGACCTGATACGTATTATCTTAAATTCAGGTTTAGCAAGTTCTTAAAAATAGTTAATAAAAAGTGCAGTTGTGACTTTTCCTTTATTCTAATATTCTTCTATATTAGTACCTTCAAGAATTGAGACAGAAAGATATAAACCTTTGTACTATAATATTCAACCCGGCAACTGTTTTATTTTAGCAAAAGTTTATGTTTTATTTTATTTATACCTGCTTAAACATGAGGAAAAGGGTTGTTCTGTTCATAATACTGCTGGCGTTTTTAATCAATAATGATTTAATTCCACAGTCGAAAAGCGAATTAAAGAATACTTTCTATGATGCTGAAAGCTGGATCTTATTTGAGGACTATGAAGAGGCCTTACCCAAATACCAGATGCTGCTAAAATCTTATCCCGGGAACTCAAATTTCCTTTACAGGATCGGTCAGTGTTATATAAATATACCTGGTGAAAAGGAAAAAGCAATGAGTTATCTCGAATCAGCAGTAAAGAATATTAATCCTGAGTACCAGGACGGTAAATTCAGGGAAACCGGTGCCCCTTACGATGCCCTTTACCATCTTGCCAACGCATACAGAATCAATGATCAGCTGGATAAAGCCCTTGAAGCCTATAATCTGTTTAAAAAGAATCTCATTCCTGAAATATATGATTCAGTTATCATCAACCAGCAGATACAATCCTGTTTTACCGCAAAGAAGCTGATGGAAACGCCGGTATATATAAAAGAGATAAATATCGGCAAAAACATAAATGAAACTAACTCCGAGTTCAATCCGGTGGTTTCTGAAGACGAAAAAATGCTGGTTTTTTCGAAAAGTGAAGCATTTTACGATGCTATCCTCTATTCAACGCGAACTAACGGAAACTGGTCTGTTCCGGTAAATATGAATGAACTGCTGAAAGTTGACAGAGATTTCTATCCGACATCAATTTCCAGGGATGGCAGAACACTTTACCTCTACAGCACTGTCGACTATGATGGAATGATCTATACAGCGAAATTCGAAAATAACACCTGGTCCCCTATTGTCAAGCTGAACGATAATATAAACACAAAGTTCTGGGAATCTCATGCAACTGTCTCGCATGATAATAAAAGACTCTATTTTACAAGTAACCGTAAAGGATCTCTTGGCGGGCTTGATATTTATGTATCTTCCAGGGATAGTACAGGTGACTGGGGACCCGCTGTTAATCTGGGTTCTGTGATAAATACCCCTTATAATGAAGAATCTCCATTCCTCAGCAAGGATGACAGGACCCTATTCTTCAGTTCTAGAGGTCATTATAATATGGGGGGATATGATATCTTTTATTCCAGATTGCTTGATAATGGCCAGTGGTCAGTTCCTGTCAACGTTGGCTACCCCTTTAATACCACTGATGATGATGTGTTTTTCAAACCTTTGAATGAAGGGTATGAGGGTTATTTAGCCAGGTATAGTCCCAATGGTTATGGAAAGCAGGATATATTCAGGATTGAGGTCTTCTCAGATGACCACCCGAGAAAATTATTTGTGAAAGGGCTTGCCACCGGAGCTGATCTCCTCAGCAGTGTAAAGGTCAGCGCCTCAGATATTAAGAATCCTCAACGTTCTTATGTCGCTTATACCAATCCTGAAACCAGCGAATTTGAGTTTCAGGCACCTCACGGAAATTACGAATTTACCTATGAAGCTGATGGCAGTGAAAGAATAAAAAAGAACATTAACCTGCCAGTTACGAATCCTTCTGATACTTTCATTGTACCTGGTATAGTACTGGCCAAAACCGACTTTACTGCAGATCTTGAAGTTGAGGGTGAAAAAAATATAACCGTATCTTCAGGAGATGCAATTTTCATCCCTCTGAAAGTTGAACCACGATCAACGCTTGATGCAGAACACAGGGTAGCTGATACACTGGTCTCAACGGATCAGGTTGCTGTAACTGGCTCAGCTTATAGCTTTAAAGTAGAACCCCTTGTTGGTGAAAATAAGATTTCTTTCAGACTGACTGACAGGTTCAGTAATACTGCTGCTGCAGACGTTCTGATTACAAGAATATTGCCTCCTGAAGAGCCTTCTGTTATACAACCAGTATACCGTGAAGTTATTGCTGCCGGAAAACCTGTAATTATAGATGAGAAGTATGTTAAACCCGATACTTCTGTTTCTGTAAGTGATATTAAAAAAGTACCTGAGGTAACTGAAGTACCCGAAGTGCCTGTATCCGTTAAGGAAAGAAAGCTTTGGTACCTGTGGCTGGTTCCCGGGGCAGGGATTATCTTTTTCATTATAATTTTCCTTAAAAGAAGAAAGGATAAAAAAGGACAACATTAAAAGATAACCGGGACAAGCCTGTTATCTGAGTAAAATATTAATGTGATAATTCACAGTGTTGGCAAATTTTTAATAAATTTGTTTGACAAAACAATTAGCTATGAGCAAAAAAGCCATCTGTGTGATTTTTTCACTCATTTTATCATTTTCATTAATAGCGCAGGAGATACAAACCCTTCAGGAAACATTTCTTGAAGCAGAATATTTCTTTATGAGAGAAGATTATTCCGATGCCCTTCCGTATTACCTGCAAATTTTTGAGAAGGTCCCTGATAATTCGAATATTGCATATCGCATTGGACTCTGTTATCTTAATATTGACGGTAAGAAAAATCTGTCAATTGATTACCTTGAATCTGCATCTAAAAACATTTCTGCCAGAACTATTGAAGGTACAATCACCCAGAGTTCCGCACCCTACGATGTCCTGTATGATCTTGGGAAAGCTTACAGAATTAACTATCAGTTCGATAAGGCAAAAGATGCATTCACCAGATACTCAAAAACACTGCTTCCTGATGACAGGGAAAATATAGATTTTGTTAATCAGGAAATAAAAAGCTGCGATATAGCAAAGGACTTTATTACCAAACCCGTGGAATATACTGAGGAATCTATGGGTCCTCTTTTTAATGATGACAAGGCAAATTTCAATCCCGTGGTTTCTGCTGACGGAAAATCGTTTGCTTTCATGGTTTCCCTTAAATTCTATGATGCTATTATGTTGTCAAAACTTGTAAATGGCAAATGGACTGCCCCTGTCAATATAACACCTGAATTATTATCTGACGGTGATCTGTATATCTCATGTATTTCTGCTGACGGGAAATTACTGTTCCTGTCAAAGGATGATAATTATAACAGTGATATTTACACCAGTACTTTTGACGGCATCAGGTGGACTGAAAGCATCAGGTTAAATAAGAATATCAATACAAAATACTGGGAGTCCCATGGATTTATTTCTGAAGATGGCAAAAGTATGATTTTTGCTTCTGACAGACCTGGCGGTTTGGGAGGTCTGGATCTGTATATTTCCAGTAAAGTGAAGGGAGATTGGGGATCTGCAGTAAATCTCGGTCCTGAAATTAATACACCTTTTAATGAAGATCGCCCATTCCTGATTAACAATGGAAAAACCTTATTTTTCAGCTCCCAGGGTCACCTGAATATGGGAGGATATGATCTTTTCAGATCTGATCTCCAGTCAAATAAACTCTGGAGTAAACCAGAAAACCTCGGATACCCCCTTAACACCCCGGATGATAATATTTTCTTCATGCCTGTCGGGAATGGCAAAACAGGCTATTATTCCATATTTAAAGAGTCGGGAGGTGCCGGAAAAGAAGACATTTACAAGATAACCTTCAAATAGGACAAACCGGATTACCTTATCATTTAATTACAGGATAAAGAATTAAATTAATTATAATGAATAATTTCAGAGCCAAATTACTATTTCTCAAGCTGCAGCTATTGACTCTGGTTATTTTTTCCGGTGCTGCTACAGCCCAATCCACCAGGGAGTTAAAAGAAATATTTGAACAGGCTGAGTCGCACTACCTTTACGAAGAATATGATCTGGCAAATGAGCTTTATCTTCTTCTGGAAACTCCCGGAAACCTTAATATTAAATACAAAATAGGAACATGCTATCTCAATATACCCGATGAGAAAGATAAGGCAATACCCTATCTTGAAGCCGCAGTTATGAATGCCAGCTATGATTCAAAAACGAGCTCATTAAAAGAAAAAAGAGCACCCCTGGATGCTTATTTCTTCCTGGCAAAAGCTTATATGATAAATAATGATCTTGAAAAAGCTATCAGTACTTTCCAGACTTTCGGCAGCCTGGCAAAAGAGACTGAAAAAAAGGGCGGAATGGTAAACCTTGAATATATCGACCAGGCGATCCAGTCCTGCAGAAATGCAATTAAGTTCAAGGAAAATCCTGTAATGGTTAGCAGGAAAAACCTGGGAACTGATTTTAACCAGGGTTCGATGAATGAAAATCCTGCTGTCAGCTTTGATGGCAAAACTATAGTATTTACAGAACGCCGGGGTTTAGTCAATGTAGTTCTATTTTCAAAAAAGATCAGAGGAGAATGGCAGACTCCGGTTGATATTACTTCACAACTTAATGCAGGGGAAGACTGCTCATCCTGCTCTCTTAACAGTGACGGGACTGAGCTTTTCCTTTACAAGAACGACAACTATGACGGAAATTTATATTCTTCGAAATATATCAACGATCAGTGGACACCAATTGTTAAGCTGAACAGGAACATCAACACCAAGTTCTACGAATCTCATGCTTCAGTCTCTGCTGACGGGAAAAGACTTTATTTCACAAGCAACAGGGAAGAAGGCCAGGGGGGACTGGATATCTATGTTTCAGAGAAAGATGCTTCAGGAGAGTGGGATGTCCCTGTCAACCTGGGGGCAACAATCAACACTCCGTACAATGAGGATAATCCATTTATAATCCAGGATGATTCAGTCCTTTATTTCTGTTCAGAGGGTCATAATTCAATGGGAGGATATGATAATTTCAAAAGCCGCAGAGCCGGGACAGGATGGAGTGCTCCGCAAAATCTCGGATTCCCTGTTAATTCCACTGATGATGATAAGTTTTTCCAGCCATCCGGCAACGGGAAGTATGCCTTTTACTCCTTAAAAACCAGTTACAAGAAAAAAGATATTTTCTATCTTGGACTGGGAGGAATAGATGTAAACCAGATTTATGAAATAACCGGGAAATTCCTGTTAAATGATACTTTGCTGGCTGATGATAAAAATTACAATATTCGTGTCCTGAACAGAATATCAGGAGAAATCCTCTACAGAGCTTCACCGGACAAATCATCAGGTTCATACAGTATAAACGTCGCTCCTGGTGTCTTTAAGATAATCTATTCAGGTGATAGTTATTTTTCCCGGATAATTGATACGGCAATTATTGCGGATAATCCGGAACTGATTGTCAACCTTGATATTACACTGGTGAGAGATTCTTCCTACCTTAAAAAATATGATAAAATCAATCTTGATGACATACCGGAGGTTGCTGCTATTGACTCAAGTATCCTTATAAAAAATATGAATGTGGAGGATGTAAATGAAGATGATGCGGCAGAACCGGCAGTACTCTATTATACTGTGCAGGTAATGGCCCTTTATAATCCGGTTGATGTAAGTTATTTTAAGTACATTACAAATATCAGGGTAATGTATAATGATAAGGATAAGTTCTTCAGATATACAACCGGGCAGTTTAAAACCCGTGAAGAGGCTTATGCTCTGAAAAATGAATTGCTCAGAAAGGGGTATCCAGACGATATCTGGGTTAAAAAAGTATTAAAATAATGAAAAGTATTATTTCAAAGATTTTAGCTGTTTCCCTGTTGATCAGTTGCACTAATTCACTGAAATCGCAGGAAGCGGCTTTAAAAGAACGTGCCAAATCTATTCAGGCTGCTGATGTTGTATTTTATTACGACAACGATTATGAAAAGGCTGCATCATTGTATGAGCCTATTCTGAAAGCCGCACCGGAAAACTCCAATATTCAGGCAAAGCTTGGAATATGCTATTTAAAAATTGATGGTAAGAAAGCTGAAGCCCTGAAGTTGCTTAAGTCAGCCTCCGCTAATGTCGCAGCCGTAAAAAAGGAGTTTGAGGAAACAGGGGATAAAGCACCGGTGGATACCTACCTCTATCTTGCTGAAGCATATCATCTCAACGACAGCCTCGAAAAAGCGCTTTCACTCTTTTATGATCTGAAGAAAAAACTCGGAGATAGTGAAGAAGATGCTCTTCGCGGGGAATATATCGACCTGCAGATAAGAGACTGCAGATATGCTATGGAATTGAAAAAGAAACCGCTGACTGTCCTTCTGGATTTTTTCACACCCTGGTTGAGTGAATATCCGGGAGCATGCAATCCTGTCCTGGCAAAAAATGATTCGGTATTTATTTTTACACAGAAAACAGAAGGCAAAACACGTATATTATGTTCCTACAAAAAAGACAGGTGGGAAGTTCCTGTTGATATTACCAGACAGCTTGGGGATTACAGCAGGCTTTATTCAAACTCAGTTACCGGGAACGGAAAATTCCTTCTTCTTTATATGGATGATGGCGGTGATGGAAATCTTTATTTCAGCGAGAGAAAAGATACTACCTGGTCGAGAATAAGTACTATGGGGAGACCTGTAAATTCAATTTATTGGGAGTCACATGGTTTTATTACTCCTGACGGAAGAAGCATATATTTTTCAAGTAACAGACCCGGAGGTGAAGGGGAACTCGATATATGGGTATCAGAAAAAAATGCTGAAGGTACCTGGGATGACCCGGTTAACCTTGGAAATACAATCAATACTCCCTACAACGAAGACACTCCATTCTTTGACCCTGTTAACAATGCCCTGCTGTTCAGTTCAGTCGGTCATATCAGCATGGGCAGGTATGACCTGTTCAGATCAGTCAAAAGGGGCAGTGAATGGACAAATCCGGTCGGAATGCCTTTCGCATTTAATACTACTGCCGAAAACACATTCTTCATTTTAAACAATAATGCTCCTGGTTTCGTCACAAGCCTGTACGATGAAAAGATTAAATCAAGGAATATATATGCAATAGTAGCTATTGACCCGGCTGATGAGATTACTACAACCGAAGGAACTGTCACTCTCCAGGATGGAATGAATGTTGATCCGGATCAGGCATCAGTAAACCTGAGGGAGGTTAAGAAGGGTACTGTTCTGCAGACAATACCGGTAAGCGAGAACGGATCATTTAAATTTGAAATTAAACCGGGCGATTATCAGCTTTTTGTCAGCCATACAGGATACAAGACTGATACTATAAATCTGAATCTCCCTCTGTATTTCTTAAGTCATTATATGACTGTTAAATCAACACTGATACCTGAAAAGGTTATAGCAGGTGAATTCCTGTCAATTAAAAACATCCTGTTTGCTTTTGATAGCTATGCCCTTGACGCAGAGGCCAGGTCAAGTCTGGAAATACTTAAATCAATCCTCAGCAACTATCCTGAGCTTACAATTGAGGTTGCAGGCTATACTGATTCGAAAGGCAGTACAGAATATAACAATAAACTTGCCGATAAACGGGCACAGGCAATCATAGATTATGTTGCAGCATCAGGAATATCCGCCGGCAGGTTTGTCAAAAAAGCATTCGGAGAATCCAATTTTACTGCTGTAAATACAAACCGTGACGGTTCAGATAATCCGGAAGGAAGAAAATACAACAGAAGAGCCACCCTTGGAATTGTTGATCCTCAGACCGGAATAGTAATCAGGCATGACACTTATACACCTGAGCACCTGAGATATGCTTCCTCTGTAAGGTACAGTATCGTGTTGAGAAAAACACAGGAAAAATTATCTTCAGGGTACTTCAGTAACCTGAAACTGAACGGACTCCTTTTCATGAGAACGGTTGAAACAGATGCAGGGACACTTTATACGCTTGGAGTATTTTATAACAGGCAGGATGCTGAAAAATATCTGGAATATGTAAAATCCAGAGGATTCAAAGATGCATATATTGTTAACCACTTTGATCTCAACGGCGGATCACTGTCTCCTGGAATATCCGGTGCAGGAGCAGCAGAATATCCCGGATCCAAAACTTACACAATACAACTGAAGGCAGCCAGATCACATGAAGACATGGATGTTTTTAGGGGCATTGCCGGAGTTAAGGAAATTTCTGGCAATGATGGCTATTACAGGTATACTGTCGGTGAATATACTTCGCTCTCACAAGCAAAGGTATCACTGAAAAGCTTCCAGGAGGCAGGATTTAAAGACGCCTTTATAAGGGAAGCAGACCTGCCTGGTAACAGATAGCACCAGACAAACTTTAAATGAAATACGGGAAAATTAAGCTGAGGGCTCTTGAGCCTGAAGATCTGGGATTGCTTTATGAGTGGGAAAACAATGATTCATACTGGGTAATCAGCAATACAGTAATTCCTTTTTCAAAATATACTCTTAAACGGTACCTCGAGAATTCGCATAAGAATATCTATGAAACAGGACAACTCCGCCTGATGATAGATATTGTCCCTGAAAATGTGACAATTGGAACAATCGATATCTTTGATTTCGATCCCTTTCATAAAAGAGCAGGACTGGGAATACTGATCGCTGATGAGAATAACAGGAAAAAAGGATATGCTTCAATGTCGCTCAGATGTCTTATTGACTATTGTTTTTCGACTCTTCAGCTGCATCAGCTTTATTGTAATATTCTTTCAAATAACTGCGAGAGCATCGATCTTTTTAAAAAACATGGATTTGTACAGTCAGGTATAAAAAAAGACTGGGTAAAAACACCCAAAGGGTACCTGGATGAATATATTTTTCAGCTGATTAATAACTGATTTAAAACTCTTTCTTCAGACCTGTTGCCAGTAGTCCGCACGCGGCTGAGATATCGGCTCCGCGTGATCGGCGGACCGAGGCAGATATCCCGGAAATAACCAGGTTATGCTTGAAATACAGCATTCTCTCATTCGAAGATGAGGTATTTGGATCATCTTTCCCCGGATGATACGGCAGCAGATTCACCCTTATTTCTGAACCTCCCAGCATAACCTTAAGTTCATCAAGGTGCATGTCAGTGTCATTTACCTTTTCTATCATGACATATGCAATGCTGAACCTTCTTTTTTTTCTTACCGGATAAGTCTTTAAAAGATCAATTATCTCACGGACCGGATACTTCCGTTCAACCGGTATTACCCTGATCCT
>Ga0102851_10001806_pt1 | contig 12559 bp, 16 predicted proteins | sample Mud3Dept3metaG_FD_79558 | JGI IMG/M metagenome (GOLD analysis project Ga0102851, IMG submission 79558) | Freshwater wetland microbial communities from Ohio, USA, analyzing the effect of biotic and abiotic controls - Mud 3 Core 4 Depth 3... | ecosystem: Environmental > Aquatic > Freshwater >... | reverse complement strand
TTAACCGCAATTTTGTTAATATCCGGAGGATGTATGGCAAAGCCAGTTGAAGAGGCCGGAAAGATCCCTATATACGATGCGCGCTCCGGAAAAGTCGAGGAAGTCGAGAGGATAGTCAAGGCCGACGCTGAATGGAAGAAGATACTTACGCCCGAGCAGTACGAAGTTACGCGGAAAAAAGGGACAGAGAAGCCCTTCAGCGGCATCTGCGAAATACCCAAAGAAAAAGGCCTCTATCAATGCGTCAATTGCGGTATAGACTTATTCGGCGTAGGGACGAAGTTTGAGTCGAAAACGGGCTGGCCGAGTTTTTATGAACCGGTAGCGCCGATAAATATCACTACCGAAGAAGACCTTAGCCTCGGGGTGAGCAGGACAGAGGTCAAATGCGCGCGGTGCGGGGCGCACCTCGGTCATGTCTTTGATGACGGCCCGCCGCCGACAGGCAAACGATATTGCATAAACTCGGTCGCGCTGAAATTCGTCAAGACCGATTACAAGCCGGCCGGAGCCGCCACGTTCGCGGCAGGATGTTTCTGGGGAGTCGAGGAGTCGTTCAGGACGCTAAAATGCGTCATCTATACGCGCGCCGGATATGCCGGCGGACATACCAAAAATCCCACATACGAGCAAGTCAGCGCTGGAAAGACCGGCCATGCCGAATCCATCGAGATATTATATGACCCTTCAGTCATAAGCTACAGCCGGCTGCTCGATGAATTCTGGAAGATACACGACCCGACCGCCTTGAACCGGCAGGGTCCGGATATCGGCTCGAATTACCGTTCGGCGATATTCTATCACGGCAAGGAGCAGGAGAAGCTTGCCCTTGGATCGAAAGAGCGCCTCGAAAAATCAGGCAAATATAAAGATAAGATAGTGACACAGATAGTCCCCGCGGGTGTCTTTTTCCCCGCCGAAGAATATCATCAGAGATACCTGATGAAGCGAGGCCTGCCGCCATATTGCCGTTAACCAAATTTTCGGATTTGTGGTATATTATATAGAAAAGGAGGAGGGGTAAAATGGCCGACATAAAAGAGTTGTTTCAAAGCGCGGATTGGAAAACAGAGAAGCATGTGCCGGTGATAGAGGCGCCGCAGAAGGCGAAGAAAGGCGAATTCTTCAAGGTCTCGGCCGCTGTCGGCAAAGAAATACCCCACCCTAACAAGACAGAACACCACATCAGCTGGATAGAGGTATATTTCCATCCCGAAGGGGAGAAATTCCCTTACCGGATAGGGCGCGCGGATTTCAGCGCTCACGGCGCTTCGGTCAACGGCCCGGACACGAGCTCGGTATATACACACCCCGAAGTGACGATAAGCTTTAAGACGGACAAGGCCGGTACAATATACGCTTCCAGTTATTGCAATATCCACGGGTTGTGGCAGAATAGCCTGAAAATAGAACTATGAATTTAAGCGGGCGTCTCGAGTGAAGATCTCGGTTAAGGTCAAGGCCAACACCAGCCGCGAGCGGATAGAGAAGATAGACGATACGAATCTCATTGTCTGGATAAGGGAGAAACCGGTTGAGGGAAAGGCAAACGAGGCGGTCGTAAAGGCCTTGGCGGAGTATTTCGGCGTCGCGAGATCCCGTATAACTTTAATAAAAGGACAGACTTCAAAGCAGAAGGCCTTTGAGATAAATGATTAAGTTGATCATCTTTGATATAGACGGCACGCTTGTGGACGCGTATACAGCCATAGAAAAAAGCCTCAATTTCACGCTGAAAAAATTGGGCTATCCGAAGATCGGAATGCTTGTGGTGCGCAGGGCGGTGGGCCACGGCGATAAAAATTTTATTGAACGCTTTATGCGCAAGAAGGACGTTAAGGAAGGCCTGGAGTTATACCGCCCGCATCACGAGAGAGCGCTTCTTAGATACTCAAAGGTCATCCCGGGCGCGAGAAAGCTCTTGAGCGATTTAAAGAAGAAAGGTTATAAACTTGCGATCGCGAGCAACCGGCCGCCGAAATTCAGCGGGATACTGCTTAAGCATTTAGGGCTCCTTGAGTATTTTGACATGGTTGCCTGCGCGAAAGACAAGACCGAGATAAAACCGAAGCCTTTCCTGATCCCGAAGATCCTCAAGAGGCTGGCGATCAAAAAAGACGAGGTAATTTACGTAGGAGATATGACGGTGGACGTTCACGCCGGCCATAACGCGGGAGTGAAAGTTATCGCGGTGCTGGGCGGATCTTCCTCGGCGTCCGAATTAAGAAACGTCCGGCCGTGCGCTATCTTGCGGAAGTTATCAGGCCTATTGCAAGTGGCGGAAAGGTGCCAAAAGAAAGCGAGGTAAAGCATGCCGGGTAGAATCACCTTCAAGGGTAATCCCCTGACTCTGGTCGGAAGGAATCTTGGGGAAGGCGGCGAAGCGCCGGATTTCAGGGTGATATCGCAGGACTTAAAGGAAGTCCGTCTCTCGGATTTTGACGGGATGATAAAGATACTGACTTCTTTCCCGTCGCTTGACACGCCGGTCTGCGACCTGCAGGTAAAAGAATTCAATAAAAGGGCGGTGAAATTTTCTTCCGGGGCGGTCGTGCTGGCGATAAGCAAAGACCTGCCGTTTGCCCAAAAGAGGTTCTGTTCGGAAAACGATATTAAGAATATCAATGTCCTGTCGGATTATAGATTCGCCTCATTCGGCTTAAATTACGGCCTTCAGATAAAGGAATTAAACCTTCTTGCGAGGGCCATCCTCATCGCGGACAAAAATAATATTTTAAGGTACATCCAGCTGGTTGGAGAGCTTACTCAAAGCCCGGACTTCGAAAGCGCCTTAAAGGCCCTCGGGGAAGTAGTGAAAAGCCCCGCGTCTTCCGCCAAAGAGAAGAGGCCCTCTAAATGCGTTCCGTGCGAGACAGGCGCGCCGCCGCTTCCCAAAGAAAAAGTAGGCGAGCTTATGAAGGGAGCCGCCGGCTGGCAACTTCTCGAGGATAAAAAGATACAGAAGGAGTTTAAGTTCGGCGATTTCGCGGAAGCGAAATATTTTCTCGATATCGTCTCGGTCATCGCGGAGGAACAGGGCCATCATCCCGCGATGACGATCATATATAACAAAGTAAAAATAACCCTCACTACTTACGCTTCGGGGGGATTGACGGAGAACGATTTCATAATGTCCCGTATTATCGACGGGATAGGAGATTAAGATGAATATTATTTCGGATGGCGTAAAGAGATTTCTTCTTGCCCAGCATTTTACCATTGTTTCCACTATCGGGGCCGACGGTATGCCGCACAGCTCGTGCAAGGGCATCGTAAAGATAAATCCCGACGGGACGATATACCTGCTTGACCTTTATATGGGCCGGACATACGAGAACCTGACCATAAACCCCAATATAAGTTTAAGCGCGGCCGACGAACATAAATTCAGGGGTTATTGCCTTAAAGGCACGGCGGAGATCTTAAGTTCCGATAAATGGAAACCCGGTATTATCAAGGCTTGGGAGCAGAAGATCACCGGCAGGATAACCCAGAGGATACTCAAGAATATCCGAGGGGAAACGGGGCATCCCAAGCATCCCGAGGCGCAATTGCCGAGGCCTAAATACCTCATCGCTATGACGGTAAAGGAAGTGATCGACCTTACGCCGCTACCCCTAAGATAAGTAGACAAATCTACTAAAAGAAGTTAAAATATCCTTCATGCTTGAGCCTGTTTCGCATCATCAGATCATAGGGCTGGTCAAGACACTGGGCGATGCCGGTGTTTTTATAGCGATGTTCCTTGAGTCCAGCATTGTTCCGATACCTTCAGAGGTGATAATAATCGGCGCCGGCGCTATCGGGATACCGATACTTTCGGTAGTCATATTCGGTTCGCTTGGGGCGACATTAGGCGCGGCCGTCGGATATCTTTTGGGAAGATACGCGGCGATGCCGATCATCATAAAATACGGGAAATTTATCCTGATAAAGCCCCATCATATCTATAAGGCCGAGGCGTTCGCGAAGAAATACGGGATATGGAGCGTCCTTATCGGCAGGCTTTTACCGGTAATACCGTTTAAGGTCTTTTCCATAGCCGCGGGCATCACGAAGCTTCCGGTTGCGTCTTTTATCATCTGCACGTTTATTGGGGTGGTCCCAAGGATAATCATCCTGACGCTCTTCGGAGAAAGCATCGTCAAATACACAAAGCCGACTATAATTGTCGCGATCTTGGCGGCGCTTATATTTATTTCATACAAGATAACAAGAAAGATCTATAACGGGAAGAAGAATAATAAATGAGCCCCGTTAGAAACTATAGACCTAGCGGGGTAGTAAATTGGAGGTTTCTAACGGGGTGAGCCTATTGATCCTTGTTGTTATCGCCGGAATCCTTCTTTTGCTGGGGTATTTTTTCTACGGCTCTTTTTTAAGCAGGCTGCTCCAGTTGCACCCCGATCTCAAGACGCCCGCGTATGCCCAGCAGGATAATATTGATTTCGTGCCGGCCGGGAAATTTTATTTATTAGGGCAGCATTTTTCGGCTATATCCGCCGCCGGGCCTATCGTCGGACCCATCCTCGCAGGACTGTGGTTCGGCTGGATACCGGCGATCCTATGGATAGTATTCGGCGCGATATTCATAGGCGGCGTACATGATATGTTTACGCTTGTAGCGTCGATAAGGCACCGTGGGAGGTCGATAGCCGAGGTCATCAAAGAGCATAAGAGCAAGAAGGCGTTTATAACATTTTTGATATTCCTTTGGATATCCCTCGTCTATATCATAACCGCCTTTACGGATATAACCGCGGGCACTTTTGTGGACCCGGTAAGAGGTTCCGCGGTCGCGTCTTCTTCTATGATGTATCTTTTGCTGGCGCTTGTGATGGGCATTGTCTTGAGAAGGTTTAAGCCGCCGCTTTTGATAACAACACTCATATCGTTGCCCCTTGTATTTTTATGCATCTATCTGGGGCCTGCATTTCCGCTGAACCTCCGGCCGTTCTTAGGCCTTAGTGTCCGCATGAGCTGGGACATACTGCTTCTGGGGTATTGCTTTGTCGCGGCCGTCATCCCGGTGTGGCTGCTTTTACAGCCGCGAGGATATCTCGGCGGATTTTTCCTGACGTTTACGGTCGGCATAAGTTTTATAGGGATAATTATAGGGAATTTCACGCAGCATTACGCCGTCAATTACCCGGCGTTTATCGGCTGGTTTAGCCCGCAGGGCCTCCCGCTTTTTCCGCTTCTTTTTACGACTATCGCCTGCGGGGCGTGTTCCGGCTTCCATGCCATCGTCGCTTCCGGTACGAGTTCCAAGCAGATCGCGAAAGAACCCGACGCCAAGGCGATTGGGTATGGAGGGATGCTGCTTGAGAGTTTCGTCGCGATCATCGCGCTGGGCACACTTTTGCTGTTGACGAAAGGGCAGGCGCAGGAATTGAAGAGCCCGGACCAGATCTACGCGAGCGGCATAGCCACATTTTTAAACAGTCTGGGCATAAATAAGGAACTTGCCCTGAATTTCGCCTTGCTGGCTTTCGCGACATTCGTATATGATACGCTGGATGTGGCCACAAGGCTCGGCCGTTATATCTTTCAGGAATTGACGGGCATAAAGAACAAATTCAGCATCTTTGTTTCGGCGGCCGCGACACTCGCGCTTCCGGTCGTATTCGTCACCGGCAAAGCCACCGACGCCGAGGGGAAATTCATTCCGACATGGCAGCTTTTCTGGAGTATATTCGGCTCAAGCAATCAGCTTCTCGCGGCTATGGTGCTGCTGGGCCTAAGTGTCTGGTTGTTAAGAAGAGGGAGGAATTATCTCGTCACTTTATTACCGTCGATATTCATGATGATAGTCGCGTTCATCTCGCTCTTGCTGGTCTTGAGGCCGCATATATTAAAGATGCTGGCGGAAGGCGAGTTCATCCCGGGTCCCATAGTCATTACGGGTGTAGTTTTGCTGGTTCTCGGGTCGCTGTTCATAGGTGAAGGTATAATGGTACTAGCGAAAGGCAGGCAAAAAGAATGAGACACGGAGCCACTCCTTCGGATATATGCGATGTTGCGGTAGTGGGCGCGGGAGCCGCGGGAGCGATGGCCGCGATACGCGCCGGCGAGCTTAAGAAAAACGTTATTTTGATCGAGAGGAATGCCTTGATAGGGCGGAAGATATTTTTGACGGGCAAAGGCAGGTGCAACTTAACCAATACCGCGCCGGTAGACACGTTCATAGAGAAATTCGGAAGACAGGGGCCGTTTTTAAGGACGGCCTTTTTTGTTTTCTTCAATCAGGAGTTGATGGATTTTTTCAAGAGTAACGGTCTCGCGTTAAAAGAGGAGAGGCAGGGCAGGGTGTTTCCGGAGGACGACAGGGCCGGCTCGGTCGTGAAGGTGCTGGAAAAGGCCCTTTCCGATAATAATGTGCGGATACGTTATGATTCGCGCCTGATGGAACTCAAAAGGGAAGGCGGGTTTTTCCGTTTGGTTCTGGGAGACAACGGCGGAATCATTGCCAAAAAAGTAATTCTCGCCACCGGCGGGGCGTCTTACAAGGCGACAGGTTCTACCGGCGACGGCTTTCGCATAGCCAAGACTATGGGCCATACGTTTGCCGCGCTCAAGCCCGGCTTGGTGCCGCTCACGACCAAGGAAAGCTGGGTAAAAGACCTGCAGGGGCTTACGCTTAAGAACATACGCGTTACTTTCGAGTACGAGAAAAACCTGCCTCACAGGCAGGCGGGGAAGATAGTCTCCGAGATAGGGGAACTGCTCTTTACGCATTTCGGCGTTTCGGGGCCGTTGGTACTGGATTTAAGTAACGAGGTAATAGAATTGCTTTGGGATAAAAATCAGGTCGGTATGTTAATAGATCTAAAACCCGGCCTGACCATTGAGCAGCTGGATAATAAATTATTGCGCGAGATCGAGACTCACGGCAGCATAAATATAAAGAACATGCTCAAGGAGATGCTTCCGCTTAAACTGGCCCCGGTATTTATAAATCTGCTGAAGCTGGATGGCGCTAAGAGGATAAATCAGCTCGCGCAAAAGGAAAGGCAGGCCATAATCAGCCTGCTAAAAGGGTTTAAGCTGACTATAAGCGGGTCTTTGCCGCTTGAGGATGCGATGGTCACTTTAGGCGGTATTCCGGCAAAGGAGATAAACCCGCGGACGATGGAATCAAAGCTCGTTCCGGGATTATATTTCGCCGGCGAGATCATAGATGCCCACGCGCAAAGCGGCGGATATAATCTACAACAGGCGTTTTCCACAGGTTATCTCGCGGGAGAGAAAGCGGCGGAATGCGTAGAATAATCTTGGCTTCGCAGTCGAGACAGAGGCAGAGGTTATTAAGGCAGATCGGCCTTCGTTTTGTCACGGCGGGCTCTGACGTAAGAGAGGACAAGAGGCTCAAAGGAAGTTGCGCCGATCTTGTCACCGGAAACGCGATAAGGAAGGCGAAGGACGTCGCGAAGCGGTTCGATTCAGGTGTGGTCATCGCCGCGGACACGGTTGTTTTGGCGGGCAGAAAGATAATCGGAAAACCAAGAGATATCGAGGACGCGTTTTGTACGCTGAAGCTGATCTCGCGCAAGCCGCAGTGGGTATATACCGGCCTCGCCGTCATCGACATCGACAATAAAAAAGTCCTTACGGATCACGAGAGGACGAAGATATATATGTATCGTCTGACCGACAGGCAGATAAGGAAGTATTTCAAGAGAGTTTCCCCTCTCGACAAGGCAGGCAGTTTCGATATACAGGGGTTGGGCAGTATATTCATCAACAGAATAGAGGGATGTTTTAATAATGTGATAGGCCTGCCGCTGGCGAAACTGGCTAAGATGCTCAAGAGGTTAGATGTGGATCTCTTCGCTTGAGAAACGTGGCCTATCTCGCGGAGGGCAGGTTCCGCAAGACCGGAATGGCCCCTTTTACCACCTTCGGGTCGAATTGCGTGCCCGCGTTTTTTTCCAACTCTTTGCATGCCTCCTCGGCATCTATCGCTTTTCTATACGGCCTGTTTGAAGTCATGGAATCAAAAGCGTCGGCCACGGAGATGATCCTTGCGGGCAAGGGGATTTGAGCGCCTTTTAACCCCGCCGGATAGCCTTTTCCGTCATAACGCTCATGGTCCGAACCGGCGATAAACGCGACATCCTTAAAATCAGTTATCGTCTCAATGAGCCTGCGGGTAAAGAGCGCCTCCTGTTTCATGTTGTCGCACTCATCGGAGGTAAGCTTGCCCGGTTTATTTATCAGGCTCCGGGTAATTCCCAGTTTTCCGACGTCATGTAAAAGCGCGGCCCACTTGATCTTTGTTATCTCATCATGCGGCAGGTTCATGGCAAGGGCGATCAGTAAACTGTATAACGACACTCTCTTGGAATGTCCGATCACAGGCGGATGTTTTATGTCTATCAAGAGGGAGAATATCTCGCAGGTTATGCCTATGGCATCTACGTTGGAGGGCATCACGATCTGCCCCGTATCTTTCCTGACCTTTTTAAATAAATCAGCAATGGCGTCCTTATCGGCGGCCTTTTGTAAGAGCGGCCCTTTGCTCAAGACGGGCAGCGCCGCTTCGATAATTCCGGAAGAGACCCTTTCGTTGGGCCAGCCTGACACAGCCTTTTCTATATCCTTTATCTTGCGAACACGTTTATTCCTTAGAAGGAGGTCGATCTGGTCGGCCAGCAGGATGATCTGGGCGCCCGCGGGTATTTCGCTCCGCTGCCTGCCTAAAGGGTAGCCCCGGCCGTTATACCATTCATGGTGATTCAGGACATATTTAGCCGCGGCGGAAAGATTCGGAATCTGGCTTATTATCTCCGCGCCTATTATGGGGTGAGTGGATATTACCGGGTCTTTTTCAGGGGACTCTTCGATAGACAAGTAGTGCGTTATGTGTTTTGGCAGAGCGAGGTAGCCGATGTCATGCAGGAGGGAAGCGTAAAAGATATTTTTCCTTTCTTCGGGCAGGACCTTCTTCGCGAACTCGGAGGCGAAGATGCCCACACGCAATGAATGGGGCAGGTTCGCGTCCTCATTCATCACATCAAGGACGTACGCTATCGCGGATACGAGCTCATTTATTGTGCGGGTATTATCGAGTTCCATATACCGCACAAGTATACACATAAATTTTACATTGTCAACCCGGCTCTTCCGGATGTATAATTAAACCAATGGGCGCGTTGGGCATAATCTACGAAGACGATTTCATATTAGTTGTCGATAAGCCGGCCGGGATGCTTGTCATCCCGACGCCAAAGAACGAGTCGCATACACTGACTAATCTCTTGAACCGCGAACTTGACCGCCGGGGCATCGAGGCAAACGCCCATCCATGTCATCGCATCGACAGGGAGACGTCGGGCCTGATAGTATACGCCAAGGGAAAGAAGGCCCAGCAACTGATGATGGAAAAATTCAGGCGGCACGAGGTAAAGAAGACATATCTCGCGTTCGTCCACGGGCGTTTAAACAGGAATTCGGGTAGCATAGGCGCGCCGATAGAGCATAAAAAGTCCGTAACTAAATATAAGATCCTTGAACAAAGGCGCGATTTCTGTGTCCTCGAAGTAGAGCCGGTGACCGGACGCACAAACCAGATAAGGATACATTTTAAGACGATCGGCCATCCGTTGGTCGGGGAAAGAAAGTTCGCCTTCGCGAAGGATTACGGCTTAAAATTCAGGCGGGCGGCGCTGCATTCTTACAAAATAGAGTTCGTCCACCCCCTTACAAATAAATCATTGGCCTTAACCTCGCCGCTGCCGGACGATATGGAGAAATTTTTGGCGGCGAATAAATGAAAGGAGGGCAGCATGAAGAGGATATTTGTTTTTTCGGCGGCCGTTTTGTTTTTAACGTCATCGTTGTCGGCAAGCCCCCGGGCATATGCCGGAAAATGGGATAACCTGATTACGGAGTCATCAAAGGTCCTTGATGAGATGAATTCTATGCCCGATACCTCTATCCCGACGGATATGCTTAGGAAATGCAAGGCGGTAGCCATCTTTCCGTCGACGGTTTCCGGCGGTTTCATCTTCGGCGCGAAATACGGACAGGGCGTCATATTGTACAAGAGCGGCAATAACTGGAGCGCTCCGGCGGTATTCAATATAGGCGGCGGCAGCTGGGGATGGCAGATAGGCGGGCAGGCGACCGATATCATTCTTCTCATAATGAGCGATCGCGGTGTCGATGGCCTGCTTCAGAGTAAACTGACCTTAGGCGGTGATGCCGCGGCGTCCGCCGGGCCGGTCGGAAGAGACAGCCAAGCCAGCACAGACCTTCAGTTTAAAGGAGGCATATTATCATATGCCAGGTCGAGAGGGGCTTTTATAGGCATAAAACTTGAGGGAACCGCGATATACCAGAATAAAGAAGGGAATAGCGCCCTTTATAATAAAGACTTTACAGCCTCGGATATCCTTAAGGGCGGGAAGGTAAAACCGACAGCGGCGGGAGCCCAGCTCATCGCGGATTTGAACAAATATTCCAAGTAGCGTATTGTTAACAAAATCATTATTAGTTTGATCGCACGGATTGCTGGCGATGACATAATCCCTGCCGGCAGGCAGGGATTATGTCCGGGCCGCGTTACGATATCAAATCATTGCCACACAAGACGATTCTTGCTATAATTATCCTGCGATGAGATCCCATACCGAATACCTCGCCTTTAACACCAAGGACAAATATGAATTGATAAATATCACGCCGCAGGTGGAGCAGGCGCTCGCGAATAGCGGCATAAGGGAAGGGCTATGCCTCGTAAACGCGATGCATATCACCTCCAGCGTATTTGTAAACGACGACGAGGAAGGGCTTCATCAAGACTTCTTGAAGTGGCTTGAGGGGTTGGCGCCGTACGATGTCAAGAGGTATAAACATAATCTGACGGGCGAGGACAACGCCGACGCTCACCTAAAGAGGACCGTTATGGGGCGTGAAACTGTCGTCGCGGTTACCAAGGGAAAGCTGGACTTCGGGCCTTGGGAACAGATATTCTACGGAGAGTTCGACGGCCGGCGGCGCAAGCGGGTATTGATAAAGATCGTCGGAGAATAGATCAGGGCCATGAACGATAAATTATATTTCCAGTGGCATATCACCGACGCCTGCAATTTCAGGTGCCGGCATTGTTATCAGGATAATTTTACGAAAGATTCCGAGGTCGGCCTTGGCGATCTGATAAAGGTCTATAATAACATCGCCTCAAGCGCCGGCGATAAAAAGGTCGTTATAAACCTTACCGGCGGAGAGCCTTTCCTAAGGGCGGATTTCTTCGATCTCCTGACTTATCTTGACAGGCAGGAGAAGACAGAGGAGCTTGCCGTCATCACCAACGGCAGCCTGATAAGCGAAGGGCTGATTAGGAAGCTGGGGGCCGTCGGGAAATTAAAGCAGGTGAAGGTATCATTAGACGGAGCTACCGAGAAGACAAACGATCTTATAAGAAGGCCGGGTTCATTCAGGGCGGTTTGTGAAAACATCAACCTTCTGCGGGAGAAGACGGATCTCGAGGTGATCGTTATGTTGACGGTGATGAGGTCGAACAGCTACGAATTGCCCGCTTTATTTCAATTATGCCGCGACCTCAAAGTCGGCGGGCTTATAATAGAGAGATTTATACCTTTGGGGCAGAGCCGCGGCTTGAAGGCGGAGGTCATCGGAAAGGATGAGTGGAGGAGGGTAGCCGGAGATATCTTTGAATTCCTGGAGTTATGGCAGGAAATCAACGATGTGCTTGCGTGTAAGGCGTTCTGGATAAAATTCAAGGATGACGGCGCCGAGCTTTTAGGCGCCGAGTGCAATCTGGGAGAAGACAGTTTTGCCATCATGCCTAACGCCGATCTGTTTCCCTGCCGCAGATTCGGCCTAAAAATAGGCAACCTTCTTAGGGAAAATTTTTCGGATATCGTAAAGAAGAGCGCTGTACTTAAAGACGTTACCGACAAGAGCAAGTTAAAAGGAAAATGCGGGAGTTGCCATCTTGAGAATTGCAGGGGCTGCCGCGCCTTGGCGTATGCCCTCGGTAAAGATTATTTGGCCGAAGACGAACTGTGCTGGATCTAAATAAGCGTAAAACGCAAAGCGAAAAATTACAGTGAAAAGTTCAAAGTTTTAAACTACTACATTCATTTCGCGTTAAAAATTTACAATTAGGAGATAACAGATGCCCACTTATGATTATGAATGCCGGAAATGTAAACATGAATTCGAGATCTTCCAGTCTATGACGGCAAAGCGCCTCGATAAATGCCCTAAATGCGGCGGCGAGGTCAGGAGATTGATAGGAGGCGGCGCCGGCATAATATTTAAAGGCTCCGGTTTTTACGCCACAGATTACAAGAAATCCGCGGACAAGCCCCGCTCTTCCATGGAAGGGCGGGACAGGCCCTGCGAGAAAGCGGATTCGAGTTGTCCGGCAGGTTGCAAGCATAAACATAAATAAAGGCAAGTCCATATGCGTGTCGCTATGTATTACAGCAATAAAGATGTGCGCCTTGAAGAGACGCCGAAGCCACGTATCGGCTCCGGTGAACTTTTGGTGCGCGTTATGGCGAGCGGTATCTGCGGAAGCGATGTC
>Ga0102851_10001805_pt1 | contig 12562 bp, 6 predicted proteins | sample Mud3Dept3metaG_FD_79558 | JGI IMG/M metagenome (GOLD analysis project Ga0102851, IMG submission 79558) | Freshwater wetland microbial communities from Ohio, USA, analyzing the effect of biotic and abiotic controls - Mud 3 Core 4 Depth 3... | ecosystem: Environmental > Aquatic > Freshwater >... | reverse complement strand
CTGCCCTTGCGCGTTGAGTTGTGCCATAAGGCCGCTTAGCGTGTTCATAAAATCATCGTTAACCAGTTCTTCATTTCCTGCAAGCAACTTCTCAACGGCGGACTGGTCGGGCGCTTCGAGCAATTGTTCAATGAAAGCCACTTCTGGCGGCGGGGCGCTGGCTTCTTGCAGGACCTCCACCATTTTTTGTAGCTTGCCCATGCGCGCATAGTCGTTCTTCTCGGATGCCTGGCGCAGCATCTGGCTGACGAGGTCCACTGTCTCCTGCGTGAATGCTTCCAGGTTTTCGCGTGTGGCCTTGGCTACATCTTCCTGCGCGAGTATTTTCTCGACCAGGGCTTGAGATTGCTTGAAGCGTTCTTCCAATTGCCGGTCCACTTCATTGACATAATCCAACAGGTTCTCGCGCAGATCTTCCAGTTTTTTCTTCTCATCACCCTTGGCAACATCAATTTTGTCGGTCAGGTTTTGGAAGAAGGTGTAGTCCATGCCGCCGCGCGCCAGGCTGACGTAGGCGCGGATGCGCGCTTCATTGGGTGCTGCAATGACCAGATCGAGCAATTTTTCTCGTGTAAGATTTTGTCCCGCCTCTTGCAGGGCCTTGGAGGCTGCATCCAGTTCCCCGTAGGATTCCTTCAACCCTCGTCCGAACTCCGTCTCTTCGAGCAATTGATTCTGGATTTCAACCATTTGCTTGGCAACCGGCTCTTGTCCACTGGCCATGGCGCTTTGCGCCAGGCGGCTGAACAGTGCAAAGAATTGCTCGTCCAGCAGTGTGATATTCTGCTTGATGATTTCGGAGCGAGCCTCTGTTCCGGAGGCTTGGATCAGGCGTTCGACCAGTGTGACCCGTTCCCTTTGTTCCTTGATCATTTCGGGTGTAATGCCATCTTTGCCTAGAATGGTTTCAATCATGGATTCATACGTAAGGTTGGCCTGCGCTTTGAACAGGTAAGCCTTACGTTTTTCGGGGGGCAGGCGGTCTGTAACCTGCTTGATGAGCGGGCCGATGGTCTTTTCCTGTTGATCCAAGGGCATACCCAGTTCAGGAGGAAAGAATGTGAGCAGCAACTCTTTTTCATTGTCGTGATAAACAACAGGAGTGGCTAGGCGGCCTTGATAGCCGCAAAACGGGCAGCGCACCATATTGGAGACGCCACCTAACAGGCGCTGCTTGGCGCCCGGGTCGGCTGTTACATCAAAAAGCTGCTCGACATTGGCCTGGATCGGCTGTCGGCATTGGGGGCAAGAGATTTTAGTTTGAGGCATGAGTGAGTCCGATATTGGATTTCTGTCTGCAGATTTTTTTACAAACGAAGCACAATTGTACCACCCGCCGGTTCGTTGCCTAACGTGGCAGGGAGAAACAAATTCGGGCGCCAGAATCGGGCTTTGGGCGCTGTACTACCTGCGCCACTACCGCTCCATTCTGCCTCAGGTGGGGCAGAGCAGGTACAGGCGAACTTGTCGAGGTATCTACCCAGATGCGCCCGCCGTGGGCTTCGATGATGGCGCGGGCCAGATACAGTCCCAGTCCGGCACCTTTGGTGTTTTTGACTGCCTTTGTCGAGCGATAGAAACGGTCGAAGATGTGCGGCAGATCGTTGGGTTCGATGCCGGGACCCTGATCGCTGACGCAGATGATTACTTGTTCGGGGCGTACCTGCCCGCTAATGCGGATTTCGCCTTCAGAGGCATACTTGATGGCGTTGGAGATGAGATTGGAGAGTACCTGTTCGATGCGGTTTTCATCCGCCAGCAGCACGGGGAAATCCTGCGGAAAGGCGACCACGAACTTGTGCTTTTTAGACTGGATACGGAAGCGCTCGGCCAGTCGTTCGGCCATGGCAGGTAGAGATACATCAGCCCGACTAAGACTGAGACCGCCGGCTTGCAAGCGGGAGGCATCTAGCAGGTCATCAATCATTCTGGACAAGCGGTCTGCTTCCTCTTCGATGACAGCCAGGCTATCGTTGATAGTTGCCCGGTCCCACTTGGCGTCGTCGCGGCGCAGGGTGGACGCGTAGCCTTTGATGAGAGCCACAGGCGTGCGCAGTTCATGACTGACAATGGAGATGAAAGTGGATTTGATCTCCTCTGCGGTGCGGAAGTGGGTGATGTCGCGTACGCTTACGACAATGTTACTCAATTTGCCTTCGGACGAGAGCAGAGGGGCATAGGTCACACCGACGGGCAAGGACGGCGGTTCAGGCCTCTCCAGGTCGCCTTCTACATATAAAGTAGCATTGGGTGTGAGCGGCCAACCGCCGCGCTCGGCTTCCTCGAGGGTGGTACCCTGCGGGTCGCGCGCCCAGTGTATGATCTGGCTGTGGTCCTTGTCGCAAATCTCATCTTGCGATAAGCCATAGAGTTTCTGAAATGCCAGGTTGCAGCGCTCGATGGTGTGATCGGCATTGAGGATGAGGATACCATCTGCGGCAGAGTCGAGCAGAGCGTCCAGTCGCTTTTTTTCGTAGGAAACCTGTCCGTAGAGTTGGGCGTTGTGTACGGCGATAGCGGCCTGGTCGGCGAAGGATTGCAGGAGCCGCCGGTCATTCGAGGAGAACAGATCAGGATAATTGCGAAAGATGAAGATGACGCCAATCAACTGTCCATGCGCAGAAAGCGGCAAGCCCACACCGTTGAGCAATCCCTGGCTAGCGGTGTAAGTCAACTCCTTTAACATGCGGTTAAGCTCGCTGACATCCAACTCGCGGACTTTTTCCTCGGCCAGCAGAGGGGTGAGGTAACTCAAAAAAGCGGGGGCAATTCCATGGGCGGTCGCGACGCGCCAGCCATCCTGCTCTTTGAGCGCGATCAGACCAGCCTGTCCGGCCAGCATTTCGATGGAGATACGCAAAATGCGCGCCAGCAGTTTCTCCAGGTCGAGTTCCTGGGTGAGGGCGCGCGAGATTTCGAGTAAGTAGTCCCGTTGACGGACGCGGAAATCAGGGAGCATGGTTTTGCCTTAGCGTAGAATATATTTTATCATTTGCGAATTGGGGAAGTGTTAGAATTATGTTGTATCATCATTAACGGGAAGATTGGATGGTAGCTGATTCAACCGCCGGTCTTTGGACGGCTTTGCCGTTTTCGCCTGATTGACTTAATGTATCGGTACAATTATTATCGGTAGGAAAGTCTATCGAAAAGAAAGGGGAGGTGGGGTGTTCCGGGCGAGCGTAGCTCGCCCGGAACACCCCACGCCCCGTGCCTGTTGTTAAGGTATATGTGGTATTCAACGGAGAACGGAGATGGCCATCAAAAGATTTCACCTGGCTGGGCTTGTCGTTACCGCAATCTTTTTTGGATTGATCGTGGCAGCCTGCGCGCCAGCAGTGCCCCCGGTCGATGATTCGCTGGTCAAGCCTTATACCGATGAGTTGGACAGGCAGCAGCAGATTGCCCAGACTGTTGCCCTGAATTATCCGGAGTTGAAGACAGCCGTTGTCGACCCGGCCTCAGGGGAAGTCCTGCGTTCGGAGGTGTTTGGTGTTTACCTCGCCCGCCCCAGCGACCTCTCTCAAGGGGATTCTAAGTGCCAGGGGAAAGACTGTTATCGGGTGGATGTCTATAACTATGCCACCAATACTACTATCTCGATCATTGTCAATGTCAAGGAGCGCAAGGTAGTGCAATTCGTAGCGCTCGAATCGGTACAACCGGAAGTGCCACCGTATCTGGCGGAGAGGGCTATTGAAATCGCTTCCACCTCGCCGGAAGTGATCGAAGCGCTCGGTTTCGACCCGTATCAAGTGGATCCACTATATTACAATGTCAAAACCTCTCTCAAGAATACGGCATGTGAGATCTCTGGTCACTTATGCGTTGCTCCAACATATGTTATAGAGGATCGTGGTCTGTGGGCTATTGTCGACCTGACTGATGACCGCCTGGTTGGCGTGCGTTGGACAGATATGGGTGAGTCCACGGGCGGATATGTTACCCAGCAAACTTTGACCTATGAAGAAATTACAGCGAATTACTGTGAGAAGATGAATTCTGTAGAAATGGATTCCTGGAAATTCGATTACATCCTGACCAGTTCCGATGGCGTCAACCTGACGAACGTCCGGTACCAGGGCAAGCCGGTCTTGTCCAATGTCAAGCTGGTGGATTGGCATATCAACTACTCGCATCGCGATAAATTCGGTTACAGCGATTCAATCGGATGTCCATTGTTCAGCTCAGCGACCGTATTGGCCAGCGGTGCGCCGGAGATCGAGTCGATCCAAAAAGATGGGCAGGAAGTCGGATTTTCTTTTACGCAGGATTTCCAGAACGCCAGTTGGCCTAAGACATGTATGTACCGTTACCAACAACGCTTCGAGTTCTTTAACGATGGCAGTTTTCGCGTGCTGGCGATCAACATCGGACAGGCCTGCGGCACTCTTGGTACTTATCGCCCCAACTTGCGCATTCAATTCCCGACTGATACGGCTTATACCTTCTCGAATTGGAACGGCAGTTCATGGAAACCCTGGGAAGTGGAGTCTTGGCAGTTGGAATCGGATCAATTCACTTCACGAGGCGCCCAATTCCGCATCATGAGTGCTGATGGGACAGGGTACGATATTGCGCCAGGGAACGGCCAGCCGCCTGATGATCGTAAAAATGATAATGCTTTTGTGTATGTCACGCGCTATCATCCCGGAGAAGGAGATACAGATCTGTGGACCCTGGGTGAATGCTGCAATACAGATTTTCGTCAGGGACCTGAACAATTTATCGGTGATATGCCCGAACCAATTTTGGAGAGTCCGCTTGTGTTGTGGTATGTGCCTCAATTGGTGATTGACGTTACTCCCGGTTCGGAATATTGTTGGGCCGATACAAAAGTGGAGCAGGGCATGTATGTTCCTGTCACCTGGCCCTGTTATGCCGGCCCTTACTTTATCCCTATTCAACCCTGATTATGCCTAGGCAGGCTCGAAAGAAACAGATTCGAAAAGTACGGGCATCGACACTTTCCAGGTCGATAGCCTTTATGGTGCTTTCGATAGCCGCAATGATGGTGGTGCTTTTTTTATTGTGGCAACGTGCCTCTTATCCTCTACCTGACTTTATACAGACTCCCATTCCCCCTACTCCTACTGTCAACCCGGCATACAGCGGCGTGGAAGATTGCCGGGCGCTCCCCAAATTCTTTGACGATATGGGATTGGCCCCCAATCCGCTTGTCGGGACTTCCTTCCGCAGCTATGTCGGTTTTGTGGTGTACGACCGTAACGGTTCAAAGCAATTTATCCAACACCCAAGCTGGAGAGAAGCCGGCAATCTGGGGGGATTTATCAATGACAGCCAGGGAAATTTCTATGTGATCCCGGTGCCTTTCGTGAGTGTGGAGCTCAATCCACCCGAAAAGCAGACCATCCTGTATCGCATCGATGCTTCGACCGGGGAAATGGCTCCGGTATTGACGCTGCCGGCTGCCGCCCCGCCGTCCACCACCAATCCGTTTGGACTGATGGGGCTGGGTTTGGACTGTGAAACCAACAGCCTGTATGTCACCTCGGTGGCTGGTTCAAGCGCAACGCAGGAGTTGGGGCGCATTTTCCGGATCGATCTGGCTACTATGCAGGTGGCAGACCAGCTTGAAGGTGTGGATGCGATCGGTGTAGGAGTATTCAAAGGGGTGACCGGTAAACGTCTTTATTATGGTGCTGCTCGTGCGCCGCTGGTATTCTCGATAGCGCTGGATGAAAAAGGCGATTTTGTAGGTGAGCCGCACGAGGAATTTACGCTTACAGCCATCCCGGGCGTGGGCAACCAGCGAGTACGTCGCATCAATTTTCTGGCCCCACAAGAAATGTCTGTCCGCTCAGTTGAGTTTTCCTTCAATTTACAGGCTTCGAGAGAGGTGCCCTCTGATCTGATCACCTTCGATTACGATCCTGCAAATGATGATTGGATCGTTCGTGAGGTAATACCTTACAAACCTGAGCCCTAGTGATATGGAATTTGGAATGAAAAATTTCGTATCGTGATAGTTGGAAAGTATAAATTATGAAACGATGGATGCTTTGGTTGCTGGTTGTATTTGGCGTGGTCATTCTAGTCACTTTAGGATGGGCGGCGTTTACTCCCGTACCACGGGATGAAGTCTTTCTGTCTGAGCGTTGGGGAGGCGGGGCGGAGGCCAGCTTACCCTTTTATGCCGGAAATGATCGTGTTTTTCCTGATATGAATGCACCAGCCAATAATCCAACCACGCCCGAAAAGGTGGCCTTGGGAAGGCTTTTGTTTTTCGACCCTGTTCTTTCCAAAAATAATGATATGTCCTGTTCGACCTGCCATCATCCAGACCTGGGATTTTCGGATGGCCGTTCTACAGGTATGGGTGCTGGGGGTACAGGTTATGGCCCGGAGCGCAGCGGCGGTGTAAAGTTCCCTCGAAATACAATGTCGCACTGGAATGTTGCTTTTAACACAAACTTTCTCTGGAATGGCGCGATGAGTTCCTTGGAACAAGTCGCTGCAGGAACGATCGTGTCGCCTGATGAGTTTGATTCCGATCCTGACCAGGTGGTTGCTGAACTGCAAGCTATTCCGGAGTATGTGCGATTATTCGATGCTGCTTTTGGAGGCGGAGCTGAGGTAATAACCTATGTCAACATCACACGAGCAATCGCAGCTTTCCAGCGCACGCTATTAAGTCTCAATAGTCCCTATGACCGTTATGTCGCGGGGGATTTCGATGCCCTTACCCCGCAGCAGCGGCGTGGATTGGCGCTTTTTCGTTCAGCGCGTATGCGTTGCAATGCTTGCCATTGGGCACCGACATTTGCAGATGACAATTTTTTGGTCACGGGTGTTCCTCCGTTACCTGGTACTGAATATGATCCCGGGCGGGCAGCGGTTGACCCGGAAGGAATGGACCGGGCGTTCAAGGCACCTACTTTGCGTAATATTGCCTTGACTGCACCTTATATGCATGACGGTGTGTTCAAAACGTTAGGTGAGGTGATCGACTTCTATGCGCAAGGTGGCGGTCGTAAGGATGGAGTGCAGAATGTAGATGTGAATGTGCAGGGATTCGAACTCAGTGATTCTGAGAAGGCTAATTTGATTGCGTTCTTGTATGCCCTGACTGATGAAAGCGCGCTTCCTGAAATACCGGTCAGTGTGCCGTCTGGTTTGCCAGTGGTTCCCAGGTTGGAGAATCCGGCTCGGGCAATCGTCCGGCAGGTAAATAGGCCGGGGAGCACCGGGCAGGCTGAGGGGCGGCATGATCCGCAGATGTTGACCGTTGGGGCGGGGCAGAGCATCCAATCGGTCATCGATCAGGCCAGGGCAGGCGATACTGTCCAAATCCCTTATGGGCACTATTCCGAATCCCTTATTCTGGACGAGCCGGACGTTCGTCTGATTGGGTTGCCCAATGCACAAGGCGCATATCCCATTATGGATGGTGGTGACAAACTAACCACTGGCCTGATTGCTTCTGGGGATGGCTTCGAGATGGCTTTTCTGGAGTTGAGGGGCTATACCGGTACCGGAGTGCTTGTAAAGAATGCCAGCAATGCTTATGTACATGACATTTCTATAACTGGATCCGGCACGCTTGGTCTGGCGTTGGAGCTTTGTAGCAATGTGCAAGTGGAACGCGTGAGGGTGACTGGCATGGCCTCCGCTGGAGTGTACGCGGGCAGTTCGGAGCAGGTTGCGTTTACCGGGGTGGAGGCATCAGGCAATGCGATTGGCATCGAGCTGGAGAATAGTATCCACAGTGAAGTAAAAGCCAGCCATGCTTATGATAATGCGGTGGGTATTTTTGTCGCACTTCAACCACATTTGTCATCGAGAGTTTCGCTTTATAACAAGGTGTACGATAATGTAGTAGAAAACAATAACGTCGATGGTGTGACTACTCAGAACCTGCCGCATGGGGTGGGTATTCTGGTATTGGCAGCAGACCATGTTGAGTTGCAGAGAAACATCATCCGTGGACATACGAATGCCGGCTTAGCCGTTCATAGCCTGACGGGTGTTTTTGCTGGAAATGAGATGGACGTAGGTATAAACCCTGAATTTTTATCCGCGCATGATAATTTATATACGGAGAATAAGGTGGATGTCTTTTGGGACGGCGCGGGAGTTGGTAATGCATTTGACGACCGGACAGTGTCTTCTGCGCCCGCAATTTTGCCATCCAGTCGTTGGGTCGAACCGTTGTATAGAATGTACTGGTGGGTGTTGAATGTTTTCCTGTAACAAATTGACTGCGAATTCGTCTCGTTAATGGTAAGATATAGATAAATTGCAATATCATTGCAATTTATCTGAATTATGACGAAAAGAACCCAAAATTTGTAAGTGTTTTTTATTTGTAAGGGTATATCGATGAGTACACAGAGAATTATTCGCTTTATAACAGCCTTGGCATTGGCAGTAACAACATTTGGCTTGTATTTATTGGTCGTACCGCCGGATGTGGTGGTGCTGGCGGCCCCCAATGAGATTAATGGTACGGTCTATCTGGATTACAATGATAACGGTCAACGGGATGCGAATGATGTCGGCGTAGCGGGCGTAACTGTAACAGCCTATGATACAAGCGGGACACTTATCAATACGACTACTACATTAGCCAATGGAACATATACTCTTTCGGTTCCAGATGGTACCGTTGTGCGTATTGAGTTTACCGGCATTCCTGCTGATCTACGTCCGGGCGCTGTAGGAACCGATTCAAACAGCACGGTTATGTTTGTCACCAGTCCGGTGGATAATGTAGATATGGGGGTATATAGACCAGAAGATTACTGCCAGGATGACCCCTACCTAGCTTCACCCTGCTTTTTCAATGGTGACCCACTTCTCCCTGGAAGTGACGCCGGGGCAGCAGACGTTTTGAGGTCCTTCCCATATACTGCTTCCGGTCAGAACGCGGCTTTGCAAACCTCGCTGGCTACCGGTGCGGAGATTGGTCCTACCTGGTCTCTGGCTTACCAGCGTGCTACACGGACATTGTTTGCTGGTGCGCTGATGAAGCGCCATACGGGCTTTGGTCCATTAGGTACCGGCGGTATTTATTCGTTGGTTATTGACCCTGCCACCGGGCAAGCGGTGGGTACCCGGCGCCGTTCTTGAATTTGAACGCGATCGGTATCCCCACTGGTGCGGATCCGCACAGTGGTTTGCCTGCAACGGCGGTCACGCCCAGTACTGACCCAAACTCATGGGACACAGTCGGTAAAATCGGGATTGGTGATATGGATATGGCCGGGGATGATGAGCGTTTGTGGGTGATGAACGTGTTCAATCAAACGCTCTACTCAATCTATCTGGGCATCCCGGCCGTTGCACCGACGTCTTCAGCCGGTGTAGTTGGCTATTCTATGGTTTCTGCGATGCAAAGTGTGGGCGGCCAGGCAGCCAGTTGCGTTCCCAGCGATATACGTCCCTGGGCGGTGCATGTGGAGCAGGGATATGTATATGTGGGCGTGGTTTGCTCGGCGCAAAGTTTCCCGGTACCTGCACAAAGCGTCCAGGCTGTGGATGCTTTACGGGCTTATATCCTTCGCCGCCCGGATAATACCAGTGCGGCACCATTTGAACTCGTCTTTGATTTTGACCTGGACTATCCGCGCGGTTATGCCAGTGTAGATCAAGATATCCCTGCTCGATGGCGCCCGTGGATTGGCACGATGACTACATTATGCCACTACAACGATACTGTGACGCCGCCAGTATGTGAATTAGCCTTTGGCAAACAAATCATCTATCCTCAGCCGATCCTGAGCGATATTGTGTTTGATGACGATGGCTCGATCATTGTAGGGTTGATGGATCGTCTCGGACATCAGACCGGCGCTTTCAATTATGCCACGTCAAACCCCTGGGGCACCCCAACCTTGTATCGAGATCATGATTATCCTGCGTTTGTCACATTTACAGGATCATATCCCACCACACGCACCTTCGAAGGCGTGTCTCCTGGAGATGTGCTCCGCATTTGTGTGAACGGGGGAACTTATGTGCTTGAAAACAATGCTACTTGTGGCGGAACCAGCACTGGCGGTCTGAATAACCTTCAAGGTCCGGGAGGGGGCGAATACTATTATCAGGATAATTTTATCGATACCCATACGGAAACTGCTGTAGGTGGCCTTGTGTTATTACCCGGTAGCGGCGAAGTGGGAACCTCGATATTCGATCCCTTTACTATCCTCTCAGGAGGTGTAGCCTGGTTCAATAACCAGACAGGCGCGCGCAACCGGGCATATGAAGTCTTGCCCCAAGATAATACTGCGGCTACTTTCGGGAAGGCGGCCGGTTTGGGAGATATTGAAGCTTTTTGTTACCAGCCGCCCATAGAGATAGGCAATCTTGTCTGGCTTGATACAAATGTAAACGGGATACAAGATGCAGGAGAAGCGCCTCTGGCTGGTGTGACGCTGGAGTTGTATCAGGGGAGCACTCTGATTGCCACCGCAGTGACAGATCCAAATGGAAACTATATATTCAGTTCGGGTTTGGGGACATCGACTAACAGTCTTCAATATAATCTCAACTTGCTACCGAACACTACATACGAGGTTCGCATTCCGTTTGCGGAAGGTCCCAGTCAACAAGCTGCTTTGGCGGGTCTCTTCCTGACAAGCGCAAACATCGATTCTGGCAACAATAGAGATTCGCGCGACTCCGATGGACTGTTGGTAGGCGTGTTTGCGATCAATAACCTTGTTACAGGCGCTGCCGGTGATAACAATCATACATATGATTTTGGTTTTTCTAGTACGCCACCGACAGTACCCCCAGTAACTCCGCCTGGTGGAGGTGGGGGGGGAGGCGGGGGAGGAGGTGGTGGGGGGGGAACGGGCGGAGGGGGAGGTAGTGGAGGTGGAGACGCCGCTGCGTCCATTGTGGGCGGATTTATCCCTGTCACGGGCTTTGCACCCGGCCGGATCACCGATTTGAGCAGCCTACCCGTCACCAGTTATCATGCTATCGATAGTGTAACTCTGGAGATTCCGGCTCTCAAGCTTAAATTGCCAGTTGTGGGTATTCCGATGAAGGCCAATACCTGGGATGTCAACTGGTTATTGGAGCAGGCTGGTTGGCTGGAAGGCAGCGCTTTCCCAGGATTTTCGGGTAACAGTGTGCTCACCAGTCATGTTACATTGCCCTATGGGCAGGCGGGACCATTTGCCAATCTGCACAAGCTGAAGGCCGGTGACAAGGTATTCATACGTGCCTTTGGGAACCTGTATATCTACGAGGTCAAGTCGGTTAAGAAGCTGGACGCAACCGATCCTTCCATTTTGAAACATGAGGACAAATTCTGGTTGACGCTTGTAACCTGCGCGGACTACAGTGAAGCAGCGGATACTTATTTGAAACGCCTGGTGGTGAAAGCAGAGTTGTTGCAGTCCCAGCCTGAGCGCTGGTGGTCTAACTGGCCCTAGCATCAATTACGAAGTGACAAAATTGGGAGAGGGCTGAAGCAACCGATTATGAAATAAGGGCATGAAGCAGAGAGCAGCCCCCTGATGTAACGGCATCAGGGGGCTGTCAAATTAAAAATCACTTGACTGATGGAGAAATAGCTTTTGGGGGAGAGGTACAAAAAGCAAAACCTTTGTTCTCCCAACTTTTGCCAACTTTTTCATCCACAATGCAAATTATTAGTTACGAATTCCATGGAATAATTCCTATAGTACTTTTGGACTATGAGTGGATGTGTTGCCCTAACGCCTGATTGGTCGCTTTATCAATCTACTGGACAAAGGTGTAGACTTTTGCCCTTTCACAAATTTGCTGTTTTTATTTAGATTTGACTAGAAATTCAAAGGTTCTTTCGGAGAGAGGTATATGGACAATCGTCACTTCGATATCTTGCGTGTGGGAATAGTATTCACCCTTCTGGTCAGTATTACCCTTTCAACATTGGGTTTTCCGCAGCCTGTGCACGCTGCGGGCATTGATGTTCAACCGCTTACGTGGAACATCATTGGCCTGGACAGCAATAAGCCTGATGCAGGCCCTAATCATTTCCCGGTGGGTGCGCGGGTCTGTAACAATACAGGCGTGTCCATTAAAAATGTCAAGGCAGATTTTATCTGGGACAATACGACAAATAGCACGTATATCTATGAACGCCCGGGAACTGCTAGTTCCATCACTTTACACGAACCTCCCCTCCCCCTTGCTGACGGCGACTGCGTGGATTTTTATTTCGAAGTGGAAGTGAAAAAGGATATCGCCGCATATGATAGGACCCGCCGTTATCACATCGACGTGACAGCCGTTGACGATGCGACCGGGTTGACAGTATACAGCGGCAGGTCCCCCACTCCGCGTGAATTGTATGTAGAGCACCTGGTTTCTCAGTCCCGCAACGCTGTTACAGATGTGCAATACGGCACATCTGTGTCTAATCTTAAGAGCGTCCCTGCAGGTGGGACGATGGCTCTGGTGGTGGGGCAAACATATTATATTAAATTGATCGGTTTCACGGCCACTCAGGGCTATAACCAATTGGAAAGCTTTATCAACTTCCCCAACACGATTTTCCAGGTACTTTCTGTTGAATCGGAGTATACGGCTCCTTCGGTGG
>Ga0102851_10001804_pt1 | contig 12562 bp, 7 predicted proteins | sample Mud3Dept3metaG_FD_79558 | JGI IMG/M metagenome (GOLD analysis project Ga0102851, IMG submission 79558) | Freshwater wetland microbial communities from Ohio, USA, analyzing the effect of biotic and abiotic controls - Mud 3 Core 4 Depth 3... | ecosystem: Environmental > Aquatic > Freshwater >... | reverse complement strand
GATGCCGGTGTTGATGTTATTCTCGATGCAACACCCCCGTACTTCCGTCCCAGGCATCTGGAAGCTGCTGTGCAGGCCAGAAAACATGTCTTTGCTGAAAAACCTGTCGCTGTTGACCCGGTTGGCGTAAGATCAGTAATGGCTTCAGCACAAAAAGCGAAGAGCATGGATCTGTGCATAATGCCCGGCACGCATTATCGTCACCAGCGCGATAAAGCTGCCGCATGGCACCAGGTTTCACAGGGAGCAATCGGTGATATCGTCGGCGGAAATATTTATTTCATGACCGGAAAACTCTGGCACCGTGATCCAAATCCGGCCTGGAGCGAGATGGAATGTATGATCCGTGACTGGGTTAACTGGTGCTGGCTGTCAGGCGATCATATTGTAGAACAGCATGTTCACAATATTGACCTGATGAACTGGTTTACCGGATCGCATCCTGTAAAGGCAACAGGTTTTGGTTCCAGGTTGCGCCGTGTTACCGGTGATCAGTATGACAATTTCAGTGTCGATTTTATATTCGAGAACGGAATGCATTTTCACAGCATGTGCCGCCAGATAAACGGTTGTTCGCAAAACGTGTCTGACAGAATTCAGGGAACAAAAGGTTCAACCGACTGTACGGGCACCATAGTTGACCTTGCCGGTAATGAATTATGGAAATATGAATACCCTCCTGATAAGGAAGGAAATCCGGGGACCAGCGTAAGCGTGGAGCCTCATTTTCAGGAACAGATCACTTTTGTCAATGCTATCCGCACCGGCAAGGTGATAAATGAAATTGAAAATACGGCAGTCGCAACACTTGTTGCAATTATGGGGCGCGTATCAGCTTATACGGGGAAAGAGGTGACATACGAAGAAATGATGAATTCCGACATGAAGCTCGGACCGGAATCACTGGCATTCGGCCCGGTCAATATTCCGAAAGAAGTGCCGGTAGCCGGTGAGGCTTATATTCAGAATACATGAAATAAGAATAAACGATGCAAAAAATCAGTGCCGGTTTCATAACAACAGCATGCTTGCTGTCGGCAGGTTGCATGAATGCACTGAAAGTAGATGAAAGAGATCCGAACATAATATTCATCCTGAGCGATGACCTTTGCTGGGGAGACCTTGGTTGTTTTGGTCAGCAAAAGATCAAAACACCCAATATAGACAGGATCGCAGAGGAGGGGATTAAGTTTACCCAGGCATATTGCGGCAATGCAGTAAGTGCCCCATCCCGTTCCTGTCTGATGACGGGATTGCATCCGGGTCATGCCCGGGTTCGGGATAACTCCTTCAAATCTTACCGTGAGTCGTTACAGGATGGCGATTTTACTGTCGCAATGCTGCTTAAGCAGGCGGGATACAGGACCGGACTCTTCGGCAAATGGGGCCTTGCCAACCATGACCAGCCGGGCATACCTAACAAAATGGGATTTGATGAATTCTTTGGCTATCTGAATCAACAGCACGCCCATACCTATTACCCTGAATTCCTGTACCATAACCAGGAGAGAATTTATTTTCCAGGGAATGCCGAGCATTATAAACTCGAAAACTATTCCAGGCCAAGCCCTTATGACGATAATGGGAAATGCATGCCTCTGGGCCTCAAAGATCCTTCAGAAGCAAAATACTCATTCGATGTTTATTGCGAAAAATCACTTGATTTCGTAAAAGCAAATAAAGACAATCCTTTCTTCCTCTATCTTGCCTATACTACCCCGCATGGTCCGCTGATCGTTCCTGATCTGGGCATATATAAAAATGAGGACTGGGATATACATCATAAAGAATGGGCAGCCATGATCACACGCATGGATACGGAAGTGGGAAAATTGCTGGCTCTGCTTAAGAAACTTAAGATAGATGATGAGACAATTATCTTTTTTGCTTCAGACAATGGAAATCCAACAGGCTACGATGGTAGATACCTTAAACTGAAGAGTGGTCAAACGATAGGAGAATTCTTTAACAACGCATGCCCGACAAGGGGTGGTAAAGGGGATGTATATGACGGAGCTTTTCACGTTCCGGCAATGGTCCGCTGGCCCGGTAAGATCAAGCCCGGTCAGGTGAGTGATTATATCTGGGCATTCTGGGATTTTCTGCCTACTGCCGCAGAGATAGCCGGAGTTGAAGTTCCGGTAAAAACTGATGGGATTTCGATATTGCCGACCCTGCTTGGAAAGGAGAAGCAGAATCAGCACGATTACCTTTACTGGGAATATCAGCAGGATCAGGCTGTAAGAAGCGGTAAATGGTATGCAATCAGGCCTGGTGGAAAGCAGGTTGAGCTTTATGACCTGATCGCTGACCCTCAGCAATCAAATGACCTGAGCAGCAATTACCCTGATAATGTCAGAAGGATGGAGGAGATCATGGCCCGGTCTCATACTCCGAGCGACGTCTGGCCCAGCCCCGGAGAGACTCAGGAAGCGTTTGCAAAACGCCTGAAGGATAACAATATTCCCGAACGGCCGGATAATGTTTCAAATTATTAAATGTCGGGATATTCCAAAGACAAAACATAATGTGCAAATATTGATATATTTCAGGTTTTATCGTAACATATTTATATGGAATAAATGAAACGAAGAGTATTTTTAAAAAACACATTTTCTGCTGCCACAGGAGCACTGATTGTTCCTGACATTGTACCTGCTTCAGTATTTGGAAAAAATGCTCCTGGCAGTAAGATCAATATAGGTCAGATAGGTTGCGGACGAATTGCCAGGGACCATAACCTGCCCGATATCCTTAAATTTGAAACCGCCAGGGTTATTGCCGTTTGTGACGTTGACAGCAGGCGAATGGCGGATGGTAAGAAGTTTATAGAGGATTATTACAAAAAAGAAAAAGGCAGCAACAATTTTGTAAATGTCCGGATGTACGAGGACTACCGTGAAATGTTGCTTAATCCTGATATTGATGCTGTAATAATCAGCACACCTGACCAATGGCATGCCCAGCCGGCCATTGAAGCCGCCCTGGCCAAAAAAGATATTTATTTGCAGAAACCTGCAACCCTTACAATTGCGGAAGGCAGGCTTTTGAGCGATATTGTTGCACGACAGAGCGTTATTTTACAGGTAGGTGCACAGTGCCGCTCGCGTGACCCTCAATACAGAAGAGCTGCTGAACTTGTCAGGAATGGGCGCATCGGGAAAATCCATACGGTAAAAATTGGCCTCCCTTATGATCCTTCGGGCCCCGAAGCTCCTGAGATGGATGTTCCAAAAAATTTGAATTATGATATGTGGCTGGGATCAACGCCTGAAGTTTATTACACTGAAATGCGGGTACACCCCCAAAATGACTATTCCCGTCCCGGCTGGTTACGCTGTGAACAGTTTGGTGCCGGAATGATAACAGGATGGGGGGCACATTTCTTTGATTATGCTTCATGGGGTATGGATACTGAATATACCGGACCTGTCTCTGTTGAAGGTGTTGCACAATTTCCAAAATCCGGCCTTTGGAATGTTCATGGAGATTTTATGGTAAAAGCAGAATATGATAATGGGATCAGTATGTATACCAGCAGTGTACCACCTTACGGCATAAAGTATGAAGGTGATGAAGGCTGGATTTTCGTTTCACATGCTCATGAAACAAAACTGGACGCCAGTGATCCCAAAATACTCTCTTCGGAGATCAAGGACTCCGAGATTAAGCTTTACGTGAGTACTGAACATCATGGTAACTGGCTTGACTGCATTGAAAGCCGTAAACAACCGATATCACCTGTTGAGGTGGGTCACCGGGCATGTTCAGTTTGCCTTCTCAGCCATATAGCCATGAAAGTTCCCGGCGTGCTAAGTTGGGATCCGGTAAAAGAACGATTCAGGAAAAATAACCTTGCCAATTCAATGCTGAAAAGGCCTCAACGCTATCCATATGGGACAGATTATATAAAAGCATTAAAATGAATAACACTTCCCTGGCTTTATGTTCTTTGCTGGTGGGTTTAATCTCTCCCGTTGGTTTTTCTCAAAACCAGCCTGCCTGGGATGATCCTGTTTCAGCCGGATGGCCCGCAAGCTGCAGGAGAGTCGAAATTGTTTCTTCGCTGGATGGAAAAGCTCAGCCGGCAATATTCCTTACCTCCTCCGGAAAAGAGCCCCGTCCGCTTGTTGTTAGCCTTCATACATGGAGCGGGGGATATGATCAGAAAGACACCCTTGTCTGGCAGTGCATTGAGAAGAACTATAATTACATCCATCCGCATTTCCGTGGGAGGAATAATAATCCGGAAGCCTGCGGAAGCCCTGAAGCTATCAGGGATATTGATGATGCAATCAGCTATTCATTGAAGAATGCAAATGTTGACGGATCCAATATTCATATTATCGGAGCAAGCGGCGGAGGATATGCAACCATGCTGGCATATATGAATTCAAATCTTAATATCAGGACGTTTTCTGCCTGGGTTGGGATTTCCGATTTGTTTAAATGGTATTATGAGTCGGAAGGAAGAGGGAACAACTATTCAAGGGATATTGCCAATGCAACAAATGAGTGGAAGAATATGAATCAGGAGCACTATTCCCTCGGAAAAGAAGAAGCTATAAGAAGATCACCTTATTATATGAAGACTCCTGTAGAGAAACGGAACGACAGCAAACTTTGGATATATGCCGGAATACATGATGGCTACACCGGATCAGTTCCTATCACCCAATCATTGCTATTCTATAATAAAGTGGTGAAAGATTATGATTTGTCTGAGAATGCAGCACTGATCCCGGAACAGGATATTATTGAACTCGTATCTTCGAGGAATTTTGTGAATAAACAGAATAACACCATAGGCAACAGGCTGATCCATTATGAAAGGAACTATAGGGATAAGATCAGGCTTGTTATCTTCGAAGGGGAGCATGAAATGCTCAATGACATCGCACTTGATCACATCAATGACAAACGTATTCTGACGAAATGATCCCGGGGAGTTTTCTAAAAGATGGAATTAATCTGAATCCTGAAGGACAAAGGATTATTGCGGAAACAATTTACAAGGCTCTTGGAAAATAAGGATCATGAAAAAAATTATTCTGCCTCTCTTTCTACTGATAATATCACTTGCTTCCTGTAATGAAGCGAAGAGAGTGCAAAATACTTTCAGTTCATTTGACAGGGCAAAATTACATCCGATTACATCAGAACGTCCTGCTGTAGATTTCTTTGAGGGTGCTGTTCTTGGCAACGGAGCAATGGGTGTTATTGTCACCACCCGACCTGATGCGGTTGTACTATATTTCGGACATAACAATGTGTGGGATATTCGAATCGCGGAAAATAACAGGGAGAAAATCGGAACATTTAAAGAAGTATTTGACCGGGTCAAAATCATCCCTGATACTTTGTCACTGCTGACTGAAGATCCATGGTATAATGAATACAGCAGAATGACTGCTGAAAATTACCGGAAACCTTATCCGAGACCCTTTCCATGCGGCTCGGTGCTATTGGGCTTTGACCGCCGTGATGCAGAGTTGATCGGACACCGGCTCGATATATCAAACGGGTTGTGTGAGATCTTCCTGCTGACCAGAGATCAGAAAAAACTGAGTCTGCAAGTTTTCACTGACATGACCAAAGATCGTCTATGGATGCGATTGGTAGATCAGCAGGGCAAAGATTGTGAAAATATATTCAAACGTATCCGGGTGATGCCTGATCCATCAACCCCGTCCGAATTTCCCAGGGCAAAAATCGAGGAAGCGCTGGCTGAAGGAGTGATCTCTTTCCGCCAGACTTTACCATATTCTGAACCTGAAAAATATGATGTGATCAAAGGTCATCCGAAAGACAAAGCCTTCAGGCTCATTGCCGCACTAAGCTGCCCGCTGGAAAAAAAGTCGAGGATCAACTGGGACGGGAATGAGCAGGCAATGTCACCAATGGAAGCAGGATTGCAGAAAAATTCAGGATTTGCCGGATGCATAACACTCCTGGAAGGTTTGAACAAAGATGTCACAATTAACCTTCCCGCGACGGATATTCCATTTTCAGAGGGATTTATTGCTTCACAACAGGAAAGTCAACTTGTCTGGAAAGATTACTGGAACAAATCAGGTGTTATGCTGAGCGACCAGTTTCTGGAACGAATGTGGTACAGGAATCTCTATTTCCTGAACTGCGCCACGAAAGATGGTGTTACTACTCCGGGATTGTTTGCTAACTGGAGCTATAATATTATAGGCACAGCCTGGCATGGCGATTATCACATGAATTACAATACCCAGCAACCATTCTGGGTCACCTTTTCCAGTAATCATCTGGAGAAAAATCTGCCATATATAAATCTCATAGAATTTTTAATGCCGGTCAGTACAAACTGGGCAAAAGAGTATTACGGATTGCCTGGCGCCTATTTCCCTCACAGTGCCTATCCGGTTGATATGACGATGAATCCATATCCTGTTCCGACCTGGGGCTGGGAGATCTGTGAAACACCATGGGCAGTGCAGGGATTATGGTGGCACTATCTTTATTCCGGTGATATTCAATACCTTAAGACCAGGGCTTACGGCCCCATCAAAGCTGCAGTGGAATTTCTTGTTGCCTACATGAAACGGCCTGAAGCAAGCGGGCCTCAGTGGAAGGATGACAAATTCCATATTTTTCCGACGGTTCCTCCCGAATTGTATGGATTGCGTCCTGGTTTCGGATTCAATTACGATTGTAATGTTGATCTTTCGTTGATAAAATTCATCTTTAAAGCATACCTGGAAGCAACTGAGGCACTGAGTATGGAAGTTGAGGAAAAGAAGCTGACAGATGATGTCAGAATGATCCTGTCCCGTTTCCCGGAATATCCCACTGCCATCTCAGAAAAATATGGAAAAGTTCTGGTTTCGGTGCCAGGAGAGCACGACCAGGTTGTTAATAATGTGCCAATAGCATTATTTGCAGTATTCCCGGGGGAAGATGACGATCTGCTTTCTGACCAGGATATGACCGAAGTATTGAAGAATACATGCCTTAACCAACAGAACGAAGGAGGCAATGATCTGGTTTTTCTGAATCTGCAGGCAGCAAGGCTGGGGATGCTGGACATTGAGCGTTTTAAAAGACAGGTAAGTTACAGTACGATGCCCAATGGAACCGCATCCGACCGGGTGATGCAGGTTCATGGCCGGTACAGTGATATGACCAACTACGGATTTATGGATAAAATGGGTATCTGGTTCGAAAATTTTGCACTGCCGGCAGTGGTCAACGAATGCCTGATGCAGAGTTACAATGGCACTATCAGGTTATTTCCAAACTGGCCCATGGATAAAGATGCTGAATTTTATAACCTGAGGTCTACCGGAGCTTTTCTGGTTAGCGCCTCACTGAAAAACGGGAAGGTAAATGAGATAAAAGTAACCTCTGAGGCAGGAGGGGTGCTGAAGATCGTTCTGCCATGGAAAGACGGGGGAATAGCCACTTCGACAGTGAACGGTAAAAAGAGGATATCTGAAAAGATAATTGAAATGCGAACGGCAAAAGGGGAGGCAATTATTTTTAAACAAGAATAAGAAAAAATCTCTGATCTGATGAAAATTCGGAAATCAATGAGAAAAAATGTCCTTTTCACCCGGAATATAATCACACTTCTGTTGTTCTTAAGCACAACATACCTGATTACCTCAGGGCAAAGCCAACCGGAGACTATCAGAAATGGTAAACTTCTTAGAGGCGAGAAATGGGCTCCGTTCAATTACCCTGAAAAAGCAGATTTTTACGTCTCCCCCATGGGAGGTGACCAGTGGTCGGGGACCTTGCCGGAACCGAATGCCGGCAAGACCGATGGTCCGTTCCTGACCATCGAACGCTCACAGAAAGCGGTGCGTGAGCTGAAAGAGAAAGTCTTCTTTCCCAAAGACCCACCGGTTGAGAAGCGATTTATCGGTTCACCCCATCCATTCGGAAGGGGTAAAGATATTCTTGTTTATATCCGTGGTGGCGATTATTTCTTAAAACAACCATTGATTTTTGAACCTTCGGACGGGGGCGAAAGGGTTGAAACCAATCTCCCGACAGGTGCTTTTGAATACCATAAGCTTAGAGATCACTATGTAACCTATGCTGCTTATCCTGGCGAAAGACCTGTTATCTCAGGAGCAACCCCTGTCTCAGGTTGGAGAAGGACAGGAAAAATATGGAGCGCCCGGTATGATTCAGATACTGCAGCAATGCTGCTGATTAACGGTAAAAGACAGGTACTTGCCCGCTCACCGGATGAAGGCTATTTTATACCTCCTGCCATATCTAATTCAGAGCAAGAGCTTTATTTCAATAAAGGAGATATAAGATCATGGAAAGAGATGGACGATAACCGGGTGGTCATGCTTTTACGGTGGCATACCGGTATAAATTCAATAATAAAGGTTGATGAAAAAAACGGGATTGTCACTTTCAGATCACCACAGGAGGGTGTAGTAATTGTTCCGCCACGGTACTATATTGAAAATGTAAAAGCATTGCTTAATGCCCCCGGTGAGTGGTTTTTTGATAAGAAGCGGAAAGAAATATGCTATATCCCTATGGATGAAATCAATGACCTGAATAGTGTTATGGTAACAGTTCCGTTGTTAAACAAATTAATTGAAGTCCGTGGAAGAATGGGGCAACCTGTACGTAATTTACGATTTTACGGAATGACCTTCGAGGGCGGAACTGCCGGAAACAGTGCTGTATGCTATGAGTTTGCGCATGCCTGTGAATTTGCCGGTTGCGAAATCCGTTCATGCTGTGGTACAGGGATCTCTGTAAAAAAAGGTTGTTATCAAATCCGGATCATCAGCAACCTGCTGGAAGCAATAGATAACGGAGGCATATATGTTAACGGCCCTGCCCATCCTGGCGACGGGAGGGAAATAATCAGGGAAACGATCATATCACATAATAAGATGTACGATTGCGGAGGTACAAATATAGGTGTCAGTTATACCCTGATGACAACTATTTCGCACAATTATATAACAAAAACAAGAGGCCGTTTTGCCATCTATGTGGGCGGCTGGGCTAACCAGGAAGAAGCAATAGATGGGGGATATGTCGTTGAATATAATCACCTTGATGATGTTCAGCGCGATGCCGACGATTCGGGTGCCATCACAACTGCCGGACTGACTTTCAATTCAATTGTCAGAAGGAACCTGATCCATAATGTACATGCAGGATTCTTCAATGATAATGTTGGTTTCTGGTTTGATAATATGTCCTCAGGGTGGACTGTAGAAGAAAATATCTTCTACAATCTTGAACAGGGTGAAATGAAATTATGTGCAGCCCTTCTTGAGGATAATTCCTACCGGAATAATTTTGTGATTGAACCTCCTGCCAAAGCTCCGGAGATGATCATTGAAGGAGATCCGGAATTTAAGAGGATCTACCCTAAAGTAAAGGTTCCTGCAACAGATTCAGTTTCCGACATTAAAATAAAACATGAAGACACAACAGGGAAAGAACTACCGGTTTTTGAGGGTGTCCCTCTTGATATTGCAAAACTGGAAATACAGCAATATTGCTCAGCAAGGGCAAAACCATTTGAAATTGAGGCAGATGCCACTAACAACAGGTTTAAGATCACAGCCGGCGGCTCGGATTTTTTCCATGCCGAAGATTCATATGCTGCAGTTTATTTAAAAGGAATTAAAGGCGATTTTGTGGCTACTGTCACAATAAGTGAATTTGGAGATCGTACACACGAATGGTTCCGTTCGGGAATTTTTGTGCGCAACGACATTGCTAAAAGTTTTGATGTGAAACCCGGAAGTAAGGGATCAGTTCTTTTATTCAGTACACCTGGAAGGGCAGGGATTAATTATGATGAATTTGCGAATGGCTGTATGCACAAGGCAAGCAGTCAGAATCTTCCCGAAAATTCCAAAACTCCCATTTACCTGAAATTGGTACGTCATGGCAACAGATTCAGCGGTTATATCAGTCTCGATGGGAAAAACTGGATAATAGAAAAACATACGGCTGATATCCCCGGGATAGCTGAAGCAATTGATCTTGGCCTTGCAGCAGGTGGCCCCGATAAACAGCAGTATTGGGTGGAATTTCGGGATTGGAAGATTCAGGTTGCGAAATGATACTTATAAGGAACAGCCAATAGAAGCAGAATGAAAAACTTAATTCTTATCACTGGCGTATTATTGTGTGCCACCGGAGTTTTACCAGCCCAGTCAACAGACTTAAACAAGGCATCAATAATCGTATCTGAGAATATCAGCCCGGTTGTCAGGGAAACCGCCATAAGAATATTACAGGAAGAAGTGGCTCTGCGAACTTCGATAAACCTTCAGATCGTTTCAAAATGGGGGAGAACTGCATCAATTGCCTTGGCGTCTGTCAATGATGTTGAGATTGATGGAATTAAAGTGCCCAAACGGACTGGTGAAAATTTACCGGAAACCAAATCAGAAGGATTCAGGATTTGTCTTGAAAAATCTACCGGGAAAGAGATTCTCTGGCTGATTGGTGCTGATGAGCGGGGAGTGATCTTCGCAATAGGACAATTTTTAAGGACAGCCGATTTTTCCAGAAATAAAATATCATTCAATACGATCAATGAAATTGCCACCTCGCCGGTTTATCCCATCAGGGGACATCAGCTGGGGTATCGGAATACAGCTAATTCATGGGATGCATGGACAGTAAGTCAATATGAAAAATATATCAGGGAATTGGCTCTGTTCGGGTCAAACTGCATCGAGAACATTCCTTTTCAGGATGGTCCCCCGGGTCCCAATATGAAGGTTCCCAGAGAAGAGATGAATTTAAAAATGAGCGTGATATGCAATAATTACGGGCTTGATTATTGGGTCTGGACTCCTGCAGGTGCCGATCTGTCTGATGAGTCAAAATTCCAGGAGGAGGTTAAAAAACACAGTGAGTTTTATAAAAACTGTCCAAGGCTTGATGCAGTTTTTTTCCCGGGCGGTGATCCGGGCAATAATCATCCCAGGTTTGTTATGCCGTTTCTGAAAGAAATTTCATCAGAGCTTAATAAATATCACCCCGGAGCCGGTGTATGGATCTCACTTCAGGGATACAGTGATGAGGAGGTTGAATATTTTTTTGAATATATAAGAATTAATAATCCGGATTGGCTTACTGGTTTGGTATCAGGACCAGGCAGCCCTGATATGTCAGCGACACGCTTCAGGTTACCGGAAAAATACAAACACCGTCATTATGCCGACATTACTCATACAGTACGCTGCCAGTATCCTGTTGAAAACTGGGATCAGGCTTATGCACTGACGGAGGGCCGTGAAGTTTGCAATCCTCAGCCATTTTTTTACGCAAAGATCCACAACCGTTATGCTCCTTTTACAGATGGTTTTCTTGCATATTCCGATGGCGTGCATGATGATGTAAATAAGGTCGTATGGAGTCAGCTGGCATGGGATCCCGATAAAGATGTACGTCAGGTTTTGGTGGAATATTCTCGTCTCTTTTTCGGTTCGCCGGTTGCAGAATCCGGCGCTGACGGGATCTTAGCCCTGGAACGGAACTGGGCCGGTCCTCTTGAAGAGAATGGCGGCGTAGAAACAACCTTCGCATTCTGGCAGAACCTTGAATCAAAACACCCTGAACTGAAAGGGAACTGGCGCTGGCAGCAACTTGTAATGCGCTCATATTATGATACTTACACTAGACGAAGAAAAATATATGAAAAGAATCTTGAAAAAGAGGCAAACAGAATCCTTGAAACGGCCGGAATGATTGGCGCATCGCAGGCTATGGACGAAGCATTGGCACTGGTAAATAAGGCTGATAAGGAGTTGGTATCACCGGAGATGCGACAGAAAAGCGTTGATTATTGTGATGCCTTATTTCAATCAGTCGGCTTGCAGACAAGCGTAAAAAAGTATAATGCCAGCGGAGCCGAACGGGGAGCCATACTCGATTTTATTGATTATCCATTGAATAACCGTTGGTGGCTGGCTGACGAATTTGATAAGATCCGTAAGATGCCGACCGAGAAAGAAAAACTGGAACGTCTTGAAATAATCTGCAAATGGGAAGATCCGGGTAAAGGAAGCTATTACGACAACGTTTCGGATATATCGAAAGGGCCAAGGGTGAAAACCCGCACCGATGATGCCACCGATGTTGCCTGGTGGGACAATGGTATGAGCCGGAAACGATTGTCGACACAGCTGTTTCAGAATTGTCCCGTACTGGAGTATCCTGACCTTGACCCAAACGGACGCTACACTCTAAGGATCTCAGGATATGGCGATGCATTATTGAGGGTCGATGGAGAGAGGATTGAACCAACAATTTATAACAAGGGTCTGGAAGAGTTTAAAGAATTCCGTCTATCCAGGAAATTTGTCAGCGATGGCTATATTAAAGTATCCTTTGATCAGCCTGAAGAATCTCATTTAAACTGGCGGCAATATTCAAAGGTCTGTGATATCTGGTTATTTAAGGAGGAATAGGAGTTCAATGCTGATTTAATACAAAACAGGTCTGCCCGGACCATCATAAGGTTTTGCCCCAATATTACTTGCCTTTGAAGGATTTACAGAAATCAATTCAGGTTTGCTGG
>Ga0102851_10001802_pt1 | contig 12574 bp, 11 predicted proteins | sample Mud3Dept3metaG_FD_79558 | JGI IMG/M metagenome (GOLD analysis project Ga0102851, IMG submission 79558) | Freshwater wetland microbial communities from Ohio, USA, analyzing the effect of biotic and abiotic controls - Mud 3 Core 4 Depth 3... | ecosystem: Environmental > Aquatic > Freshwater >... | reverse complement strand
CGAGCTATCGCCTCCACCCCATCGCGAGGCAGTACATGAAGCTCGTCGACTCCGGGGACGAGGCCTGCGGCAAGGTCAACCGCTACGGCCACCTGATGAGCTTCCGGGTGGACGGTCCCCCGGAGAACGCGCGCAAGGTCTTCGACAACTTCCGGCTCATCTTCCGGGCGACCGACCTGGGACGGATTAAAAGCGTCGCCACCATTCCGGCCATTTCCACTCACCAACAGCAGGGGGAAGAGGCGCGCCGCATGGCCGACGTCCCGCCCCAGCTCATCCGGCTCTGCGTCGGAGGCGAGGACCCGGCTGACATCATCGCCGACCTCGACCAGGCCCTGAAGTCCTTGTGAGCGCGGGTTTATCTGAAATCTTAACCTGGATTATTCATGAAATGAAGAATACAAAATCCCCTCTCCCTGGACGGGAGAGGGTTAGGGAGAGGGTGATTATCAAAAGATACCCCCTCCCCTCTATCCCCTCCCGCCAGGGGCGGGGGAATATTTTTTGCCTTATCTGTGAATAGATCAGGTTAATTCACCTCAGTGTCTTTTTTTTCTTTAGGTTGGCATTTCGGGGAAAGGCCGGCGGGCACGGTTTCGAGGCCACTCCCCCGAGCCCTTCTTGTATTCATCCCCATCTTATTCTACAATCGTCTCGGATGGAAAAGATCAGGATCCTGGGCGACCACGCTCTCCGGCTCCGGGGAAAAGTGAGGGTCAGCGGCTCCAAAAACGCGGTCCTCCCCGCCATCGTCGCCTCCCTCCTGACCGAGGAGCCCCTCCGGCTGCGCAACATCCCCCGCGTCAAGGACGTATTCACCACGCTCACCCTGATGGAAGAGCTCGGAGCGAACTCCGAGCTCAAAGAGGACACCCTCTCCATCCGGTCCAAGAAGATCATCTCGCCCGAGGCTTCCTACGAGCTCGTCCGTTCGATGCGGGCTTCCATCCTGGTCCTGGGTCCCCTCCTGGCGCGCTACGGCAAGGCCATCGTCGCCCTTCCCGGCGGCTGCGCCATCGGATCGCGGCCGATCGATCTCCACATCGCCGGGATGCAAAAGCTCGGCGCCACCATCACCCTCGAACATGGATACATCACGGCCGAGGCCTCGCGCCTCAGCGGCGCCGATATCCAATTCGAGAAGAAAACCGTGGGCGGAACGGAGAATCTCCTCATGGCCGCGACGCTGGCCCAGGGCGAGAGCGTCCTCCGCAACTGCGCCCGCGAACCGGAAGTCATCAGCCTGGCGGAGCTCCTGGTCAAGATGGGCGCCCGGATCGACGGCATCGGCGAGGAGATCATGCGCATCCGGGGAGTCAAGGAGCTGGGCGGCGCCGACCATCCCATCATACCCGACCGGATCGAGGCCGGGACATTTCTCGTGGCCGGGGCCCTGGCCCAGGGAGACATCGTTTTGGAGAACGTCGAGCCCGGACATCTCACTGCCATCGTCGAGAAGCTCAGGGTCTCGGGAGCCGCTATCGAGAAAATCGACGACCTGACCCTGCGGGTCATCGGCAGCCCGGAGATCAAGCCGCAGGACATAACCACCTCTCCCTATCCCGGCTTCCCGACCGATATGCAAGCCCAGTTCATGGTCCTCATGACCCAGGCGGCCGGCACCTCCATCATCACCGAGACAATCTTCGACCGCCGCTTCTCCCACGTCAACGAGCTTCTCCGGCTGGGGGCCAGCATCGAGGTCAACGGCGACAAGGCCGTCGTCAAGGGCAAGACCCCTCTCTCCGGAGCTGAGGTCATGGCCACGGACCTTCGGGCCTCGGCCTCGCTCATCCTGGCCGGCCTGATCGCCCGGGGCGAGACTGTCATTAACGACGTGGAACACCTCGACCGCGGCTACGAAAAGATTGAAGACAAGCTCAGAGGGCTCGGCGCCTTCATCGAACGCTTGAAAAAATAAGCCGAAACGATCGGCCTAGGAGGCAGAATTGGAGATTACCTGGCTCGGCCATTCCGCGGTCAAAATCAAAGGGTCAAAGACGGTTTTTATCGACCCCTTCATGACCGGCAATCCGTGCTGTCCGACCTCGCCCGAAGAAATCCGGGAGGCCGATATCATCGTCGTGACCCACCATCACGGTGACCACTTGGGCGATGCCTTCGCGCTGGCCCGGAAGACGGGCGCCGTCCTGGTCGCCATCCACGAGATCGCCGTGGACGCCCAAGCCGAGGGGATCGCCGCCGAGGGCATGAACATCGGCGGGACGGTAGAGGTAAAGGGCGTCAAGGTCCACATGGTCGTCGCCCATCATTCAGCGGAGAAGGGAAACGCCACGGGCGTCGTCGTGGAGATGGACGGGAAGCGGCTCTACCACGCCGGCGACACGGGCCTGACCTACGACATGAAGCTGGTCGCCGAATTTTTCCATCCGGATTTGAGCTTCATCCCGATCGGGGACCGCTATACCATGGGAATTGCTTCGGCCGTCAAGGCAGTTGAATTCGTCAAGTCCAGGCGGGTCATCCCCGTCCACTATGATACTTTCCCGATCGTCCGGGCGGACCCCCAGGAGTTCAAGCGGAAGGTCGGCTCCCTGGCCGAGGTCATCATCCTCAAGCCGGGGGAGACGTTCAAGCTCTGAAAGTATGGCCGACATCGTCATCATCGGAGCGGGGCGTCTGGGCACATCCCTGGGCCGCGCCCTCGCCCGCAGAGGACATGACATCCGCGCCCTGACCTGCCGCAGGAAGGAGTCCGCGGCGGAAAGCCGGGCGATTGTCGGCCGGGGGCGCGCCATGACCGATAACGCGGCCGCGGCCCGGCTGGGGAGCGTCATTTTCCTCTGCCTGCCGGATGAGGAACTGCCCCGCGCAGTCTCCGGGCTGGCGCGCCCTCCCGTCAATTGGAAGGGGAAGACCGTTTTCCATACGAGCGGGCTTCTTCCTGCCCGCGTGCTCGAGCCGCTCAAGAAAAAAGGCGCCCTCGTCGCATCATTCCATCCCGGGCAGGCCTTCCCGAGCAAAAAGACCCGGCCTTCCCATTTTCGAGGCATCTCGTTCGGCCTGGAGGGAGACCGGAAAGCGCTTGCCCTCGCCGGAGACCTGGTCCGCGAGCTGGGAGGCAGAGCGGTCCTTATCCGGGAGGAGGCCAAGCCGTTATACCACGCGGCCTTCAGCTTCGCCGGGAACTTCCTCGTCGTCCTCCTCGACGCGGCGGCCGAGCTCATGAGCCAGGCGGGAATTCCGAGGGATCGGGCCGCCCGGATGCTCCTGCCGATTCTCCAAGGAACTTTACGCAACGTAAAAAAACTTGACACAACAGGAGCGCTGACGGGCCCACTTGTCAGGGGCGACGCCGCTTCGGTCGGGGCCCACCTCGAGGCGCTGGGGCGCCTTCCGCAATATGCGAAAGTATACCGGGAGCTGAGTCTTTTAGGGCTGGAGATAGCCCGCAAAGGAGGCTTGGAGCCCAAGAAAATCAGGGCATTGAAAAACCGGCTGGAAGGTAGATAACTTCTTCCTCGAGCTCGATCCCGAACTTCCGTTTGACCCGCGCTTTCATCATCCTGGCAAGGGCCCGGACGTCCTCGGCAGTAGCCCCTCCATAGTTGAGGATGAAATTCGCGTGGCCGGCATAAACCCCGGCTCCACCTCTCCTGAGCGTCTTTGCCCCCACTTCGTCGAGCAGGCGGCCGGCGGCCGCCCTCGTGCCGTCCGGGAGGACGGGGTTTTTGAAAAAGCTGCCGGCGTAAGCCATTTTCGGCGACGGACAGGGGGATTTCCTCTTGGCCAGGTTCTCGTCCATTCTTGCTTTTATCCGGCCCTTGTCGCCCCGGCCGAACCTGAAGCCGACCTCAAGCACGGCCAGGTGCCTTCTCTTGAGGACAGAATCCCGGTATCCGAACTCGAAGAAATCGCTTCCCACCCGGATTTCCTGTCCCCGCTCGTCGAGGATCAGGGCTTCCTCGACGAGCTGCCCGATGGACAAGCCCCAGGCGCCGGCGTTGCCGAAGACCGCGCCGCCCGTCGTCCCGGGAATCCCGGCCGCGAATTCGATCCCCTCGAGGCCCTCCTCAAGGGCGAACGAAACCAGGTCGGCCAGGGGAGTTCCGGCCAAGGCGATGACCTGATCAGCTTCCCTTCCCCGAGCGATGCCCCGGACCCGGTTCTTGAGGATAAGGCCCCTGAACCCGCTGTCGGCGAAGAGCATATTCGTTCCGGCTCCAATGACGTAGTAGGGCAAAGACGTCTCCCGGGCGAAGCGAAGGCAGTCCTTCATCTCTTTGAGGGAACGGGCCTCGAAGAAATGGTCGGCCGGGCCGCCGATCCGGAAACTGGAATGGAGGCGCAGGCTGACCCGCCGCCGCAGCGGGCGCTTCGGGGAGTCCTGGAAAAGGCCGGAAAGCGAGGTGGAAGCAGGCTTCATTTGCGCTATTCTATCAAAAATGGGGACGTTCCCCAAGGTACCACCCTGCGGGAGCCCCGAATCCCCCTCTCGCCCGTGGTGGTACCTTGGGGAACGTCCCGATGGGCAGTTGGCACGGTTTTTGCTATATCTTTCCCTTGTGTCGTATTGACAGGGATTGTCGGTTCTTGCTATGATGCTAAAAATTTTTCAGAGAGGTTAACAATGAGAACAAAGGCCTTCCTTTTCTTCGCCATAGCTTTCCTCGCGTTCGCGACGCTTTTCGCTCAAAATCCGTGCGACGACTCCTATATCAAGGCGATGACCGAGAAGAACCCGGGCCAGCAAGCCCAGCTCCTCAAGGAGTTTCTGGGCAAATGCGCCGGTTCGGGCAGCCAGTACGAGAATTTCGCCAACGCCAACCTTTCCCTCCTCAACTATCCCGGAAAGACACCGGCCGAAGCCATCAGCTTCGGCGAGAAAGCCATTTCCCTGGGCGGTCTGGATGACCTGACCAAATGCCAGGTATTGCTCCAGCTCTCCGCCCTGTACGGTCAATCCGGCCAGAACCTGGAAAAGGCCAAAAGCTACGGCCTCCAGGTGACCGAAGCCGCCAAGGCCGCAAAATCAAAAGAGACGGAAGGAGCCACCACGAGCGCCGATCAATGGAACAAGATGATCGGAGCGGGCTATTTCACCATGGGCCAGGCCCAAGAGAAGGCCAAAGACTACAAGGGCGCGGTCGATTCCTACGCCAATTCCTACACGCTGCTGAAAAACCCCCAGATCATGGCATCCATCAAAAAACTGGGGAAAACCCTGTATGACGCCAAGGCCTACGCCGACGCGGAGAAGGCCTTCCATACGGCCTACACGGTCACAAAGGACAATGATATCGCCGTCGTCTACGCCCAGTCCCTCTACCGCAACAATAAGGACGCCGAGGCCCTGGCGCTGTTCAAGGAGATCTACGGCCGTCAGAAAAGCGGAGAGGTCGCCTATAACATCGGGATCATCCTGGCCAAGGAGGCCAAGACCAACCCGACGGCGACGAACGACGCCATCCGCTACCTTCTGGAAGCCAGCTTTACTTACGCAGCCAAATCCCAGGAGGCCATGAAGCTGGCCGAGACCCTCTTCTTCCTCAACAACAAAGAGCTGAAATACAACGAGACCGTCACCGAGATCCAGGCCAAGGGGAAGAAGATCGATGAGCTGACCAACTCCTACAACACCAAGTTCGGGAACAAGGACGAGGAAGACCTCAGCGACAGCGAAAAAAACGAGATGAAGGCCATCCTGGCCAACATCGAGACCGAGAAAAAGGCGCTGGAAAAACTCCAGTCGGAACAGAGCATGGCCATCGCCAAGTTCAACAAGCTGCTCGATGACACCAAGGCGAGGCTCGGGATCAAATAAGTTTCCTAATAAAATCATAGGTTCGCCCGGGGGAGGAAAGGTGCCCCAGTCTCTGACCCGCGCCCAGGGCGCCCGGCGCATCCTCAAGCTCCGCCGGGAGATCGAATACCACGAGAAAAAATACTACGTCGACAACGACCCGCAGATCTCGGATTTCGAGTTCGACCGTCTCATCAAGGACCTCCAGAACCTCGAGCGCCGGTTCCCCGACCTCATCACTCCCGAATCGCCCACCCAGAGGGTCGGAGAGAAGCCGGTGGCGGCTTTCCCGACCGTCACCCACAGGCTGCCGATGCTCAGCCTGGATAACTGCTACAGCGTGGAGGAACTGAGGGAGTTCGAAGGGCGTGTCCGGAAGCTTCTCCTTGATGAGAAGGTCGAGTACGTGGCCGAGCTCAAGATCGACGGGCTGAGCATCTCCATCCTCTATCGCGATGGAAAATATGTCCGGGCGCTGACCCGCGGCGACGGGCTGCGCGGCGACGACGTCAGCGCCAACGTCAAAACGATCCGCAGCCTGCCTCTCGTGATCGGCGAGCCCCGGGAAGTCGAAGTCCGGGGCGAGGTCTACCTCCCCTTCGTTTCTTTCCGCCGGATCAACCGGGAGCAGGAGGATCAAGGCAAGCCTCCGTTCGCCAACCCCCGCAACGCCGCTTCCGGGTCCATCCGCCTCCTCGATTCCAAAGAGGTCGGCCGGCGCAAGCTCGACGCCTTCCTCTACTACATTTTTATCGAGGGACGGGAGATGCCGGCGCAGTGGGAGAGCCTGGACAAGCTCAAACGCGAGGGCTTCAAAACCAACCCCCACTCCCGGCACTGCCGGAGCCTTCAGGAGGTCATCGACTACTGGGAGGAGTGGCGGGAAAAGCGAGACGGCCTCGATTACGATGTCGACGGAATCGTCATCAAGGTCAATTCGGCCGCGCAGAGGGCGGCGCTCGGGACGACCGCCAAGTCGCCCCGCTGGGCCATCTCCTTCAAGTTTCCGGCCCGCCAGGCCACGACTCAGATTCTCGGCATCCGCGTTCAGGTCGGACGGACCGGCGCCCTGACGCCCGTCGCAGACCTCCAACCCGTGCGCCTGTCCGGAACAACCATCTCCCGGTCCACCCTTCACAACGAGGACGAGATCCGCCGCAAGGACATCCGGGTCGGCGACTGGGTGCTCATCGAGCGCAGCGGGGAAGTCATCCCCAAGGTGGTGGCGGTGATGAAAGAGAGGCGGACCGGGAAGGAGAAAAAGTTCGCTTTTCCGGAGCACTGCCCCGTCTGCGGCTCGGCCGCGTTCCGGCCCGAAGGCGAGGTCATCTCCCGCTGCGCCAACCCCTCCTGCCCGGCCAAGCTCCGGGAATCGCTCCTGCATTTCGCTTCGCGCCGGGCCATGGATATCGAGGGACTGGGCGAGGCGCTCGTCGACCAGCTCCTCGGGAAAGGGCTCGTCCGGGCCATCCCCGACATCTACTCGCTCCGCCTGGAAGACCTGGCGAGCCTCGAACGGATGGGAGCGAAGAGCTCGCAGAACCTGCTCGACGAGATCGAGAAATCAAAAGACCGGGACCTGGCCTCCCTCGTTTTCGCCCTGGGCATCCGGCACGTGGGCGAACGGCTGGCCCAGACCCTGGCCGGGCACTTCCGGACCCTCGACGCGCTCGCGGCCGCCTCGGCGGAAACCCTGACACAGGTCGAGGATGTCGGACCCAAGGTCGCCGAGAGCATCCTCTTTTTCTTCCGGCAGCCGGAGACCGCCGACCTCATCCGCAGGCTCCGCGAGGCCGGACTCAACTTCGAGTCGCGGGCGGAGAGACGCGGCCCCCGGCCTCTCGCGGGCAAGACGTTCGTCCTGACCGGGACCCTGGCCGGAATGGAAAGGGAGAAGGCGAAGGAGATCATCGAAAGCCTGGGGGGAAAGGTGACCTCCTCGGTTTCGCGGCAGACGGATTATCTCGTCGCCGGGGAGTCGCCCGGTTCCAAGCTGGAAAAGGCCCGCGAGCTCGGCATCGCCACACTCGACGAACGGGAATTCTTGAAGCTCGTCGGGAAGGGGTAGCGGCGCGTCTCGCCTATCATTCGGGAAGTTGCGGGGGCCTATTTCTTTTTTGAACCGAAGAGGCTCGTCGAAAACAAACCTTTGAGCCCCGTCTTCTTCCGACCCCCGGTGAGGGTCTCGAGCTCCCGGAGGGCGCCTTCGTGCTCTTCGTCATATTCGAGCGCCTTCTGGAACTGCTTGGTCGCCTTCAAGTTCATCCCTTCTTGCCTATACAGAAGGCCCAGTCCGACGTAGCATTCCGGGTTCCAGGGCTCGAGCTCGATGGCTTTCAGGAAGTGTTCCTCCGCTTTCCTCCGGAAGGACGGGATCTTCATTTCGGTGAGCGCCAGCAGAAGGAAATAAGCGCCCTTCGTCTTGTTCAGCCGGATCACTTCTTCGAGCATGACAATGGCGTCCTCGAACCGGCCCTGGCTGTAGAGGGTCTTGGCCTGGCGGAACTTGGTGTCCGCCTTCTTGTGGACGTCCTTCCCCTTATCATCGTCGCCGGCCACAGGAGTCCGGATGTCGTATACCTTGCGGAGCTCCCGGTTGGTCAGAGTGTGATAGGCCTTGGTGATCTTGTCGAAAACGTCGTCGATCTTCGCCCGATTTTCGGGGGAGGTGGAACGGTCAAAACGGTCGGGGTGGAATTTGCGGGCCAGCTGGAAATAAGCCTTCTTGATGTCATCGTCGGTCGCCTGCTTGGAAACCCCCAGGATCTGGTAATAGCTCATCGTCCCGATCTTCTCCTGGAATTCGGCCACTTCCATCAGCTGCTCCTGAGGACTGGACCGCGCGGCTTCGGCCGCAGGGCCCGCCTGTTTCTCTTCCGTGCTGGGAATCTGGTCCTTGTCCCTGAAGTCGATCAGGTTGAGACAATAGAAGAGGTAGAGGCTCTTCCAAAAATAATCCGGGTTGTATTTGAGCGATTTCAACACCGCATCGGATGTTTCACCGCCTTTGATCTTCCCCAGTATTTCCCTTTCTTCGGCGGTTAACAGACTGGCCAGGCTGGGGCCCTTGAGATAGGGAGTTCTTCCCTCCAGGAATCTCTCCAGATCCGGCTGGAACTTCATCTTCCGGATGCCGTCTTCGATAAGGTAAGGAATATTGATCCGGGTGGCCGGCGCCAGCCCCGAGGCGGAGAACTTCTCCTGGAAGGTCATCTGGCCGTCAAAGAAGGGAAAGAGGCTCAGGGTGATCTCCCGCAACTGGAAGGCGAGCCCGTCATCAATGTTGCGCTGCGAGGTCATGCCCTTCTGGGAAAGGGATTTGCCGATTGCCTGGTTCGGGTCAATATAGCGTTCGAGCTCGGAGTGGGCATCGGAAGAGATCTTCCCCAGCTTGAACAGGACCTCCCCAAGCCTTTCCTCGGGGATATTGGTCCTGGCCTGGACAAGGTCGCCGCCCTGGAAAAAGAGCTGTTTCTCGACCGCTCCGCGCTTGAAGGTGAGCAGCCCGTTGAGCTTCCGAAAATAAATCCGGCGCAGGTGGAGGCCGATGTGGTCCATGCCGAATAAGTTCCTCCCTTTTATTTATACTCCAAGGCGGGGCAATTTTCAAAGCCTTTTCCCGGCGGGCCCTTTCATTTGGCCTTTGTTTATGCTAATTTTTTATCGTGAAAGTCGCCCTGGCCCAATTTTCCCCCCATCTCGGGGTCATCGGGAAAAACCCGGAGATCCACTTCCAAACAATCGTGAGAGCCCGCCGGGATAAGGCCCGGCTTGTCGTTTTCCCCGAGCTGAGCCTCTCCGGTTATACGCTGATGGACCTCGTGCCCGAAGCGGCCCTGGACCCCGCCCGCGACCCGGCGTTAAAAAAACTCGCCGCGGCGAGCCGGGCAATCGACATCGCCCTGGGGTTCGTGGAAGAAGGGGGACGAGGGCTCTTCTACAATTCGGCCGCCTACCTCTCGGCCGGCCGGATCATCCACATTCATCGCAAAGCCTTACTCCCGACGGGAGGGATGTTCGAAGAGGGCAAATTCTTCGCCCCGGGCAAGAGCTTCCGGACGTTTGCTTCCCTCTTCGGGAAGACGGGCCTGATGGTCTGCCGGGATTTCCTGAACTCCGGGTCAAGCTACGCGCTCTTTTCCGGAGGAGCCGATGTCATCATCGTCATCAGCGCCGCACCGGGGAGGGGCTTCGCCGAGGGCGCTGCCTTTGCCTCCAGCCGGATGTGGGAGCTTATGGCCGAGGCCGTTTCCTTCTTTTCGACGGCCTTTGTCGTCTATTGCAACCGGGTTGGGTTCGAGGACGGCAAGGCCTTCGCCGGCGGGTCGTTTATCTTCGGCCCGTCGGGCAGCCGCCTGGTCAAAGCCCGGGAGATGGAAGAGGAGCTGGTGCTGGCCGACCTCCGGCTCGAGGATATCCGCGCGGTCCGCAAGAATAGGACTTTCCTGAGAGAAAACCGCCCCGAGGTCGTCCTGCGCTCCCTCAAAGGAATTATCGATGCCCCTGAAGATTAACCCGTCCTTCGTCGAAAAGGTCCTCTGCGCTTTCATCCGCGAGGAGCTCCACAAGTTCAGCTTCCGCCGGGGGATCCTGGGACTATCCGGCGGCCTGGATTCATCGGTCTGCGCCGCCCTGGCGGCCCGGGCGCTCGGCGGAAAGAACGTCGTCGGGATGATCATGCCCTATAAGGAGACTTTCGGAAGGGACGTGAAAGACGCCCGGGCTCTGGCCCGGAAGCTGGGAATCCGGACGTGCGTCGTCGATATCTCCCCGATGGTGGACGCCTATTTCACGCGGTACCCGACCACCAACCGGGTCCGGACAGGGAACAAGATGGCCCGCGAGCGCATGTCCATTCTCTACGATCAGTCCGTTGAGGAAAAAGCCCTGATCCTGGGGACGAGCAACAAGACCGAGCTCCTGATCGGCTACGGGACGATCCACGGAGATATGGCCTGCGCCATCAACCCGATGGGCGACCTTTACAAGACCCAGGTCCGGGCCCTGGGAAGACACCTCCGGCTTCCGGCAAGTATCCTCAGGAAATTGCCGACCGCCGGACTCTGGACCGGCCAGACGGACGAGGGCGAAATCGGGCTGAGCTATTCCGAGCTGGACGCCATCCTCTACGAACTCGTCGACGAAAGACGTTCCGCGAGGGAGGTCATCGGCCTGGGTTTCAAAAAAAAGGCCGTGGAAAAGGTCGAGGCGCTCATCGTGAACTCCGAGTTCAAGAGGAAGATGCCGCCGATCGCCAAGATTTCGGCCCGGACGGTCGGCCACGATTTTCTCTATTCCTACGACCGGAACAGATGACCGATGGAGGACCGCGAGTCCGGAAGAAAAAAAAAGGGCGACCTTTTCATTGTCGCGACACCTATCGGCAACCTCGAGGACCTCACCTTCCGGGCGCTCCGGATCCTGCGCGATGTCTCGGCCATCGCTTGTGAAGACACCCGCCGGACATTGAAGCTCCTCACCCGGTACGGTGTCCAGAAAAGGCTCATCAGCTATTTCCAGCCGAGAGAGGGGCAACGGATTCCCCAGATTCTCGCCCTATTGGACGAGGGAAAAGACATCGCCCTGGTTTCGGACTCGGGAACGCCCGGCGTTTCGGACCCCGGCTACAGGCTTATTAAGCAGGCCATCGAGGCCGGGATAAGGGTGATCCCCGTCCCCGGGCCGTCGGCGGCCATCGCGGCTCTTTCCGCGTCGGGACTCCCCACACACCGATTCCTGTTTCTCGGCTTCCCGCCTCCAAAAGCCGAAAAAACGCGGCACTTCCTCCTCTCCCTCAAAAACGAAGAGGCCACCCTGATTTTCTATCTTCCCACCCGGAAAGCCGCGGCTTTTCTGACTCTCGCCTTGGAGATATTCGGTGACAGGGAGGCCGTTTTCGCCAGGGAGCTGACCAAGGTCCATGAAGAGCTCCTGAAGGGCCCCTTGAGTCGGATCCTGAAGGAAGCCCTCGAGAGGTCTTTTAAGGGCGAAGCGACTGTGTTGATTCGAGGCAGGTTTCGGGGTGAATCCGAGGCTTCTTGATACTCTCAACTATCAATATATGATAAAATCAATTTATAAATACTTGACAATTATCTGCTAAGATATTATATTATAGTTGAGCCAAATCTAGTAGGAGGTAACAAATGGCCATTATCAGATGGGATCCCTTCAGAGATATGGTCACTCTAAGGGATAAGATGAACCGCTTGTTTGAGGATGCCGTTACCCACCGCGGCGAGGATAAGGATCTTGTCTCGAGCTCGTGGGCTCCGGCGGTCGATATTTATGAGGATGAGAACCAGCTTGTTCTCTCGGCCGAAGTTCCCGGCATCGAGGAGAAGGATGTCGAGATCAAGATCGAGGACAGCACGCTGGTCATCCAGGGCGAGAGAAAGATGGAAAAAGAGACCAAGGAAGAGAATTATCACCGCATCGAGCGGGCTTACGGCTCTTTCTACAGGTCTTTCACTCTCCCCAACTACATCGACCAGGAAAAGATCCACGCCGAGCATGAGAACGGCGTCTTGAAGATCACGATGCCCAAAAAGACCGAGCTCAAGCCCCGGAAGGTCAGGATCCTCAAGCCGGCGACCGAGGAAAAAACCAAGAAGTAAGGTCTTCTCGAGTTTCCCGGAACTTACGCCGGAGGCCCGTCAGGCCTCCGGCTTTTTTTTGCCTTTATTCAGGCCCGGGCGATGGTCACCGCCCGGACTTCGGAAACCCCCGCTCTTTTGAGCGTCAGGCTGCATTCGCGGATGGTCGATCCGGTTGTATAAACATCATCCACGAGCAGGACGACCTTCCCTT